>Ga0163151_10001271_pt1 | contig 42987 bp, 36 predicted proteins | sample OliLakLV19MP5IB2_FD_145596 | JGI IMG/M metagenome (GOLD analysis project Ga0163151, IMG submission 145596) | Freshwater microbial mat bacterial communities from Lake Vanda, McMurdo Dry Valleys, Antarctica - Oligotrophic Lake LV.19.MP5.IB-2 | ecosystem: Environmental > Aquatic > Freshwater >...
GCAGACGCCAGAGATCACTGCTGTCGATGGCACAGTGATCGAGACCAACAGGCTTGACCTTCCAACGGAACTGAGCGCGGAGAACTGAGCGCGGAGAACTGATCGCGGAGAACTACCGACAGCGGTGGGTCATCGAGATGTTCTTCCGCACGTTCAAGCAGCTCCTCGGCTGCCGACACCTCATCTCGGACAAGCACAACGGCTCCGAGTGTGTCACCGCCGGCGAACCAATGCGGCTCGCTTCTGTCGTCCACGCAATCGCCGTGCCAACCACTTCGCTGCGACGCTGGCTGCGTCGCCACTTCCCGGCGGAGGCCGGGCAAGCTCGCCGGGGCCATCCATGGCCCGGCGAGCGTGAAGCTAATATTTGAGACCGTTGCGGCGAACGTGAACAAGGGGTGGGGTATTGGGTGTGCCGCGGGCGGCTTCCACTCGTGCGACGATCACGACATGATCGCCACCAGACACGACCGCCTCGGCAGCCATGCGGCAGACGAGCCACGCGGGTGCGTCAGCGAACGCAGCCAGGCCATCCGCTGTGCGCTCGATGGAGAGCCCCACAAACGGGTCAGTGCCCTCGGCCAAGGGTTTGCCGAACCGCGCAAGAACCGCTCGCTGAGATTCGGCAAGAACATTCACCACGAAGCGAGCTCCGCCGCGGACAGCGGCAAGAAGTTCCCGCGAAGTGCCAACTGCCACGGATACGAGTGGTGGCTCGAATCCAGCCTGCATCACCCAGCTTGCCAGCATCACGTGATCGATCTCGTCCGCTCGCCATGTGATGACGAACAGGCCGCTCGGAATGCGTCCAAGCGCCGATGCGATCTGAAGGTTCACCGATTCATCGTCGGAGCCAGGATGGGCGGGCGTTGGGCTGGTTTGGCTCATGGGTGAGATCACCATTGGGGATACGGGCATGACAGGGTGGCGACGGGAATGTCGGAACGACGGCAAGCGGGGGCACTTCGGATGATGGGAACTTTGACGCGTCGCGGAAATGTGAGGCTGGCGCCGGGCTCGCTCCTGCGGGCTTCGGCGAGCGCCCGCCGATCAACTCGTCTGTATCGAGGTAACCACGGCCACTAGAGTCTTGCGGCAGGTGTGTCCCGCTCGCAACCCCGGGGCTTCGGCGGCCGCTTTCGAGGTTCGCCCGTGCCGTCGTCCCGTCCGCCGTCTTCGTCCACCGCGCTCTCCGCCATGACAGCTGCACTCGCTCGTGTGCTCCTCACCTGCGTCTCGTTAGCCGCCGCGTCTGCGGCGGCGCAGGACTACGTCTTCGTGGATTCACCTCAGGCCGGCGGTGTGGGCGAGGACATCGACTTGCTGCCATCGCCCCAGCCACAGGGCCCCGTGGTCCTCGAGGGACCGTACGTCGCAGGCGACTACGGGGACGACGGCTCCGCAGCGCCAATCCGTGGTGCGTTCGACGACCTCTGGGCACCCCGGCCCTGGTCCTGGCAGCTCATGCCCAACAATCTCATTTACACGAGTTACCTCGCGGGGCCCAAAGAGTCACGCCTCTCCACGGCGTGGTACGACGACACCGCCCCCGACCCGTTCGCTCCATCGACCCCCAACGGATGGCTCTGGGACAGCACGCTCGGCGGCCGCGCCTCGATCCTTCGCTATGGCTCCGATTCGGTCCTCCATCCACAGGGCTTCGAGGTGCAGATCGAGGGCGCTGCTTTCGTCCGACTCGATCCCGAAGATGAACGCGACCTCCGGTCGGCCGACTACCGCTTCGGCATTCCGCTCGTCTACGGCGTGGGCCGCTGGCAGACAAAGCTCGCCTACTATCACCTGAGCGCCCACCTCGGCGACGAGGCGCAGCTGAAGCATCCCACCTATCCACGATTGAACTACGTCCGCGACGTGTTCGTGTGGGGTAACTCTTGGTACGCCTACGATTGGATGCGACTCTACGGCGAGGTGGGCTGGGCGTTCTACAACGCCGGCGGCTCGAAGCCATGGGAGTTCCAATTTGGCACCGAGCTCATCCAGGCCCGGGCCACTGGCCCCCACGGAGCGCCCTTCCTGGCGGTCAACGGCATGAGCCGTCAGGAGCTCGACTTCGGCGGCAATGTGACGGTGCAGACCGGCTGGGCCTGGCGCGGAGACCGAACCGAGAAGCTCCTCCGCCTCGGATTTGAGTATCTCTACGGTTCCGACCCGCAGTATGAGTTCGCGCTTGCGAACCAGAACCGGGCCGGGATCGGCATGTGGTATGACTTTTGACGCGGCCGCGAGGCCGTGTCACAAGGGCTGTCCGAGAATCGCGTCATGCCGCTGCTTGCGATCGAGTCGACCTGTGACGAGACGGCGGCGGCGGTGATCACCCGCGAGCGTCAGGTGCTTGCGAGCGTCGTGGCGAGCCAGGAGGCGATCCATGCCCGATGGCGGGGGGTCGTGCCCGAGCTGGCGTCACGGGCCCATGTGGAACGGATCATCCCGGTCATCGACGAAGCGGTCAGTCGCGCTCGTATCGGCCGCGGCGACATCGAGGCCGTCGCGGTCGCGGTCACGCCAGGGCTCGTGGGCTCGCTGCTCGTCGGCCTGGCCGCGGCGAAGGGCATTGCTGCGACGCTCCGCGTTCCGCTCGTTGGCTACGACCACATCGCCGCCCATCTCTATGCGTGCCGGCTCGCGCACGGCGAGGCAATGCGGTATCCATGCGTCGGGCTCGTCGCCAGTGGCGGCCACACATCGCTGTTTCATGTGCATGGCCCACTCGACCTCGAGCGACTTGGCGGCACGATCGACGACGCCGCCGGTGAGGCTTTCGACAAGGCCGCGGCACTCCTCGGGCTGGGCTATCCCGGTGGTCCCGAAATCGAACGGGCAGCGGTCGGCGGGAACCCACGCGCCCACCGTCTGCCTCGCCCTTTGCGATCCGATCGCGACCGACTCGATCTCAGCTTCAGCGGCCTGAAGACGGCGCTGCGGTATCTTGTTCGTCCCCCGGGCGCGCCGGCCGACACGCCTCCGCCAAAGGGGCAAGCGAGGGCCGACCTCGCCGCGTCGTTCCAGCAGGCCGTGGTCGATTCCATTCTGGCCAAGGTGGAGTTGGCGGTAGACAAAACCGGCGCTCGCACGGTCGCCATCGGCGGCGGCGTGGCCGCGAATACCGCGCTGCGAGAGGCGCTCGTGAGCCTTGGCGAGCGACGAGGCTTCACCGTGCTCGTGCCCCCGAAGTCGCTGTGCACCGACAACGCCGCGATGGGGGCGATCGCGTGGGAGCGGCTCGAGCGAGGCGATGACGATGGCCTCGAGCTCGACGTTCGCCCGGGCACCGACCGCGCGGCCCGCTTTCGCGCAACGCGGTAAGTCCCTTCAGCCAAAACGCGCGAGGGCGTATGACTTTTTGCCCGAGCGGAGGACGAGCGTGGCGGCGCCGGCTAGGTCGCGAGGCGTGAGCCGGTAGGCCGCGTCGGTCACGCGACGGTTGTTCACCGCGGCGCCACCCTGCTCGATCGTCCGCCGCGCGGCTCCCTTGCTGGCGGCCAAGCCTGTCGCTGTCATGGCGTCGATCAGCAGCAGCCCGTCGCCGTCGAGAGTCGACCGTGAAAAATCATGACTCGGCACGTCGGCGAAGATCTCGGTGAGCGCCGCGTCGTCGAGCTCCCGAATCTCGGCGCCAAAGAAGATGTCGGTGGCCTGGCGAGCTGCGGCGAGCCCCGCGTCGCCGTGGACGAGCGTCGTGAGCTCCGCGGCGAGTCGCTTCTGAGTGTCGCGGGCCGCAGGGTTCGTGGCCCGAGACGCATCGAGCGAGCGTATTTCCTCGAGCGAAAGCTCCGTGAGCCGTAGCAGGCAGCGGCCGGCGTCTTCATCGTCGAGATTGATCCAATACTGATAGAAGCGGTAGGCACTCGTGCGGCGAGGGTCGAGCCATATCGCGCCGGCCGCCGTCTTCCCCATCTTGGTGCCGTCGGATTTCGTGAGCAGCGGGCAGGTGATGCCATGGAGGTCGCGGCCACGGAGCCGGCGGCCCAGCTCGATGCCGGCTGTGATGTTGCCCCACTGATCACTCCCGCCGATCTGCACGCGGCAATCGAGGGCATCCGAGAGATGCACGAAATCCCACGCCTGGAGCAGCATGTAGCTGAATTCGGTGTAGGAGAGACCACCGTCTCGTTCGATGCGGCTCTTCACGGAGTCCTTCGCGAGCATCTGGCCGAGTGGCACATGCTTGCCGACATCCCGCAGGAAGTCGAGGTAGCCAACCCCCCGCATCCAGTCGGCGTTGTTCACGACATGAACGGTGGACGTGAGTGGCCCAGCGGGCCCCGACGCTGCGAGCACTTGCCGGATCTGGGCCCCCACGCCCGCGATGTTGGCCGCGAGATCCTCGGGCGAGAGCAGGTTTCGCTCCTCGCTGCGGCCGCTCGGGTCGCCAATCATGCCGGTGGCTCCGCCCAGCACGGCGACCGGCTCGTGACCCGCTGCGGCCACTCGCCGCAAGAGCACGAGCGCCACGAGATGCCCGACATGGAGGCTATCCGCCGTCGGATCGAAGCCGGCGTAGACACGACGGCCCGGCGTGGCGAGCCACTGCCGCAGCGCCGCCGCATCGGTGGATTGGTGCACGAGGCCGCGGGCCGCGAAGTCGCTGACCAGATCGCTCGACAAGGTCACCTCCACAGGTCGTCGCCAGCGAACGGATGGGCGGGCCCGCTGAGCTTCGGCTTGGGCATCGCCTTCAGGGCCTGCTCGGCGAGGCGAAGGTCTTCCCGGGTCGTGATCTTGAAGTTGATTGGCGAGCCAGGGACCACGGTCACCGGATGCCCCGTTGCTTCCACGAGCCCTGCCTCATCAGTGGCTGGCCGGCCGGCGGCCGCAGCGAAGGCCTTCTCCAAAACCTGACGGGCGAAGACCTGCGGAGTCTGCGCTTCCCATAGACCGGTGCGATCGACCGTCTCCGTGATGGTGTGATCCGCCCCGACACGCTTGAGCGTGCTCACCACCGGCGTGGCAAGAATTGCCGCCCCCGTCTTCGCTCCTGCGGCAAACACCCGATCGATCCACTCGCTCGCCAGGCAGGGCCGGGCCGCGTCATGCACAGCCACATACTCAATCTCGGGGTCGAGTTTCTCGAGCCCGGCTTTGACGGAGTCGGCTCGTTCATCGCCCCCTTCGGCAAGGCTGATGCCCATGAACGCGAGGTTTGCCCCAAACTTCTCGAGGAAGGCCGCGCGATCTTCGGGTGCTATGACGATCACTACCTGCTTGACGTCGTCGCGATCGGTAAACTTCTCGGCCGCGTGGATCCAGACGGGACGTCCGGCCAGCGGAGCGAACGGCTTCTTGTAGTTGGCATCCTGGAAGCGGCTGCTCCGGCCGGCCGCAACGAGGATCACTCCGAACCGTGCCATGACGTCAGTGGCCGACCACGGGCAACCGGTCCGCGATCGCGCGGTCCATGGCCACTCGCAGGACCGCTTTCATCGCTGGACGATCATGAACCCATGCCGCAAACTCCTCGCCGTGCGTGAGGTAGGCATGGAGGAGCCATTGCGGGGCATCGGTGGTGAGCCAGTCGCGAAAGAGCATCCAGCGAGGATCGTCGTGTCCGTAGACCTCACGAGCGACCCAGCACAAGCCTCCAGCACCGGCCGCTACGTTACCGGCACCGCCAGCACCACCCGCTGCGCCACCCGCGCCACCCGCTGCGCCACCGGCGCCGCCAGCCGCGCCGCCGGCGCCACCCGCTGCGCCACCGGCGCCGCCAGCCGCGCCGCCGGCGCCAGCACCGCCGCCAGCCGCGCCGCCACCGGCAGACACCGCGGTCGTGTTCGCGGTGCCACCCGTTGCAAAGTTGAACGTCGTCACCTGGCCCACGCCGGAGAAGAGTGGCACAGCCGTGATTCGGACATAGCGACGATCGGCAGAAATCACCGCTCGAGCAAACAAGTTCACGCCCTCAGGAAGCGTGCTGATGACCGGCTGATAGCCAACCGCACCCCGACGGGTGAAAGGGAGCCCGGGGATCGGCGGTACGGGCGGCGATCCCGTGCTTCGGCTCTCACCCATAGATGCATACGCCTGGGGATCGGTAATCGTGGCAAGTTGCAGTGCCAGGACAGAGCGGCCAAGGGACTGCTGGGCCGCAACGGCTTGGGCGATCTGCGCGTCGAGCAACGGTTCCGTTCGCCGACCCTCGGGAAGAATGACGGCCAGGACATTGTCGTCGGCGCCGAGGCGAATCTGTCCCCGCATCGACTTCTCGTTGCTCGTGCCTCGATGGATCGTGGTCTCAGTCGTCACCGTATCAGCCGCCACCTTCCCCCAGGCGCGGCGGATGAGGACGCGGTACTCGCCAGGGAAAGCAGCCGAAACGACGTACCGCTCGCGATGGGTGGTGTCGTCTCCGCCAGCCTCACCATCGGCAAGGAGGGTGCCGCCTGCGATGGAGCGATCCGACGACACGGAGCAGACGCTCCCAGATGGCTCGAGGACAACCATGTCGATATCGGCATCCCCCGTCCATGACAGATCGATCACGAGGTCGCGCACGAGCGCGGCATCGACAGCTGTCTTGAACTTCTTCGCCACCTCAGCTTTGCCCTCGGCGTGAAGCTGCTTGATCTTGGCCTCTGCAAGGCGGGCAGCCCGCGTCGCGACGGCAGCCTGGCTTGCGGGCCAGTCGTGGCCGAGGACGCCCGGACACGCCCACCGGAGGGTGTCAATATCGTCGCTTTGGTCGGCTAAAGTCATGGCCAGCGCGTAGGCTTCGCGGTTGGTCGGGTCGGCGCGGACGACCCGGCGGCAGATGCGAACCGCCTGGGTTTCCGAACCGAAACGGGCCATGTAGTAAGCCAACTGCATGAGCTCACTCGGGCTCGAGGCAAAATCGGCTGCCGAGAGGAGCGCCCGTTCGACCTCGGGCCGCGGGGCACCGGAAGCCTCGAGAGCGATGGCCAGCGACTCATACATCCACGGCTCCGCGTGTCCACAGGAAATAGCTGCAGCAATGAGATCAGCCGCGCGGCGAAAATCCTTGGCTTCGCCAAGGTCGGCCGCCGATTGCCGGAGGCACGCAAGCCGATTGGCCAGGTCTCGAGCTTCGGCCTCCCTCGAAGACGCATCGGCATTGGGTGCCGCGATCTTCGTTGCGACTGGCGGCAGATACGCCGCGAGGGCCGCGCGGAGATCGTCTGCACCAAGCACGTCAGCGGGGAGGCCCTTTCGGTGCCTCGTGGAAGTCTTCGGCGAAGGCCCCGGTTCGGGATCGATCGTGGCTGCCACCGGAACAACCGCCGAGAACGAGCGATCCGCCAGCCGGGCTCGCGCACCGGTCACTTGGAGCACCCCGCCGACATCGGCCCCATGTCGGCCTGTCAGCACGAGGTCCATCGCCACTCGCACGAGGCGCTTGGCAGCGGGCCTCGGACGAAGCCATTCGGCAAAGGCTTCGCCGTGATGGGCATAGAGATCGAAGAGCCACTCGGGAGCCTCGGTTGTCAGCCACGCGCGGAATAGGAGCCAGCGTGGATCGTGGACCCCATAGACCTCTCGGGCAACCCAGCAGAAACCTCCAAGGTTACCACCACCGCCACCACCACCCTGGCCGCCGGCGGCTCCGCCCTGGCCGCCACCCGCATTCTGTCCGCTGTTAATGGAGTTGGAGCCGCCCAGCCCGCCGCCTGTCTGGAACGGATTGAGACCCGAGCCGGGGTCGACTGGCAGGACGAGGTCAGCAACGGGATAGACCTTGACGACGAGGAATTCGCCGGCCGCCTCCTTCGTCGTGATCAGAAGCTGCTCGTCCTTGACGATGTAGGCAAGATCCACGGTGCTGAGGAGCCGCCGCAGCGCCGCCTTCAGGCTGATACCAGAGACGCTTTGCGTGACGGGAAGATCGAGGTCCATGCCCGCGTCCTCGAGCGCCTTCGTGTCGATGGCCACCGGAATCCGGAACTCATCGGCGACAGCCCGTTGCACGTCACGAAGAGGTGAGTCATTGAAATCCCAACGGGCCACAGGCGTCTCGAGTGCCTTGTAGATAGCCTGCTCCTGGCTTCCCGGCTTGGCGAGATCGACCGACTTATACTTCTCTCTCATCTTCGTGATGTCCTGCCACTTCTCCGGGCTCGGGTAGATGATCGGGGGCTCGTCTGCGAAGGGGATGGCTGCGGCGTCGGCCATGCGAAGCACATCCATGAAACCGCGCTGCTGGTCGCGGCGGATCCGCCAGTTTGCAGCGTCGTAATGCATGATCTGGGCAACGAGTGGCGCGGTGCGGCCGAGCATGCGGGCGGTCATGGGGACCCCGGGGCTCGCAGCGAGTCGTGGTGCCAAACGCTCAATCTCGTCCCCCGCCAGGCGGGCCGCTTCAACAAACGCTGTGGTGGGTACCTCGACGCCGATGACCGACTCGCCGCTGATGACCGCCGGGTAGTTTTCAGCCTGGGCATAGCCGATGCGGATACCCTCGTCCACGAGGGCGTTGTACTTCTCCGTGAGCTGGAGGATCTTGTCTTCGCGGCGCTGGAGGTCGGTCGTGAGTCGCGCACGGGCGCGGCCTGCGGACTCGCGCCGCTCCATTGCGAGATCGCGTTCGGTCTTCTCTCGGGCTCGCACAATCGCTTCGCGGATTCTCATTTCGACCTGGGCGAGGAGCCGCTCGCGGGGAGCGGGATCGAGGTCCTGGGAGGCGCGGAGCTCTTGCTGAAGAGCCTTGAGCTCCTCGCGGGCCTGATCCGGATTGGTTGTCAACAGCTCACGAGCAGCGCGGGTGCGCACGGCTGCGTCTCGTTCGAGCAGCTGCCCGCGCACGTGCCGCTGGCGGTCGACTTCGAGGAGCTCATCATCGTTGCCTCCGGCTGGAAGCGGCTCAGGAAGGGCGGCTGTTCCAGCGGGCTGACGAAGAGCAGCTTCGTGAATGACGGCCGCTTCCTTGTTGGTCGGGTCGCGCCGAAGGGACGCCTCGGCCAAGCGTGCTGCCGATACGGAGCCGCCGGTATCACCGGCCTGCACCGCGAGTGCGGCAAGCTTGGTCGCTTCACCACGAATCACATTGCGCGCAAGCGCGAGCCCCTCGCGCCCAACAACGGGAAGAAAAAGGCCGTCGCTGCTGCGGGCATTCCGTGCGAGCTCGGCCAGATAGGCGTTTTTCGGTTCAGGCTCGGTTGCTGGAATCGGCAGCGTCACGTTGACGGGAGACTCGGGCTTTCCGAGCGACACTTCGAGCTTCGCATCGCGAAGATCGCCCTCGATCAAGATGATCGAGTCGCGATCGGCTCGCAGGGGCGGCAGGCGAGTGGGAAGCATGCGAAGGCCGCCGTCGGGCGACTGGCTCTCGAGCGCCATTCCGACCGGCCAAACCACCGAAGCAACAGCTTGGGTGCCGAGCTTCGTGGCTGCCAGCTTGACATCGTCGTCTTCGTGAGGAATCGACACCATGCCGCCGGAGTTGGCGACCATCGCAGCGAGACACTGCCAGTTGACTCGCGGGCCGATGCCGAGGCTCGATACCGCCACATGGCTCGACCGAAGCATGTCAACAACACGTGCGAACTCATCGGGATCAACGCCGCCGAGGCCTGGGCCGTTCCCGATATAGATGATCGTGCGGGGACCGTCGCCATCAAACTGCGCCACCGCTTGCTCGAGCCCGGCCACGATATCGGTTGAGCCAAGAGGGGTTCGCGCATCGAGCTTGCGGACCGCTTCGCGTAGGGTGTCTGAGCCTGCTGGATGAAATCCCTCGCAGAGCGGTACGGAGGCGACATCAACAGCGGCTACGGTGAAGCGATCGGCGGGCCGCGCGGATCCGAGAATTCCAGAGAGGGCCTCGAGGCTTCGCTCCCGGTGGATGCCCGTCTGCGTGGCAGACGTATCGACAAGAACAATCACCTGCGATGCAGCAGCCGGAGCAGCCGCGGCCCGCAGGCCAATGGCCGTTACCTGCTGCTGATCGCCTGTGGCGGGCGACGTCTCTGCGAACGTCACCGTGGCGTGTGGCTGGGCCGCGGTGGCCGTGAGGCAAAGTGATGCCGCGAGGCAGGCTGTCAAAAGGGTCGGCGGCAGCGGACGGTCGGGACGCATCGTAGACACTCCGGAGTGGCAAGCCGGGAAGACCCGAGGCTTGGTATAGCCAATCATATTTCGGGAACCCACAACTCGCCAACGGCGATCTCATCGCTCGTCAGCCGAAAAACCAGATTTTTGAGGGCGAGCCAGGGAGGACGGCGTTTGGCCTCCCGGTTTTCGGGCTGACGCCAGCCGTCCGCTTTCGGAATAATCGCCGCATGTTGTTCCAACCAGCTTCGCCGAGGATTCGCTTCATGGGCTCTCACCCGAACCTTGCGTCCAGCCGTCCCTTGTGGGCATGGCTCGTCGCGGCTGCCTGCTGGCCGCTTGTTTCCGCTGCCGAGGCTCAGGCACCTGCGAGCGAGCGAGTTTTCTCGCCCGAGGAGCAGGTCAATATCGCGGTCTATGACGGCGGAAATCGCAGCGTGGTCAACATCAACACGAAGGCGACCGTGGCAGCCGGCCTCTTTCTCTTGGAGGTGCCGTCAGAGGGCGCGGGCTCGGGGATCGTGATCGATCGGCTCGGTCACGTGCTGACGAACTTTCATGTCGTGGACGGGGCCCAGGAAATCCGGGTGATGCTTCACGATGGCTCGTCGCATGTGGCGCGGGTTGTCGGCGTTGACCCGGCCACGGACGTCGCCGTGGTCAAGGTCGATTCCCCTCCTGAATCGCTCCATCCGGCGACGTTTGGGACCTCTCACGACCTCCGGGTGGGCCAGCGGGTCTTTGCGATTGGCAACCCGTTCGGCCTCGAGCGGACGCTGACGACCGGAATCATCTCGAGCCTGAATCGGTCGCTCCCGACAAAGACGGGCCGGACCATCAAGTCAATCATCCAGACCGATGCGGCAATCAACCCGGGGAATTCGGGCGGCCCACTCCTCGACAGCGGGGGCAAGCTTATTGGCATGACGACGGCGATCGCCAGCCGCACCGGCCAGAGCTCGGGCGTGGGCTTCGCAATCCCGGTCGGCACGCTCCGGAGAATGGTTCCCCAGCTCATCGAGCAGGGGCGGGTGGTGCGGCCCGACGCTGGAATCAGCCGAGTTTTCCAGTCTGAGGCTGGTCTGATGGTGGCTGCCCTCATGCCGGATGGCCCCGCTGAACGGGCCGGAATCCGTGGGTTTCGCGTGGTTCGCGAACGGCGACGGCAGGGCCCGTTCATGGCTGAAACTGAGCGGATTGACCGGAGCGGCGCCGACGTCATCGTGTCGGTCGGCGGGGCTCCTATTCAGACCGCAGATGACTTTCTTTCGGCAGTGGAGTCGCGGAATCCTGGCGACCGCGTGCTGATCAAGGTCCGCCGAGAGGGCTTCGAGCTCGACATCCCGGTGGTTTTGGCTGCCGAAAAAGAGCCTTCGGTGCGATAGTCGAAGAAACTCCTGAGCCCCGCGAACCGCCTTCGATCGGGCCGCGTATATTCTCGAAGCCCCGCTGGCAACCTTCGGGAAATGCCGGCCGGCAGCCGATTCCCTGTCAATCTTTTGATGGGGCTGTTGACCACGATCGGCGTGCTGCTAGACTGGGGGGCTCGAGCAAATGGTTTTCGAACCTTTCGCTCGAGACTGATCCTTGGCAATTCGGCAGTTCGATCTCTTTTGGTTTCGGCCGGCACGCGATCGTGTACCGGCAACCGAGGGAATGATCGTTCGTTCAACGTGGGGCTTTGGCCCCACGGTAGGCGACGTCTTCTCTCGGGAACCATTTATTCAACAGATAGATAGACAGATAGGCCTCTTCGAGGTTTAGGAAACAACGCCACCGCAGGTCGGGAAACCGGCAGGCGGTTGGAGTGACGATCCAATAAATTGAAGGGTTTGATTCTGGCTCAGAGTGAACGTTGGCGGCGTGGATTAGGCATGCGAGTCGAGCGAGAACCGTAGCAATACGGGGACAGCGGCGAAAGGGACAGTAATATGTAGGTACCTACCCTCGGGTCCGGGATAGCTGCGGGAAACTGCAGGTAATACCGGATGATATCTCCGGATCAAAGGTGTGATTCCGCCCGGGGAGGGGCCTGCATCCTATTAGCTTGTTGGTGGGGTAATGGCCTACCAAGGCGACGATGGGTAGCGGGTGTGAGAGCACGACCCGCGTCATTGGGACTGAGACACTGCCCAGACACCTACGGGTGGCTGCAGTCGAGAATCTTCGGCAATGGGGGAAACCCTGACCGAGCGACGCCGCGTGCGGGATGAAGGCCTTCGGGTTGTAAACCGCTGTCGTAGAGGAGGAAATGCAGGGGGGTTATCCCCTCTGTTTGACCTATTCTAGGAGGAAGGACGGGCTAAGTTCGTGCCAGCAGCCGCGGTAAGACGAACCGTCCAAACGTTACTCGGAATTACTGGGCTTAAAGGGTGCGTAGGCTGCGCGGAAAGTTGGATGTGAAATCCCTCGGCTCAACCGGGGAATTGCATTCAAAACTACCGTGCTCGAGGGAGACAGAGGTAAGCGGAACTCAAGGTGGAGCGGTGAAATGCGTTGATATCTTGAGGAACACCGGTGGCGAAGGCGGCTTACTGGGTCTCTTCTGACGCTGAGGCACGAAAGCTAAGGTAGCAAACGGGATTAGATACCCCGGTAGTCTTAGCTGTAAACGATGAGCACTTGATTGGAGGGTCCTCCATAGCCTTCCAGTCGTAGCGAAAGTGTTAAGTGCTCCGCCTGGGGAGTATGGTCGCAAGGCTGAAACTCAAAGAAATTGACGGGGGCTCACACAAGCGGTGGAGGATGTGGCTTAATTCGAGGCTACGCGAAGAACCTTATCCTAGTCTTGACATGCACGGATTAACTCGGTGAAAGCCGAGCCAGGCCTTCGGGTACAACGTGCACAGGTGCTGCATGGCTGTCGTCAGCTCGTGTCGTGAGATGTCGCGTTAAGTCGCTTAACGAGCGAAACCCTTGTCTCTAGTTGCCAGCGGGTAAAGCCGGGGACTCTAGAGAGACCGCCGGCGTTAAGCCGGAGGAAGGTGGGGATGACGTCAAGTCCTCATGGCCCTTATGACTAGGGCTGCACACGTCCTACAATGGAGCGCACAAAGGGATGCAATGCCGCGAGGCCGAGCAAATCCCAAAAATCGCTCCCTAGTTCGGATTGCAGGCTGCAACTCGCCTGCATGAAGCTGGAATCGCTAGTAATCGCGGGTCAGCATACCGCGGTGAATGTGTTCCTGAGCCTTGTACACACCGCCCGTCAAGCCACGAAAGTGGGGGGCATCCGAAGTCGCTGAGGTAACCGCAAGGAGCCAGGCGCCTAAGATGAACTCTGCGATTGGGACTAAGTCGTAACAAGGTAGCCGTAGGGGAACCTGCGGCTGGATCACCTCCTTTCTAAAGGAAACAGCCAATGCGTGTTTGGGCTAGCCCCGATCACGCCAAGGCATGCGATGCGAACCGCTTTTCAAGGCAGTCCCCTCCGGGCCTGCAGTGAACAGCCATGTTCGGTGTCGCATATGGAGTCGATCGCGGCTCCGCTTGCCAGCCTCTGGGCCCTGTGCCTGGACGGCCGGTGAGTGGAGCAAGCCGACAAAAGAGATCAGCAGAAGCAAATCGATACCTCGTTGAAGGCGTCGGTTTGCCTGGAGCAGAACTGCCAAATGAGCGCGTGCTGCGGGGAAACCCGCCGCACGACGCCGGGATCATGAGAGACCCGGTGGGGCCACCGAGCCCCGCCGGGTTTTTTCGTATACTTCGTCGGCTGCACGTTATGACGAGGCAAAAGTTGAAACCAAGAACGTGGGTTGTGTTCGCGCTGGTGGTTGGTGCGCTCTTCGGCGTGTGGGGCGGTGCCGTCAAAGCGGATGAAACGTCGTGGGAGATTCGCGGCGAGTTTGTATCGCTGAAGCCAGGATCGCCGGAGATTGTGCTTCTCAGGGTTGGGGGCGCGCGCGTTCTTGAGGTGCCGCTTGCGAGTTTTTCCGAAGCCCAGCGAGCCGACATCGTCCGGAGAAGTGGCCAGCCCGCCGCGGCGGCGGGAGACGCGGTTGATGCGGCGGGGCCGGCGGGTATTGAGGAGGCCGCGCAAGCCTGCCGAACGGCCATCGAGGCCACGGATGTCTATCGCCTCTACCTGGCCACACCGGGGTTATCCGATGCTGATCGGCAGGCGGCTGAAAAGCGGCTTGCTTCTTGGTCGGATCGCATCAAGCGAGGCGAAATCCGGCTCGAGAAGGAATGGGTCGAGCCAGAGCGGGCAAAATCTGCCCGTCGCGAGGCTGAAGGCCATGTGCGTCAGGCCATCAAGATGCTTCGCATCGGCAATGGGCAGGTCGCAGAGGAAGAACTGCGGAAGGCGAGCCGCGCCGATCCGGCCAGCGGCACGGCCGATTTTGTACTGGGGGTCGCCGCGATTTCAGGGCCGCGGCCCAACGCCGTCCAGGCCGGAAAAATTTTCCGTGAAGTGGTCGATCGCGAGCCGGGGCACGGTCCGGCGCTCAATAACCTAGCCGTTTGCGAGGTCAATGCCCGCCGAATGTCAGCTGCAGCTGGCTATTTTCGAGATGCCGCGGAGTGCCTGGCTGACCCTCATGTCATCGTCGGCAACGTGGGGAGCGTCATCCGGATGGCAGCCGATCGTCGCAATAAAATCGCACCCAAACACGTTGAGGAATTCACCACCCTGTACCGCTGGCTTACCGAGGATCGAGGGCTTGAACCTGCGGATGGGATAACCGGCCTGGTCTATCTATCGCGCACAGGTGCGCCGCTGGCCTCCTCCGGGGCCTTGGACCCCGAGGCCGTGGTCGGACTGCGGGGAGATGGTCGCCCTGAGCGCTCAGGAAGTGGGGTCGTTGTGGCCCCGTCGTTCGTGGCTGTCTCAGCCGCCGTTGTCGCGAACGCTGGCCGCATCACGGTTCTCGGCGATGGTACGACAGGCCAGGAGATTCCTGCCGTAGTTGTAGCCACCCGGGGCGATCTGGCCCTCTTGCGGTGTGAGGGGCTCGCCGCTCCTGCGATCCCGCTCGCTGCGGTTTCCCCGCCGGCAGGTGCCCCGCTCTTGGTCGTGTACCCGCATCCGAAGGAGCGAGGCATGTCTGGCCCGAAAAAGGTTCAGGCGACTTTGGTCACGCGGTCGGAGGACGGTGTGCCGTTCCCGCGTCTTGTCTACACCGCGGAGGGTGAGCGCCAGAAGCCCGGAGGCCTTCTCGCCGATCCGTCCGGCCGGCTCGTTGGCCTGACAGCAAGCACTCCTGCCGTTCCGACGATCGGAGCGAATCTCAACGTGGCAGCCCCCGTCGAGGCGGTCTGGTCTCTGCTGCGAGAGGCCGACGTACAAGTCGCGGACGCTGCTGGCGGAACGGCCGCCGACCCGGCGAAGCTCGTTGAGAATGCGGTGAGAGTCGTCGTCTATGCCCCCCAGGGGCAAGCCGGCGGCCCCTGATCGGCACCCAGGTGGGCTACTGGAGCGGGCGAGCGAAACGGCTATGATCGGGAGTCTCGACCGATTGTTCAGCGAGGTTTTGATGGTCCGCTCCTCAATTTCCGGTGTGGTTCCGCCGAGCGTTGCCGAGGCAACGATCATGACCGTGTGGCCGAGCGTGGGCTCGACCGGGCTCGGCAAGGCCCTGGGCAGGATCTATCGGATCAAGGAGGGGTTTGGCCCGCTGTCGTTTGGGCGGCTTGCGCTCCTCGCCACGATCCCGATTGGCCTTGGGCTCTACCTCTCGCTCCGGCTGCCGTGGGCAATCAAGCGATACCGTCTCACGAACAGGCGGGTGGCCGTCGAGGTTGGGATCAATCCACGCGTGATGCAGTTCGTGTCGCTCGAGGGCTTCGATTCCATCGAGGTTGACGTGAGCCAGGGCCAGGAGTGGTACGCCTGTGGCGACCTGGTCTTCCGTCGTGGTGCCATCGAGACGCTTCGACTCATGGGCGTCAGTCGGCCCGAGTCATTCCGTCGCGTCTGCCTCGAAGCGCACGATGCCTACGTGAGCGTGGCAAAGCTGCAGCCAGAGCCGGTTGGGGCTTAGCTGACGCGGGCGGTCACACGGTCCGGCCGCTGGGGACGGGGCCGCGGGTGGCGATGGCATTGCGGATCGCGTCGCGGGCTTCGTCGTCGAGGTCGCACAACAGGGTACGGGCGTTCTCCGCGACCTGCTCCGGGCTCGTTGCGCCAAAGAGCACGCTCGTGATTCCAGGCTGCTCGGCCGTCCACGCGAGCACGAGATCGGCAACAGTCACGACCAGACGATCTGCAATCCGCCGCAGGGCGTCGACGAAGTCGAGGTTCTTTGCGAACTCATCGCCCAGAAACACCGGATACTTGTGGCGGCTGTCGCTGGTGGGAAAAACCTGGCCGCGGTGCATCTTGCCCGCCAGGAGCCCCTTCATCAGCGGCCAGTAGACGACCATCGCGACATCATGGGCCCGGCACCAGGGAAGGATCTCCCGCTCGATCTCCTGCTGCAGCATGTTGAAATGAAACTGACAGGCCGAGAGCGGGCACGCTGCCGCGAACCGCTTGACGAGATCGAGCGTGGCGTTCGAGAGGCCGATCGCGCGGGCTTTGCCCGCCTCCATGAGCTGGCGAAGTTCACCGGCTGACTCCTCGATCGGCACGTTCGGGTCAGGGCAATGGAGGTAGAGCAGGTCGACGTGATCGGTGCCCAGCCGCTCGAGGCTCTCCTCAACCTCGGCTCGGAGTCGCTCCGGACGCCCGTCGACGACCTGCCTCCGCGGCGGATCGCAGGCAGGGTCGGGCTCCCAGTGGATGCCGCACTTCCCGGCGATCACCACGGCATCGCGGGCAGCCGGGCCGATCGCGGAGATCGCCGCGCGGATCGCCCGTTCGCTCTCGCCCTTTTCGCCATAGCAATAGGCGGTGTCGAGGTGGGTGATCCCAGCATCGATCGCTGCCCGCACCGTCGCCACCGCCGCCTCATGGGTGACGCCCGATCGAGTCATCCCCGACAGCGGCCAGCAGCCAAGCCCGAGCGGCCCAACGGAAACCGGCGACGATCCAAGCGGACGTGGAGCGGTATTCATGGCTTGAAAAAAAGTGTACGGGCGTGCATCATTATGAATCCCTAAGGAATGCCATCGTGTCCATCGTAGTTTCAGACGACAAACTGGCTTCGGAGTTGGCGAGGGCCGGCTCGACCACCCTCGAGGATTCGGCAGGACGACCAATCGGCTTGTTCTTCACTCCAGAGCAGTTTCGCCGCTTGTCTGTCGAGTGGGCCAAGGAGAATATCTCGACTGCCGAGCTTGATGCCGACCTTGCCGCAGGCGAGGGGCAGACGCTCGAAGTGATCCGTCGCCGGCTCGGCGCGTGATGGCTCGGACGCAGCGATATACCGTATTGTGGGCGGCGAAGGCCGAATCGCAGTTGGCGGCCCTTTGGACAGGCGGCGGCGATCGAGAAACGATTGCCGCAACGGTCGATCAGTTTGATCGATCGCTGTCCCGGGATCCTTTCCTCATCGGAGAGTCTCGGTCGGACGGATACCGGATCGAGGTGTCTGGACCACTGGCGTTCATCTTCCATGTGTCGGACCCGGATCAAAAGGTCACCGTCCTCCGGGTGTAGCGGCCGTTTCGCGCGAGCTGACTTCAGGGAACTCACCGGTCGCGAGGAATGCAGCCACGAGGTCAGCGGTCTCAGGGCGAAAAAGAAGGCCCGTGTGCCAGGTGGGCAGGGTCACGTGGGCGTGGGGCGCATCGGGGTGTGTACTCTCCGCTGTCATCAGCCCGTCATAGGCGGCAGCGATCACGCCGATCTCGACATCGGGGGGCACGGGGAGCGTGTTCACGAGGCTGTCAGCGGCGGTCGCCAACTCGGCGATCGGAGTGAGCAGGCGGCCAACCGTGCGGGCCATCGCGGTCGCCACGAAGGAGCCGCGGTTGGGCGAGGCGAGCATGACAAACCGTCCGAGCTTGGCAGGGCGGTATCGACCGAGGGCTGCCCGCCCGATGATGCCACCCATGCTGTGCCCTACGACATGAATCGTGTCGATTCTCGGATCGGCGTCGAGATCCGCCAGCTCGCGCGCGAACCGCTCTGCATGCACCATGAGCGAGCACTGCATGTTCCAGTAGCCCCACGTGTTCGTGAGGTAGCCGCGGCTCCTGAGCCGCCGAGCGAGGAGCGCGAGCATGAACTTGTTGGCGAGGTACCCGTGAACCAGAACCACACACTCTCGCGGATGCCCGGGGGACGCGGTCGTGTCAAAGCAGATAGTGGGCATGCGAGGTTCGCGGCTCAGGCGGCCTTGGTGAAACGTGCGCGGATGAGTCAATCGGGGTTGGCGGAACCCTCACCCCGGCCCTCTCCCAGAGGGCGAGGGAGTTGCACCCGTCACCACCGGTCGGCCAGGAGCTTGTGGTCGCTGCGGCGCGGGGCAGCAGTCGAGCGGGCAGACGTCGTGGCTTGCCGGAAGTCGTCCGATGGCGGCGCGATCGGGAAGATCCAAGACCCGTTCGGCGATGAGGTCTCGGACCATCGACACGAATTCGGGATCGGTGCCAACCGTTGCAGCCCGCGCCATGTCCACGCCCAGCTCACGGCAGATGTCGGCTGCTTCGGTGTCGAGGTCGAAGAGCACCTCCATGTGATCGGAAATAAATCCGATCGGGGCGATGACGAGATTGCGGATCCCATTGGCGTGCTGCAATTTGATCTCGTCGCCGATATCAGGCTCGAGCCAGGGCTGCGTCGGCGGCCCGCTGCGGCTCTGATAGACGAGCTTCCAGTTCGTCACGCCCGCCTGCTCCGCGACAAGGCGGCACGACTCCGCAAGCTGCGGCACGTACTTCGATGTGTCAGCCATCGAGAGCGGAATGCTGTGCGCGGTGAAGAGCACCGGGACATCGCCGCGGGCTTCGGCAGGGAAGTGCTCCAGGGCAGTCTGCACGTTGCGGGCCATGGGGCCGACGAAGCCTGGGTGATTGAAGAACACCCGGATCTTGTCGACGACCGGAGCCCGATCGCCGAGCGGTTCGCAGGCCGCGGCAATGTTCTCCCGGTACTGCCGGCAGCCGGAGTAGCAACTGTTGCCCGCAGTCACGAATGCGATCGCCCGTTTCACACCCGCATCGGCCATTTCGCGAAGCGTGTCGGTGAGGAGCGGGTGCCAGTTGCGGTTGCCCCAGTACACGGGCAGGTGAGGTCCGCGGCGATCAAGCTCCTCACGGAGCGCCGTGATGAAGGCTTGGTTCTGGTCGTTGATCGGGCTCTTGCCGCCGAAGTGCTGGTAGTGCTCAGCGACCTCGAGCATCCGTTCGCGCGGGACGTTTCGGCCGCGAAGGACATTCTCGAGAAATGGGATGACGTCATCCGGGCCATCGGGCCCGCCGAACGACACGAACAGCACCGCGTCATACATGGCTTTGTTTGCGGCAAGGATGGAAAGCATGACCCCACGGGGATTCGAACCCCGGTTCCCGCCGTGAAAGGGCGGTGTCCTAGGCCTCTAGACGATGGGGCCGCGTCGCGACCCGACAGGCGGACCACGCTCAGGCAGCATGATAGCGACGTTTGGCCGCCGCGGGGATGGCTGAACAAAAACAAGCGACCAGGGGAGACCGCCAAGCGATCAGGGGAGACCGCCAAGCGATCAGAGGAGACCGCCAAGCGTTGGTCATTCTGCCGACGGAAGCGATTCACCGGACGAGGAGTCTGCCGCCGCCGCCGCTGGCGCATCCAAAGGCTCGCCGCGGGCGATCGCTTCGAAGACCTCACGACGGTGCACGGGCACCTCCTTCGGCGCCTCGACGCCAAGTCGCACCTTGTCACCACGAATCTCCACCACGACGATCGTGATGTCGTTGTTGATGACGATGCTCTCGTCCTTTTTCCGCGACAGTACGAGCATGGGCCAATCCTTGGCGGACCACTGCGGGGCGAACGGTGCCGGAGAACTCTTCCAGAAACCCTTGAAATGTAGATGTTCCCAGGTTTCCGTCAAGCAAATTCCGGGCCTTTCCTTCTTTGCGGCATTCGGAAGGGGAATTACGCGGCATTTTTTGGGTTTCGGGCCCCGGCGTCGGGATCGCCCTCGGCAGACATTTCCATGCTTTCAAACCAACCTCAGGGCCGTCGCGGCCCCGTCGTGGCCCAGAGAAACAGCCGTGGGTTGTTGGCTTCAAGGCCCAACCTATAATGACGCCGCACCGTTTGATCTCTTCGCAGAGTCGCCCTCAGGAGTCCGCCGTGAAGGAGTGGTTCCGCAACCTGTTCTTGGCCGTGAAGACGGTTGTGGACGGCATGCTGGTGACCTTCCGCGTGTTCGGGAGCACGTTCGACCAACAGCGTCGGACGTTCACCGAGCACTTCGAATATCCGGAGTTGCCTGCCCCGGTGGCGGCGCGCTACCGAGGGTTCCACCGCTTCGACCTCACGACCTGCATCGCCTGCGACCAGTGCGCGAAGGCGTGCCCCGTCGATTGCATCTACATCGGCAAGGAGCGGGTCGAGGGGAGCAAGGGATTCCGCGTCAGCGGCTTCACGATCGACTACTCGAAGTGCATGTTCTGCGCGCTCTGCGTCGAGCCGTGCCCCGTTGATTGCATCTTCATGGGTTCGACACTCGACCTGTCGTGCTACAGCCGCGACGGAACGATCGTGGACTTCGCTCGGCTACCGGTGGATCTTGCCTGGGGCAGAGCCACGATCAATCCCACGGCGGTCGCCGCGTCGAAGGTGATCGTCGAGCCCGTTCACGGCGGCCCCAACCAGTGATGTCCGCGGCGCTCCGAGAGCCAGCATGAATTCGCTTGATCCCGCCACTGTGCCCGGCAATTTTGTAGACCCTGTCGTGATCACGGGTTTTGTCGCCCTGTTTGTCGCGCTCGGCGGGGCCTTCCTTGCAGTCAATCTTCTGGTGGGGTGGCTCGTGCGGCCACGGGAACCCAACGTCGAGAAGCTCGAGGTCTACGAATGCGGTGAGCCGGCGATTGGCTCGAGCTTCGTGCAGTTTGACCTGCGGTTCTATGTAGTCGCTTTGCTCTTCATCATTTTCGATGTCGAGGTGGCTCTGTTTTTTCCCTGGGCCACGGTGTTTGGCAAGGCGACCCAGTTAACCGATCCGGCCTTCGCGACGGCGACCGCCGATGGTTCCCTCACGCCGGCCGCCGCTGGCGTGCTCCGCGAGATCGGCGTGCGAGACCCGAAAGTGCCCGCCGTCGACGTGCTTGGCGAGCCCATGGCAGACACCGACAAGATGGTGTGGGCGAGGCAGCGGGCCGAGCTCACCGGCCGTGGTCAACTCACGGATGGTCAGGCGCTCGCCGAGTGGTCCGTGGCAGACGTCGGCAGCAAGCTGGCCCGCACGGCACTTATCGACATGGCCTTCTTTTACGCCGTGCTTCTGGTCGGCTTCGCCTATGTCTGGTATCGCGGTGACCTCGACTGGGTGCGGGCCGTGGCATCTGAGCGGGTGCATCCTCCATCCCGCTCCGCTTGATCCTGAACCCTTCGGTGGTGCTTACCATGCGCGGCCCTTCCTTTCTCGACCAGCTCCGTGATGCGGTCCCCGATGCCGTTGTTGGCCAGAATCTCGAGGCGCTTGATCCTTGGATCGAGATCGCCCCGGATCGCCTCGCCGACGTCTGTCGCTGGCTCGCCAAGGTGAGTCCCGTGCGGTTCGATTCGCTCCAGTGCATCACGGTCGTGGATTGGCTCGAGACCGATCCTAAGAAGGCCGCCAAGGTCTCATGGCAGCCGCGGCTCGAGATCGTCTATCACCTCTGGAGCACGGGCTCCAAGGTCAGCCTCGTGCTCAAGTCCACGCTTCCGCGATGGAAGGGCGATGTGCCGGGGCAGTTGCCCGAGGTGCCGAGCGTGGCGGGCGTATGGCGGGGTGCCGACTGGCACGAGCGGGAGGTCTACGATCTTTCAGGCGTGTGGTTCACTGGGCATCCCGATCTCCGGCGCATCCTGTGCCCTGAAGACTGGGAAGGCTATCCGCTCCGCAAAGACTACGAGCAGCCACTCGAATACCACGGCATCAGAGGGCGGTGAGCATGTCCAGCACGATTGACGACGATCCCAGGATCATCGAGTTCGACGTCCGCACCGACGAGATGCTCGTCAACATGGGGCCGCAGCATCCGTCCACGCACGGCGTGCTGCGCCTTGTGCTACGCACTGACGGCGAAATCGTCTCGGAGGTCGAGCCGCACATCGGCTACCTCCACCGCTGCGCTGAAAAGATTGGCGAGAACCTCACCCACCGGCAGTGGATTCCCTACACCGACCGGATGGACTACCTCGCGGCGATGAACATGAATCTCGGCTGGGCGCTGGCCGTCGAGAAGCTCATGAAATTCGAGGTTACCGAGAAGGCACGCCATCTCCGTGTGCTCATCGTCGAGCTCTGTCGAATCTCGAGCCACCTCGTGGGCATGGGGGCCTACGGCCTCGATCTGGGCAGCTTCAGTCCGTTCCTCTACGCCTTCCGCGAGCGGGAAAAGATCCTCGATCTCTTTGAGGAGGCCTGCGGCGCCCGGCTGACCTACAGCTACATCACAATTGGCGGACTCACCGCCGACCTGCCCCCCGGTTGGCTGGCGAGATGCGAGGCCTTCCTCAAACAATTCGAGCCGATCATCAAGGAGTACCACACCCTCCTGACGACCAATGCCATCTTTGTGAAGCGGACCGCGGGGATCGGCGTGCTCTCTCGCGACATGGCGATCGAGTACGGCTGCTCCGGCCCAGTTCTTCGGGGCAGCGGGGTGGATCAAGACATGCGACGGGATGGGGAATCGATCTACACGGCCATGTACGACGGCTACGCCTTCGAGGTGGCCGTCATGAAGGATGGCCACTATCCCCGGGATCACAAGTATCCCGCCGTTCCGGCCGGCACGGTCCTCGGCGACTGCTGGCACCGCTTCTTCGTGCGGATGCTTGAGGTCGTTCAGTCGATCGACCTGGTCCGCCAGTCGATCGACCGGTATTCGGCATCGAAGGGCACGGTCGGCGAGCCCCTCAAGCTCGCCGAGAAAATGCCGATCGGCGATGCCTACCTCGAGACCGAATGCCCCAAGGGGCAGATGGGCTTTTATCTGGTCAGCGACGGCTCAGCGATTCCATGGCGGGCGCGAGCGAGGTCCAGTTCGTTCTCGAATCTCGCCGTCGCGCCGGAGCTCTGCCGCGGCTGCCTCATCGCCGACGTCCCTGCGATCGTCGGCTCGCTCGACATCGTGATGGGCGAGATCGATCGGTAGGCAGCGGCTCGGAGTTGCCCATGCCGCGTCGCCGGACGCTTCCTTCGGGCATCCTGCCCTGCGGTCGCTTGATGGAGCCTTCGCTTGGCCATCCTGGCTGCGCTCGCCTACAACGCCGGCTCCATGGCACGGGCAACCCCGAGCCTCCCTGTTTGGAGATGAGACTCGTACGGCCGGCAGGTAGCCCGCCGAGCGGATCAATAGCGGCTGTTTCCCCGCGGGCACTTGTGGAAAGCCCCGGTAGAGGGCAAACTTCGTGCGATTTTTCACGAAGTCTCTTCCGGCCCGGTAAATCCTTCGTTCCGGGGCGGTTTCGCGGCACCTCGAGTGCGGTCGATGGTTGACTTTCTCACCAGCACGGTTGGGGCTCCAGGCTGGCTGGCCTGGACGGTCGCGGCCCTCGTTTCAGCGATCCTCATCCTGAATGTGATCGCCGGCGGTGCGCTCGTCTTCATCTGGGCGGAGCGGAAGGTTGCCGCACGGATTCAGGACCGTCTTGGACCCACGCGAACGGGTGGCCGTTTCGGCTGGCTCCAGTCCCTGGCCGACGGCATCAAGCTCCTCGCCAAGGAAGACCTCATGCCAGAAGGGGCGGATGGCCTGCTCTTTCGGCTGGCGCCCTACGTGAGCTTTTGCGCATCGTTTGCCGCGTTCATCGCGCTGCCCTTTGCCTTCGACGTGGTCGGCCTACGGCTCAATGTGGCCGTGTTTTTCGTGGTGGCGGTGCTGGGCCTCGAAGTCTTCGGCGTCATCCTCGCGGGCTACGCTTCGGCCTCGAAGTGGTCGCTCTTCGGTGCCATGCGAGAGGCGGCCCAGGTGGTCAGTTACGAAGTGCCGCTCGGCATGTGCGTCGTCGTGCCCGTCATGCTCGCCGGCAGCATGGATATGGTGACGATCGCCGAGAAGCAGGCCGGCTGGTTCTGGAACTGGTACCTCTTTCACGACCCATTCACGTTCGTCATTTTCTGGGTCTTTGTGACCTGCGCCGTGGCCAGCGTGAACCGCGCTCCATTCGATCTCGCTGAGGCAGAGAGCGAGCTCGTCGCCGGGTTTCACACGGAGTACTCCGGACTCCGTTGGAGCTTCTTCTTCATGGCGGAATACGGGTCGATGATTCTTGTGAGCGCGATGGCGGCGATCCTCTTTCTTGGCGGATGGAACGGTCCGATCCCAGTGGCGACGCTCGTGGGGCTCTCCGACGGGACGGGCGACACGGCCCCGTATGTGGTTCGCCTCTTCGGTCTGGCCAACCTTCTGGGCAAGGCCACGCTCGGCGTACTCATGATGATGTGGATCCGCTGGACGCTCCCTCGGCTCCGGATCGATCAGGTGATGACGACCTGCCTGAAATACTGCACCCCGATCGCTGCGGTCATGTTTGCCGGCGTCATGCTCTGGCAGGTTTTGTTGCCTGGGGGACTTGTGCCTGGTGTGCGAAGGCCCGGCGGTGAGATTCGTGAGGGGTGGCTCGAAGGTCCCGGTGGACGACGGGCCGCAGTGGCTGAAACCGTCGCGGCGGACAGCGAGAAAGTCGCCAAGGTGATGCCATGATGCCGCTTGCGATTGCCGCTTCTCCGATCCTCGCCTTCGCGCCGCTCGTCGCGGCGATCAACTGGCACTCCGTCTTCTTCCTGCTCTTCGCGGTCATTGCCTGTGGCTTCGCGATCGCGGTGGTCGCTGCCGACAACATCGTGCGGATGGCTCTCTACCTCGTGTTTTCACTGGGCGCGGTCGCAGGCCTGTTCTTCCTCGCGGGGGCCGAGTTTGTCGGCGCGATGCAGCTCATGATCTACGTGGGCGGTACGCTCGTGCTCCTGGTCTTCGGCGTGATGCTCACCGCGCAGACGCCATTCGTCGCGATCAAGTCGAGTGGCGGTGACCGCGTGCTCGCAGGCTTCGTCGCGGCGGCGCTCTTCGCCACGCTCCTTTTGGCGAGCCTTTCGGTGCCAGCATGGCGGCAGCCTGCGTCGGGCGTAGTGCAAGCGCCCACGGCAACGCCGCTGGGCATGGCGCTCGTGGGGGTTCGCGTTGACGAGGCTCCCGCTGGAAGCCCCAAGGGGGGGCACTCGCGGCGGTACCTCTTGCCCTTCGAGATCATCTCGATTCATCTCCTGGTCGTCCTTGTCGGGGCTGCCTACCTCGCTCGCGCGAAGCGACGAAAGACACCGCGGGCGATCGAAGTTGCAGCGTCGGCGGAGCCGCCGGCGTCCGTGGCCGCGCATGCCGCCCATGCCAAGTTAGGCCGTAGCGATCGCTCGAGCTCCGTTCTCACAGGAGGCTCGGAATGACACCCCTTGCAGCTGTGATGCCTCTCTTTGGTCTCATTACCGAGCCCATCAGCGTGGCCCACTACCTCGTCGTGGGGGCGGTGCTCTTCACGTCTGGCGTTGCCTGCATGGCGCTCAAGCGAAACGCGCTCGGCGTGCTCATGGGGATTGAGCTCGTCCTCAATGGGGCCAATGTCAACTTCGTCGCGTTCGCCTCGCCTTATCTTCAGTCGGCGGATGGCCGCTCGCTCGGCCTCGACGGCGACGTGATCGCCGTCTTCGTGATCGTGCTCGCGGCGGCCGAGGCTGCCGTGGCACTGGCCATTACGCTCAACTTCTACAACAACCACGGCACGGTCGACATCGACCAAGCCGACGACCTCAAGGGCTGATCGCTCCCTCATTTGCCTGATGGATCTCTCCTCCCAACTTCCGCTCCTCCTCGGCCTGGCGTGGCTCACGCCCCTGGTCTCGTTCGTGGCGATCCTCTTCTTCGGACCGCGGATGGGGCCCCACGGCCGCAACGCCGCGTGGGTGGCGACTGCCGCCATCGTGACGTCGCTGGTGCTTTCCCTCACGGCCTTCGCCGTCTGGCTGGGGGCCTATCCCGTCACGGCTGCCCATCATGGTGAAAGCCACGCGGCCATGGAGCCTTCTGCCGGCGTGACGTTTGCTTCAGAGGTCATGTCTCCTGCGGAGGCGCCAGGCGCTCATGGCGCGCCAGGCGCTCATGGCGACAGCCACGCATCGGAATCGGATCATGGCCATGCCGACGCCCACGCCCAGCCGCATGTGCCCGTGGCCTACTCGGGCGAATGGTACACGCTCTACGAAGGGGGGCGGCTCAAGCTCTCGATCGGCTGGTACATCGACGCGCTCACCATTCTCATGTTCGTGGTGGTCACGCTCATTGCCACGTGCATCCATATCTATGCATCGGGCTACATGCATGACGAGCTGCACGACGTCACCGACCATGAGGTCACCCTGGCGGACGGCCATCATTTCCATCGTCCGGGGCGGTTTCCCAGGTTCTTCCAGGCGCTCTCGCTCTTCTGTTTCTCGATGCTCGGCATCGTGATCGCCGGCAACCTGGCGATGGTGTTCGTCTTCTGGGAGCTGGTGGGCATCTGCTCGTGGTTTTTGATCGGCTTCTACTACGAACGGACAAGCGCGTCGACGGCTGCGAATAAGGCCTTCATCGTCAATCGGGTGGGCGACTTCGGGATGCTCATCGGCATGATGGCCCTCTGGGGCGCCCTTGGAACACTCCAGTTCGGCGACTCGACCGCGGTCGGTGTTGATGGGCTCGCCGTTCCTCGCCCGGGTCTCTTCAGCCTCTTCCGTCCTGCCGAAATGGGGCATGAGCTTCACGTGCCCGATGGCATGGTGAAGGCTTCCGCTGCCAGCGAGGTGGCTACGATCGCTGCGGACCACGCGGCCAACCCGGCCGATGCGTCGAGCGAAATCGCCGCCCGCATTCCTGATTGGCGGAAGAACGGATATGGCCGCTGGCTCCTCTTCATTGCCGGGGTCGGCATCTTCTGCGGCTGCGTTGGCAAGAGTGCCCAGTTCCCGCTCTCCGTCTGGCTCCCGGACGCGATGGAAGGCCCCACGCCCGTCTCGGCCCTCGTCCACTCGGCGACGATGGTGGCCGCGGGTGTCTACCTCGTAGGCCGGTTCTTCCCCGTGCTCTCGCCCGATGTGCTGCTCGTGATTGCCTACACGGGTGGGATCACGCTCTTCATCGCCGCGACGATCGCGTTGGTGGCCAACGACATCAAGCGGGTGCTCGCCTACTCCACGGTAAGCCAGCTCGGCTACATGATGCTGGCCCTCGGCGTAGGTGGCTGGGTCGCGGGATTGTTTCACCTCGTCACGCATGCCTTTTTCAAGAGCCTGCTTTTCCTCTGCTCGGGCTCGGTGATCCACGCCTGCCACACGAACGACATGCGGAAAATGGGTGGGCTGCTCAAGGTCATGCCCTGGACGGGCTACACGATGCTTGTCGGCTGTCTGGCGATCATCGGGGCCGGAGTGCCGTTCGTGATCGGTCTCTCGGGCTACTACTCCAAGGACTCGATCCTCGCGCAGGCCCTGGCGTTCAGTCAGGCGAATCCGGGCCACTCGATCCTCTTCTATGCGGTCGCCGGGGGCGCTGCCCTCACGGCCTTCTACATGTTCCGGCTTTGGTTCATGACCTTCATGGGTTCGCCGCGTGACCACCATGTGCACGAGCATGCCCACGAATCGCCGCAGGTGATGGTGGCGCCGCTCGTGGTGCTCGCGGTGGCAGCCGTGGTGGCCGGTTGGTCACTGCCCGGCGGTCTCGGGATCGCAAACCTTCTCGAGCAGGCGAGGCCCGCCGGCACGGCCGAGGGGATGACGGGCGGCTTTGTCTTTGGCGAGACGCTCACGTTCCCAGCCGAACATGAAAGCCACGTGGGTTCGATCCACGTTACGGCCACGCTTACGGCGTTTGCCACGGCGCTCGGCGGCGTCCTTCTGGCCGCGGCCATGTATCTCTGGAACGTGCTGTCACCCGCCACCGTGGCCACGGTATTCCGTCCGGTCTACACGTTCCTCGCCAACCGGTGGTACTTCGACGAGCTTTATGATGCCGTGTTCGTGAAGCCGGTCCTTGGCATTGCATCGCTGGCGTCGGCCATCGACCGTGAAATCATCGACAGGTTCGTGAACGGCATCGCCTGGTCTGCCCGTCAGGTGGCGGGCATCGACGCCTGGCTCGATCGTCACCTTGTCGATGGCTTCGTGAACTCGACGGCCAACGCGACGTGGAGCGTTGGCCTCAAGCTTCGCGACCTCCAGACCGGCCGACTCCGTCAATACGTGATGTTCATCGTCGTCGGCACCGTTGTCTTGTTTGCCCTGGCGAGCATGGCCTTCCGCGTGTCTGCCAGCTAATCGTCCCGAGAGCCTTCCGAAAAACCCTGTCCGTCCCGAAACGCAGCCACCATGAATCTCGACGCCCTTTCGCAGCCCGCCCTCTGGCCTCTCACGGCAATTGTGTTCCTGCCGGCCCTGGTCGCCGCGGTGATCTCGCTGCCGATCATTCCCAAGGGCCGAGAGGAGTCGATCCGCTGGATCAGCCTGGCCACGACGGCAGCCGTGTTTGTGCTTTCGATGTGGATGGCCTGGCCGGGCCTGTTCGGTGAACAGGGGCCGGCGCAGTTCACGATCGGTGAGCCAGCGATGCAGCTGGTGGTGAGCCGTCCTTGGATCCCGTCCTTCAACATCGAATATCTCCTCGGTGTGGACGGGATCAGCATGCCCCTCGTGGCCCTGACCACGTTTCTCTCGATGCTGGCCTGTGCGGCGAGCTGGCCGATCACGAAGCACGTGAAGGCCTATCACGTCCTCTTTCTGCTTCTTGAGACGGGCATGCTCGGCGTCTTTGTGTCGCTCGATTTCTTCCTCTTCTACGTGTTCTGGGAAGTGATGCTCCTGCCGATGTATTTCCTCATCGGGATCTGGGGCGGGCCCCGCCGCGAGTATGCCGCGATCAAGTTTTTCCTCTACACGCTGCTCGGCAGCGTGCTGATGCTCATCGCGATCCTGATGCTGTATTTCACGAGCGATCTCCGACTGCTCTCGCCCGAGCAGCTTGCGGAGGCGCATGTCGTGAGCGCTGCCCTCGACGTGCCGTCTCGGGCCGCGGCCGTGGCGGCCATTCAGGGGGCCGTCAACCCCGTTCACACCTTCAATATCCTCGCGCTCGCGGAGCTGGGCCAGCTCCCGAATTCGCCGTTTGCGGCTGTGGAACTCTGGGGCATGAAGCTCGAGGTATGGGCCTTCCTGCTCCTGCTCATCGGTTTCGTCATCAAGGTGCCGGTCGTTCCCTTTCATACGTGGCTTCCGGATGCCCATGTCGAGGCCCCCACGCCGATCTCGATGATTCTGGCGGGCGTGCTCCTCAAGCTCGGTGGCTACGGCATCCTCCGGATCTGCTATCCGATCTGCCCTGGCGGTGGTCTCACGCTCGCCTGGCTTGTCTGCGGCCTCGGGGTCGTGTCGATGGTCTACGGCGCCTTTGCGGCGCTCGCTCAAAAGGACTTCAAGCGGATGGTGGCCTACAGCTCCGTGAGCCACATGGGCTACGTGATGCTCGGTCTTGGTGTCTGGAGCGCCGTGGCGGGCAATGAGTTCCGCTATGACGCTTGGGCTCAAGGAGTGAACGGGGCGATGTTTCAGATGCTCGCCCACGGCTTCTCGTCGGCCGGCATGTTCTTTATGGTGGGCGTGCTCTACGACCGAGTCCATCACCGGAACCTCGATGAGTTTGGCGGCATCTTTAATCGGATGCCCGTCTATTCGGCGCTCGCGATCGCGGTCTTCTTCGCTGGCCTCGGCCTGCCCGGGCTCTGTGGCTTTATCGGCGAGGTGCTCGTGACGCTCTCGGCATGGAACTACAGCAAGGCGCTCGCGGTCATTTCGGCCTTCACGGTGATCCTCACCGCCGGCTACATCCTGTGGGCGATCCAGCGGGTGTACCTTGGTGCCGAGTACAAGGGGCCCCACGGGGATCACCTCGTGCCGATGACCCGCCGCGAGCTGGCCATCGCCACGCCGCTGGTGTTCCTGGCGATTCTCTTCGGTGTCGCACCGCAACTGCTCTTTAATTACGTCACGCCGACGGTCAATCGTCAGGTGCAAACACTTGCCGCGTGGACCCGCGAGGTGAGGCCGGACTTCCCGGCGGCACCGGCAATCGGGACGGCATCGGCGCCGATGCCGGCCCCCAAGGCCCTGGCGGGCGAGTGAGGCGATGGAGCTGACAATGGATCTGGGTAGCCTTGTTTCCGGCACGATTCATGACACGGTCGCCGTGTCCCTACCGCTGTTTCGCACAGAGCTCGCCCTCGCGGCTGGCGTCGTGCTCCTGCTGCTCTGTCGAATGCTGCCCGTCCTCCGCTGGATCGACTCGGCAGCCATCGCCCTCGGCACGACCGCCTTTGCGGCGTATTACGCCTGGGACGATTTTCAGCGGCTCCAGGAGGCCGCCGCGTTTCGCCAGGAGCTCTTTGGCGGCCTGCTCGTTTTCGACTCGCTCACCGCCGCCATTCGCGTGCTCCTCGCCGCGTTCCTTGTGATCTATGTCGTCTTCACGAAGGTCTCGGGGATCCCCGACCGTGAGGACGGGGCCGATTACTACACCCTGATTCTCGGTAGCACGCTCGGCATGTGCCTCATGGCGTCGTCGAACCACCTGCTCATGGTCTTCATGGCTGTGGAGATGGCGAGCGTGCCCTCGTATGTGCTCGCTGCAATTCTGAAGGGACGCAAGGCAGCCTCCGAAGCTGGGCTCAAGTACGCCGTCTATGGCGCCGGTGCCGCTGGCATCATGCTCTACGGCATCAGCTTGCTGGCCGGGGTGACGGGGAGCTGCCACCTTCCAACCGTCGCCGCCGCGATGGGGCAGATTGTCGGAGAGAGTGCCTCGAGCGGCGAGGTCATGGTGTTGTCCCTTGGCGGCCTGATGCTTGCCGTGGGGATTGCCTTCAAGCTGTCGGCCGTGCCGTTTCACTTCTGGTGCCCCGACGTGTTCGAGGGAGCTGCGGCCGAGGTGGGCGCGTTTCTTTCCGTGGCGAGCAAGACCGCGGCGGTGGCACTCGCTGTTCGGATTGTCTACGGACTCGGCACGCTTCCGGGTGAGGTGGCTGGGCCAGTCGTGGCTCTTGGGCTCGCCGACGTGCGTCACTTCATGGCGTATGTCGTCGGCATGATGGCCGTGGCTACCTGCACGCTCGGCAACCTTGCCGCGTATGGCCAGACCAACATCAAGCGGCTGCTTGCCTATTCGACGATCGCCCATGCGGGGTATCTCATGATGGGCGTCGCGGCGGCCACGGCGCTCGCGGGCGTCGCCGGCGACGGCGGGCAGCGGGCGGTGGCAGCCCTCGTCTTCTATCTGGCCACCTACCTCTTCATGAATCTCGCGGCCTTCGCGATCGTGGCGGTGCTTCGCAATCGGCTACGAAGCGAGGAGATCTCGTCCTATGCCGGGCTTGTGCGGAGTGACCCCGGTCTCGTGGTGGCCACCATCATCGTGCTCGTGAGCCTCATCGGCCTGCCGCCGCTGGCAGGCTTTGTCGGGAAGTTTCTTGTGTTCTCGTCACTGGTGGCAGCGATTCGAGACGGAGCGGAGTCGCCCCTCATGCTCGTGCTCCTCGTTGTCGGTGGGCTGAACACCGTGATCAGCCTCTTCTACTACCTGCGGGTCCTCAAGGTGATGACGTTCGATCCGCCTCCGGAAGGACGCCCTGTCGCGCCGGCGGCGGCCCTGAGTGTCTCGGGAGCGCTGGTGACCGTCCTGGCAGTGCCCGTCGTCTTCCTCGGCGTCTTCTGGGCGGGTCTCTATGGCTATGCCTGCCTCGCCGGTTCATTCGCCCTCTGAAGTCACTGCGATGCCCTCCATGCCGACCAATCCGCTCGCTCGCCTCATCGATGTCATCCAGCCCTCGCTGGCCATGTACTTGGCTGACTGCGGCCTCTGGACCTACCCGGGCCCGGAGGAAATCCGTCTGGCAGTAGCCGCTCTCGTGGCCGACCAGCGAAACCTTCTCGACCGCGCGACGATTGTGCTCGAGGAGCGGCAGCAGGTGCGGCCGCGAGTGGCGTACCCCATCTCTTTCTCCGGCTGGCACGACGTTGACCTCGGGTACATTTTGCCGCGGGTCATGGAAGGCCTCGAAAGGCAACGCACAGAGCTCGAGCGGCTCGCTACCGTGACCGACGATGCCGCTGCCGCTGACCTCGTGGCGGACGCGGTCCGAAGCGTGCGGCAGCATCTCGACGCGCTCCGCGATGCGTTGCCCCGCCCCGCTCCGGTCGCCGCTGTGACCGCGCCGGCAGGATCAGCCGCGGAGCCGCCTGCGGCGACGTCGGCTGCATCCTGACCATGGATTATTTTGACAGCCACTGCCACCTCGACCCGATGCGGTACGGTGGTGAGCTCGATGCTGTCCTCGCGCGAGCCCGAACTGCGGGCGTGACCGGCATGGCCGTCATCGGCACTCGGGCTGCCGACAGCGAGGCCGCGGCCATGCTTGCTGCCCGCGAGTCTGGCATCGTGGCGGTCGCTGGCATTCATCCCAACGATACCGCCGAGGTCGAGCCCGACGAATGGGACCGGATCGTGAAGCTCGTCGAGAGTGGCCGGGTGGCGGCGATCGGTGAGACGGGCCTCGACTGGTATCGCACGACCGCGCCGCCCGAGGTGCAGCGGGATTTCTTTGATCGCCACATTCGATTGGCGCAAGTCTCAGGCCTTCCTCTCGTGATCCACTCGCGGGAGAGCACGCTGGACTGTCTCGTCATGCTCCGCGAAGCGGCCACCCGCGGTCCGCTTGTTGCGGTCCTCCATTCGTTCACCGGCACTGCGGCCGAGGCAGCCGAGGCGATCGACCTTGGGCTCTGTCTTGGCTTCGCCGGCATGGTGACCTTCCGTTCGGCGGCCGCCCTGCGAGAGGTTGCGAAGACGGTGCCGCTCGACCGGTTGCTCATCGAGACCGACAGCCCTTTTCTCTCGCCGGAGCCGTGCCGCGGCAAGCGAAATGAGCCGGAAAACGTGATTCATACTGCTACGTGCCTGGCCCTGGCCCGTGGCGAGCCCCTGGCCACGTTCGCTGCCGCGACCACCGCCAACGCCCGCCGGTTTTACCGCTGCTGACGCGCGGCCCACCCAAGGCCGCCCAACGCCGTGAGTATCATGGGCCCTCGACGAGAGAGATGTGCTCCTTCGCATGCCTTGGTTCCTCGGCGTCCGGCGGCAGGAGTATCGCGATGACCGGGTTCTGCACTGTCGCCGTGATCGCGCTTGTCATTCTCGTCGTCCGGCTCCAACGCGGCCTCGGTCGGATCGAGCGACTGCAAACCAATCTTCTCGAAAGCCAACGGCGTACGAATGTCCTTCTTCGGGAGGCTGTCGAGCGAGAAGGGGTGCCCATGGCATCGACGGGCGCACCGTCGGTGGAGCACCAACCCTTGGTTCCTCCGAGGCAACCGGAAACGCCGCCCGCATGGGCCGGCCCGCAGCCCGTCCGGGCACCGCACCAGGGCTCTGGCGCCGCCCCGCAGGCACCAGGGCGCGACGACCGTTCCGTTCCAATCGTGCCTCTGGCCCGCGTGGCCCCGCCACCCATTCCGCGTCCGGCCTCGCCACGCGAGCCGAGCCGTTTCGAAACGGCAGCCCGAGAGACCCTTCACCGCATATGGAACTGGATCATCGTCGGCGAGGATCATGTGCCGGCAGGTGTCTCGATGGAGTATGCCTTCGCCAGCCACTGGCTTCTGAGAATGGGAATGGTCGTCCTTGTGGTCGGCATCGGCTTTTTTCTCAAGTGGTCTATCGACAATGGCCTCCTCGGGCCTCAGGCACGGGTTGTCCTGTCGGCTGCCGCGGGACTCTCCATGCTCATTCTCGGGGCGCGGCTTCTCGGCGGCCGCTACGGACTCATGGGCCAAGGGTTCCTTGGCGGCGGCCTCGCAACGCTCTATTTCAGTGTGTATGCGAGCTACCAGCTCTTCGGTCTTGTGGAGATGACGCCGGCGTATGCCCTGATGTGCGGTGTGACACTCCTCGCCGGCGGGATCGCCGTCCGCTTCAATTCGATCCTTGTTGCCGTGCTCGGCATCATCGGCGGCTACTCCACACCCCTCATGTTCTCGGCGGCGGCGGTCAACCTGCCGGCCCTCTTCGGCTATTTCCTCATTCTCGGCACCGGTGTGCTGGCCATCTGCTATTGGCGGAACTGGCCGCTCGTCAATCTCCTTGCGTTTCTCGCGACGTGGACCCTCGTGCCGACGGCCCTCCGAGCGTACGAGACGTCGCAGTTCGCGGATGTCTATCCGTTCCTGGTTGGGTTTTTCGTTCTCTTCTCGACCATGACGTTTCTCTACAAGGTCGTGCGAGGCGTCCCTTCGACCGTCCTGGACCTGCTCGCGTTGTTCGCCAACGCCGCGGTATTTTTCGGCCTTTCTTCCTGGATGGTGAACGACGCCTTCGGCCAGCGGCCGGTGGCAGCCGTGTCGCTTGGCCTCGCGGGGTTCTACACGCTCCATGTCCTCCACTTTTTGCGTCGGCGACTGTCGGATCGAGGGCTCCTCGTGTCGTTCCTGGGATTGGCCGCCCTGTTCGTGGCCGTCACCATGCCGCTCGTACTCTCGCCCCAGTGGATCACGTCGAGCTGGGCTCTTCAGGCCCTCGTCTTGCTCTGGATGGCCCAGCAGCTCGAGAGCGTGGTGGTGCGGCGCATGGCCGTCGCGCTCTTCGCTCTCGTGTTCTGGCGCTGGGGCGTGATTGACCTACGGAGCACGTTCGGCGGCCGCCTGGTCGACGGCGAAGCACCGCCTCTTTCGCAGTTTCTCCCACAGCTTGTGGAACGTGCGGTGACGTTCGGTGTGCCGATTGCATCGTTTGGCATTGCTTCGTGGCTGCTCGAACGCCCGGACCGTCGCCGCGAATCCGTGGTCCCGGCCATCGAAGGCATGAAGCCTGATCGATCCCTCGTGACGGCCGGGGCGTTGGCAGCGTTGGCCATGCTGCTGGTATGTCTCCACCTCGAAGTGGATCGGACGGCACGGGTGTTCGTTCCCGACGGGCGTCTGCCGATGCTCACACTCGTCTGGCTGGGAGGTGCTGGGATCTTGCTCCGCGAATCGCTTCGAACCGGGAGTCAGCTCGCATCCTTCCTCACCGCGTGCGCCACAGCGGCCGTGCTGTGGAAGCTCGTGGCCTGGGATCTTCCAGCGTGGGGCGTGGATGGCCGCTTCTGCGTGGGACCGGGCTACTCGTTGCGGCTCGCCGGCATGCGGCTGGTCGACTTCGCCGCGGTGATCGGGTTTCTCGCCGTCGCCTTTACCGTGCTCCGGGGCAGGCAGGCCGCGGACGTAGCCCGCCCGCTTCTCGCTGTGACGTGTTTGGGAACGTTGTTCCTGTACCTCACCCTCGAGACGAACAGCTTCCTCGCCGCCTATGCACGCGGGCTCCAGGCCGGAGGCGTGTCGATCGTCTGGGCCGTCTTCGCGCTCGCGCTCGTGCTGGCCGGGATCGCGAAGCATGTCGGGCCGCTTCGGTGGTCTGGTCTCGTGCTCTTTGCGGTGGTGTCCGTCAAGGTGTTTCTCCATGACCTTGCGAGCCTCGATGCCTTCTGGCGCATCATCGCGTTCATCGTCCTCGGCCTTCTTCTGCTCGCTGGGTCGTTCCTCTACCTGCGGTTCCGCGAGTCGTTTTCGGTCACAGCCGCAGGAAAGCCGCAGCAATGAATTCACCCAGACTTGTTGTTTGTCTGGCAACCCTGGCAGTGCTCGCGGGAGGCGGGGCCGCCACGGCTGAGAGCCCGCGTCGCCAGAAGCCGATCGTCACGCCAGCCATCGACCAAGAGACGCTCATCGCCCTGCGGTTCGATGCCGATGTCTACGCTGCGTCGGCCGATACCTACACCGACATGCGGGTGCTGGCATCATCGGGCGACGAGACGCCCTATGTCATCCGGCTGGTGACGCGAACCGAACGTCGGGCGGTCCATCAGACGACCCGTGTGGCCCAGCCCGAGGTCCGTCCGCTGCCGGGCAACGGCCTGGAGATCATCTTCCGAGATCCTCGCGATCGTTTCGGGGCCGGCATTGAAGGGATCACCCTCCTGACGCCGCTTCGGAACTTCGAGCACCGCGTCACGGTGGCGTGGTCGCCGGATGGTCGAGCATGGCAGCCGCTGGTCGAGAATGCGCTCATCTACGACTATGCGCGGTTCATGGATGTACGAGAGCGTTCGATTCCCCTTCCGGCGGCGCCTGACCGCGACGGCATGTACCGTGTCGTGATCGACCAGGTGACCCAAGCCCAAGAGTCACAGCTCCTCGAGCTGACGAGGACCCTCGTTGGTGGCAAAGAGCGGGAGGTCCACGAGCAGACGGTGATCGACAGGCGGCCCTTCCGGATAGATGGGATCGACGTCAGCTCCACGAAGGACATGGCCGTCGGCACGACTCCTGTGCTCACGGACGTCGAGCCTGTTGGGTTTCACGTTGTTCGTGAGCCGGATGGTCGAGCAACGCGGGTGAGCGTCGAGGCTCGCCGCGAACCGATCACCGAGCTTGCCATCATGACGCCTGACCGGAACTTCAGCCGACGGGTGCGGGTCGAACGGGCAGGGTTTGCGGCGGACGGCCCGCGTGCCGTGATCGCACACGGCACGATCACGCTGCTCGACGTGGCAGGAATTCGGCGCAAGCAGCTTGCCATCACGGTGCCCGAGACCCGGGCGACCAGCTACGACATCGTGATCGACGATGGCGACAGTCCGCCCGTCAATGTCACCGGCATCACCGCCTCTGGCCCTGTTCGCGAGCTCGTGTTCCTCGCGAAACCGGGCATCGACTATCGGCTCATGTACGGTGGCGTGGCCGCGGCCCCCCGGTATGACACGGCGGCTATCGACGTGGCCTTGTCCGTTCGCGCGGACATGCAACAGGCGACGCTCGGCTCTGAGGCCGTGGCCCCTGATGCGCCGCTGCCCCCGCGGCCGCTCCTCGCCGACAGTCGGGTGCAGATCGCGATCATTGCCCTGCTTGCGATTGCACTCGGCTTCGCCTTGTTTCGCGCGGCCAAGCGGATCGATGGGGTCGATGGTCCAGACGCCGCTGCGTGACGGCTGCGGATGCGGCCTCCCACTCGACGGCTCGAGCATCAGGCGTAAGATCGTTTCTGTTTCCGACCCCTACCAGGAGATCCCGTCATGGTCCGCACACCGAGCACGATGCTGCCGTTAGGCACCGTCGCCCCCGACTTCGAACTGCGGAATGTGGACGGCCGGATGGTGGACTACGCCGGCGCGGCCGGCGCGAAGGGGACGGTGGTGATGTTCATCTGCAACCACTGCCCCTTTGTGAAGCACGTGGCAGACGAGCTCGCAGCTCTCGGCCACGAAACCATGCCCCGCGGAATCGGCTTCGCCGCCATCAGCTCCAACGACGTTTCGTCGCACCCAGCCGACTCACCCGAGCAGATGGTGGCCGAGGCGGAGCAGCGGGGATATCCCTTCCCCTATCTCTATGACGACACGCAGGAGGTGGCGAAGGCCTACCACGCGGCCTGCACGCCAGACTTCTATCTCTTCGATGGTGACCGCCGGCTCGTCTACCGGGGCCAGCTCGATTCGAGCCGCCCGGGCAGCGACGTGCCCGTGACCGGCCAAGAACTGCGTGCTGGAATCGACGCGCTGCTCGCAGGGCGGCCGCCCTGCGAGCCACAGATCCCAAGCATCGGTTGCAACATCAAGTGGAAGGTCGGCAACGAGCCCGACTACTTCCCGACCTAAGGCTACCGAACGTCGTCGGGGCGGCTCGGATTTCGGTTGGCGAACCGACCGATGTCCGCCGTGTCACCCGGTTCGAGGCGGGCGGCCCGCAGGTTCTCCCGTTGGATCGCCTCGTAGACTTCCTGGCGATGCACCGGGATTTCCGACGGTGCATTGATCCCAAGCCGGACTTTGTCTCCCCGGATGTCCACGATCGTGACAACAATGTTGTCGCCGATCATGATGCTTTCATCACGTTGTCTGGAGAGCACGAGCATCGCAAGATCCCTTCCTGATCCGTACGGCTGGGCGACGCTCCGCGTCACCCGTTACCCTGGATTATGCACTCTTCCTGAGTGACTGGCGGTTCAAAGTGAGTTCGTATTGCAGCGGCAACTCACCGCTTGCAACGACCTGACGGCCCGTGCGGGCCTCGAGGTTAATAACGATCGGAGCCTTGAGATTGAGTGTGAGGGTGGTGCCGTTCTTGCCGACGACCACGACGACCTGGGCCTGGCGGATGTCCGCGATCGAAAGCGGTGTCAACTCGCTCCGCGGGATCCGAACCTGATAGTCGGCCACGAAACGGCGAGGGCTTACGACCGCAATCGCTACGTCACCCCGGGTGACACATTGCAGCCAACCGAGAGCGTCGTTGCTGGAGTCGGCGAGCAGGGCCCACTCGCGGCAGTCTTCTAGACCAGGCAGGCCGCTCGGGAATCGGATGATGTCGCCCGCGTCGACGTCGATCCGACCGAATCGGCTCGTGGTGATCCGCATGGTGATGGCACTCCATTGCCCGGAGGAAACGTCCGGCCTTCCCGCCAGACGTGCGAGCAATCACTCGCACCCTTGTCATCGGCAGGCCCGGCGGACCCAGTGAAGAAAAAAGGCCTGGCGAACTCGGGGGGGTACGGAAAGTGGTGGCGATGGAGAAGGCCGTGACGGTCGTGCGACCTGAGAGGCTTCTGGCCTTCGCTACCGCCACATCGGCTGGGCGGACCACGCGGCCAGTGGCCCAAGCACGAGCACCGGCAGCCACGCCCCGAGTGATGGCGTGACCGCGTCGGCGAGGGCCAGCCCGTGACTTCCCATCACGACCAGGAAAAAGAGAACGGTCATCCCGACAGAGCCGCCGACCGCTGCAAAGACGCCCCTGCGGGTGGGGCCCAGCACGAGGGGAATGCCCAAGAGGAGGAGACCCATGTCGAGAATGGGCTGCGTGAATCGGGCATGCACCCGCAGTGGAATATCACCCGTGACGCCGAGGCTTGGATTGGCGATGGCCCTGACAAGATCGATGGTTGCCGAATACTGGCTCCAGTTCGCCGAGCCGATGAGCTGCTCGAACGTGACATCGCTCACAACGAAGCATGTGCCAGGGGCAAGCCACTCCGCGCTCGTGCGGGTGATGATGACCGGGGTTCCGCCAAGCGTGAGCGGAGGGAGCCGGTCGATGTCGGCGGGCTCATGGACGCCCTCGAGAAGGAAGCCTGCCGGCGTGCCGTCGGCAGCAGGTCGCCAGATGGCGTTCTGCGCCGTGATCTGTGGGCCATACTCCGACAACTGCGGCGGCATGAGGAGGCTCGGCGCTTCGATGGCGGAGCCCGCTGCCCGGTACCCACGGCCACGAAACAGAATGTCGGTGCGGTGGTCATACCGTGACTGAAATGACTGGAGCGTCTTGCCGTCGAGGTCTTGCGCGTTGCGCGAGAAGGTTTCACGGAGGCGCGGTAGGAGGAGCTCGCGGTTCACCGCGGCCACGATGCTCACCACGGCTGCAAACACGATCACCGGCCGAGCGATTCGCCAGCGGCTCACGCCCGCTGCCAGGAGCGCCGTCAATTCGTTGTGACGCTCGAGCCACGAGAGCGCGAACATCGCACTGGCAAGGGCGATGACTTGGCTTGTCGTGTCGAAGAACCAGACGAACCGTGCCGAGTAGTAGGCGGCCAGCAGTTTCCCCAGGCTTCCTGACTCCGCGGCATGGGAGATGAACTCCTCCATGTTCGTGAACGCATCAAACACGAAGTAGAGCCCGGCAAGGCTCACGAACACGATCACGAAGGCGTGCAACTGGGCGCGGCCGATGTAGCGGTCAATGAGCATCGCTGCTTGACGAGCCCGTTTAGGTGGGGAGGATAGGAGTTGATTGGCAGCCCGCGCGGGCGGCGGACCGTACCGGGCGGCACGGGCGAGCGTCAATCCGGGCACAGTGGCCACTTTTCACCGGAACCCCTCATCCCATGTCCTGGCTGGCTTCCATGGGACAGGCCGCAGGTCGTTTGGCAGGGCAGGGGCTCGACCTGCTCTACCCGCCGCGGTGTGTTTTTTGCCGCAGCGAGGAGGACCAGGGGGGCCAGGCGGCTACGGTCGTCTGCGATGCATGTCGCCTCCTGCTCTCCACCGATGTCCCGCGATGCCACGGCTGCGGCGAACCGGTTTCGGGTGAGCCATCAGAACCCATCGTGTGCCGTCGTTGCCGGGACCGACCACGGTTTGAAGGGATCGTTGTCCTGACGGGCTACATCGACGAGATACGCTCCGCCGTGCTCGCCACGAAGCGACCGGGGGGCGAACTCCATGCCGCGAGTCTGGCGATGCTCTTGCTCGAGCAGCATCGAGCTATCATGACATCCTGGCACCTCGACTTGGTCGTGCCCGTGCCGATGCATTGGCTGCGGCGGGCAACGCGCGGCACCAGCAGTGCGGTTCTTCTGGCACGCCACGTCGCCAAGGAGCTCTCGCTCCCCGCACGCGGGCTTCTTCATCGCACGCGGGCGACACCCATGCAGAACGAGTTGCCACCCGAGGAGCGGCCAGCCAATGTCCGCGGTGCGTTTCGCGCGACGGCGGCGGTGGCTGGCAAGAGGGTGCTTCTCGTTGACGATGTCACCACGACAGGAGCGACCCTCGACGCATGTCGGCAAGCATTGCTGACTGCCGGGGCAGTCAGCGTGTATGCGGCGGTGATAGCCCGCGCCGATCGAGGCGGCGGCACACGCGAACTCGGAGCCATGGAACCATGAGTACACCACTGCGTGTCGGCACACGGGGCAGCTGCCTGGCGCTGGGCCAGACCGGGCAGATCGTGGAGCGCCTGAGGCAGGCCGGGTGCGAGGTCGTGATCGAGACCATCTCCACCCGCGGCGACACGCGGGGCGACGAGCCTGTGGCGGCGCTCGGCAGCGACGGTGTCTACGTGCGGGAGCTTGAGCGGGCCCTGCTCGATGGGCGGATCGATGTGGCCGTGCACAGCCTCAAGGACATGCCGACGGCGGGCGTGCCCGGGCTCGTCATCGGCTGTGTGCCCGCGCGAGCCACGCCCTTCGATGCGCTCGTGAGCCGCGCCGGCATGTCGCTCGAGACGCTGCCTGTGGGCGCGAAGATCGGAACCTCGAGCATCCGGAGGGCAGTGCAAATCGCGGCAGCCCGCCCCGACCTCGTGATTCGCCCGCTCCACGGCAACGTCGACACGCGGCTCGCGCGACTCGATGCCGGCGACTACGACGCCCTTGTTCTCGCGGCGGCGGGGCTCGAGCGACTCGGTCTCGGCGACCGTGCGACATCCCTCCTCGAGCCGCCGATCTTTTGGCCGGCCGTGGGGCAAGGGGCGCTCGCCCTTCAAATTCGTTGCGACGACGAGCGGGCGGCCCACAGCATTGCCCCGCTCGATCACGCGGCGACGCACGTGGCTGTACGTGCCGAGCGGAGCTGCCTCGCCGAACTGTCTGGTGGCTGCCTCGCCCCGGTCGCTGGCTTCGCACGCCTTGTCGGCGCGAGGCTTTACCTCGGGGCGCGGGTGCTCGAACAGGACGGCCGTCACGTGACCGAGGTGACCGCGGAAGAGGATGCCGCGATTGTCGATCCGGCTGCTCAAGGAGCGGGTCACATGGCCGATGCCCTCGGTCGCCAGGTGGCAAGCCGACTCCGTGACGCAGGTGCCGATGCGATGCTCGCCCGCATGCGGGTGCTCACGGCGGGCCCGTGACGCCGCATCGAGGCATCCCTCTCCATGCTGGAAGCCGACCGTGGGGGCAGCGGGGTCCGCATCGATGGTGGCAGTGTTTCAACGAATTCGTTGAAGCAGCGTCATCGCGCACTTACACTCCAGGTTTCCGGGCAGCGGGGTTGCGCGGAGACCGAACACCCGTTGGTCTCGTGTGATGCGTTTCCCTTGGATGGTAGCCGGCTGAGAGAGGGTGTGATTGCATGGCCATCAAAGTCGTTATCGCGGATGATCACGAAGTCGTGCGCCGCGGGATCGTCAGTCTCTTGGCTGGCTCCGACGTGAAGGTGGTGGGCGAAGCCTCGAACGGTGACGAGGCCGTACGGGTGACCAAAAAAACAAAACCCGATGTTGCGCTGCTCGATGTTCGCATGCCGGGCAAGGACGGCCTCGAGGCCCTCGAGCGGATCCGTGCCGAAGTGCCCAGCGTTCGGTGCGTGATGTTTTCGGCCCATGACAATCCGACCTACGTCGCCCGGGCCGTCGCGGCCGGGGCCCACGATTACATCCTCAAGACGTGTACCCGCACCGACCTCATCAATGCCATCACCGGGGCCGCCGCTGGTGAGGCTCCAGCGCGATCTGGCGAGCTTCGCCGAATCGCAACAACGATGGCCAATCGGCTGGCCGCCCCCGACGCGGACGTCCCACTGACCCAACGCGAGACCCAGGTGCTCCGTCACATGGCGCTTGGTCTTTCGAACAAGGAGATCGCCCAGTCGCTGACGATCAGCGTCGAGACTGTGAAAGAGCACGTCCAGAACATCCTTCGGAAACTCGTCGTGGGCGACCGCACGCAAGCAGCTGTCTGGGCCGTCCGTCGCGGGCTCGTGTAGGCGTAGCGGCTTCGGCTTGTGGTCGCCGTGCAAAGCCCGGCTCCCAAGAGAATGCCCTCCGCTCACTCGATGTTTTCCGCGCTGGCTATCCCGCCTCCGCTTCGCCATCGATGGCTTCGCTTGCAAACAGCGCCGGCTCCGCGGTACGGGCAACCCCTCACGGATCCGCCAACGCCCCCGCGCCTCTCCACAATAAAAGCCCCTCGCGATAGCGAGGGGACTGCGGGTCATTGGGCACACCCGCTCAAAAATCCCCCCGTACGGCCGCCAACGTCTCGCGCGCCGTTTGGCACGCGATTATTTTTCCCCCCGCGCCTAGGCAACGCTCTGTCGCCGCGATAGCTTCTCGCGAAGTC
>Ga0163151_10001272_pt1 | contig 42964 bp, 31 predicted proteins | sample OliLakLV19MP5IB2_FD_145596 | JGI IMG/M metagenome (GOLD analysis project Ga0163151, IMG submission 145596) | Freshwater microbial mat bacterial communities from Lake Vanda, McMurdo Dry Valleys, Antarctica - Oligotrophic Lake LV.19.MP5.IB-2 | ecosystem: Environmental > Aquatic > Freshwater >...
CATTAATCTCAAATAACATTTGTTCATCAATTAAGGAAACATTATCAATAATAGTTTGGTATGCAAATTCATAATCATCTTCGCCAAAATTTGAGGTGTGTACTCCTAATATTTGCCATAAATCCATTCCTTTTCTTCCAGTCTTCTTTTTAGTATTAGCTATTTTATTTTCCAGTATACTAAAAATAGTATTATTCACCTCTGGCGTAATAAAAATATACTGTAATGCCTTCAAAACAGGAGGTAATTCGTCACGACTACGTAGAGGAAATTTTGTTTCACCAATTGGGGTGGCTCCTAAAACTAATTGTTGCTCGAATCTTTGACGCATTTTGTTTGATTTATACTCGGATATACGCTAAAAATCATATGCAAACCCAGTAAAACCGCTTATTCTTATCCACTATTCAACGTTGATTATCCACGCAAATACTTGATTTTATTGGCAACTCAGACTTTCCTTTCTGGCACTAAGTATATTTTGCAGGTAGGTAGTCCGGTTTAGTAAAATTATCATTGAACCAAAAGAGAATGTCAATAGAATGTATTGTTTTAAATCGATGTTTGGTTTTTAATCAAGCGCAATTAACCTAACATCACCAGCAATTAAAGGTCTCACCTTAATTGAAACTACCCTAACATAGCTAGGATTTATAGGTCTCACCTTAATTGAAACTACCCTAACATAGCTAGGATTTATATGTCTCACCTTAATTGAAACTACCCTAACATAGCTAGGATTTATATGTCTCACCTTAATTGAAACTACCCTAACATAGCTAGGATTTATATGTCTCACCTTAATTGAAACTACCCTAACATAGCCAGGATTTATATGTCTTATCCGACTTGAATAATGTTAGGATAACGGTAGCTTTGTTTTTTTAAAACTGATTAGTCCAACCTAATAAGCTTAGTTCTTTCTCCCAATTAAAACGATATCCCACGTATAATCTAATTTATCTTGTGTTAAATGGAAGTCTGTTGTTTCAATTTTTATAGTGTCTGTATTGCTTTCTTTAAGATCTTTTCTCATCATACTGGTTAAAAAGTTATAAGGCATAACCAACCAGGAAGCAGGAATTATTTTATGAAGTCCAAGTGGATCAAGTCGCAATATTTTTTTGACCCATTTTGCATTTTCTTCATAATATAAATTAACCTTGTCATTTCCTTGCACTCCCCAAATTTCAATTGAATCAAAAACCTCAGATGCTTCATTGTGCATTTCATCAAATGTATATTCGTGCACGTGAAAGGGGTTTCTAGCAATGCTCATCTTTGCATTTGGGGTGGTGCATAGAAATGCGCCACCTGGCTTTAAAACGCGCTTTACGTCCACCATAAAGCCTTTTCTGTCTGCAATGTGTTCAATAAATTGAAATGCGGTTACAATGTCTTTGCTTTCCGTCTCCAACGGAATAGGAGGTACCTTGCCTGAAATAAAACTTAAGTTAGCTTTTGCCCCGTGCTTTTTGCGCGCCTCTTCAATCGTAGCTTCACTATAATCAATGCCTACAGTTGATTTTGTATAGTTTGCTAAATATTGCGTGCCATATCCATCTGCACATCCAACGTCGGCGGTATTTTTATCTCTCAAAAATGGGATTGCCCATTCGTACGCAAAAAAACATCTCTTAACCGTAACGTTATTGCTTTCCTCAAAACTAGGTCTTTCTCTATCAAACATGGATTTTATTTATGAAGTAAATTTTCTTGTAACATATGCAAAAATAATCAATTGCATTACTTTGCTGTAAATTATTTATTTAAATGGATTTCTTAAAATTAAATGCTTTCCTTTTGAACCTAAGAGAGCACAATAACAAAGATTGGTTCGACCAAAATAAAATGGAGTATACCGAATTGCGCAATGCGTGGATTTCATTTGTGCAACAAATTATTGATGATTTAGGTAAGCTAGACTCCTCAATTGGCAATTTAGATGCAAAAAAGTGTATTTTTAGGATTAATAAGGATGTTAGATTCAGCAAGGATAAATCGCCCTATAAGACAAATTTTGGTGCCATCATCAACAAAGGTGGAAAAAAGGAAATGAGCTCAGGGTATTATATTCATTTCGATCCAAAGGAGATTTTTATTGCGGGCGGAACATATTTGCCTGAACCAAAATTATTGGCATCAATTAGACAAGAAATTGATTACAATTTAAGCGAGTTTGAAAGTATAGTAAAAGATAAAAAGGCGATCAGGCTGTTTGGTGTATTAAGTGGAGACAAGCTAGTTAGGCCACCAAAGGGATATTTGGAGGATAATTTAGCAGTAGAATTACTCAAACATAAGAGCTTTTTGTGGACTAAAAATTTTAACTTAAATGAGGTGACGAACAAAAAGTTTCAAAACAATATTTTAGAGGCTTTTGCCCAAATGAAACCATTAAATGATTTTTTGAACCGTTGCGGAGACAATTAGGTGCGATAAATTAAATGAATTTTTCCAGGGTTTTCATTTTATTCTGAGTTTCAATCCATTCTTTTTCTTCATTAGAATCTATGGTAATTCCGGCGCCGGCATATAACTTTAGAAAGCCATTATACCATGTTAAACAGCGTAGATTGACAAATAAACTTAAAGAATCTGGAGATAATGGACCCAAAAATCCGGCATAAAGAGATCGTTCAAATCCTTCTTTTTCTTTGATAAATTTTAATGATTCTATTTTTGGTAGGCCTGCAATTGCAGGAGTGGGATTTAAATTGCTTAATAATTTAAATGCTTCATTTTGTAAAAGCGTAAATGAATATTCAGATTTTAAGTGGGTGAGCGCACCAGAATTGTAGGGCAATGGACCAGTTTTGCTGAACCTAATTTTTTTTTGGTTCAGCTCATTTTCTATAAACTGTTCAACAAGATGTTGTTCCTCAATTTCTTTCACACCAAAATCAGAAATACTATCAATAAGTTTGGTCCCAGCTAGCGCTATGGTTTTGAAATTTGAGTTTTTGCCAATTAGTAATATTTCTGGACTAGCCCCAATCCATACTCCTGTATAGGGTGTAGACAGCACATATACAAAGGCATTTGGATATTCCTTTTCAATCTTTTTAAAGAATGAAATTGGGTCAAAACTGTTTGTATTTATTCTTTTTGTATTTGCCAATACCACCTTATGAAAGGTGCCTTTTTTCATTTGTTCTTTGGCTTCACTTACTAAGTTTGTATAATGTTCTTTTGGAAGGGAGGCTTCACCATTGTGCCCAAAATGAATGGGGAAACGCTCTTGGATACTAAAAATTCTAGCTTCGCTGTATGGGATATAAAAAGCTTTTTGTCCAGAATTAAAGGGTGAAATTACAAAGTTATTGCCTTTTAATTCTTCAATTTGTTTTGGTTCAGGATTACAACTGCCTTCAATTAAATAGCACGTATTTTCTGAGGGTAATCTATAAATAACAAAGGAGTCGTGCTGCTTATTTTCCATTTGTTAATATGGAAACAACGGCCATTGTGAGTCGGCTAATGCAACATAAGCTACCTTCTGAATCGGTGATTTTTATTTCCCAAACTTGCGTGGTTTTTCCAATATGGAAGGGTTTAGCAGTGCCAAATACAAATTCTTTTCTAGCACTTTTTAGGTGATTAGCATTTATGTCTAAGCCCACTGCAACAAATTTTGAGCGGTCTAGGCATAAATTAGCGGCTGTACTTCCAACGGTTTCGGCTAAGGCACAAAAAGCACCTCCATTTACTACACCAAGTGGTTGAATGGTTCTGTGATCAACGGGCATTTTGGCAACCAAAAAATCTGGTCCAAGTTCGCAAAATTCAATACCTATCCATTCACTTAGTGTGTTTTTTCCTCTATTATTTAATGCCTCTAATGATATTTGTTCGTGATTTACAAAAATACTCATGCTTAATTTAGTTGTCTTTTTGAGTGTATTTTACAATTTTACTATACAACTCCTCTGGTTTAAAAGGCTTGGTTACATAATCATTCATGCCAGCCTCAATTACTTTGCGCCTAGTTTCAAGAAACGCATCAGCAGATAAAGCGATAATGGGAATAGCTGAATTTTTGACCACAGAATTTTGACTGCGAATAATTTCTGCCGCTTGAAAGCCGCTCATTTCAGGCATTTGTAAGTCCATTAGTACCAAATCAATGTCGTCCATTTCTCTTAAAATGGTAATGGCCTCTGCTCCATGGTTGGCAATGATGAGCTCATTATTCCATTTTTTGAAAAATTGTTTGGCCACAAATTGATTCATTAAATTATCTTCTACTAAAAGAATCTTCAAATTAGACAAATCGGATGGCTCTGGTTTTGATAATGATTGTTCGCCTAAAGGAATATCTATACCAACGCTATATGGAATTTTAACAATAAATGAGGTGCCAATTCCAACTTCACTTTCAATGCCTATGGTTCCATTTTGAAGTTGTACCAAGTTTTTGGTAATTGCAAGCCCAAGTCCAGTACCGCCATATTTACGAGTTGTATCGGTGTTTGCCTGGGTAAAACTTTCAAAAATTTTGGATTGCTGATTTAATGGTATTCCAATGCCACTGTCTTTTATGATAAATTCAATCCAAATTTCATTGTCTTTTTGTTCAATGTTATTTGCTGTGACTTTAATATTTCCTTCCGAAGTGAATTTGATGGCATTCCCTACCAAATTAAACAGAATTTGATTTAATCTATATGGATCTCCCCTTAAAGTGTTTGGAACATTAGGATTTACCTCAATTAAGAAGCCAAGTCCCTTTTCTTTTGTGCGATGCTCAAATGTCTTTTTGAGTTCATTCATCCTAAGCCTTATATCGAAATCTATATTTTCGAAAGTAACTTTACCCGCTTCTATTTTGCTAAAATCTAAAATGTCGTTAATGATTACAAGTAGATTGTCTGCAGAGTATTTTATGGATTTAATGTTTTCCATATTGGTGCCCTCAAACTTCTCCTCAAGCAGTAATCCTGTTAAGCCAATAATTGCATTCATGGGCGTCCTTATCTCATGGCTCATGTTTGATAAAAATTCTGACTTAGCTTGAGCTGCTGCAATTGCATCGTTTTTGGCATTGAGCAAATCTTGTTCAATTTTCTTGTTTTCGGTTACATCCTGAGAATAGATGGCAACTCCAGTTACATTACCAAGTGCATTTATAATAGGGTTAAAGGTTGTTTCAAAATAGGGGATTTCTTTGTCGTCATCATTGCTAAAAGTAACTTGTTCTAGAATGGTGAATTGCTCGCCTAATAGGCACCTTTCAATGTTTTGAATAAGTTTGTCTTTGCGCTCCTTATTAATAGGAATATCTATTAAATTGATATCTGTTTTAATTAGGCCTGTTTTGCGAAGCAAATGTTCTAAATTCTCCTTAAAAGAGCTATTAAATGATATTAGGTTTAGGTTCTTATCAAAAGCATAAATTAAACTCCTAGTACTTTCCAAAATGGCATTTAACCTATTGTTATTTTCGATTATTTGCCTTTCCGCAATTAGCCTTTGTCTCTCGGCATCCCACAACCTAATTGCAGATAAAACGACCTTCGAGATTTTATCTGGATTAATATCGCTTTTAGTAAAATAATCAAACGCACCATTTTTGATCATTTCAACAGCAATTTTTTCATCGCCCTGAGAAGTCATTACCGCAACAGGCGTATTTATTGACATGTCACGAAATTTTCGCAACAATTGTAGTCCGTCAATTCCGGGCAATAGGTAATCTAAAAAAATACAATCGTAGGTCTTAGATTCGATGGTTGACAATGCCTCTACAGCATTATAACATATGTCTAAAGTGTATTTTAATTCAGATTTTTTTAATGCCCGCTGAAAGGTCATTACATCAACTTCATCGTCGTCAATTAAAAGTATATTATATGCAGAAATAGAGGTGTCTTGACTCATGTAATGTTATTTGTCTGGAAACTCACATAGTTTCCAATAGTTATTTAAAGTAGAAACGGCCTCAATAAACCTTTCCATACTTAAAGGTTTAAGTATATAACCAGCCACATTTAAATTGTAAGCATCAACTTTGTCTTTGTCTTCATTGGAAGTTGTCATCACAAAAACACTAATATTTTTGAGCTTTTCATCCTTTCTTATTTCCCTTAAAAACTCAATGCCACCCATTTTTGGCATGTTTAAGTCCAATAAAATAATTTTTGGAACCTCATTTAAAACCGTTTCACCACCACCTCTTAAGAATTGAAGCGCCTCAATTCCATTGTTACTTACAAATAAAGGGTTTGTTACATTGTTTTTTTTGAATGCTCTTTTTACATTCATAACATCCACTTCGTCATCTTCTACTAGTAGTATATTCACCATTTTATCCCCCATAAAAATTATTTAAACAAGTTAACAAGTTTACAAAATAAGGAGGACTTGTACAAGCAATAAATTTATATAAACCAAACCATAATTTCTATGGTTGTTTATTGCTTGTAAGTAAATTAAACCATTAAGCTTTGGGCCATTCAAAATAGAATTTGGCACCCTCACCTAATTTCGATTTAAGCCATACTTTTCCGCCGTAATCTTCAATTATTTTCTTTCCAATAGCTAAGCCTGCACCAATATTTTCAACTTCATCTCTTCTTTCTAAGGTTTGGAAAATTGTGAATATTTTTTCGTGGAAATTTGGGTCAATTCCTGGCCCATTGTCGGCTATGCAAAATTCAACGGTCTGATCCAAATTTTTAAAGGTGATATTTAATATAGGTTCAGGCGATAAGTTGTGGTTTATGGCATTAGAAATAAACACATTAAATACCTCAAATAAATCTCTATAATTGCCTTTCACTTCGGGCAATAAATTGTCAACAAGTATGCTTGCATTTATAGGTATTTCGGCTTTTTCTAGCACTTGATAAACGATATTTTTTGAGTTTATAATTTTTTGATTTTCGGGCGTTTTCCCTGCTCTAGAATATTGTAAGATTGAATTTATTAATGCCTCCATTCTATGCACTCTTCCTTTTAACATTTTAAAGTATTTTAAGGAATCTGGTGTAAGCTGCTCTCCCATGTCTTCTTGTATCCATTCTGTGAGGTTATTAATGCCTCTTAAAGGGCTTTTTAAGTCATGGGATGTGATGTAGGCAAATTGGTCTAATTCTTTGTTCTTTTTTTCTAATCTGTTTGTGTATGCCTCAAGCGATTTAATGTTTTCAATTTCTTTTTCCTTCGAACGTTTAAGATTATCCTTCATTTCAGACAAAGCTTTTCCTAAGCGATCTCTTCTACTCAGCATAGGCACTTTTATATCATAATCGCCTTTTCCAATTGCGTTTGCAACTTGCTCCTTTGTTTTGAAACCTTGTACAACCTTTTGGGCAGAATCAATCATGTCGCCTATTTCATCTGATCTATTTATTTGAGATTGAAACGAAATGATTTTACCGGCACCAACTTCATCCAAAATTGAGCTTAACTCTTTAATGGGTTTAATGATGGTTACGTTAGTTATATAAATAGATAAAATTGCTAGGAGCGCAATTACAATTATCATAATTAATAGTAGATAGGATAATGTGCGGTAACTGGCAAATTTTTGTGCATCAAGGCGGTTAAAAACACTTATTGCTTGCAAGCTAGTTTCGCTTAGGATTAATCTCTGTTTTCCAATTTCTATATCAATCTTATCTTTAAGCCTTGCAGCATATTGCATTTTGATAGGATCCTTGTATGCAATACTTGTGTCGAGTAGGCTGAGCAATTCTTGCTCAGCCTTTTTAACGCCCTCAAATCGTTTGTCTACGCCTATAATTCTTTTTTTAATATCTGCTAAACCCGGCTCTTGACAAAGACCAATAAGTGTAAGTTTTTGGCGTGTGTAAATACGTTCATGTATTTTTTTCAATCGGGCTCTTTTCGACTCGTTTGGCTGGATTGATAAGTCTGTACTCAACCTACCTGATTCTTCTATTAAGAATTGAAAGTCTTTGATTGCACTAATGACAGGACTAAAACTGCTGGCAATTTTAATGTCAATGTTTTTGCCATATTGAAGGAGTAAAATAGAAGAGGTTGTAAATATCATTACAACCATAATTACCGCGAAATAACTGATAGCTGTGCGCGTACCAATCTTCATTCTGTACATTCTATTTAAGAGTCCTTGGAGCATCCTTTTTTATCCTATAAAATTACATGTACCCAAATAGCGAACCAAATCTTTAAACAACAGAATAACACGCTGTTATTCTGTTTGTCCTTTTTTTTGGTCGTTTCAAAATGAGACATTTAAATGTAAAAGTAGTGGTTTTGGGAATGATTTTAATGTAAGTATTGAATTTTTATTGGTGAATGGATGTTATTTGGGGTTTGAATTATTGGGATATTTAAGTTTTTATTAACATAAAATATAAACGATGCTAGATTTAAAAAGCTACTTTTGTTTTATTAATAACCAAGCAAATGAAAAACGCCATTATTTTGTTATTTATCCTAGGATTTACATTTAGCAATTGCAAAAAGTCTGTGCCTACCGAGTCTGCTCCTCAGCCAGATTTAACGCAAAATGTAAGCAACATTAACCAAATGATTGTTCCAAATAACTTTATTTACGACAACTCAAAAAAGGCAAATATTAAAGTTTTTATAGACAATAACACGTATTTTAATCAGTTACAACTTATTGAAATTTATGATGGTAATCCTTTTGGTTCAGGCAATTTAATTTGTTCTGGTAGTGCAAATATGAATAAGCCTTTCGAAAGGCTTATTTCTTATAAACGTTCCATTGATTTATTATACATTATAAAGAGGAACCCAGACAATTCTAGTTCCATGGTAACGGTAAGTGCAAAATCTGCAGAAATTATGGTTGGGGGTTTAGGAAAGGGTAATTTAGGTAAGTCAACACCATCTTCGCCAGATTGTAACACTGGATGCACATCAACAGTTACCGGTAACAGTAATATTAACCTTAATAACAGTGCAGATGTTGTTTGTATTACAGGTAGTTTTGCTGGCGATGTTACTATTAATAGGGGTACTGTAAGGATTTGTGGAAATGCCACCATAGGCAATTGTAACTTAAACAATGATGCTGTTTTGTTAATTGCCTCAACGGCCTCGGTAACCATTGGTAATATTAACTTAAATGGCAGCTCGTTGCTCAGAAATTGGAGCATATCCACTACTGTTACTAGCTCATTTAGTCCTGGGGGGTCAGTAGATAACTACGGCACTTTGTATGTAAATGGTGGCATGAATATTAATGGCTCTTCCGTGGTAAATAATGAAGGGGTTCTTTCTGTTTCTGGCACGTTAAATAACAATAAGACTCTTATAAATAGTGGAACCATTAATGTAGGCTCCGACTATAATCAAAATGGTGGAGCCGCACTTACCAATGCCTGTAAAATGATAATAAGTGGAAACATGAGTTTAAATAATCCCATCAGTAATAATGGGTATATTAAGGTAACTCAAAATACAACCATAAATAGTGGTGGTATTCTTAATATGGCAGGCTCTTCTATGTTTACTACAAACAATATTACTATTAACAATATTATTATTGGAACAGGTGCTACTTCTTTGGTTAAAGTTTCAAATAATACCATTATTAATGGCGGTGGAAGAATTAATGGGACTATTCAGTTTTGTGATGCATCGGGAATTGAAACCAATACAGGTATAATTGCTCCAGGAGTTTCCCTGCTATGCGATTTGTATATTCCAAAAACGGTTTGTAACAATGAGGGAAATGGAACAATCTCTATTCCAGATACCGATGCAGATGGTGTTGCAGATAATCTTGATGAATACCCAAGTGATCCAGATTTAGCGTTTAATAATTTTTATCCAAATGAGAAAGAAACAGCAACTGCTGCATTTGAAGATTTATGGCCAAGTAAGGGCGATTATGATTTAAATGATTTAGTGGTTGACTTTAAACACAATTTTATAACCAATGCTAATAATGAGATTGTTAAATATGAGGGTTATTATAGACTAAGGGCATCTGGTGGCAATCAACAAATAGGTTTCTGTATGGGTTTGCCCGTAGACCCTGAAATGATTGATAAGTTGGAAGGGGCAAGTTTGGAAAATGGGCACAAAAATGTAGTACTTCAAATTTTTGATAACAGTAAAAAGGAGCTTGGAGGATGGAACACAGTAATGGTGCAACCTAAAGTTGAATACAAGGAGTATAAAGTTTCGTTTATAATTAATAAGGGGCCATCTATAAAAGAGTTTGGGGCAGTTTCTTATTTCGATCCATTCATTTGGATTAATGAAGCATCTAAGGGAAGAGGATATGAAATTCATATTCCAGGAAATGCACCAACAGCGCTAGCCGATGCTAAATTGTTTGGTTATGCCGATGATGATACTAATGTTGAAAAGGCAAAGTATTATTTAACTAAGAATAATTTACCTTGGGGTATTGTAATACCAGAAACCTTTGATTATTGTGTGGAGTTATCTTTACTTGGTATGAAGGAAAACCCAGATATTACTCAGGCTTATTTGCATTTTGCCCAATGGGCCCAAAGCGGCGGAGAAATATATTCAGATTGGTATAAGGATGAAAAGGGATACAGAAATAAGGAATACTTTTATACCAAATAGAAGTTCTTTTATTTAAGCTGATTATTATTGTTGTTTTTTAATCTTTTACATTCTGCTAACTTCGCAGGATGACAAGCAATACATACACTTTGTCCAACTTCAGGGATATACCTGCTAGCAGCAAAGAAGAAATTTTTAAAATCCAGTTTCATAGCAATGATGTTCTTGTTAGGGAAGAGGATATTAGGGTAAGGCGAACCAATTTGGATAAGGCAATGGTGTTAGGCAGAGATGAAAAATTTATAACTGCAATTATTTTAAAATCTGGGCAACAATTATACAGAGTAGAAGATATTGTTGAGTCAATAAAGGATGAATATATTTATACGAAGAATGGTTTAAAAATTCCAATTGTGTGTATCTATAGCACGGATTTTTACTTCAAAAATTAAACAAAAAAAGCGCTTAAGTATGTTCTCTAAGCGCTTTTTTTGTTTAATAATTAGGTTATTCAACCGTTACCGACTTAGCCAAGTTCCTTGGCTGGTCTACGTTACAACCTCTTAATACGGCAATATGGTATGATAGTAATTGTAATGGTATTGTTGCAATTAGTGGCAATAATGCTTCTTCACAATTTGGAATATAAATAACATGATCTGCCATGGTTTTTACATGGGTATCGCCCTCAGTAGCAATAGCAATTACCCTGCCTTTTCTTGCCTTAACTTCTTGAATATTGCTAATTACTTTTTCGTAATTACTGTGTTGTGTAGCAATTACAATTACTGGCATCTCTTCATCGATTAATGCAATTGGCCCATGCTTCATTTCTGCGGCTGGATATCCTTCTGCGTGAATGTATGAAATTTCCTTCAACTTTAAGGCACCTTCTAAGGCAATAGGAAATCCGTATCCTCTACCCAAATACAAGGCATTTCTTGAATCTTTTAGCTCTGCGGCGATAAGTTGAATTTGTGGGTCTGTTAAAAGTACCTTTTCAATTTTTCCTGGAATTGTTTCTAATTCGCTCAAAATTTCATGCAACCTAGTACTGGTGATGGTACCCTTTTTTTGCGCCATAGATAATGCCATTAAAATAAGGGCAGTAACCTGGGCAGTAAAAGCTTTGGTTGAGGCCACACCTATTTCTGGTCCAGCATGTGTGTATGCACCAGCATCAGTAAACCTAGGTATACTAGCACCAACTACGTTACAAATACCAAAAATAGTTGCACCTTTTCTTTTGGCTAGCTCCAATGCTGCAAGTGTATCTGCCGTTTCTCCAGATTGTGATATAGCAATAACAAAGTCGCTTTCTCTTACAACTGGATTTCTATACCTGAATTCAGAAGCATATTCTACTTCACAAGGTATTCTTGCTATGTCTTCAAATAAATATTCTCCAACCAAACCAGCATGCCAAGAGGTTCCACAACCAATAATAATAATTCTATCTAGGTTCTTAATTTTATCCTCAAACATGTCTATACCTGCCATGGTAATTCTTGCATCGGGCAAATGTATTCTACCCCTAAAAGAATCCATGATACTCCTTGGTTGTTCAAAAATCTCTTTCAACATGAAGTGCTCATATCCACCTTTTTCGATGTTTTCGAGGTTGAATTCGATTTCTTGGATATAAGGTGTTTTGATAGAGTTGTCGATGGTTTTAATGGTTAGATTGTTGCCCTCGATGATGGCAATTTCGCCATCTTGTATATAAACTACATTTCTGGTATATTCAACAATTGGCGTTGCATCACTGGCAATGAAATGTTCATTTTCGCCAATACCAATTACCATTGGACTGCCTTTTTTGGCCCCTATTAAATAGTTAGGGTCGTTTTTCGATAAAATTACGATGGCATAGGCTCCCACAACCTGGGTAAGTGCCATTCTAACTGCTTCTTCAAATTTTACCGAATTGTTTTTAAAAACCTCCTCAATAAGGTGAATCAAAACTTCAGTATCTGTTTCACTTTTAAATTCGTGCCCTCTTTTAATGAGCATTTCTTTAAGAGATGAATAGTTTTCAATGATTCCGTTATGAATAATGGCAAATTGCCCATCACCAGAAAGGTGTGGATGAGCATTTCTATCATTAGGTTCGCCATGAGTAGCCCACCTGGTATGTCCCATTCCTGTAAAGGCAGAAGTGTCTCTGTCGCCAATCTCTTTTTCAAGATCAGTTACCTTCCCTGTTTTCTTGTAAACTTTCATTTCCTTGTTGCCATCAAGAAGGGCAACTCCAGCACTATCGTATCCACGATATTCAAGGCGCTTAAGGCCTTTTAAAATTATTGGGCACGCATCTCTGTGACCGATATAAGCAACTATTCCACACATATTATCACAAATATAAAGAAAAAACTAAAAATTATTGAAAAACTGAGTAAGTGGCGTTAATGGGTTTTTTAATGGTAGGTTTTAACAATTCTATGTCCGCCATTAAGTTTTCAAACTCATCAAAACTTAAAGCCTGACGAGAATCTGAGAGCGCCTTTTTGGGATTTGGATGTATCTCTATCATTAATCCATTTGCGCCAGCCACCAAACTGGCTTTTGCTAAAGGTGCAACAAATTTCGCTTCTCCAGTGCCATGGCTTGGATCAGCCAGAATAGGCAAATGACTTAGCGATTGCACCAGCGGAATAACGCCCACGTCCATCACATTTCTGCTAAGGGGGTCAAAACTTCTAATGCCACGTTCACATAAAATAATGTTTTCATTGCCACCGCACATGATATAATCTGCTGCCAGCAACCATTCCTGTACATTTGCCTGAATTCCCCTTTTAAGCATAATAGGCGTTTCAATTTTACCCAACTCACTTAAAAGGTAAAAATTGGACATATTCCTACTTCCAATTTGAATAACGTCTGTATATTGCTGCACTTCGTCGAGCAAACTCAAATCCATTAGCTCGGTAACCACGCTTAATTTATACTGCTTGGCCGCTTGTTGAAGTAACTTTAAGCCATCTTTCCCTAAACCTCTAAAAGAATAGGGCGAAGTTCTGGGTTTATAGGCACCGCCTCTAATAAACGGGATATTGTGTTTTGCCAAAAGCGCAGCAGTCTCAAAAATTTGTTCTTCCGTTTCCACACTGCATGGGCCAGCAATAAAATTGACAAAATTGGTTCCAACCTGGTTGTTGTTAACTAAAAAGTTGGTCTCTTTTTTATATTCTAAGGATGATAATTGATAGCTGGTATCAATTAATTTGGTGCTGCTAACGAATGAAAACTTCTCTATTGCAGCAGCATCTTTCAAGTTAGGGACAATACAAATGTCTTTAGGCTGAACCAATTGCGATTCAAAGCCTGCTTGCTTAAGGTGCAATTGCAATTCTGCCTTCTGGGTATTGGTAGTATTTGGATGAAAAAATACGATCACTTGTTTTCTATTTAATAACCGTATAGGTTAGTTTTAGTTTGAATGTACCTTTATTATTACGTGTATCTAAAATTACACGTTGTGCCGTCACGGGGTCATCAGCCCGCACAATTAGGTTCATCCCATAATTGTAGTTGAAGCCTTTTTTCTGCTCATCGAGCAAAAATTGTAGGTGCCTTACGATGTTAAAGGAATAAGCATTGTTTAATAATACACCACCATAATAGCTGCTCGATTCGGTGAATTGGTCTTTTAAGAAGATGTTTTTTCCTAAAGAATCGGAGCCTACCAAAGACAAACTTGCAGGCAAGGTATAAGGATTCGAAAAACTTCCAGCAAGCGGCGTAAAAACTATTTCTGCTCCATTTATGGCAAGTTTGGGATTGTTTAAAACATTGAAAAGATTAGGAAACTCAATTCTTAATTTACTTCCTGTTAAGGGCTGCACAAAGCCTGTATCTCTATGATTTCCTTTAAAAGATTTTTGTAAAATTGAAGAAGGCACATCCTTATGTTCATAATAATTATAGGCAGCCTCACTGCCTCTTAATCCACCCAGAATTGGGAAATCTGCGGCAAGCGAATCACTGTAATAGGCCGTTAATGCAGTAACATCTGAGGTTAATTTTACATATACAATGGCACCTTCACCTGCATTTACCGGCGTTTCATCTACAATAACTAAACCTTTATAATTGTCTTTAAAAGTAGCATTGGAAGTAAAAGAACCATTCTTTTCACCATTGTATAACAATTCCTTAAAAGTGCTATTCATGGTAATTCTAAGGTGTGGTGGTAAAATTACTTTTTCTGAACCAAGATTTAGGGTGAGTGAATCTTTAAAATTGTATTTGCCCGTAAAAGAACCCATCTCAATTCCATCCGTTTTATATTGGCGAGTAGAATAGTATAACGAGTCTATTTTAATGTCCTCTTTTAAAAGGTAAACCTTTAATATATGCACTAAATCCTTGTTGCCATAATAATCTTCTAAGGCAGTTCCATTAGTTGCTAATGAATTTCTAAACCTCAATTGCAATACCACCGAGTCTAATTTAGTTACCCCTCCCCAAGAAAATTCGTTTCCAGGCAAAGCATATTGAGTGATAAGCGAAGCCTTAGAAATGCCCAAAAGAGGGTCATTAATGCTTCCAATAGCCATTGCTGTAAGCCTTGAAGTAATTACAGAGTCCATTTGCACAGAATAGGCACTTAACTCAATAAGCGTGTCGGAAAAGGAGGTGTTAAACTGATTTCGGGCACCCACAAATATAGCACCCACAGATTCAGTATCTTTTTTACACGAAAACAGCCCTAGAATAAGAAAGGTAATCAGGAAAAAATCCCTAGTTCTGGCGCTGAAGTAATGTGTCATATAAATCTATATAAGCATCAATATTATCTTCATTCTCTGAATGTTCAATGACAAGTTTGCCCTTTTGCTTTTTAATAAATTTAGTAACTTCTGGATCAATTTCGTTACTGGCTTTAACTAAGGCATCGGCATGGGTAATACCAGACATATACAAATCAGAACAAGTGGCATTTGCCAATGAAGAAACTTGCTTATTGTCTATAGCGTTTAAGCTGGCCTTTCTGCCAAACTCTTTTCCCATATTTTCGTCAAATTGATTTTCAAAAACTGAATATACTACTTTTGCCAAACGGAATACTGGCTCATCTTTGTATATTGTTTTTAAATAAAGTGGGATTAAACTTGTCATCCAACCTTGACAATGAATGATATCTGGCTGCCAGCCAAGCTTTTTCACCGTTTCAAGCGCTCCTTTGCAAAAGAAAATGGTTCTTTCATCGTTGTCGCCGTAAAAAGCATTGTTTTCATCGGTGTACACAAATTTTCGATGGAAGAAATCCTCGTTGTCCAAGAAATAAACTTGCATTTTGGCTTCTGGTAAAGAAGCTACCTTGATTGTCAACGGATTATCATTGTCATCAATCGTAATATTAATTCCGCTCAGTCTTACAACCTCATGTAACCTATTACGTCGCTCATTGATGCAACCAAATCTTGGCATTAATACCCTTATCTCGTTGTCTTTCTCTTGGATAGCTTGCGGCAACATTCTTGCCAGTTCACCCACACTACTTACTTTCAGGAAAGGAGTCATTTCAGAAGAAATGAACAGAACTCTCTTTTTTGTCATACTCACTTAGGTTAAAAAAAGTATGCAAAGTTAGGTAAAATGTTAATAATTTTCTTAATATTCGCCCCAATTAGGACACTTATTATTCTATACCACTGAAAACCAAAGCATAAAGTGATTTTCTTTCAAAAGTCAGCCGATATTCACCGTTATATTCTTCAAAAAAGAGCAGAAGGAAGCCAAATTGGGTTCGTTCCAACTATGGGTGCCCTGCATGCCGGACATATTTCTTTGATTAACCAAGCCAAAGAAAAATGTGATTTAGTTGTTTGCAGTATTTTTGTAAATCCAACACAATTTAACCATGCGAGCGATTTAGCCTCTTACCCACGCACCATAGAAAAGGATATGCAATTGCTATTGGAATCTAATTGTGATATTCTTTTTCATCCAGGGGTGGAAGATATATACGGAAATGATCTTGAAAAAGAATCGTCGAGCGATTATGGCGAGTTTATTCATGTTCTTGAAGGCGAAAGTAGGCCCGGTCATTTCGATGGCGTGGTAACTATTTTAAGGAAGTTGTTTTCTATAATTGAGCCTAACCAAGTGTTTTTTGGACAAAAGGATTATCAGCAATGTTTGGTGGTTGATACCCTAATTAGGCGAAGCTTCCCTCAAGTGGTATTTAATTTATGTCTCATCGCCAGAGAACAAGATGGGTTGGCCATGAGTAGCAGAAATGTGCGCTTATCCTTAAAAGAACGCAATATGGCAAATCAAATATTTCAGAGCTTATCCCTCATTCAAACAAATTGGGATGCCCAAAATTGGCTTCATGGAATAGAGCAGGCAAAGGAATTGTTGTTAAAAGGCAATTTTATAATTGAATACATCAGCGTGTGCAATCCGGTTACTTTAAAAGAATTAGTTCGGTTCGAACCAAAAGCCGTTGCGCTGGTAGCCGTGACATTAGGGAAAACCCGACTAATAGATAATATACTGCTCTATTGGAGCGAGGAGTTGTGATTGAAGAAAAATTGTTTATTTTTGGAAATCAAGATAATTTCAAATAAAGCCTAATGCAAGCAAAAGAGAAATTTATTAATGAAGCAGAACTAAAAATTGCCGATAAAGACTATAGGCAAAGAATGGAATTTGTGCTAAATGAATTATCTGCCCGAGGCTTAAATGGGCTTCAGGAGTTTTCAAACCTCGAACTCGCTCGGCAACGTGCGGCCTATACTAAATGGAAAGTTGCAGAAAACTTAGATAAGTATCTAGTAGATTTTGAAGCATCAGTTATTAGAAAAGGGGGGAAGGTTGTTTGGGCATACGACGCTCAAAATGCTTTGGCAGAAATTGATGCAATTATTAAAAGAACAAATAGCACAAAAATTGTCAAAAGTAAATCAGATTTGTGCAATGAAATTGGGTTAGTAAAGCACTTAAGGGCGCAAGGAGCAAAGTTATCTGAGACTGATTTTGGCGATTATGTGATCGATTTGGCGGGCGCAAAGGCATATCACCCTATTTTACCTGCTATTAACCAGAAATTGGATCAAATAGGACAAACCTTAAACAAAAAAATTAGGTCGTCTTTAGAAGCCGATCAAGCAGAGTGGGTAAGTGATATAAGGGCAGAACTTAGACAAGATTTTTTTGAGGCAGATATTGGAATTACGGGAGCTAATTTTTTAATTTCGGATGCTGGATCAGTTGCTATAACCGAGAATGGGGGTAATGCAAGACTTAGTTTTGCCTTTGCAAAAACGCATTTAGTGGTAGCTTCTATCGATAAAATTTTGCCCAGTTTGAGTGATTTGGAATTGTTTTTTAGTTTGCTTTCTACTCATTCAACCGGTCAACAATTAGCCACCTATAATACCATTACCGGACCAAGTTTTAGAGAAGATCAAGACGGCCCAAGTGAGTTTATTGTAATCTTAATTGATAATGGCCGTTCAAATTTATTGGCTACTCAAGATCAAAGACAGGCCTTGAGTTGTATAAAATGCGGCGCATGTAGCAATGTTTGCCCAATTTTTAAAGTGATGGGTGGAGATGAAAATTACCAAAGTTATAGAGGTGGTCCAATAGGACAAGTAGTTGGGCCTTTGCAACAAGGCTTAACTGATTTTCAATACTTAAGTAATGCTTCTACCATTTGTGGTAAATGCTCTGATATTTGTCCGGTAAAAATTGACTTACACAACCACCTTTTAAGAAATAGGCACGAAGGTGTGGTTTTAGGCATTGAAAATACGGGCGACAAGTTGGCTTGGTATACTTGGAAGAAGCTAATGTTAAGTAGAAAGGCCTTAAATAGACCAGCCTCTCTCAAGAACTTTACCTTTAAGCAGTTTTATAAATCGGATTGGGGCGATCAAAGGGAGTTTCCAAAAATTGCCGATAAATCTTTTAATCAATTGTGGCGAGAAAAAAACGAAAAATCCTAGAACGGTTTTATAAAAAGCTTTCTATGATTTTTTCTGCACTAATTCCTTCTGCCTCCGCTTTAAAGTTTCTAATGAGTCTGTGTCTCAAAACATTTTTTGCAACGGCTTTTACATCCTCAATATCTGGCGAAAATTTGCCCTTTATTAATGCATGACATTTAGCGCCCATAAGTAAAAATTGGCCTGCTCTTGGACCAGCACCATATTCTAAATATTCATTGGCCATTTTGCCCGATAATTCTGTGTTTGGACGTGTTTTACTGACTAAGGAAACCGCGTAATGCAATACGTTTTCTGCCACCGGCACACGCCTAACTAATTGTTGAAAATACAAAATTTCTTGTGCGTGTAAAATTTTGTTTAGTGATACTGATTTGTTGCCTGTAGTGCTTCTTACAACTTCTAATTCCTCTTCAAATTTTGGGTAATCCAAAAGCACATTAAACATAAATCTATCTAATTGAGCTTCAGGTAAAGGATAGGTTCCCTCTTGTTCTATTGGGTTTTGGGTTGCCAATACAAAAAATGGCTCATCCAACTTATGCATTTTACCGGCAGTTGTAATGGCTTTTTCTTGCATGGCTTCTAGCAAAGCCGCTTGTGTTTTAGGAGGCGTTCTGTTTATTTCATCTGCCAAAATAATATTGGCAAAAATGGGACCTCTAATGAATTTAAATTCTCTTTTTTCGTCTAAAATTTCTGAACCGGTAATGTCGCTTGGCATTAAATCGGGGGTAAACTGAATTCTGCTAAACTTTAAATCTAAAACCTCAGAAATTGACTTAATGAGTAATGTTTTTGCAAGGCCTGGAAGACCAATTAAAAGAGAGTGTCCATTGCAAAAAATTGATATTAAAACAGCATCCACTACATCGTCTTGGCCAATGATAACCTTAGCTATTTCTGCTTTTAACTCATTGTACTTTTGTTGAAGCGCTTTTGCCGCTTCGGCATCGTTTGAAAATGATAACATTGATAAGTATTATTTTTGAATCCAGTCTTTAATTTGAGGGCATTCTGCCAAAGGTCCATTTACTTGAATGTAAAATTGTTTTCGGTACCTTTCTATCCATTTTTGACGGGTAGTTTGTTGCTTTTTATTGAAGGCCATCGATTGCAATTTTTGGTAATCATCTACTAAATTTGCCCTATGTGGCGGTGTTTCACTTTTGAGGTAAAAAACACGCCAAGCCTTTTTCTGATCTGGCCCTGGAAGGGTTATTAGTTCTGGCTCTGAAATGTCGCCAACCTCCATGGCTTGAACATTGATGTTTAATTCTTTGCTAAGTTCATCCACTGGAATATGAGTGTTTCCTAGGCCTCCCGACCCAATAAATCCACCGCTATTTTTTGTTACCTCATCATCAGAATTCTTTTTTGCGGCATCCTCAAAGCTAAGAGAATCCATTTTTATTATTTGGATCAGGCTGTCAACTTTTTCTCTTGCCAATTCAATGTCTGAAGAATAAATTTTGGGCATAATAAGGATGTGTCTTGCATTTACTTCTTCACCTTTTCTTTGAATGGCTTGTATTATGTGGTAGCCATATTTAGTTTCAATTACTTTAGAGATACTATCTGGTTTTAGCCTAAAGGCGGCTCCTTCGAACTCGGGAACCATCATTCCCCGACCAAAATAGCCAAGTTCGCCACCCTTCATGGCAGAAAGTTTATCGTCGGAATATATTAGGGCTAAGGTGCTAAATTTATCTCCATCCTCAACAATTCTCCTTCTTAATTCGGTGACTTTTTCGAGTGCAGCTTGTTTAGATATTTTGCTAATTTTTGGCTCTATTACGATTTGAGCCAATTCTACTTCAGCAGAAAAATAGGGTAGGCTATCTTTGGGTATTTCATTGAAAAAATTCTTGATATCGGTGGGAGTAACTTTTACATTTCCAGTAATTTTTGCCATCATAGCCGAGGCTAATTGGTTGTTTTTGATTCGTTCTCTATTACTTGCTTTAATATCTGAAATGCTTTTGCCGTAAATCTCTTCTAATGCTTTCTCTCCGCCGTATTGTTGGGCAAAATACCTGATTCTTTCGTCTAGTTCTGCATCCACCCTTTCTTCACTAATTGGGAGCGAATCAACTTGAGCTTTAATAATAAGCAGGTTTTCAATGAGCTTTTGTTCTAATATCAAGCATTTAATAGAATCGTGTGTGAGTCCGCTTTCTCTTGCAGCTTGTTCATAAGCTATTTCAATATCATACCTTAGAATAATTTTGTCTGCAACCACAGCCACAATTTCGTCTACAACTTGTGCTTTGATGGTTGACCCCAAAATAGCCATTAGGCAAAAAATAATTACTTTCTTCATTCGCATTCAGCTATACTTAGATGTTTCATCTCCTCCGATTATGCATCTATTATTTATGTTTATTTAGATTAATAGGCCTTTACGACTTAATTGCCCTAAATTAAGGAGGTAAATATAATGAGCAAAATTGAATTCATTGAAAAATATTATTTCGAATAAATTTTAATTTCGAAATTTCCACTCGCCTAAAAGCATTAAACGCATAAACTAGGTTGATTGTTACAAGCAAATTTGCTTATGATTTTAGGATTTTGGCAATCTTTTCGGTCGATTTTAGGCCACTTCCAGAAAATAGGCTAACTACCAATTCATCATTACCCTCCTCTTGAAATTTCATTAAGCCTGCAATTGTTGCTGCTGAGGTGGGTTCAATATAAAATCCTTGATTGGCCATTTCTTTCCATGCCTGTATAATTTCCGTTTCCGAAACAAGCAAAATTTTCCCATTTGTTTGCTTTAAAGCATCTAACATTTGTTTCTGTCTAATGGGGTTTGGAATGGCAATGCCTTCGGCCAAGGTATAGCCACTTTCGTATGTTTGGGGGTTAAAATTTTGGCTTTCTGAAGCCAATTTTAGGGGTTGACAAGCCTCGGTTTGTATGGCAATAATTTTGGGTATTTTAGAAATAATACCTGCCAAAGCAAGCTCTTTAAATCCAATATAGCAACCCAATAATAGAGTTCCATTTCCGGCTGGCAGAACCACGGCATCTGGCGATTTCCAATTTAGTTGTTCGCAGACTTCGTAGGCAAAAGTTTTTGTTCCTTCAAAGAAAAAGGGATTAAAACAATGGCTGGCATAATAACTTGATTTTGCAGCTTCAAACGCTTGATTAGCAGTTTCCTTTCTGTTACCGTTTACTTTGATAATTTTTGCGCCATAAGCCGCAATTTGGGTAATTTTTGCTTCAGAAGTATCTGCAGGTAAATAAATATCGCAAGAAATATTGGCTCTTTTTGCGTAGGCCGCAATAGAAGCGCCTGCATTTCCACTGCTATCTTGAACTATATGTTTAATTCCCAGCTCTTTAATCTTACTAATGAGTACACTTGCCCCTCTATCCTTGTAACTTCCGGTAGGGAATAAATAGTCTTGTTTAACCCAGGCCTTATTTTTGTTAGAGAAAGTGATTGGAATTAGGGGGGTAAATCCTTCCTCAAAAGTTACACAATTTTCTGTATTGTTGATGGGAATTGAATCGCTGTATCTCCATAAATTGTTAGGTTTTCCAGCCAATTTGCTAGGGTCAAATTTATGAGTAGATTCGAGATTTAGTAGTTCATAATTTTCTCCATGCCAAATTTGACTTTCTGTACCAAAGGTTTTCTTGGAAATGTCTCCAATTAATTGAATATTCGTCATTATTTTTTAATTATTCCTTAATGTCTACTTAAACTTTTCCTAAAAATGCTTAGTTTGGCCACCAAATTTAACTATTAAGAAGGTTTTAAGATAGACCTGTAATATATTTGAACACACAATTGAACAACATAGAATTATGAATGCAATATATCTTCCAAATTTTAGAATCAAAAGTAGCGTCTTTTTCGCTAGCTTTTTGATGATGATGTTAACTTTTTTCCAGCAGGAAAAAGTACAAGCATCACATGTGGTTGGTTCAGACATTTCTTACCAGTGTACAACTACCCCGGGCGTTTATACGGCCACGTTTAAAATGTATCGCGATTGCGCTGGTATCCAAATTTGTGCGAATTGCCCAAATGGATTAAGCCCTTCGTGTGCAAAATCGATCTCTATTACAGGAGCAGCCACGCCAGCAGGAGCTAATATGCCAACCAGTCCTTGTACTGGAGTGGGATTTGGATCACAATCTGTGGTCGTAAATACCTCGGTGAGCGGGTTCGATGTGGTTCAATTATGTGCTGCGGAAGTAACCATTTGCAGCAATTGTGGCCAAAGAACACCAGGAACATTTACACCAGGCATTGAGGTTTATACTTTTACAGGCCAAATTAACTTGAGTTCTATTCCTGCCAGCTGTTGTTTTATCTCCATCGGTTTTAGTGAGTGTTGCAGGAATAATGCAATTACTACTTTAACTAATCCTGGGAGCTTGAACTTTTACTCCGAAGCTATTATAAATCGTTGTGCTACACCTTGTAATTCGGCACCTACTTTTACAAATGACCCAGTTGCAATTACTTGTGCTGGCCAGGATTTTACCTATAATTTGGGTGCAATTGACCCAGATGGAGATTCATTGAGTTATGAATATGGCCAGGCTTTAACTGGTCCAGGAGCTTCAGCTGCTTATGCATCACCTTATAGTCCTACAATACCTTTACCATATTTGGGTGCACCTATTCAATCGCCACCGGCTTTGCCACCAACCGGAATTTTTATTGATCCAGTAACAGGTGACCTTCGGTTCAGACCATTGGGTAACTTTGTCTCCAATTTGATTGTTCAAGTAAAGCAATGGAAGACCATTAATGGGGTGCCAACTCTTATGGGAATTACCCGACGGGATATTCAGTTTTACAGTAAATTTTGTCCTAATAATAATCCGCCAGTATTGCGAACATTTGATAAGGATGGCATTTTAACCTCTCCACAACCAAACTTTAGTTACTCTGTTTGTGCTGGTCAGGAGTTGTGTTTCTTGGTTTCTGCATGGGATAATACTGCAGGATGGGATACTACCGATATGAATTGGAATTCGCCAACCTTAATGGTACAAAATGGTGCTACATTTGTAAAGGCGTATAATCCAGCCAATAGAGGTACCCTTGGTCCAAAGAATGATAGTATGCGATTTTGTTGGACACCCTCAGCAAATATGGCTAGCAACTTGCCTTACTATTTTGTGGTAACGGCCAAAGACAGGGCTTGTCCAATTCCGGCTAGGGTTACCAGGTCCTTTAGTATATTGGTTCGACGGATACCCACTGCAACCATTAATAAGGTGAATAAGAATTGTGGGTATTATGATTTCTCCTATACCCAAACCAATAATGTGCCTTTAAATCCATCTTATACTAAGTTTTATGTGGAGACTAATCCAAACTCAAACACTTATCAAACTTATAGCTCTGCCACTATTACCAATCACAGGTTTACTTTGGGAGGTTGGCATAGAATTAGGCTTCAATTAACTACTGCACCTCCACCAAATCCAAATGGTTGTCCAAACGATAATATTTGGGATTCGGTGTTTGTGTTACAACCCGTGAGTGTGACCATGCGCGATACTTCTAATTGTTTTGGTGTACCGGTAAGTGTAAAAGCCTCTGGAAAATTTGGAACACCTTATGGAAATTCATATAGGTATACTTTTTATAGTGGTTCTATGGGCTCAACTACCATAGTAAGACCTTTTGGTATTGATTCTAATGTAACTATAAACCCTGCCTTGCCAGGAGTAACAACAGGGTATAAAGTGGTTATTCAGGATTTGAATGGCTGTAAAGATTCAACACAATTTACTGTTTATACACGGCCTTTGCCATTGAAGGAATTGCCGCCATCTGTACGTTTTTGTTTTGGAACAAGAGACACGTTGGATGCGGGTAATAGCATAGGAACTATTAGTAATTGGAGGTGGAAAAAATCTCCCGTATCGCCCGTAATGGCAGATACCGTTTCTCAAAAGATTTTGCCTCAGGATAGTGGATTGTACATTGTTCGTAAAATGGACTTTAATGGTTGTATTCGGGTAGACAGCAGTATGGTTTATGTTAATATTCAAGTACCAGTAAGCGCTGGTCCTAATCGTACCATTTGTTTTAACGATGCACCTATTAATATAGTAGCCTCAGGAATTGGCGCGGCTATTGATAGTTTTCAGTGGAGGCAAGTGCCAATTATTGATCCAAATGTGGTGATGAGCAGAACCAGTACCATTACGGTTTCGCCTGCTGCAAACACAACCTACCAAGTAACTGGTTTTATGACTTATGGTGGCATTACTTGTTCTTATGTAGATTCAATGGATGTTACAGTTAAGCCATTACCAATCATTAATAGGCCAAGTAATTATTCATTGTGTAGAAATACAAGTGTCATTTTATTGCCTAGTATCACTTCTATCAATAAACCCGGATTAATTACTTCGGTATGGAGTTATCCACCATTTCCTGCCGCAATTAGTTCTAATCAGGTAATTATTAGCAGCCTCACTAATTTGCCACCTGCACCACCAACTGCACCTAGGGGTAATATTATGAGTTTGACGGTAACAGATAATGATGGTTGTAGAATTTATGACTCTTTGGTTATCTCAATTTTCCCTGTGCCAATTATTAATGCTGGACCAAGTAAAACCTTCTGCGATTTTGCATCTGTTTTTAATATTACCCCAGGAACACAATTGTATTCACCAAATGGTGGAGCTTTAGCTACCAATGAACTTTGGTATGGTAGAGGTGTTTATCAGCCTAACCCTGGAATTAATTATTATGCATTTGATCCGCAAGCGGCAGCTGTAAAGGTTTTACCTGATACCAATATTATTACGTATAAGTTTACTGCAACCTTCCCTTCCAGCAACAGCGTAACATTTGTACCTGCGGTAAGCGGATTTACGGCACCTTCACCAGCTGGAGGTTGCGCGGCTTTTGACACTGCAGTATTTGGTGTAATTAAAACACCAAAATTGGAATCTGGAATTGCTCCTAGCCTTTGTAGATCTGGATCGGCTGTAGACTTGGATGCCCATATGTTGGGTAGAAGCACTACTTCAGCTAATCCTTTATCTAGTTATTGGTCTGTTGGGTTCCCAGATTTAATGTACAGACCGGCAATTGCTGGTGGTAGAACGTTTAATCCAAGTCACCCAATTTTGGAGAATTATACCAAAATTTACACTTTAGTATATGCCGATACAGCCACCAAATGTAGGGTAGCAGACACTACCTCGATTCAGGTAAATGAGAATCCGGTGGTTGATATTGATTACCTAACATCTAGTGATACAGCGGTTTGTAAGACAAGAGGCAATGTTTTGTTTTACATGAATCCAAACAATATATCTAGTGCAGATGGTAGTTTAACTAGTTTCCCAGCCTTGGCAAATTCTGAGTTTGATGTAACCAACGGAAAGATGATTGTGAGCAACGCGCCTGCTGGTCTTTATAATGTGAAATATTATTATAAAGATCCTGGAACTGGATGCGATAACCGTGATTCATTAAATATTAGGTTGCAAGATCCACCAAGCATTGAAATTACCGATGATGGTATAGTTTGTTCTTATGGTGCTACTTTTAACGTAGGATTCAAAACTTTGCCTACTTCGCCTTATACTTGGAGTTGGATGACCCCAGACGGAAACGGAAGCATAACAGACAATGGTACCACTGGTATTAGTTATAATGCTACTGCAGCAGATATTGCTCGTGGAAATGTGACTTTTAGGGCAACTACTGTAGATTTAACTACCGACCCAGATGTTTGTGCGGCTGTTAGTGATTCTGCTACTTATATCATTAAGCCAAAACCTGATGCTACCTTTACTATTGCACCCGATAGAGGTTGTGTAGACGACAGGTATGGATTAACTTTAAACAGTGTTTATACAGCAACACCAAGTCCTGTAGTAGGTTCAACCTATAAGTGGTTCTTGGATCAAACCGACTTTAACAGTACGCCAATAAATGCTGCACCGTTTGACCAAACCACTCAGAATCAGAATTTCACTCAAGCAGGTAACCACAATGTTTATTTGTTTGTAGAGGCTGATGGTTGCACCGATACAGCCGTAGCTATAGTTGAAGCTTGGCCTGCGCCTATTGCTAAATTTACATCTAATCCAGAAAGTTCAACGATTGCTAAACCGTATTTTGATTTCTATAACCAAACAACCATTGGTGATAACTCTCCTTTGAGTTTTATATGGACATTCCCGCCATTGGTAGGTGGGCCAAATAGGAAGGATTATACTTTTGAGCCTAGGCAAATTCAATTTGCAGCAGACACCGGTGAACAAGAAGTATGGTTAACTGCTATTAGTGTTAAGGGTTGTTATGATTCTACCATGAGGGTTGTGAGAATTGATCCAGATATTACCGTGTTTATTCCAAATGTTTTCTATCCTGTAGGAGCAGATGGTAAGGGTGGTAGTGCTGTAGATTTCCCTTATAATGGTAATAAAACCTTTAAGGTATCTGCTACTGGATTTGAAACGATTGAGATTTTTGTATTCAATCGTTGGGGTCAAATGGTTTATAAGACCTTTATGACAGATAAAACTTATGATCCAAATGAAGGTTGGAATGGGCGCGATTTTAATAGTGGTAAGGATTGTCAGCAAGACGCCTATATCTACCAGATTAACGCTACGAGTTTCAATGGTAAGAAATATACATACAGTGGTTCTGTTACCTTGTTAAGATAAGATTGCTTCAATTAAGCAGTATAAAAAATCCCGTTTGTCATTTGGCAAACGGGATTTTTTTATGATTACTATTTGAAAGATGTTCTATGGGATTGTGAGATCTGCAATGCCAAACAACAGGATGCTTAGACTTAATATTTTTGGACTATTATAACCTTTTGCGTATAGGTGTAAATTTGAAAGTAATTACCTTGGAGTTCTGCTGAAATTAGACTTTCGTATATTATAACGTGGTTCAAAATGTAATTGTCAATTATGATTTCGATTAAACTTTGAGCTGTTTAAAATTTACATAAAGTTTAATATTCTGTAATAAATTAACTAAGGTAAAAATCTTGTAAGGGTTATTTTTTACCAACCAAATCAACGGTTTCTTGTTTTATTTTTTCGAAACCACCCCAAACATTTTTAATGTTTGCAAAGCCTTCTTTTTTGAGAAAACTTGCAGCTATCATGCTTCTAAAACCATTGTTGCTATATATGAGAACTTCGTCTAATTTATTTAATGAACCATAGCTATCTGTTAGTTCTGTAAGGGGCATGTTTAATGCATTTCCCACGTGCAAGGTGTTGAATTCGTCAGCCTCTCTGGTGTCGATAGTAATAGCTTTTGGGTTGTGTTTGCTATCTAACGCTAGTTCTTCCGATGAAATAGAGATTACCATGTCGTACTTTTCTGAACCCTTGAGCCAAGCATCCATTCCACCTTCTAGGTGGCCTAATATTTGGGTAAAGCCAAATTCCCTTAAGGTAGCATAAGATTTTTCTTCTTCAGAAGCTTTACAGGCGATTAGTATTGGTGTATCAATTTTGAAAAGCAGCTGGGTAAAATGGCCATGGTTTAAGTTGAACCCAAAATTGATGGCTCCTGGAATATTTCCCATCTCGAAATTGTCGGGCAGTCTTGTATCAATTACCTGAGCCTTTTTGTCGTTCAGCAATTGCTTAAATGCCTTTACTGTTAGTGGATTGGTGGAATTTTCTGTTTTATTTTTCATGAATAAAAATTATCCTGATTATTTTAATTTTTTAGGTGTTGTGCCAACAAAGTCTTTTAAATAATATGGCTCAAAATAGGCTAAGTCGGCAAATTTATTTTGATCAAAGGCTATTTGGGCCAAGCCTAATAGTCCTTCAGAGTCGCAATGAATTTCTGGGTAGTAAGTAGCATTAGGATGCTTAATGACGTTCATGCATTTTTCTGCACCATTTCCAAAAACGGCTATTTTATTTTGGTTCAGCCATTCTGATAATGCATTTTCGTTTATGATTTTTGCTTTTGTTTCCTCTAAAAATTGAAGATTTGAGTCAAAAACTGCAGAATAGACTTCCATTCTGCGGGCATCTATGAAAGGAACTAATAGAGACTCATTGTTTGGGAATTGATGTAAAAAGTGAGCGGCTAAACTATGAAGGGTATTAATGGCTATAACAGGTATTTTTAAGGCGTAAGCAAATCCCTTTGCAGCCGAAACACCTACTCTTAATCCGGTATAACTACCTGGGCCAATGCTCACAGCAATGGCATCTAATTGGGCTAGGGTATACTTGTTTTCTTGCAATATTTCTTTAACCATGGCATGAAGGTGACTTGCATGCGCATTGGGTTGAGGATGGTTAATTTTAGCAATACACTTTCCATTGAGGCCAATTGCCACGGAGCATATTTCGGTTGCCGTTTCTATTCCTATTATGAGTGTCATGAATTTACAAAAGTAGGATTTGAAATCCACAAATTAGAATTGCAGCTGAATAGCTTGATAATTAAGCCTATTACTCAATATGATAAACTTCTTAATCAATGCCAGCAAAAATTTAGTAACTTGCCACTCTACAAAATGTCGAAACGCTGGACTCCCAAAATAGAACCTGATAAAAATGTGGTGGAAGAACTTTCCAAGGCCATCAACTTGAACAAGGTGCTTACGGGCGTTTTAGTTCAGCGTGGTATCTCCACCTTTGATGACGCTAAAAAGTTTTTTAGGCCTCAGTTAAGTGATCTACACGATCCTTTTTTAATGAAAGGGATGGATTTGGCGATTACTAGAATCAGCCAGGCAATTGAATTGGGGCAGAAAATTGTTATTTACGGAGATTATGATGTAGATGGCACCACGGCCGTTGCTACTGTTTATTCCTTTTTCAATAGGTTCTATCCCAGTATTGATTTTTATATTCCAGACAGGTACACCGAGGGATATGGAATTAGTTTTATGAGCATTGATTGGGCTTCAAACAATGGATTTTCCTTAATTGTTGCGCTGGATTGTGGCATAAAATCGGTTGATAAAATTGCCTATGCTAAAACCAAAGGGGTTGATTTTATCATATGTGACCACCATTTACCGGGCGATGAAATTCCGGATGCTGTGGCTGTGTTAAATCCTAAGCAAAAGGATTGTACGTATCCGTTTAAGGAGCTTTCGGGTGCTGGAATTGGATATAAATTGATACAAGGGTATGCCCAGAAACATGAAATTGCATCGTCGGAAGTAGAGCGCTTTTTGGATTTGGGCGCGGTAAGTGTGGCCAGTGATTTGGTTCCAATATTGGATGAAAATAGGGTGTTAGCTCATTTTGGTTTAAAAATGCTAAAGCAGTCGCCCAATAATGGTTTAAAAGCATTGTTGGAAGCCTATCCAGATAAGCCAGAGTTTGGCGTAAATGATATTGTATTTTTTATTGGTCCGCGCATTAATGCGGCTGGTAGGATTGCAGATGCCAAAGATTCTGTTAGGTTAATGACGGCAGAAACCATGGATGATGCCAAGAAAATTGCGTATCAGATAAACCAACATAACAATGAACGCAGGAGTTTTGACCAAACCATTACCGAGCACGCTTTTGAGTTAATAGAGAATGACCCAAGTTTTGTCGACAGAAAATCTACTATCTTATTTCATAAAGAATGGCATAAGGGTGTAATTGGTATTGTTGCAAGTAGGTTAATTGAAAAGTTTTATAGGCCCACCATCATTTTAACAGAATCTAATGGCATGGCTACAGGAAGTGCCAGGAGTGTGGATGGATTTGATTTATACGGTGCTATTGAGGAATGCAGCGATTTATTGGATCAATATGGTGGCCATACGCATGCTGCAGGGTTAACACTGAAGTTGGAAAATCTGCCACAATTTATTGAAAAATTTGAATCGGTTGTTGCTAAAAACATAGTTGAAAGAAGCTTAACGCCCGAGATTGAATACGACATGGAAATTCCATTGCGTACCATTACACCCAAGTTTTATTCTGTACTTAAACAGTTTTCGCCGTTTGGACCAGGGAATTTGAACCCCGTGTTCATGAGTAAAAACGTTTGGGATGTGGGCGATGCTACCATAGTTGGCAATAACCACTTAAAGTTAAGCCTTACCCAAGAAGAAGGGGGCCGTATATTTAAGGCCATAGGCTTTGGATTAGGCGCTTATTACGACAAGGTTTCGCAGGGAATTAGCTTTGATATTTGCTTTACCATTGAAGAAAATCATTTCAATGGTCATGTAAACTTGCAGTTGAATATTAAAGATATTCTCTTTAGGTAAGTGATAATTATAGGGACGTTTAATAAGCCTCAAATTTATTGCACTGAAATTGCTTCTCTGTTAGGCCAAAAAACTGCCTAAACAGTAATTGTTTCGGCATAGAAAAACGCAAAAAATCAACTTTTTATTCCAACGAACTAAGACAAAAGCTTAGACCAGCTAATTTCTTTTGCCAATATTTCGCGAATTTGTGAGATTGCAATTCGCTCCTGAACCATAGAATCCCTATAGCGAATGGTAACCGTTTTACTTTCCAAAGATTCATGGTCTACCGTAATGCAAAAAGGAGTGCCAATTGCATCTTGCCTTCTGTATCTCTTGCCAATTGCATCTTTTTCCTCGTAAAAACAATTGTAATCGGTTTTTAAATCCTTCATTATTTCGCGGGCAACTTCTGGCAAACCATCCTTTTTCATCAGCGGTAAAATGGCCACTTTATAAGGTGCAAGAATGGCAGGCAAGTTTAACACCACCCTAGAATCTTTTTTATCTGGGGAGCCATCTGTTGACGGGGTTATTATTTCCTCTTCCTTAAACGCGGCACACATAGTAGCAAGAAAAAGCCTATCGAGGCCAACTGAAGTTTCAATTACATAAGGCGTATAATTGCCATAAGCTTTGCCATTTTCGTCTAATTCTGCATCAAAATATTGTATTTTTTTGCCAGAATGTTCAGAATGATTTCTTAAATCAAAATCGGTACGCGAGTGAATTCCTTCCATTTCTTTGAAACCAAAAGGGTAATCAAATTCTATGTCGACAGCAGCATCAGCATAATGTGCTAATTTTACATGGTCGTGAAAGCGGTATTTGGCTGAACCAAAGCCTAGTTTCTTGTGCCACGCCATGCGAGATTTTTTCCAATACTCATACCAAGTTTTTTGCGTACCGGGTCTTATGAAAAATTGCATTTCCATTTGCTCGAACTCACGCATGCGCATGATAAATTGGCGTGCAATTATTTCGTTTCTAAAAGCTTTACCTGTTTGTGCAATGCCAAAAGGAATTTTCATTCGACCTGTTTTTTGCACGTTTAAGAAATTGACAAAAATTCCTTGTGCCGTTTCTGGCCTTAGGTAAACTTTATCGGCATCCTCGGCCATGGCGCCCATTTCTGTAGAGAACATTAAGTTAAACTGCCTTACATCTGTCCAGTTGCGGGTGCCACTTATAGGGCAAGCAATCTCATGCAATTCAATTAAAGTCTTAAGCTGAACCAAATCATTGTCTAACAAGGCTTGGTCTAACACCGCTTGCAATTCATCTGCTTTAATGGTTTTACCATCTTTTTGGTAGCGCGCAATTTTATCTTCCAATAAATTATCGGCCCGATAACGTTTTTTAGAATCCTTGTTGTCTATCATTGGATCAGAAAATCCATCGATATGTCCGCTTGCTTTCCAAGTTTTAGGATGCATAAATATTGCAGCATCTAGGCCCACAATATTTTCATGCATTTGAACCATCGACTTCCACCAATATTGGCGCAAGTTGTTTTTTAGTTCAACACCATTTTGGCCATAATCGTATACAGCACCAAGGCCATCATAGATTTCGCTGCTTGGAAAAACAAATCCATACTCTTTTGCATGGGACACAACTTTCTTAAAAACTTCTTCGCTCATTAGAATTTAGGGTATAACTAAAATGCAAAGAAACAAAATGTTTGCATTAGTCGATTTTATAAAAAGAAATCCCCTTTAAAAAAGGGGAATAAAAAAGCCACGAAACATAGAATTGATGAAGACTATAATAAATCTCCCTATTTAAATGCTTCGTGGCTAAAAAGAAGAATTAATGAACTAATTCTTTATATGCATCGGCTTTCAATAAGCCTTCAATTTCTGCAGCGTTGGCAACAGAGCATTTAATCATCCAACCTTGGCCATAAGTATCAGAATTAACTAATTCTGGTGAACCATCTAATGCAGGATTTACTTCTAAAACTTCACCCGTAATAGGCATAAATAAATCACTTACAGTTTTAACTGCCTCAACCGTACCAAACACATCGTGTTGTGCAACCGATTTTCCTTTACTTGGAATATCAACATAAACGATATCGCCCAACTCGTGCTGCGCAAAATCTGTGATACCAATGTAAGCTACATCACCCTCAACACGCACCCACTCGTGGTCTTTGGTGTACAATAAATTTTCTGGAAAGTTCATTTTATTTGGTTTTTATTTCGGCGCTAAAATAAGGTTTGGCGAGGAAATAAAAAATGATTTTTATAATCACTTATTTAGCTTTTTTAAGTGCCTCGAATACGGTAATGGGCAAAAGCAGGCAAGTGAGGGCATAGATGGTGTCTTCGATGGGTATGGTATAAAGCCTAACACCCATTATTTCTGCCGGATTATAGATTACCACTGGGCTAGGAGTGGTGGCGCCAGTGAGTATGCCATTGACAATAAAGAAGGGCAGGAGGTGCAGAAAATAAGCCATCCAGAAGTAGCCCATATATTTTCCTTTGATGAAAAATTGTTGTAAAATTAACAGGATGAGGGCGATAGAAAAGTTTACGACGGTATATGTTTTATCGTGAAAAATTAAAATGGATAGAACGCACCAAGCCATGAAAAAATAATTGAGTAAGCTTGTTTTATTTTGCCACCAAGTATCCTTGGTATAAGCTTTTAGGCAGGCATAAATAAATATGCTGGCATAGGGCACTACAATAAAAAATAGCCATTCTTCAATGGGTAATTCTAGCAAACGGAAGTTCCAAACATAATCTGGATTAAAGCTCCAGACGCCGGTTTTAGTAAACCACGAATCCCAAATCACGAAAAGGAGTAGGTTAAGACCGATACCCAATGATAATTTAGGCCACCAGCGATAAAATGCTACTTTTTTATCGAAGCTTAGCAAGAGTGGTCCTGCGAAGGAAATTAGCATAAGCCAGGCGTATAAACTCATTTACTGGTGCTTGGATCTTTCCAATATTTAAGAGGCACTATGAGCATTCCGAAGTTTTCGCCTCGGTATTTTCCAAGATGTTTGTGGTGAATTTTGTGGGCTCGGCGAATGGCGCGCACGTAGTGGTTGTTTAAATGCGTAAACATTTTAAAACGTTGGTGAATGATGATTTCGTGCACCACAAAATAGGCAAATCCATACAAGGAAATTCCGATGCCAATATATAAACGGAAATCGTGAAACATGAGTCCGGTTATATAACAATAGGCGCTTGGTATGGCAAAAATGAGAAAGAAGGCATCGTTTTTTTCAAAAAAACCAGGTTCAACTTGGTGGTGGTCTTTGTGGAGATACCATAGAAAGCCATGCATCACAAATTTATGTGTAAACCATGCCATGAACTCCATTGAAAGAAAGGTGACTAGAATAATTAATGCTTCCATAAATTGATTAAACAAATTGTTTAGTAGCGCAAAAAGGGAATTGCGCGGCTACTATTATGCTATAAAATTATATTTAAAATTCCAAAAAATACCAATTGAATCAAATAAACACGCCAAGCCAATGGATTGTTTTTAAGCATTCCGCCTTTGAGCATCCAATAGCAAAATGCGAATCCAAAAAAGAACCAGGCGGTATAATTTTGAATCGGAATGAGGTTGTTTTGCCAAGTCCAGAAGTCGAGTTTTGACGCTATTGGTTCTATTAAAAAATCGAGTAAAACCATTGCTACTGCTGCCAAAAGGGCACCTATTAGTTCATTTAGTTTCCATTTTAATTTTATGGCTATGGCCTCAACCAAATGAAGGCTGCTATAAACTACGATGATCCAATTGAGTCCAATAATAATTGGCGTAGAATTGATTTTTGGACCAAGTGCTTCACCATATTGGTAAGAGCCAAAAATTAGGCCGGTGGTAACGCCAATCATTTCGAGGACCCAAGAGCCCATGAAAACCAATAGTAAATTTGTGTAAAATAATAGGTCTTTTTGTGGGTGGAGGTTAAATAGTAGAAGGGCGGTAAGGGATAAGGTAATTGGGGTAAATTGGGCGAATTCTTTGGGGTTTATGCTTATTCCTCTAAGGCCAATAAAATAGAATATTATTAGAACTACTGTCGATAGACTTTCTTTATTTTTTAAATCATATAGCATTTTGCAAAGAAACAGATTGGAGATAGAATAGTTTATATTTTTTAAATATTATTTTGTGTTTTCGGCATTTATCGTACTTAAATCAAGTTGCCCGTTGGACTAATTTAAGTAATGATATAATATGGTTTTTCATAAACCAAAGAAAGGATACAGAAATTTGTTTCTGTATCCTTTCTTAAAATCCTTAAACGCTATTGGTTCAGGCGAATTTGTTTTTTTTATATTTTACCTCGAGAACAATACTTTGATTTTGCAGATACAATATTTGCGATTCTATTACTTAATTTTAGCGGTAAGCGGGTTCTTTACGTTGCTATATTTTATTAGTTCTGCTTTAATTGAGCCAACGAAAATATCACTTTCTACCATCAATGGAAGTTTGTTGTCATCGTCGCTCACCCAAAGGGTTAAAGCCTCATCATCTTTAAAAACGCGACCTTTAATCAATTGCGGTTTAATAACCAAAGCATTAAAAGTTCCTGCTTCTGTTTTGATCACTTCTTTGCCCACAAATTTGAAACGCAATACGAAATTTTCGGCATCCATATAGAAGTTTACAGGAAAAATATCTCCAACTTTGGCATTGGTCATATCGGTGGTACGGGCAAAATAAATGGCCGAAACAACATCTTGAGTTTGTTGTGCAATATCTACCTTCCCTCTTCTGCTGGTGGCGAAACCATTTACTTGATCAAACAGAATAAAGTCGCTGTCGGTGTATCCACCTTCTCTCACTTTTTTAATCTGTTTCCAAGGGATCACCGCCTCTTCATCCACATAACTTTCGTATTGGTCGCGCACTTTAAACATTACATCTACCATACCAGATGATTTACCATCAACTTTAATGTGGTAAGATTTTCTGTTGTTAATTTCAACTGGTTTGTCGGCCACCTCAAAGTGAGCATGACCGCCAGTTAACGGACCATACCTAACGCGATAATCAAGTTTTTCTCCATAAGTAAAGGCTGTATTTTTAACCTTTTTAATTTCATAGACTTTACCTGATTTTTCCTGGGGCAATTCTGGCGCAATAAAAGCATTGGCCGAAAAAAGCAGCGCTAAGGAGAAAGTAAATAGAATTGGAAAGAGTTGCTTTTTCATGATAACCTTACAATGCAAACCACGTACCAAAAATGCAATTCATCTACAAGTCAAATTTAATTCCTTGGGCAAGAGGCAACTCTTTACCATAGTTAAGTGTATTGGTTTGTCTACGCATGTAGGCTTTCCAAGCATCTGAACCACTTTCTCTGCCACCGCCAGTTTCTTTTTCGCCACCAAAGGCCCCGCCAATTTCTGCGCCACTGGTGCCAATATTTACATTGGCAATTCCACAATCGCTGCCCCAAGCGCTTAAGTATTGTTCTGCTTCTTGCATGTTATTGGTAAAAATACTCGAGCTTAAGCCTTGTTTCACGCCATTTTGCATGGCAATAGCTTCGTCTAAAGTACTAAATTTCATGAGATATAAAATGGGGGCAAAAGTTTCTGCCTGTACAATTTTGTAAGTATTTTTTGCTTCACAAATGGCGGGTTTTACATAGCAACCACTTTCAAAACCTTCGCCTGTCATTACTTCATTGCCACAAAGAACCGAGCCCCCTTCTTCTTTAAGTTGGGCAATGGCATTGAGATAAGCATTTACGGCAGCCTTATCTATTAATGGTCCTACCAAATTTCCTGTAAGCGGGTTGCCAATAGTTAATTGACCGTATGCTTTCACCAATTTCTCTTTCACTGTATCGTATAAACTTTCGTGAATAATTAATCGGCGTGTGGTGGTACAACGTTGACCAGCGGTTCCTACGGCACCAAATAATACGCCCACCATGGCTAAATCTAAATTGGCATTTTCTGTTAGTATGATGGCATTGTTTCCCCCTAATTCGAGCAAGGCTTTTCCAAAGCGTTGGGCTAGGGCTGAACCAACAGCTTTTCCCATGCGGGTTGAACCTGTTGCAGAAATCAAAGGAATTCTTTCATCGTTGCTCATCCATTCACCAATTTTATAATCGCCATTTACCAGGCAGAATATACCTTCTGGCAAATTGTTTTCTTTCAAGATTTTGGCCATTAAATTTTGGCAAGCTACTGCCGACAAAGGTGTTTTTTCGGAAGGTTTCCAAATGCACACATCGCCACAAACCGCCGCTAACATGCTGTTCCAGCCCCAAACAGCTACCGGAAAGTTAAAGGCCGAAATAATGCCCACAATTCCCAAAGCGTGGTATTGGTCGTACATGCGGTGGTTAGGCCTTTCGCTGTGCATGGTAAATCCATTTAACTGGCGACTTAAGCCAACCGCAAAATCGCAGATGTCAATCATTTCTTGAACCTCACCTAAGCCTTCTTGCAGGCTTTTGCCCATTTCATAACTTACTAATTTTCCAAGAGAGTCTTTAAATTCGCGCAAAAGATTTCCGTATTGACGCACAATTTCGCCGCGTTTTGGGGCAGGTACGGTACGCCAAACTTGGAATGCCTCTTGGGCTTTGGCTACCACTTGCCCGTATTCGGCTTCGGTGGTATAGGCTATTTTTCCAATAAGTTTGCCATCTACCGGAGAGATTATTTCTTTTTGAATGGCATTGTTATCAGAAAAGTGGTTTTGACCTGTAGAGGTTCCATAATTATTGGCAATGATGCCTAATTCTTTTAAAAAGTCTAAATTAAATGTGGTTGCTGTGCTCATGATTGTTATGAATAAGAAAGTTGATTGTTGTGAAAAATTTATTTTAAAATGGCCTTATAATTTAATATCTCGAATCAAGGTGATGGGATTTATTTTATTTAGGTTGAGAACGAAACTTGCGCGACTAAAAAAGGATTCGTGTTTATTTAGATCCCAATAGCCTTGAACATCGCTGCTGCTAATAAGGGGAACATAGATGGAGAAAACGTCTCTTACGATGTTTATGTAAATTCCACCGTTATAGGTTAGGTTCATTTTTGCAGGGATATAGGAAACAGTAACTCCAGCAATGCCATTGATGGTGTGGTAGCTTGAGGGCGATTGCCAATAGCTAAAATCTGCGTAAAGGCCAATAGGTACTGGAATGGGCACTGGTATGGTGAGGTTTAGTGCGCTTAAAATGGATTGGCTTGAACCAATATTTGCAAAGTTTCTAAAGCCCGATTCGTTGAGTAAAATTTGATGTCCGAAAACTTGGTTGGTATTCGAATTAGACATCACCATGCGACCCATCATTGCATTGTCGTATAGATAATCGTTTACACCAGCGTTTGCTCCACCTTGAAGCATGGCACGTTGCCCATATAAATCGCCTGGACTATTCGTAATTGGCGATTTTTGGAAAAGAAAGCCACCAGCAAACAACCTAATTTCGGCCTTTTTATTTTTACCTTTCGCATAGGTAATGCCTTGTATTATTTCTAGGCCAATTTTATTAAAACTTACATTATGTAATCCATTTTGCAAGTAAAAATTAGCCTTAATAGGGTATAATGCATTTGGGTTTTGATAAGCATATTTTAGTTCGCTAATACCATAATGGTCTGAACCAAATTGATAAAACATATTTCTATCTCTGGCTTGTTCGTTTATCATTACATACCTTAATTGAATAGATTGGTTAATTCTGCTGCGCGCAGTTTTTGGTTGCAAATGAAAAGCGAGAAATGGCGCAAGTTTTTCGTAAAAAACATTGCCAAAATAGTTGCCAGATTGCGAAATATAATTTTGCAAAACAGGATCACCACTATTGTAGAAAACTCCTTGTGAGGCAAATCGTGCCGATTTAAATCCAAGTTGAATGTTGCGTATTTTACCTTGAGGATACCAATTGTGCCAATATTCTGCATATCCGTTTAAGTTTTTTGTGCCAAAAGAATAGAGGGGCGCCAACACAAATTCGTTTCTTTTTTGAGGCAGAAGGCTGTTGTAAAATGCCAAGCCCAACATGCTTTTATTGTAAACATTATACCCATAAATGGGTGCCCAAAAAAGCTGCTTATTTTGGTTGTTTTCTAAGCTTAAAATTGGCTGTAATTTGATGGGACTTCTTTTATTATTTAATCGGTATAAATCTGAGCTTTTATTTTGTCCATCTATTTGAAAAGAAGCGGCAAATTTGTTGTCGGTATTTTGAAAGCCAAGCGTATTTAGAATTAAGCTTTTGGTGCCACTAAATCCTTGAATCCATTGGGTATTAAAAGAATCATTGTTTATTTTTTGCGTGATGGCCATTGGGGCAATTAAGTTGCCATTATTCTTAGCTGTTAAGGTGCCATTTTTAACCTTTATCAATTTATAATCTAGTTTATTTTTGGTTCCCAGTACGCCATTAAAAAACCACGATAAATCTTCCTTGGTAAATGCTTCGGCATGGTCTTTAAAATCATTGGGTAATGGATGTTTAAATTTCCATTTTTCGTAATAGGCTTGCATCATGGCATCAAATTTTTGCGTGCCTAAGTATGCTTGTAAGTAACTAAATCCAATAGGGTTTTTGGCGTAAATAATGGCGCCATAATTGTTGTCGGTATAATCCATAGAATGTAAGTTTCCGGGCTGATCCAAGTTTTTGCGCGCCGAATAGTTATATAAGAATTCGCTTTGGTCGAAACTAGAAAACAAGGAATTTAGGTTGGATTTTTTTTCTGATGTTTTTATTTTTTTACCTTCATTGGTGTTTCTGTTTTCATAGTAGGTATTGATACTTTCATCCATCCATGGATATTCTCTTTCGTTGGAGCCCAAAATGCCATAGAACCAATTGTGGCCAATTTCATGAACAATGGTGGTTTTATCGTTGCTTGCACAATTAGTGATGGTTGGGTATTCCATTCCGCCACCCGCTTCAAGCGGTGTAATAACAACTTGAGCAATGGAGTAGGGGTAATTGCCCACTTTATCTGAATAAAATTTTACCCCTTCGTTTATGGATAATATTCCTTTGGGTTTGTTTTTTCCATCAGGTGATTTGCCAAAAAGCCAGGTTTCTACTTTTTTACCATTCGATAGGGTTAATTCACTTTTATCGCACATAAAAAGGGGACTACAAAACCATGCAAAATCGTGAACCGAGTCTTGCACAAAGCTCAGGGTTTTGCTAGGCGTTACAGAAAAGTGAGGAGCTTTGGGATCATCCATTCTTTGGGTCCACCATTTTTTTTCATTGGGATCTTGCACTTCGCCAGTGGCTGCCAAAACGTAATCTTTTGGAACCGTAATGCTAATGTGGAACATGCCATATTCACTGTAAAATTCGCCTTGGTTTAAATAAGGCATTGGATTCCAGCCGTTTATGTCGTAAACTGCTGGTTTAGGATACCATTGGGTAATGCAATAAATGCTATCTTCATACCCCATTCTAGAAAAAACTTTTGGGAGCTTTACGTAGAATGGCGTGGTTATTTCCAATTTTTCTCCGCTTTTGAGGGGCATGTTTAGCTTAAGAATGGCAATGTCTATATCGGGCGTAAGAATAAATTTGACGTTTTGACCATTCACTTTAAAGTCGAGCGAATCAATATAACCTCTGTCATTTTCTTGTGAAAAATAAAAGTCGGTTTTGCCATTTTCTAAATCTTGTTTGGCATAGGCCGTTGTTCTATTTTTGTAAGCATTTGGCCATAAATGAATGTATATTTCTGTTAAGGTGTTTGGGCTATTGTTGGTATAGGTAATTTTTTCGAAGGCATTGAGGCTATGGGTATTGACATTTAAGCTGACTTGCGTTTCGAAATCTACTTTTTGCTGCCAGTTTGCCTGATTCAATTTTTTTGGCAAGCTTTGTGAGAACAAATGGCCTAAAGTGAGCGTTAGTAGGAATAGTATAAAAATTTTCTTCATTTTTCCAGTTTATGTTTTTAACGAATGTTCAAAGATTTGGAAAAAAAACGAAGTTTTCATATTTTATTACTGGTTACGAACAATTAAATTTGGTTAATAATTATTCTGCTTATGGATGGAAATGATTTTTTAGGAGAAGAGGTTAGCAGCAATGTGCAGCGGTACGAGAAAATGCTTAGGAATAAAACGAAGGATTATTTTGATGCCGATGCCATTGAAGGCATAATAGATTACTATATACAACATGACAAGCAGAAGAAAGCTATAGAGGTTGTTGAGTATGGGAAAGAAATGTATCCAACTAATGTAAGTTTTTGGATCAAGCTAGCCGAAATTTATGTGATGATGGAACGCTTTGACGACGCGCAAACGGAATTGGATCGAGCCGAATTATATGAGCCTTTTAACCCCGATTTATTTTTATTAAAGGGAGAGGTTTGTGTGCATCAAATGCAAATGGAGGAGGCAGAAAGTTATTTTGAGCGAGCCTTGATGCATACCGATGAGCGTTTGGATATGATGTTTGAGATTGCTTACGTGTACGATGACTGTGAGGAATTTTTAGCGGCTGCAAAATATTTTAAAATGATTATTGCCGAAGAGCCTGAGTTGGAGCAGGCTTATTATGAGTTAGCCCATTGCTATGATTTTATTGCTAAGTACGATGAGTCGTTGTTTTATTTAAATAAGTTAATTGATATTGATCCATATAATGTGGGTGCATGGTATAATTTGGGTGTGACTTATGGCAAAATGAATGAGCACAAAAAATCTATTGAGGCATTTGATTATTGCTTGGCTATTGATGATGAATATACCATTGCTAGGTTTAATAAGGCGAATGCTTTGGTTGAATTGGATATGTTTGATGAGGCGGTTTTAGAATACCTTGAAGTAATAAAATATGAGGGTGGAGACAGCATTTCCTTTTGCAATTTAGCGGGATGCTATGAGCGATTGGGGAATTTAATGGAGGCTAGGAATTATTATACAAAAGCTGCGCAAATGAATCCAAATTTAGCCGAATCATGGTTTGGAATTGGCATAACTTTGCAAAAGGAGCAGAAATTTAAGGAGGCTTTGCAGCATTTTAAACGGGCTGTTTTGTTGGAGCCCGAGAACGCAGAATTTTTATTGATATTGGCAGAGTGTGAGTATCAGTTGGGGTATGTAAAAGACGCAGAGGAGATTTATGTTAAATTGGTTGAGATGGACCCGGGGATGATGGAAGCCTATTTAGATTGGAGTTTTATTAAGTATAGTGAAGGCGATTTAAATGCGGCAGTAAATTTGGTGAAAGCAGGCCTTAAATGCGATCAAGAATGTCACCAATATCATTACCGATTGGTGGTTTATTTGTATGCGTTGGGATTGGTTCAGGAAGCCTTATTGCATCTCGAAAAAGGGCTATCTATGCATTTTTTGGACCATTTTTTGATTTTTGAGATTGCTCCACCTCTACGCAATGTGCCTGATATATTGGCAGTTATCGAAACTCACAGAGATATACAAAATAGAGTTGATTGATTTTTCCAATTTTATTTGCGAAAGAATACCTTTGCCCAACTGCTCGTATTGATTGGGCAGCATTTTAAGTGCTTTAATTCATGAAAAATTTTAAATTAAAACAAATTCCAGAAAGGCCATCAAAACCAAGAAACAATGGTTTAGTGATGGTAATGGATAAGGGCTTAAGCTTAAGAGAAGCTGAAGACATGATTTCGGTAAGTGGAGAATATATTGACATTGTAAAATTGGGTTTTGGTACCTCTTATGTTACCCCTAATTTGGATGAGAAAATTAAGTTTTATCAGAACAATGGCATCATCGTTTATTTTGGTGGTACTTTGTTTGAGGCTTATGTAGTAAGAAATCAGTTTGAGGATTATATTAAGTTATTAGACAAGGTTGGGATGAAGCATGCTGAAGTATCTGATGGGTCTATTGAGTTGCCACATGATGTTAAGCTTGAATTTATTTCTAAGTTGAGCAAGCATGTAACTGTATTAAGTGAAGTGGGCAGCAAGGATGTTGAGAAGATTATTCCGCCTTATCAGTGGATTGAGTTAATGCAAACCGAATTGGAAGCTGGTGCTTGGAAGGTAATTGCGGAGGCGCGTGAGGCAGGAAATGTGGGTGTTTATCGCAGCAGTGGTGAGGTGCGCGAGGGATTGGTTCAGGAAATATTAACCAAAATACCTGAAGAAAAAATTATCTGGGAAGCACCGCAAAAGGCGCAGCAAACCTATTTTATTAAGTTGGTTGGTGCCAATGTAAATTTAGGAAATATTGCGCCAAACGACATCATTCCTTTAGAGACATTGCGTTTGGGATTGAGAAGCGATACTTTTACTTTTTTCTTAGGAAAAGGTGCTAAAT
>Ga0163151_10001273_pt1 | contig 42931 bp, 37 predicted proteins | sample OliLakLV19MP5IB2_FD_145596 | JGI IMG/M metagenome (GOLD analysis project Ga0163151, IMG submission 145596) | Freshwater microbial mat bacterial communities from Lake Vanda, McMurdo Dry Valleys, Antarctica - Oligotrophic Lake LV.19.MP5.IB-2 | ecosystem: Environmental > Aquatic > Freshwater >...
GGCCTCCCGCCCACCCCCGAACAGGCCGGCGCCTTCGCCGCGAACCCCGATAAGGCCAAAGCCATTGACCGCCTTCTCGTCAGCCCCCATTACGGCGAGCGCTGGGCCCGCCATTGGCTCGACCTCGCCCGTTACTCCGATGGCCAACTCGCCGCCAGTATCGACACCCCGCTCCCAAACGCCTGGCGTTATCGCGACTGGGTCATCGACGCTCTCAACAACGACGTTCCCTACAACTCTTTCGCCAAAGCTCAAATTACCGAAATCCCCAACCACGCCGCCGGTCTCGGCTTCCAAGCGCTCGGCGCAGGCGCCAACGATCAGCTCGACGTAACTACGAAGGTCTTCCTAGGTCTCACCGTCGGCTGCGCCCAGTGCCACGATCACAAGTACGATCCCATCCCCACGAAAGACTACTATTCCCTCCTCGGCATCTTCCGCAGCACCCAAACCAACGAACACGCGCTCGTCGAAAAGCAGGAAGTGGAGCGATACAAAGCCCAAAAGAAAAAAGTCGATGACCTGAAGGAAATTCTCACCGACTACCTCGCCGAGCAAACCAAACATCTCACCGATCTGCTCGCTCGCGACACCGCCAAATACCTTCTCGCCGTGTGGAACAACAAACCCGATGGTCTCGACGAAGAGACGCTCAAGCGCTGGAAAACCTACCTTGCCGACGAGAATAAGGAACACCCTTATTTAAAGGGATGGTACGACCTCCTCAAATCCAAGCCGCAAGAAGCCCAGGTCAAGGCCGAAGCCGAAAAATACCAGCAGTTCGTTCTCGAACTGCTCGACGAGGCCAAGGAAGTCGACGACAAAAACTATGTCGCCTTCGGCGGCCGCAAGGGGCAGAAAAACGAAAATACCCGTCAATACACAAATATCGTTTCACTCCCTGTCCTGAAGTTTTATCAGTGGCGCGAACTTGCCTATAAGCCCTATGTCACCGACGGCTACAAAGCCCCCGGCGGCGTCTATTTCTACGATGCGAAACAGCTCGATCGCTTCCTCGGCGGCATCGCCAAGAACTATGTGGAGAAACTCCGCGCCGAGATCAAAGCGGCCGAAGCGGACCTTCCGCCGATGTATCCGTTTCTTCATTCCGTGAAAGATGCCGCCAAACCCGCCGACATAAAGGTCGCTCTTCGCGGCGATCCCAAGACTCCCGGCGAAGTCGCACCGCGCCGCTTCCTCCAAGCCCTTTGCGAGGACGAGCCGGAACCCTATAACCAAGGCTCCGGCCGCGCCCAGTTGGCGGAGGCAATCGTCAATCACCCTCTCGCCGCCCGCGTCATCGTCAACCGCGTCTGGCAGCATCACTTCGGTAAAGGCATCGTCCGCACGCCCTCGAATTTCGGCCGCATGGGCGAACGGCCCACCCATCCCGAACTGCTCGATCAACTCGCCGCTCGCTTCATCGCCAGCGGCTGGAGCCTGAAAAAACTCCACCGCGAGATCCTCCTTACCGAAACCTACGGCCGCGCCACCGCACCCAATGTTGACGCCGATCCCGACAACAAATTCCTCGCCCACTTTCCGCTTCAGCACCGCTTGGACATGGAGGCCATTCGCGACTCGGTTCTTCAGGTCAGCGGCCAACTTGACGCCAAAACCGGCGGCCCATCGAGCAATATTTCGGACGGCAATAAACGCCGGTCTCTTTATCTGACTGTCAGCCGCACCCGCCTCGACCCGGCCATGGCCCTCTTCGATTTCCCCGACGCCAATGGCTCCAGCGACGAACGCGCCATCACCGCCGGCCCCTTGCAAGGGCTCTATTGGTTGAACAGCGACTTCATCATCAATCAATCAAGATATCTTGATGCACGCCTTTCGAAAGAAGCCAAAGACGACACCGGCCGCATTCAGCGCGTCTACAATCTCCTTTACGGCCGCCCCCCGGATTCCGCTGAACTCAAAATCGGCATAGAATACATAGCAGCGGCCGGGCCCAACGCCTGGCCGAAATACCTGCAAGCCCTCCTCGGCTCTAGCGAATTCTCGAGCGTGAATTAACATGTTTCCACGGCGCAAATTTCTCGAAACACTCGGCGGCGGCTTCGGCCTCAGCGCCCTGCAAGGCATGTTGCAAGCGGAGCCAAACCGCCTGCCCCACTTCACGCCCAAAGCCAAACACGTCATCTTCCTGTTCTTGAACGGCGGGATGTCGCAAGTCGATACTTTCGACCACAAACCGGCCCTGACCAAGTACGACGGCCAGCCGATGCCCGGCCCCAAGATCCGTACCGACCGTGCCAGCGGCACCCTAATGCGCAGCCCGTGGGAGTTCAAGCGCTACGGCCAATCGGGCCTCGAAGTCAGTGAGATATTTCCGCAAATTGCGCAGCGGATCGACGACTTCTGCCTCATTCGCTCCATGCATACGGATAATGGCAACCACGGCCCGTCGCTCCAGTTGATGAACTGCGGCCACCAGCTTCCTGGCCGTCCTTCCATGGGTTCCTGGCTTACCTACGGCCTGGGCACGGACAATAAAAATCTTCCGGGCTTCATCGTCCTCTGCCCCGGCTTCCCCGTTCTCGGTTCTTCATTATGGAGCGCGGGCTACATGCCCTCCAGCTTCCAAGGCGTGCATATTCACAACGAAGGCGTGGAGCCTGAAAAGCTCATCAGCCACCTGCGCAATTCGCATATCTCTATTGACGAGCAGCGCAAGCAGCTCGGCCTTATCGACCAGCTAAACCGTCGTTATATGGAACGCGTCGGTAACCAGCCGCAGCTTGAAGGCGCGGTCCAATCCATGGAATCCGCCTTCCGCCTGCAAACTGAATCCGCCGGGCTTTTCGATATCCGCAAGGAGCCCGAACACGTCCGACGCCGCTACGATATTTCCGACTTCGGCCGCGGCTGTTTGATGTCGCTGCGACTCGTCGAAAGCGGCGTCCGCATGGTGCAAATCTACTTCGGCAACTTCCAGCCCTGGGACCATCACGACGACATTCGCATCCACGCCAAGCTCGCCCGCCAGTCAGACGGTCCCATCGCCGCGCTCGTTGACGATCTGAAGACCCGCGGGCTCTTCGACGAAACGCTCATCGTCATCACCGGCGAATTCGGCCGCACGCCGATGATTCAAAACTCCGGACTCGAAAAGCTGGGCTGCGGCCGCGACCACAACCCGCCGGCGTTCACGGCCCTTCTGGCCGGCGGCGGCATCAAAGGCGGCATCGCCTTTGGCGCCACCGACGACTTTGGCTTCAAAGCAGTGGAGAACAAAGTCCACGTCCACGACCTTCACGCGACAATTCTCAATCAACTGGGCTTCGACCACACCAAGCTAACCTACCGTCACGCCGGCCGCGATTTCCGCCTCACCGACGTCCACGGCGAAGTCGTCAAATCGATTATTGCTTAAGTTGAGCGGGAAACCAGCCATGGGAAAGCCGCCGAGGTGGTCGCCATTCCCGAAGATGCTTTATCAACCCGGTCAATCAAGCGGATCGGAGCGGAATCCGCCGCTAATGGCGCTCCCGCTTCGTCCGCCGCATAGGCGACGATTGAGCAGTGTAACGGGTCACAATCTTAAACCCCCGCCCGTTCCTGCCAGGATCGTGACTCGGGGCGGGGTCCAGCCCTTTCGCTGACAATGTCCCCTCAACACTGCGCCCGGCGTGCCGCTATTAGCATTCGTTCAAAGAAACCGCTATCGATATCCCTGAGCAAATCTGGATCACCCGCGGCAACGTCCAGGTCGGCGTCGGCGGCGTCAGCTATGTAAAGCGCCTCCGCGCATCCGATAGCTGTAAACGCCGATTACGCCTGAACTCACGTATCCCCGTTGACTACAAGGAGAAGTTCATGTAACCCAACCAGTTTTCCCGTCGAGGCCTCTTCCTGGGAGCCGCCGCTGTTGCCTCCAGCGGCCGAGCCGCCGCCGAGGATATCGGCCCGGCGATCGCGATCACTGAGGAAATCGGGCCGAGAGAAGCCGGTACTATTCCGCGCTAAGACTATGCAGGCTGTTACGCGAGTGGGGCCAACGCCCGAGGAATCAGCATATTCAGCTATAACCTCACCACCAATGCCATGTCCGTAGCAGGTATCGTCGCGCCAGCCCGTCGTTCATCGTGCTCGACGCGGCAAAGAGGTTCCTGTACTCCGGCAACGAGTCGGGCGCCGGAAGTGTCTCGGCATTCAGCGTTAACTCGCAAACCGGGGCGTTGCGTTTCCTCAACTCCACAGGCGCGGGCGGCCAGCCGGCCCACATCGCCATTCATCCGGCTGGAAGATTTCAGTAGTGTTCCGCCAACTATACGGGAGGCACCGTGGCCGCTTTTCCCAGTCAGGGCGACGGATCATTGGGACCGCATCCCACATTCTCATGCACTTCGGCGAACTCGGAACCAACAGCGGCCAGCAGGAATCGCCCCATCCCCATATGGTTCTGCGCGATTCCACCGGGAAGTTTGTGCTGGTGAACGATCTTGGGTTGGATTCGATCATTGTCTATTCCTTCGATACCGCGACGGGAAGGCTAGCCGAAGTCAGCCGCGTAGCGTCGGCGCCGGGAGCCGGTCCGCGGCGCCTGGCGTGGCGCCCGAATGGGAATATTGTGTACTTGATCAATGAGTTGTCCAACACGATGAACACCTATAAGTGGGATGGCAATGGCTGCCTGTCTTCTTTGCAAGAGCCGGTAAGCACGTTGCCGGCGGGCTTCCGCGGCAATAGCGGCGCGGGTAAGCTTCATGTAGATGCGGCCGGCAAGTTCTTGTATGCCTCCAACCGGGGCTGCGATAATATCGCGATTTTCTCCATTGATCCGGGTACCTTCCAGCTAACGGTAGTTGACTGGGTTCACACCCACGGACGACAACCCCGGGATTTCAACTTCGATCCGACTGGAAATATGATCCACGTCGGGAATCAGGATTCGGCGAATATTGTCTCCTTTAAGGTGGACAAGACCACGGGTATGCTGACTCCGGCCGGGCTGTATGTATCCACTCCGGCGCCTGCTTGTATCCAGTTCGGCTTTGGGACTTAGTGCGGCGCATTGATCAAAGGAAGCCCGCCCCCGCAGGTTGGGGCGGGCTTCCCGGTTTTACCCCCCGAACGCCTGCCGCAACACCGCATAACTCTTCCCCACCGCCGTCAGCGGATCTTCCTTGCCCTCCATCTCCAACGACACCCAGCCCTTAAACCCCGCCCCCCGCAAGATCCCCGCAATCCGCCGGTAATCCAAATCCAGCGTGTACCATTCCCCGCCGCCGTAATAGGTCTTCGCCTGCACAATCGCCGCCAGCCCTGCCAGCCGCTGAATTCCCTCATACGGATCGCCCGGATAATTCCCTGTGTCCATATTGATCCCCAGCCACGGCGAATTCACCGCCTTATGAATAGTCAGCAAATTATCGACCTTCGTCGTCAACCCCCAGTGATTCTCCAGCGCCAGCATTACGCCTTCCTTCTCACAAGTCGCCAGGCACTTCTGAATCGAATCGATGCACCAGCCAAAAGCGTCCTTATCGGTATAGCCGGGCAACGCCGGCTCATCGCCCTTTACCTTCATCAAATCATCGAAAGATTTTATCGTCTTCCATCGCCCGCTGTTCAGCCTTACACACGGAATCCCCAGCCGCGCCGCCAATTGCAAACACCGCACCGTATGATCAATCATCTTCTGCCGCTCCGCCGCGTCCGGCGTGACAAAGTCCTGGTGAATCGACAGCATTGGGAACGACAATCCGCGCTCAAACGCCATCTTTTTCAGCTTCGCGCAATACGCCGCCGACTCATCCGCCATCTGCCGGTGCAGGATCTCCACCCCGTCAAAACCCAGCAAAGCGGCGTGTTCAATCACTTTCTCAATCGGATACTTCTCCGTCCTAAAGTGCCAATAGCTGTAGGTCGAAACCGCCAGCGGAATCCGCCCCGTAAATGGAGCCGCCGCGGCGGTTGGCACTCCAGCCGCCCCCAAGGCTAATGAACCGATTGCCGTTCGTCGAGAAATCATAATGCTATTCTCCCTCATCGCCGATTAGGTAAACAGCGCCATCCGGCGATCCGCCTGCCTGTCTGATACGCTAAGAAGACTCGTCCTTTATATGGAAAGCATCAACAAAGGGGTAACTCCCATCACGAAGGCCCGGAAGTTGAACTGGATCACCATCATCTTCCTCGCCGTCTTCCACGCGGGCGCATTAGCCGCCCCGTTCTTCTTCGAGTGGAAATCTTTGGCCGTAATGGTTCTGCTCTATTGGATCACCATTGGTTGGGGAATCGGCATGGGCTACCATCGCCTTCATACCCACCGCTCCTATGTTGTGCCTAAATGGATTGAGTATTTGTTCGCGCTTTGCGGAACGCTCACGCTTGAAGGCGGGCCCATCTTCTGGGTCGCCACGCACCGCATACACCATCAAAAATCGGATCAGGAAGGCGATCCCCATACGCCGCGCGACGGCAAGTGGTGGTCCCACATGGGCTGGATCATTTTCGGCGAGTCGAAGCACAACAAGACCGACGAACTCGCCCGCTACACCCCCGATCTCGCCAAAGACCCGTTCTACCGCTGGCTCAACACCTGGCACTTTCTCCCCGTCGCCGTCTCGTCGATTCTCATCTGGTTCTTCGGCGGCTGGTCGATGTTCCTGTGGGCCGTCTGCATGCGAATAGTTCTCGGACTCCACTCAACATGGCTGGTCAATTCCGCCACTCACCTCTGGGGTCGCCGGCGCTTTGACATTCGCGACGATTCCCGCAACACCTGGTGGGTCGCCATCCTCACTTTCGGCGAAGGCTGGCACAATAACCACCATGCTCACCCCAATTCGGCTCGGCACGGCTTGGCCTGGTATGAGATGGACGTGACCTGGATGCAGATCCGTTTTCTGCAATTAATCGGCGTCGCCTCCAAAGTTAAGGTAGCGACCGTCGATATGGAATCCTCGCTCGCCCGCAAAGTGGCGTAGTCAGGACTCAAACCGTTGAAAGGGCCGACGCGCCGTTGGCCTTTTTTCTATGGACCCATTCTCCTTCCCCGCGATTCATCCGCCACGAATGCAATCGCGATTCATTTTCCCGATTCGAATCGAGCGGTTCTGGATTGCCTTGGGCTCCGTTAGAATGCGTTACTAATCGCCCCTGCGGTCGAAGCCGCCTTCGGCGAGGCGTCCCACGGCATTGAGATCTGCTTAACCAGTCTCGCGGGTGCCGTTGCCGGCCTCCAAGAGTGTGGGGCTGTTCAGCCGCGGTTACGCCGGGCCCTCGCCGCTGACGGCTCGGAGCATTATCAGGCCGAGTTCCAATGGGACATTATTGCTGAGCTTACAAGCATGGCGAACGGCGATGCGCAGATCCTCGCGGAGGCGTTGAAGCCACATTATCGCGTCTGGGCCGGTTCCGCGCGAAGGGAGCCAGAGTTGCGGTGACTCCCCGAGGGTTCGGACTCGCTCCGAATGATCGACAAGGTCCCGTCCCAATCGCCGGGCGCCACGCCGCAAACCGCACACATAGCGCTTTCCCGGACTGTACTTGGGCTCCAGAGAACGTCAGTTAGCCGCAACACGTGGCGGGTCGCCATCCTGACTTTCGGCGAAGGCTGGCACAATAATCACCATGCTCACCCCAATTCGGTTCGGCACGGCTTGGCCTGGTATGAGATGGACGTGACCTGGATGCAGATCCGTTTTCTACAATTGATCGGCGTCGCCTCCAAAGTAAAAGTCGCCACCGTCGACATGAAATCCTCGCTCGCCCGCAAAGTGGCGTAGTTTCTAATTGATTGATAGCGTGAGGCCCGGCCCCCGGAGCCAAACTAAGCCGCGAAATCGGATACACTTTCGGCCATATGGAATTCTCCCGCCGTGCCCTTCTCCTCGCCGCTGCCGCCACCGGTCCTAACCCGATAGACACCCACGTCCATCTGTTTGATCCCAAGCGCTTCCCCTACCATCCCTCCGCCACCTATACCCCTCCCGAGGAAACGCTGGACAAGTACGCCCCATTCGCAGCCAAGGCGCTCAGCCATGCCATCATCGTCCACCCCGAGCCCTACCAGGACGATCACCGCTACCTCGAATACTGCTTCCAGAACGAGCCCCGGAAAGGCTTCTTAAAAGGGACGTGTCTGTTCGATGCCTTCGACCCCAAAACCCCTGTCCGCATGGCTGAGCTAACCCAAAAGTGGCCCAAGAGAATAGTCGCCCTCCGCGTCCACGCCACCGTCAAACAGCCCCGTGCCAATGGCCCCATTCGCGACCGCGATCTCGCCGATCCGCGCATGGCCCGGACCTGGGCCGCTGCCGCCAAACTCGGCTTGGCGATCCAAATGCACATGATCCCCATGTGGGCCCCCGCCGTAGCCAAGCTGATTAACCAAACCCCGGGCGTCAAGGTTATTATCGACCACCTCGCCCGCTACTCCCAAGGCACGCCTGCGGAGTACGAAGAGGTCCTGAAGCTTGGCGCCAACAAAGGTGTCTACATGAAGTTTTCCGGGCCGCCCGTAGCCGATCCTCAGCCGCTTTGCAAGCGAATCCACCAGGCCTTCGGAGTTGAGAGAATCATCTGGGGCGGCCTCGGGATGAACCCGCAGGACTACGAAAAGAAGCGTGAATCGTTTTCCGCCGCCTGGTCGTTCCTGAGCCCCGCCGATCTCCAACGAATCCGCTTCACCAATGCCGCCAGCCTCTAACCACGGCACGGTACAATCGAGAATTGAAGGAACTTATAGATACTATCGTTGCGTGGGGGCCAGGCGGGCTGGTCATCCTGGCGGCCTTGGATTCGGCGGGTATTCCAATCCCCGCGGCCGTCGATGCGCTGCTTATGTTGCTCTCCGCCCAAACGCCGGAGCAGGCCGCCTTTTGCGCGGCGCTGGCGATTGGCAGTTCGCTTGCCGGCAGTATGTTCCTGTTCTGGGCCGCGCGGCGCGGCGGCGAAGCCTATCTCGCGCTCCACTCCGTCAGCGCCCGCGGCATCAAGATGCGCCAGTGGTTCCAGCGTTACGGACTGCTCACCGTATTCATCAGCGCCGTCTCCCCCATCCCGATGCCCGTCAAGCTCTTCGTTATCAGCGCCGGAGCGCTCGGTGTCCGGCCGCTTCCGTTCTGTCTCACTGTGCTTTTCGCTCGCGTGCCGCGCTACGCGGCGCTGGCCTATTTGGGAGCGCATCTGGGGCAGGACGGCGCCGGCGTCTATCTGAAGGCGAATGCCTGGTACATAATCGGAATTCTTTTGGCAATGTTCGCTCTCTTCTATGCTGCCATCAGAATCGCCGACGCCCGGCGGTTGACACTGCTCGCCATCGCCTTTGTGACTATTGGAACCTCGCAGCCCGCACGTTCTGAACGGCTGAAGCTCTCCGCCGGCGACTTCTACAGCACCGAGTCCATCCTGGATGTTCATCGCCTGGAAAAAGGCGAAGACGCCGAATACAAAGAGGGCCTGGCCTGGGTGACCCGCAGCGCGGCGCTAATCGGCGACTGGGATGCCGCGGGCAACTACGCCGCCAAGCTTCGCAGAGTATCCGATCCTGCCTCCTACGGCCACGCGACGGCGATCGATGTGGAGGCCCAAATCCTTGGAAGCCCGCGGCGGGAAGAAGGAAGCCCTGCGCTTCTTGGACGACGAATTGAAGAAGAATGCAGCCGCCCCGGTGGCGTTCCGTTCCCGCATCCAGTAGCGTTGGAACCAGATCGGACTAGTTGGCCGTCAGGCGCCCGGCTTCGACGATACACTCAAGAATCTGCGCGGCAAACCGGTGGTGCTCTACCTGTGGGCCGAATGGTGCGGCGACTGTAAAGCGCGGGCGCCGGCGTTTATCTATATCGTCAACAAATACACGCCTCGTGGGCCGAATGGTGCGGCGACTGTAAAGCGCGGGCGCCGGCGTTTATCTATATCGTCAACAAATACACGCCTCGCGGCGTGGCCTTCCTCGCTCCCACTCGCTTCTATGACGATAAGGGCCGCGACGCGGAGAAAAAGCGTGTTGACGAGCAGTGGCGCACGACCTATAAAGCCGTAAGCCTTGCCGGCGTCCCGATTGCCGGCGAGCCGATGCTCCTCTACGGCGTTTCCGCCACTCCCACGTTCGTCGTTATCGACAAGTGGGGCGTGGTGCGGTTTTACTCGCCGACGCGGCTCACCGAACAGCGTCTGGCCTCCGAAATTGAAAAAGTCTTACGTTAAAACAACAGCTTGAAGCCCAGCGTGATCTGCCGCTGACCATGGCCCTTTTCACCCGTGATAGAGCCGAACGCCGCGTTGATCGGCGCCACATTCGGTCCGCCGAACTGCACATGGTTCAAAGCGTTGAAGTTTTCAAAACGGAATTGCGCGTTGAAGCGCTCCTTGATCTTCACGTTCTTGAATAGCGCCAAATCGAAGTTGTTGATGCCATCCGCGCGAACGCCGGTGAATCGGGTGCTCAGCGTTTGAATGTTGTTCACCAGCACTTGCGTCGAGTTGCGATTGAATCCGGCCTCCGTATTGAACCACCGTTCCGCTCGCCGCTGGCTGACCGGCAATTCTATGTCCTTCAAATTGCCATTAAAAATGGCGTTGCCGAATCCCAGCGCGTCGCCCGTCTGGCCTTCAAACTACCCTTGCAGTTGCCACCCGCCCAGCAAAGTCTCCCCGAAAAACGGCATCGTCGCGCCCCAGCGACGGCCCTTGCCGAACGGGAACTCGTAAATCGAACTCAAAACGAAACGGTGCGAAAAGTCCAGGTCGGATATAACCTTTTCCAACACCGAATCCGTTTCGTTGCGGTACGCCGTGGCCTCCATGAACTTTGAATAGGTCCAGCTCAACTGAAAGCTCAACCCCTTGCTCATTCGCTTCTCCGCCGCCACCTGGAGCGAGTGGTAGTACGAGTAGCCGGCCGGGAAAGTGCTGGTAATGCTTGTGAAATGCGGTACGGCCGAATCAGTTGCGAGACGTCAATGTTCTGATTGGCGAGGCCGGTGCCAGCGAAGGCGGCGATGCCGGCGAACGGATTCGCGACTTGGCGGCTGAGCAGGTCGATCACCGGCTGATCGCGCACTCCCGACGTCGACAAATACTCCCGCGGAAACGGATTTAACTCCCGCGTCACCGCCAACTTCGCCCCGCGGTTGCCGACATAGGACGTGTCAATGACAACGCCGCCGGGCAGTTGGCGCTGCAGCGAGAATGACCAGCGTTGATTGCAGGGATTAATGGGTTTGCTGTTGAAGAAGCTGACTCCGCGGCCGAGGAAAGTCGAGAGGCCGGCGGAGGAGCCGGGGGCCGGGTCAATGCCGTTGGGGAACGGATTGCGCAGCGTGCCAATATAAGTCTGTCCGTTGTCGAGGGAAGGGATCAAATTCGTCGGCTGATTGAAACCACCCTGATTAACATCCACTTTGTCGACCCCGATCACGTCGAAGAAAATTCCGTATCCGGTGCGGATGACGGTCCGCTGGTTTAGAGTGTAGGCAAGGCCGATGCGCGGCGCGAAGTTATTTCTGTCGGCTCCCCACAACTGGCGCGGCTGGCTGCCGACGCCGGCGAAGAGTAAGCCGCCTGTCGTCCTAAACGCGGACGCCGGAACCTGCGGAATCGGGGCGCGCGCATAGTTGGCGGCGGCCTGCTGGGAGACGGGACTGGCGGTGGCAAAGTCGAAGTCGCGGATGGAGCGGTTATACCGTTCGCCAGTCGGCTTTTCGTACTCGTAGCGGAGGCCCAGATTGAGCGTCAGTTTCGACGTGACGCGCCAATCATCCTGCACAAAGACGCCCCAATAGCTGCTCTCCTGCGCCGAGGACGCGTTGTTATTGATGGTCCCGCCGCTCGGGATGCCGAACATCATCGACGCCATGCCCTGACCGATGGGCGCCGCGGGGGCGTTGTCCAGTGGCCCGCGCGTGTAAATCCAGGTGAAGAGCAGTTGCGGCGCGGCGAAGCCGTAATTGAATGCCGTCTCCCGCATAAGGCGGTATTCGACGCCGTATTTGGTGCTGTGGCGTCCGGAAATCTTGGTGAGCGTCGCGGCGGCGGTGCTGTAATTCGTGGCGCCGCTGGTGCCGCCGTTGTTGCTGAGCGCGGTGTAGGTGACATTGTTCCCATCGACCTGGACGTTGGGGAAGGCGATCCCATCGGGCCCCAGCCGATTGACGATATTGGTCACCAGGCTGGCCGGTAGGCCAAGCGAGGTCAGGTCGAAGCCCTGGCTGCCGCGGTTCACGATGTTGCTCTCAAACGTGATTCCGTAGCGGACGTTCAGGAGCAGCCCCGGGCTGAAGACATGCACATCGTCGACGACCGCGCCCCAGGCGGTCCGGTCCGTAAGGTCAACGTTCGTAATGGTGCCAAGAAAATCAGTACTGTTGTCGTGCTGCTGATTAAACCATCGGAAGAAAAAGCGATTCTTCGAGGAAATGGTGTGATCCATGCGGCTGGTATAGATGTAGTTTTCGCGATTGATCTTTTGCGTGTTGAAGAAGTTGTTGGTCTCTTCGGCGTTCTGGCCGGGCTGATTGGCGGCGGGGTAGAAGTTGGCGATCTTGACTCCCACGGGATCCAGGCGGCTGGCGGGGATGACATTGTTCGGGAGCGGCTGGCGCGAGAAACGGTTGTTGGGAGCCGGGACCGTCGTGTTGGGATCGTAGACCTGATAACGGGACCCGAGCCGGAGGAGCGCGGAGAAGTCACCGCGCCGCTGCGCTTCGGTGGGCACGGTTCCCGTGAAGGAGAGGTTGCGTTTGATCAACAGGTCTTCAAAACCGAACGTCCAGAATGTGCGGTTGCGGCCGTCGTAGACCTTGGGGATGGAGACCGGACCGGTCATCGTCGCGCCCCAGCGGCGGTGGAGCCAGGAGGGAATCTGCCGGTCGCGATCCTGTTGGGAGAGGTTGTTCCGGGGGTCGTACAGGAACCTGTTCGTGAACCAGGGAACGGCGCGAATGTTGGAATTATCGAGGAAAACCGTGCCGTGCGGGCTGTTGGTGCCGGACTTCATGCTGACGTTGGTTGTGGCGCCCACGGCGCGCCCGATGGAGGCGTCATAGGAGGCGGTATTCACCTTGAATTCCTGGACCAGATCCTGCGGCGGCGAGAACGCCGCGTTGCGATTGGTCATCACCGGCGAGCCGTCGACGGTGGCCTCACTGCCATTGGTGCGGGTGCCGTTAACGATATTCCCGGTGGCGCCGGCATTATCCATGGCGTTACCCGCGCTACGTCCGCCGGCGGCCAGAACCCCTGCGCTGAGGCGCGTCAAATAGAACGGATTCCCCCCGACGACGGGCAATTCCTGCACCCGGCGCTGGTCCATGACGAGGCCGATGCCGGCGGTCGATGTATCGAGCAGTGGCGTCTCACCAGTGACTTGAACGGACTCGGCCACATCGCCGAGGCTGAGCGAGAAATCGAGCGTGATGCGGTCGCCAACGCGGAGTTGGATGCCTTCGCGGACGGCCTTTTTGAAGCCCGTGACTTCCACGGTGATGGTGTAGACTCCGGAGATGAGATAGGGGATTTCGAAGCTGCCGCTATCGTTGGTCTGCGAAGTTACCGGCGCGTTCGCAGCCGTATTGGTGGCGCGGACCCTCGCTCCGGCGATGAGCGCGCCGGTGGGATCGGTCGTGCGTCCGATGATGGATGCACGGGACTCCTGGGCGTGGATAACGGGCGCGCCGAGCGAAAGCGCGAGGAAGTAGATCGGTAGAGATGACCGCCTCATGGGACCGACTCGTGATCGAGAATTTCAAGTGTTTTGCTAAGCAGGAGTTTCACCTGCATCCACAATTCAACCTTTTTATTGACGATAATGGTTCGGGGAAGACTTCGGTTTTGGATGCGCTTGCGGTGGCGGCGGGGGTGTAGCTTGTCAATCCTCCGAACTCGGACTTGAAGAGCAGCGGGCGCAACATTCGGCCATCTGAGATCCGATTGGAAGGGGAGCACGCTGGGGACCGGCTTCAATTCCGGGAGCGCAAGCCGGTAGTTATTCGCGCGACTGGAGAGATCGGGTATCGGGCGGAGGTCACTTGGTCGCGGCAAGTGCGGCCGGCGGGAACGCGGACGAGTAATGGGGCCGCAAAAAAGGCCTTGGACCACGTGGAGTGGGTTTACTCAGAGGACCGAGAGGGGAAGAACGTGCTTTGTCCAGTCCTCGCCTACTACGGGGCTGGCCGGGCCTGGTTGCCGTCGAACCAGCGTATTCCAAGCCGGAAGGGCGGCGGCCCCTCGCGACGTTGGAGCGCGTTCTATGACTGTTTTAACGAGCGGATCCGGTTTGGCGAGTTAAACGAATGGTTCCGCCGCGAGACCACGGAACGAGGCAATCGCGGCGGCCAATGGCGGCCGGGGTTCGACGTTGTGCGACGGGCGATCTTGGGTTGTGTGCCGGGAGCGGACAGTGTCTGGTTTGACGTGGATCGGGACCAGATCGTCCTATCGATAAATGGGAGCGCGCAGCCGTTCGAGAATTTGAGTGCCGGCCAGCGAATGATGCTGGCGCTGGTTTCGTGACCTGAGCCGGAATCCGGCCAATCCGGCGCACCGCGTCGGCGAAATGGTCCGATATCTCGGCGATGGATCAATCGCGTCGAATGATGCGGCATTTGAGCGTGAACTAACGGAGGTTCTAGGGCTGAATCTGGTACCGCTCAAAAACAACCGAAAAGCGGTCGTTGCTGGATTCCAGCGGGCGCTGGGTAAGCGGAAAGCGACGCGGGCACAATTGGAGCGTTGGGAACGTGAATGGAGCGGCTCCAAGACTGTCGGCGAGTTGCGGCCTTACTGCGAGGTGGTGGTCTACTGGTTGCGGAAGAGACTGAACCGGATGCTATCCTGAGCGTTAATGCGAATCGTTGTCGCTGGAATGTGGCACCTGGGAACTGTGACGGCGGGGTGCCTGGCGGCGGCTGGCCACGAAGTCATCGGGCTGGACGAAGACGCGTCGCTGATAGGCCGTTTAGACGCGGGTGAACTGCCTGTCGCCGAGCCCGGCTTGCAGGAAATTGTGCAGGCGGAATTGGCCAGCGGCCAGTTGCGTTTCTCGGGTTCGTTTGCGGAGGCGGCGCACGCCGATGTCGTTTGGATCACCTACGACACGCCGGTGGATGACGAGGACCGCGCCGATATTGACTTCGTCCACTCGCGGGCGTTGCGGCTAGCGCGGGGGATGAAGGCCGGGGCCGTGATGCTGGTCAGTTCGCAAATGCCGGTGGGTTCGATTGCGCGGTTGGAACGGGAGCTTGGCAATCCGGCGGTTCGGTTTGCTTGCTCGCCGGAGAATTTGCGGTTGGGCAAGGCGCTCCAGGTGTTCCGGTCGCCGGACCGCGTGGTGGTGGGCGTGCGCGACGCAGAGACACGGGCGATTCTGGAAGGCGTCTGGGCGCCATTCGCGCCTCGCATCGAATGGATGTCGGTGGAGTCCGCCGAGATGACCAAGCACGCCATCAACTCGTTCCTCGCCACGTCGATTTGCTTCATCAATGAGATCGCCACGCTGTGCGAACGAACCGGGGCGGACGCCTTCGATGTCGAGCGCGGATTGAAGTCGGACCTGCGCATCGGGCCGGGTTCGTATTTGCATGCCGGCGGGGCTTTCGCGGGCGGCACGCTGGCGCGGGACATTGCGTTTCTCCGTTCCATCAGCCAGCGGACATCGACGGTTGTGCCGTTGATCGACGGCGTATTTGAGAGCAATCGGCACCATAAATCGTGGCTGCCTCGGCGGGTGCGGGAAGTGTTTCCCACGCTGGCGGGGCGAACTATTGCGGTACTCGGGCTGACGTACAAACCGGGGACGAATACGCTGCGGCGTTCGTCGGCGGTGGAAGCGGCCGAGTATCTGCACGGGCAAGGCGCGCGCGTTCGGGCGTTCGATCCGCAGATCGCCGAACTGCCGGAGGAGTTGCGGAGCGTGATCCGCTTGGAGTCCAGCATTGAGGCGGCGCTGGCCGGGGCCGACGCGATGGTGGTGATGACGCCGTGGCCGGAGTTCCGCGAAATGAACCCGGAATGGGCGCCGGGAATTGTCTTTGACGCCGCGCGGTTCCTGGAAACGACGCTATCGGGGCGGTCGGGCCTGCAATATTTTTCGATTGGGAGAGCGCTTTGAAATTATTGGGTAAACGGGCCGTTATAACGGGCGCGAGCCAGGGTTTGGGCTTGGCCATTGCGCGCGTTTTTTTGGCCGAGGGAGCACGTGTTTTGATCTGCGCCCGTAACGCGGCGGAGTTGGAGAACGCGCGGCGGGAGTTAGAAGCGGCGCATCCGGGCAATGTCTTCGCAGAGCGGTGCGACGTAGGGCTGGAGTCCGACTTGGACGGGTTCGCGGCGGCCGCGGCGCGAGTGTTGGGCGGCGTGGACATTCTGGTTTGCAACGCCGGCGTTTATGGACCGAAAGGGGCCATCGATACGGTGGATTGGGCCGCCTGGGTCCAGGCAATTCAAATCAACCTGACCGGAACCGTCTACTGCTGCCGGGCGTTTTTGCCGCAACTGCGGGAATCTGCGCGCGGAAAAATCCTGATCATATCCGGTGGCGGGGCGACCAAACCGTTGCCGAATTTAAGCGCGTACGCGGCGTCGAAGGCGGGCGTCGTGCGCTTTGCCGAAACGCTGGCGGAAGAGTTGAAACCCGAAGAAATCGACGTCAACTCGATTGCGCCGGGCGCGTTGAATACGAGGCTGCTGGATGAGATTCTGGAAGCCGGTCCGGAAGTGGTCGGCGAGGGATTCTACAAGTCGGCGATCAAGCAGCGCGATTCGGGCGGGACATCGCCGGAGTTGGGCGGAAAGCTGTGCGCATATCTGGCTTCGGCAGCCGGGGACGGCATCACCGGGCGGCTGATCAGCGCGCAATGGGATCCATGGGAACGGATGGAATCGTTCAAGGAAGAGATGCAGGCGACCGACGTCTATACGCTGCGGCGGATCGTTCCGGCGGACCGCGGGAAGACTTGGGAAGACGCCTAACGCCGCTCAGCAACCCATGGGTTCGTTTGTAAATATTCGACCGTTTTGATGACCGCTTTCTGAATCGTCAATTTCGGTTCCCAGCCCAAGCTGCGCACCTTCTTCGTCTCCAGAAAGATAAACGGATTGTCGCCAATCCAGCCGCGGTCGCCGCCAGTGAAATCGAGCGCTGGGTTGACGCCCAGATGCGCGGTTATCCAGCCAATGGAATCCGTCACCCGGCAGTATCCGTTGGTGCCGAGGTTGAAGAGGTTCACCCTATCCTTCGCCTTCTCCAGCGTCAGTAGAATCGCGTCGATGCAGTCCTGCACGTAGAGGTAACTCTTACGCTGCCGGCCGTTGCCAAGCACACGGAGCCGGGTGGGGTCGGCGATCAGGGATTTGTAGAAATCGAGCACATGGCCGTGCGTGTAACGCTCGCCCAGAATGGATACGAACCGGTAGATATAGCCCTCAAACCCGAAGCTCTCGCAATACGCCGAAATAAGCCCTTCAGCGCTGACTTTGGATGCGCCATAGAGCGAGGTCTGCACGGGAAACGGGGCATCCTCCGGAGTGGGAATGACTGACGATTCGCCGTAAACGGACCCGGTGGAGGAGAAGGCGATGCGCTTCACGCCATTGCGGCGCATGGCTTCCAAAACATTCCACGTCACGATGATGTTCTGCTCCAGATCGCGGCGCGGGTGATCCGGGCCGAAACGGACATCGGCATTGGCGGCGAAGTGGACGACGAGTTCGACACCGGCGGCGGAATCGACCAGCGCGTCGAGATCCAAGAGATCGTGCTCGCGCAACGTGAAAAGCGGATTCGCTTTGGCTCCAGCGAGGAATTCCGGCTGGCCGGTGGAGAGGTTGTCAACACCGGTGACGGTATGGCCAAGGGAGAGCAGGCGGTCCGTGAGGGAGCTGCCGATGAAGCCGGCGGCGCCGGTGACAAGTACGCGCATAATTCTATTTTGAAGTCCCGGCGGCCTGGCGGAGTACCGCGAATTGTTCCGGGCGAATGGCGGCCAGACTGCGGCGAATACGGAAGAGATCCTTCAGGTTTTGAATGTTACCGGCGATCAAGTCCAGACGGGAATCGGCATCGTCACGCCAACGAATCGGCACCTGTTCGAGTACTGCGCCCATGCGGAGGGCGAGCGCGATTATCTCGGCGTCGTACATATACCCGTCGATTTTCTGGGTTCGGAAAACGGCCTTGGCAAGATCGTGATGAAAAAACTTAAAGCCGCATTGGGTGTCGGTGACGCCGGGGAGGCCAACGATAAATTGAACAGCGAAATAGAAGCCCCGACCGCCGAGCTGGCGGTAAAAAGGCTGCGGCTTTTCGATCATGCCATTGGTGCGCGACCGGATGCCGATGACGAAATCGGCCGTGCCGCGGAGTACGGGAAGAACTTTGTCGAAGTCTTCAATGGGGACTTTGTTATCGGCGTCGGCAAAGCCGATGATGGCGCCAGTGGCTCTTTCAACACCCAGACGAATGCCGCGGCCCTTGCCGGAGCGTTGCTCACCGCCGATGACGATAATACCGGGCACTTCCGGCGCTAAGGCGCGGGCGGTTTCGCGCGTGCCGTCAGTGCCATCGGCGGAGACGATAATCTGCGACGACAGTCCGCGCGACTGAAAGTAACGGTGCGCTTCGCGTACCGTATTGGCGATCGTTTTTGACTCGTTGTAGGCGGGAAAGATGAGCGAAATATCAGGCTGCAATGCGGCTCCGGTGTCCAGGTCCACCCATTCAGCATACAATGATAGCTTACGCCGAGTGGAGGAATTGGACTAAACGTGCGGGTTGCGATTGTTGGCTGCGGGCTGATTGGGCAGAAGAGGGCAAAGGCGCTGGCCGGGGCGAAGTTGACGGTCTGCTGCGACCTGAAACTGCCGTTGGCGGAGAAATTGGCGGCGGCGTTTCCCGGGGCGCGGGCAACCGCTTCGTGGGAACAGTCCGTGGCGGCGGCGGATGTGGACATCGTCATTGTGGCCACGGTTCACAAGGAACTCGCACCGGTGGCGGCGGCGGCGGCGGCGGCGGGCAAGCATGTGCTGGTGGAGAAACCGGGCGCGCGGCGGGCGGCGGAGTTGGATGCGGTATTGGCAGCCTCGGCCCGCACGGGGGCGCGCGTGCGAGTGGGCTTCAACCACCGCTACCATCCGGCGCTCCAGAAGGCGCGGGAAATTGTGGATTCGGGTGCCCTGGGACCGTTGCTCTTTGTCCGGGGCCGATATGGCCACGGCGGCCGGCCGGGTTACGATAAAGAGTGGCGCGCGGTTGAGGAGATTTCGGGCGGCGGCGAGGCGATCGACCAGGGCATGCATCTTATCGATCTCGCCCGTTGGTTCCTGGGCGATTTCGACGGCGTGCAGGGACATGTGGCCACTTATTTCTGGGACATGCCGGTGGAGGACAACGCCTTCTTTCTGCTGACGACCCCAGCAAACCAGACAGCGCAACTTCACGCGACTTGGACGGAATGGAAGAACTTATTTTCCCTCGAAATATATGGGCGCGACGGTAAGTTGGACATTAACGGGCTGGGCGGGAGTTATGGCGTGGAGCGCCTTGCCTATTACAAGATGCTCCCGGAGATGGGACCGCCGGAGACGACGATTTGGGAGTATCCGGCGCTGACAGACAGATCGTGGGAACTCGAATTTACGGCGTTTTTGACGGACATCGCCGAACGGCGCGACCCGTCGCCCGGCGCGCGGGACGCCCAAGCGGCGCTGCGAATTGTGGAAGCCGTATACCGGCGGTGCGAGCGATGATTATTACACGAAGCCCGCTTCGTATTTCATTGGGCGGAGGCGGAACCGACCTCCCCTCTTACTATCTGGAGCACGGCGGCTTTGTCATTTCGGCGGCGATCAACAGGTATGTGTATATTACACTGCATCAGATATTCCGGCCGGAGTTAATTGTCAAGTACTCCAAGATGGAGGCGGTGGCAAGAGTCGCGGAGCTGAAACATCCGATCGTCCGGGAGGCGCTGCGGATGGTGCTGGGGGAGGATGCCTCGTACTTGGAGATGACGAGTATGTCCGACATTCCGGCGGGAACCGGGTTGGGATCGTCGGGCAGTTTTACGACGGCGCTGCTGACGGCGCTGCACACAATGAACTCGACGGTGCTGGGCCGGCAAGACCTGGCGGAGCAGGCGTGTCATATCGAGATCGACCGGCTAGGCGAGCCGATCGGAAAGCAAGACCAGTACATTGCGGCTTACGGGGGCGTACAGTGTTTGCATTTTGGTAAGGATGGGACGGTGACGGTGGAGCCATTGGCGGCATCGGCGGAGACACTTTATAACTTAGAAGACAACTTAGTAATGTTCTTCACGGGTTACACGCGGTCCGCTTCGGCGATACTGCGAGAGCAGGATACAAAGAGTAAGCGGAAAGACACCGGCATGGCGCAGAACCTTCACTTCATTAAAGATCTAGGCGTGGAAAGCCGGCAGGCGTTTGAACGGGGCGATGTTAGAGCGTTTGGCGAGATCATGCACGTGCATTGGGAGCACAAGAAGAAGCGTTCGACGGGGATGAGCAACCCCCAGATTGACGAATGGTATGAAGCGGGGCGGACGAACGGGGCGATTGGCGGGAAGTTAATTGGCGCCGGCGGCGGCGGGTTCCTGCTGTTCTACGCCGAAGACAAGATGCGATTGCGCGAAGCTATGAAGAAGCTGGGGTTGATTGAAGTCCGCGTACGCTTTGACTTTGGCGGCAGCGCGGTGGTGGCGCGCAGTTAGCGGCTATGTTACCCGTCATTATTCTAGCGGGCGGGTTGGCCACGCGGTTGCGGCCCATTACAGAGACAATCCCGAAAGCGCTCGTCGAGATAAACGGACGGCCGTTTTTGGACTATCAGATGGGGCTGCTGGCGGCGAACGGCGTGACACGAGCGGTGTTAAGCGTGGCGTACCGGGGCGAGATGATTGAAGAGTATCTGGGCGACGGTTCGCGGTATGGGATCGCCGTCAGTTACTCCTACGACGGGCCGGTGTATCTGGGAACGGCGGGGGCGATCCGGAAGGCCCTGGATCAAGTAGGCGAGTCCTTTTTTACGTTATATGGGGATTCGTATTTGACAGCCTCCTTCGCGGCTGTTGAAAAGGCGTTTCTGGAAAGCGCCAAGGAAGCGTTGATGACGGTATACCGGAACGATGGATTGTTCGACACCAGCAACGTGGAGTTCACCGATGGGCGGATTGCCGTATACGATAAAAAGGCGCGGTCGCCGGCGATGCGGCATATCGATTACGGCTTGGGCGTATTCCGGGCTTCGGTATTTGCCGGATTGGCGGAGGACGAGAGCGGTGACCTGGCCACGGTGTACCGGGACGTTCTGCGGCGCGGGCAACTTGCGGCGTATGAAGTACACGAACGGTTTTATGAGATTGGGACGTTATCCGGTATTGAAGATACGGGTAACTTTCTGGCGGAACGAGGATTGTGATGAGTTTTGTCGAGCAGTATATTGGCGAGTCGATTGAGATCCTGCGGAAGCTGGACACGGACGCGATCGAGCGGATGGTCCGAATACTGGCGGACACGCGGGCTGGGGGCGGGCGCCTGTTCCTGCTGGGCGTGGGCGGATCGGCTGCCAATGCCTCGCACGCCGTGAATGACTTCCGCAAGATAGTGGGAATTGAATCCTACGCGCCGACGGATAATGTCTCCGAATTGACGGCGCGCACCAACGATGAGGGATGGGAGGGTGTATTTGCCAGTTGGCTGCGGGTAAGTAAGTTGCGCGCGGGCGACTGTATCTTTGTGTTGTCTGTTGGCGGCGGAAACTTAGAGAAGAATGTGAGCCCGAACTTAGTCCGCGCGGTGGCGTATGCCAAGGAAGTGGGAGCCAAAGTCATTGGCATTGTGGGGCGGGATGGCGGCTACACGGCCACTGCCGCGGATGCCTGCGTGATCGTGCCAACAGTGAATGCGACCCATACGACGCCGCACGCGGAGGCTTTCCAGGCCGTGGTGTGGCACCTGTTGGTTTCGCATCCTTCGCTGAAGGCGGCGGAGACGAAGTGGGAGTCCGTACGATAAGGCGAGCGATATTTCTGGACCGGGACGGCGTCCTGAATGAGGCCATCGTACGAAACGGCAAGCCTTATCCGCCGGCTTCCGCGGCGGAGGTGCGGTTGGTGGAGGGCGCGGCGGAAGGTATGGCGCGGCTGAAGGAATTGGGCTTCTTGTTGCTCGTGGTTACGAACCAGCCGGATGTCGCTCGGGGGGCGCAGACGATGGAGGAGTTGGGGGCGATCAATCAGGTGCTGGAAGAGGCACTGCCACTGGACGCTATCCTAATCTGCCCGCATGACAGCGGCGACGAATGCCCATGCCGGAAGCCGAAGCCCGGTCTGTTGCTGTTTGGCGCTGAGAAGTTTGAACTGTCGCTACCCGATTGCTATATGATCGGTGATCGCTGGCGGGATATGGACGCGGCGGAGGCGGCGGGAGTGCCGGGCGTGTGGATCGACTACGCGTACCGGGAGCGGGGGCCGGCAGTGCCGCCGGCAGCGCGCGTGACAAGTTTGCGCGATGCTGTGGAATGGATCGTAATGCAGGAGAACCGTTCATGAGCGTGAAGATTTTTGCCGATGGGGCGGAGAAAGCCCCGATGTTGAAGCTGTACGCCAATCCGCAAATACAGGGATTCACGACGAATCCGACGCTGATGCGAAAGGCTGGTATTACCGACTACGAAGCCTTCGCGCGCGACATTCTGACCGCGATTCCCGACAGGCCGATTTCGTTCGAGGTCTTCGCCGACGAGTTCGATGAGATGGAACGGCAGGCGGAGCGCATCGCGACGTGGGGCGAAAATGTCTATGTGAAAATTCCGGTGACGAATACACGCGGCGAGAGCGCGGCGGCGCTGGTGCGGCGGCTGGCTGGGCGAGGCGTGAAACAGAACGTAACGGCGCTAATGACGTTGGATCAAGTGCGGGAAATCACCGCTGCGCTGGCGGCTGGACCGCCGGCGAACATCAGCGTTTTCGCGGGCCGGGTTGCCGATACGGGAGTGGATCCGCTGCCGATGATGCGATCCGCCTTGGAAATCATGCGGCCGTACCCGCAACTTGAACTGATCTGGGCAAGCCCGCGGGAGTTGTTGAATATCGTACAGGCAAGCGAGATTGGATGCCACATCATCACCGTTACTTCGGACATACTGAACAAGTTGCCGCTGATGGGGAAAGACTTGAGCGAGTACTCGCTGGATACGGTCAAGATGTTCCGGAGCGACGCGTTGGCGAGCGGGTTTGGGCTGTAGCGGCTACTTCTTTTCGGCGGGTTTATCGGGTGTGTTGGCACGCAGGAAGCGCAACGTAAACTCTTCGGCGCGGAGCATGTGAACGCGCGGATCGCCAGGCGCTTTGACAATCTGCGGAAGATCCTCCACGATTTCCAGCGCTACGCGATTCAGCCCGGGCTTGAGATTTAGCGAAAGGCCCAAGGATCCCGCGCCGTTCACTTTCAGAATCGTCTCCGTGCCGGTTTCGGCATGCGTGATCCGGAGCGTGCGGGTGGGACTGGGGTTGGCAAAACCGGGCTCCGCGCGGAAGGTGAGTTGGTAGATATGGTCGAGCGGATCGGCGTCGGTTCGCTGGATTTGGATCTCCATGCGCTTCTGGATCCAGAACCAGGAAGCCGCGCCGGACTTGTCTTCGCCCTGCGGATTAACGCCGGCGATTTTGGGCAGGTCAGGGACGCCAGAGGTGATGGCGCGGGCCAGCGCCGCATCGGGTTTGTCGATTGGGCGCGGCTCGCCGAGCGACGGGTTAATAATCCGGACCATGAGTTTCCGGACATCATGGGCCAGGGTGACGGTGGGCTGAGAGGGCTCCAGGAGTTCGAGGAAGAACGGATTTCGACCGGGGACGAGAATGACGGGAACGATGGGCGACTGGCCGGCGTTGGTCTCAATAATATTCGCCAGGCCGGTGCGGCTGTTGGTGAGGCGCATGCGGCGGTAGAGCGAGGGGTGGGACGGGCCGGGGTCAACGCGCATTTTGAGTTTGAACTCGACAGGGCGGGGGTCATCATCCCAGCGATTGGCTTCGAGTTCCATGTTGTCCCGCATCCAATACCACACGTCTTTGGCGTCGCGCTCTTCTCCCTGTTTATTTGAGATATCGAGGGTGGGAACGCCGCCGGTAGTGGCTTGGCTAAAAACGCCGGCGTTCGAGAGCAGGACCATCCCGGGAACGTAGTCGGGGACCTGGGTGAACTCGTAGACGTTTTTGTTGAGCGGGAAATCGGCGAGTCGAGGAGGGGATAGGTAGGCTTTGCTATCGCGAGCGTGGTAGGCGAGCCAGCCGGCGACGTTGGGCTCGGCGGATTTGACCAAGTAGGTTTGGCCGGGATGGGACTCAGCATACTGAATGGCGCTGACGACTTGCCGCGATTGGAGTATTTGGAGAATTCCGGCGTGTTTGAAAATGGGGTAGTGATGAGCGGCGGCGCCGATGGCGGCAAAAAGGACGAAGACCGCTGGAGCGGCTATAAGCGTGGCGGGCGAAATGGACTTGCGGAGTCCGGTGCGCAGGCGGGAGACGCCGGACAGGGCGAGCAGGATCCAGAGATAGGCGAAGCTATCCTGAATTTTGGCGAAGGGATACCTGGGCATCGGGTCCTGCATGAACAAGTAGGCGAGGAGCAGGAGGGGCGGGGCGAGGATGGCCGCGAGGAAGATACGATTACGGCGAGAGGCCTTGGCGATCGCGAAGCCGGCGAGGCCTGCCAGAGCGACGGCCGTGAGGAGTTGGAGCGGATAGGTGAAGAAGCGGAAATCGGCCAGGCCCTGAATCCAGCCCGGGATGGTGCCGGCGAGGGCGGCTTGGCCTTCTAGCGACTGGTGGCGCTGGCCGGCGCGCTCCATTTGCACCATCAGGAATTGGTACGACGATACGAGCGCGTAGGGGACCAAGACGAGCGAGAGAGCGACGGCGGCGACGGAGGGAACGAGGGTTCGCGCGGAGGAACGGTAAAAACGGTAGAGCGCCAGAGCGCCGAACACGACGAAACCGACCGGGAGGAGTTCAACGTAGCAGACCAGAAGGTAGGACAGCGCGATGGCGGGGATGCCGATGGCATACCCCGGCTGATGCGTGGTGGTGCGGGCCCAGAGAGCGAGGAAGGGGAGGATGAAAATGGTGACTGCTTGAGAGAGAAAGCCCTCCAGATGGTAGCGGGTAAGAGCGGGAGCGAGGCCGGTCCAGACGCCGGCGATAGCGGCCAGATTGCGTGGGAACGCCATGGCACGGGCGAGACTGAAGGTGACTAGCGCCAAAAGGGCAAGGCAAAACGAGGAAAGGCCGGCGTAGGCTTCCTTAGCGTTCGAGAAGCTGAGCGAGGCGGTGTAGGCTTGCGCCACGGCTTGCCCGATGCGCCATTCCTTGAACTCGTGGGTGCGCGTCAGCCAAGGCTGGAGATGAATATCGGCAGGGGAGGAGTTAAATGGCTGAGTTTGGATGAACTGGGCAAGGATGACGTAGTTGAACTGATCGGTATGGCCTTTGCCGTAGTAGAGAGCGGGGGATTCAATGAAGGCGGTGGAAGCTTGGAGGAAGAAAATGCCGAGAAGGATACCGGCGGCGAAGTTACGGTCAAGCGGCGGCAGCGGGGGCAGTTCTTTGATGAGGAGAAAGAGTCCGTAGAGGCCAATGGCGGCGGGGATGGCGAAGGTGGTGCCGACGGGGAGGTTGAAATAAACGAAATTCTGGAGAACGAGAATTTGAGTTGCAAAGCCGGCGCCGAAGAGCAAGGTGGCAAGAGAGAGAGACCAGGGTGAGTCGATCTTTAGCATCCGTTTGAGCCAGAAGGCCCAGCCCGCGGAGGTCGCGGAGAGGAGGAAAAACTGTAGAAGGATAAAGAGCATGAAGGTCTGGAACGCCGGACCTTTTATTTTCGCATTAGTTTACGACCCACGTTCCGGCGACGATCCAGCCGGAGGTGAGGCCGGTGGAATCGGTGGCGGTAGCGAAGAAGCTCCGGGCGCCGGCGAAACCGGGTTTGAAGCTCAGCGGAAGGGTAAGCGTCAGCGAGTTGCCGGAGGCGACGGAAGCCAGACCGGCGCCAGTGAGAGTGCAGCTATTATTGGTGACGCTGCCGGCGCCGCCGGGATAGATGACTTGCCAGACGCCATCGGAGTCTCGAAGGAGATAGAAGGCGTTGACGGAACGGTTGTAGGAGATGAAGCAGGCATTATTGCCATTGAGGGCATTGTTGATAAGGACCAGCGCGCTGGCCACGTCGGCATTTCCATTGCCGTCGGCGAAAGTGAGTGAGAAGGTTTGAGCGGCGCCCGCGCCCGAGGACGGGCTGACCGAGGTGACGGTGGGTCCAACGGCCTGGGCGGGGTTCCAAGTGCCCGCGATGATCCAGCCGGAGGAAAGACCGCCGGCGTCGGCGGCGGTCGCGTAGAAGTTCTTGGTTCCCGCATAGCCGGAACTGAAGGCCAGCGGGACCGTGAGCGTGACGGTGGTTCCGGAGGCCGAAGAGGCAAGAGTGGCGCCCGATATGGTGCAGTTGCCATTGGTGACGCTGCCGCCGGAGCCGGGGTAGATGAGCTGCCATACATTGCCGGAATCGCGATAAAGATAGAAGGCGTTAGCGGAACGATTGTAGGAAATGAAGCAGGCGTTCTGACCATCAAGTGTGCCGTTAAGCAACAGAAGCGCGCTGGCAATGTCAGAATTGCCGTTCGTGTCGGTGAGCGTGATTGTGAATAGCTGGGAAGGTCCGGCGCCGGAGGACGGACTGACGGAGGTGACCGCGGGAGCGGCGGGCTGCGCGGTACTCCAGGTACCGGCGGTGACCCAGCCGGAAGAGAGGCTGCCGGAGTCGGTAACGTAAGCATAGAAGTTCTTCGGGCCTGTATAGGAGGAGCCGAAAGAAAGCGGCAGGGTAATTGTGACCGAGTTTCCCGAGACAGTCCTGGTAAGTCCGGCGCCGGCGAGCGAACAATTGGGATTTGAAACGGTGACGCTGGAGCCCGGATAGACAAGTTGCCACACACTGCCCGCGTCCTTGAAGAGATAAAAAGCATTGGCGGAGTGGTTGTAGGAGATGAAACAGGAGTTTTGTCCGTTGATAGCGCTGTTGACGATAAAAAGGGCGCTTGCGATGTCGCCGTTGCCGTTGGCGTCCGCCAGAGTGATGGTGAAAGATTGGATTACGCCGCTGCCCGAGGACGGCGAGAGCGAGGTTACCGTAGGCGCCGCGGGCGGACTCGGGTTCCAGGTGCCGGCGGTGATCCAGCCGGAAGAGAGCCCGGCGGCGTCCGAGACATTGGCGTAGAAATTCTTGACGCCGGTGAAGGTCGCGCCGAAGGTAATGGGCAACGAGAGTGTCAGGGATGTGCCGCTGGCGGAAGCGGCAAGAGCCGCTCCGGACAAGGTGCAATTGGCATTGGAGATGGATGCCGCCGAGCCGGGGTAGATGACGAGCCAGACATTGTCGGAATCGCGGAAGAGATAGAACGCGTTGACCGATCGATTGTAGGAAATGAAGCAGCCGTTGGCGCCGTTCAACGAGGAATTCACGAGCAGGAGAGCGCTGCTGATGTCGGCATGGCCATTGAAGTCGGAGAGTGCGACGCTAAATGTTTGCGACTGGGCCGATCCGGATGACGGCGTCAGTGAGGTGATGGTGGGACTGGCGGTCTGGTTCAGATTCCAGGTGCCGGATGCGACCAGCCCGGAGGTGAGACCCCCGGCATCAGTGGCGCCGGCAAAGAGAATCTTGGCGCCGGTGAAAGTCTGCTTGAATGCCAAGGGAATGGTGAGGGAGAGCGAGTTTCCAGCGGCCGTTGCGGCCATGCCGACGCCGGAAAGCGTGCAAAAGTCATTCGAAACAGCGAGGGCGGAGCCGGGCGTGAGCGGCAGCCAAGCGGCGTCCGTATCGCGGAAGAGCGAGGCCGTATTCGCGCTCCTGTTGAATGTGATGTAGCAGCCGTTTGGGGGATTCACCGAGGAGTTGACGAGGAATTGAAGAGAGGCGATATCGGCGCCGCCATTGGCGTCGGTAAACGTGGCGGTGAAGGTCTGTGCGACGCCGTTGCCTGCAGCGGGAGTAACGCCGCCAACGGCGGGCGCGGTGGGACCTAAGATGTCCCATGTTCCCGCCTGCGGCCAACCGGCGCCGAGCGATGCCGTGTCATTGGCGTTGGCATATATATTCTTCGTGCCGCCAAAGGAAGTGGCGAAAGTCACGGGCAGGGTGAGTATCAGGCTGTTCACTGAATTGCTAACCGTCAGGCCCGTGCCGCTAATTATGCAGACCCCGTTATCGACCGTGGCTGCGGCGCCCGGAGTGAGCGGCAGCCAAACGCCGCCGGCATCTTTGTACAGCGAGACCACATTAGCGCCACGGTCATAATAGACATAGCAGCCGGCGGTGAATGAATAGCTGCCATTAAAGAGGAATGCGGCATTCTGGATAGTCGCGCTGCCGTTGGCGTGCGAAATCGAGAACGTGAACGTGGCTCCTAAACCGGCGCCTGACGCGGGAGAAACTGTGATGGGACCCGGCCCAAACCGTAACCGGGATGCAAATCCTCCATAGGAGCCCGGGTTGCTGGACTGAATTGGCGATTGCACTGGAAAATTCGCTGAAAGCGTCGAACCGCCAATGGCCAAAGCGCTGCCGCTGGCGGCCGCGGCCAAGGCACTGTCGGACCCGGAGCCGCCGATGTAGCTGATGTAGAGCGGCGCGGTGGAGACAATTGGGTAGGCGGCCCAAAACGCGTCGTACTCCCCGGCACGGGCCGATTGCAGCGCACCGGTGACAGGCAGGTTGTTCGATGTCGTATAGCCGGCCAATCCGACGAAGCCCGACCCGGCGGAAATGGACGTCGCCGCGTCGAGGCCCGTCCCGCCAATGTAGGTTGACCATTCCAGCGATCCGGCGGCGGTGAAGACGGTGACAAATGCGTCCGCGCCCCCACCGCCGTAAATATTCTGGTGTCCGTTGGAAACGCCGGGAAAATCGATCGACGGAGTGACCCCGGCAATCCAGGCGCGGCCGAGGGTATCGATGCTAATGGCGTAGCCGGCCTCCTCACTGAGCGAAGATCCGCCCGCGCCGCCGAGATAAGTGGACAGGCTGATGCCCGATGCCGCGCTGTTAAAACGAGTGTAAAAGGCATCCATCGATCCCCGCAGAGATGGGTACGGGGCGGCAGCCACGGGAAAGTTGCCGGACGCCGTGGAACCGGTGACGTGTAGAACGCCATCGCCGCTGACGGCGACGCCGCGAATCCGGTCATCGGACCCGCCGCCAAAATAGGTGCTCGACAACAACGCGCCAGTGGGCGAGAAGCGGCTAAGAAAGCCGTCAACGCCGCCCCCGGACGCCGTACTGTAGGCCGCCTGCGTGGGAAAGTCCGTGGAGGCCGTTTCACCGGCGACAATTATGTTCCCGCTGAAATCGAGCGTTATGGCCAAGGCCGAGTCATGCGCCGTCCCGCCCATATAAGTGCTAAAGACAAGCTGATTGCCGGCCGGGTAGAGCCGGGTGATGAACGCGTCCCGTCCGCCGGCCAGCGCCCCGCGCGCCGGCGAGAGCAGCGGAAAGTTTATGGAACTGGTGAGTCCGGCCACAGTAATTACACCTGCGCCATCGACAACGATCGCCTGCACCCGGTCCTCCCCCGCGCCGCCTAGATACGTGGAAAAAACCAGTTGCCCCGCTGCATTCACTTTGGCGACAAAGCCGTCAATCCGGCCACCCGTCGCCGGCTGGTAACCACTCAAACCGGGAAAATCGGAAGATTCCGTCCAACCGCCGAGGTATATATTCCCCTGCGCATCGGTCGCGATGGCGGTAATGGCGTCGAACATGCCGCCGCCCAGGTAGGAACTGAACGTCAGTTCGGGATCGATGGTCAGCGGGAGTGATGGATCGACATTTGCGAGGTCAAATCGAACACACTGGCCATCAACGCGAAACCGCGAAGGTACAGGAATCCTGCTCCCACCGGCCGAGTCTTGCCAGCTCTCCAATCCCTCTTCCGTCCACTGCCATCCTCCGCCGGCGTCAATACGCAACGACTGACCATCAGCGCCGGCGCGCGCCGTGGCTCCGTCCAGGCAGTACCCGGCCACAGAGGACGAAACACCGGCCGCCATTTGAAACTCCGATTTCAGACTTCCGTCACGAAGCCGGACAACGATATCTACACCCGGATAGGCATTATGCGCGCGGAGCGCGGCGGCGCCGCCAAAGGAGCGCGACTCGGCGCCAAGAAAATGAACCTGAGCAGGAGACTTACCTTCGGCTTGCCACAGCAGGCGAGCGCCGGGAAAACGGATCGTGGCGCGCTGGCCGTGCCGGACCAGATGAACGCCCTTCGGGTCAAAGGAAGCGCGATAGGAAGACGACATGGCCCAATAATGGCCCGCAGCCGGTTGCGCGATAAATCCGGTGGCGAGGCGGTCCGCGATCACCTCAGTGGAAGCGGCCGGAAGTAGTGAAGTGATTGAGAGCCAAATGAGGAAAATACGACGCATGAAAGAATAAAGTCCCTCAATTAACCTTTCGGCAGGTATTCGCATATATATGAAGCAGGAATATCCTGAGTCATCCCCGCCGGTGATATATTTCAGCTAGCCATATGCGTTTTGTTTGGACCTGCGTGCTTGCCGCCCGATGCGCGTTCGCCGCGGATCCGCCGCCGCTCGAACCCCAAGTAACGGGCCTGTTTCCGCGCGGAATGACGCGCGGTGGCGATGTCGTCGTAAACGTCCGCGGACGGAACCTTCAGAACCTGAACGCAGCCGCGGTGTCGGGTCGGGGGATCGCGGCCGAGGTCATTGAATCGTCCGCCTATCGGGCGAAGATCAGACTCCGCGCGGATGGCGCCGCCGAACCCGGCCGCCACGACTTGCGCTTCTTCGCGCCGCAGGGGTCAACACTCACTTGGCTCGACGTGTCCGATCGCCCGGAGACCACCGAGAAGGAACCGAACAACGATTTCGATAAAGCCGAGCCGTTGGCGTTTCCGGCGCTTGTTAACGGCGTCGTCACGGCGGGCGACTACGATTGCTACCGGTTCGCCGCCGCCGCTGGCCAGACGTTGACGTTCGACCTTCTGGCCACCCGTAATGGCTCGCCGCTTGATGGCGCGATGGAACTGCTCGACTCCCGTGGCCGGACTATCGAGTTTAGTGACGACTACTACGCATTCAAGGATCCGCACATCGTTCATCGCTTCGCCGAAGCCGGCGACTACTATTTGCGAATCAACGGGAGCGGCGAGAGCGGATCGGAGAACGCCGATTACCGCCTTATCGCCGGCGCCATGCCGCACGCCGATCTGGCCTTGCCCGGTGGCGGAAAGCGCGGCAAGACCGTGGAGTTCGATCTGCAAGGCGTGAACCTGGAAGGCGTGCGCGAAGTTGCATTGGGCGACGGTTTGGCGAACGGGAGGGTCTTAAGCGCGGCCTTCGGACGGGCGCGCGTGTCGCTGACCATACCGGCGAACACGCCGCTGGGAGCGTCGGCGCTGCACATCGACGGAGCCACGCTGCCCGTGCCGTTCGTGATCTCCGCCATGCCCGAAATGACCGTGCCGCCGGGAATGGCAAGGAAGCGTCAGGATCCGGTTCCGGTGGAATTGGGAACCGTGGTCAACGGAGTCATCGACGCGGCCCGCGCGGCGGATCATTTCGTGCTCCGCGTGGATGGTCCGGAGGATGTGGTTCTGTCCGTCGAATCCATGAACCTCGGCTTCCTGCTTGACCCGCTGGTGACCGTCTACGACGAAGCCGGCAAGCGTATCGCGTGGCAGGACGAACCCACGACCAACACCGGCAAGGAGCCCGCCAATCTCGACCCGCATTTGGCGTTTCGACTGCCCGCCGCCGGTCGCTACACGGTCGCCATTCGCGACTCGCAGTTCCGCGGCGACGCGACGTTTCTGTATCGCCTTACGCTGAAAAAAACCGAGCCCGATTTCGCCGTGCGCATAGTTGGAGCGCACACCACGCTCTATCGCGGCCAGCCGAATGTTGTGAACGTGCGGGTGCGGCGAATGGAGGGTTGGAACACGCCGGTGGAGATATGGGCGGAAGGGCTGCCGGCCGGGGTCACCGCGCCGCGAATGATTGCCGAGCCGAAGAATACGACTTATACGGGGACTTGCGGCGAGATCCATTATCTCGATGGCACGAACGTCGCCGTACCTGTTACCGTCGGCGCGGATGCGGCGCTGGCTCTCAGCAAAATCGTCTTCAAAGCGCGTGGCGTGATGAACGGCAAGACGGTCGAACGTGAAGCGCGGACGCGCTATTGGAAGTCGCGCATCAAGGTGACGGGCGATGCGGAAGAGATTCCATTATTCGCGACCGTGGCCGATTTGCCCGGCGTCGTATTCCAGACGCCGGAGCGCGCCGGGCTGGGAAAAGCGACTGTGATTTTGACGCGGCTCGATGACGGCGTCGAGGCGCTGACGATCACCGGCGAAGGCGTCGGTCCCGTCGTGGTGCCGGCTGGCGTGACCCGCACGGAAGTCGTGTTCGCAAAGCCCGGCGAAATCGTATTGAATGGTAGTGTGGGGACGCGGCTGTTGGGGCGGTCCCAGCCTATTCGCGTGGAGAGCCGGAAATGAAATTTGCCGTTGGTCTGTTCGGCATTAGCCTGTTCGGCGCGCCGGTGGTTTATCCGCCGGAAATCCAGTTGTTTGGCACGGGGGCGGCGCAGACCGTAATCGTTGAGGGCGAGGGCTGCGCGTTGCGCGTGGCCGATGGCGCGATTGCGGAACTCGTTGCCGGGCGTGTCGTCGCGAAGGCCAAAGGCGCAACGTGGCTAACGGCGAAGTGCGATTCGGGGCTGACAACAGTGCCGGTTGTGGTGCGTAGCGCCGGTGCTTTGTTGAAGCGGAGCTTCGTCAACGATGTCGCGCCGATCTTCACCATGGCCGGGTGTTCCGGGGCGAATTGTCATGGGTCGATCCGGGGCCAGCGCGGATTTAAGTTGTCGCTATTCGGGTACGAGCCAGCGCTCGACTATGAGGCCATTGGCACGCGGGTGGACAAAACCGCGCCTGAAAAGAGCCTGGTGCTGGCGAAGGCAACGGCGCAAACCGCGCACGGCGGCGGCTTCCGTTTTGCGGCTGATTCGCTGGAGTATCGAACTATTCTCGAATGGATTCGCGAAGGCGCGCCGTACGATTCGCAAGACACGCCGCGTATGACCGATCTGCGCGTCTATCCGCGCGAACGGATTCTGATCGGCAAGGACGCGGCGCAGCAGTTGGTGGCGGTCGCCTACTATTCGGATGGTGCGGTGCGCGACGTGACGCAATTGGTGCAGTACAGCTCGAACAATCCGGACGTGGTGCAGGTGAATGCGAAGGGCGAGGCGAAGGCGCTGCAAACGGGCGAGACGGCGGTGATGGTGCGGACGATGGGACTGGCGGTGGCGTCACGGATATTGGTCGCGGCGTCGAAACCCGATGCGGCTTATGCACGTGTGCCGCGGAACAACTTCATTGATGAGTATGTTTTCGCGAAGCTGCAAAAGTTAAACATTAAGCCCGCGGAAGTGGCGAGCGATGGCGAGTTCTTGCGGCGCGTCTATCTGGACGCCATCGGGAAATTGCCGACGGAAGAGGAGGCGCGTGCGTTCCTGGCTTCAAAGGTTCCGAACAAGCGCGCGATGACGATCGACTGGCTGCTGAAGCAGCCCGAATTCGCGGACGTATGGGCGTTGAAATTCGCCGAACTCACGCGAGCCGGGACGCGCGAAGCCGGGGCCAAGGGCGGCCGGATTGTCTATGAATGGCTGCGCCGGTCATTCGCTGAAAATAAGCCCTACGACAAGCTGGTGACCGAGTTATTGCTCAGCCAGGGCGCGCATCTCTTCGGCAAGGGGCCGTCGTCGTTCTACAACATTTCGTTCGATTCCAACGCCGCCGATCACGCTACAAACATCAGCCAGATCTTCCTCGGCGTACGTATCGAATGCGCCAAATGCCACAACCATCCGTGGGAGAAATGGACGCAGGACGATTTCTACGGCCTCGCGGCCTTCTTTGCGCGTGTCGCCGTGAAGGAGGTCTACGAGAACGACGAGAATGCGACGGTCTATAACGAAGAGGGCACAGTCGTCCATCCAAAGACGAAAAGGCCGGTGACGCCGAAGTATCTGGACGGCGTCCTGGAAGCCGACGAACAGGACAAGGATATTCGCGAGTCTTTGGCTAACTGGATGACCAGGGCCGATAATCCGTTCTTCTCCCGCGCCTTTGTGAATCGGGTGTGGAAGCACTATTTGGGGCGCGGATTGGTTGAGGAAGTGGATGATCTGCGCGTAACGAACCCGCCAACGAACCCGGCATTGCTGGACGCGCTGGCGGCGGACTTCGTCAAAAACAAATTCAACATTCGCCGGCTGGTGCGGACCATAATGCTTTCGCGTACCTATCAACTAAGCGCGCAGCCGAACGACACGAATCGAGACGACGCCATCAACTACTCGCGCTTCGGGATGCGGCGGCTGATGGCGGAGACACTGACGGATGCGATCGCGCAGGTGACGGCTGTGCCCGACAAGTTCCCCGGCTATCCGCCGGGTACGCGCGCCATGCAGGTTTACGCGGGCGGGAACTATATGCTTTCGACCTTCGGCCGGCTCAGCCGCGACATCATTTGCGAGCGCGATACGCAGCCCGATATCGCTCAGACGATGCACCTGATCAGCGGCGATACGATTCAGAAGAAGCTGAACGCCGAGGGGAATATCGTCTCGCGCTGGATGACTGGGGATGTGGTCGATTCGCTGTTCCTGCGCACGTTGACGCGGTTCCCGACGGCTGCGGAGAAGGACGCTTTAGCGAAGGCGTTGACCGATGGCGATCGCAAGGCCGTGTTGCAGGATGCGCTGTGGGCTATCTTGAACTCGAAGGAATTTCTCTACAACCACTGATGATGGATCGAAGATCATTTTTGCGAATGGGCTCAATTGCGGCGTTTGGCGCGCTGAGCTGGAGCGACGTATTGCGGCTGCGCGCGGCGGCGCCGAAGCGCGATCTGTCGATCATCCATCTGTTTCTGGCGGGCGGCCTCAGCCACCTGGACACCTTCGACATGAAGGGAAACGGCGACGCGAAGTATCGCGGTCCGTTCAAGCCGATCGCGACCAATGTACCCGGTTTGCAGGTGTGCGAGCATCTGCCGCTGTCGGCGAAACGCGCCGATAGGTACACGGTGATTCGCTCGATGACGCATAAGCAGTCGGCCCATGGCGCGGCGCAGACGTTATGGCTGAGCGGGCATGACGCGCTGCCCACGGTGCTGGCGCCCGCGATGGGTTCGGTGGTGATGAAGGAGTTGGGTCCGCGCAACGAATTGCCCGGCTATGTGTTCGTACCGCAACCGCGCGGCAACAACGCGCGAGCCGGTTTTCTGGGTCCGCGCTACAACCCGTTTTCCGCGGGCGAAGTGAACGTCGGCAAGTATGCCGTGCGCGATATGGACTTGCCGATGGGTGTCGACTGGTCCCGCGTGGAGCGGCGGCGGGGCTTGCAATCGTTGGTCGATGCGAAGATCCGCGCTTATGACACGACGGATACTTTCGAAACTTTGGACTCTTACTACCAGTCGGCTTTCGACCTGATGAGATCGCCATTGGCGAAAAAGGCGTTCGACGTGGGCCAGGAGCCGGACCCCCTTCGCGACCGTTATGGCCGGACCAGTATGGGGCAAGGCTGCTTGCTGGCGCGGCGGCTTGTTGAGGCAGGTGTCCGCTTCGTCACCGTGTCGCGCGGCGACAACGCCTGGGACCACCACGGCAATATTTTCCCGACGCTGACGAATGATTTTCTGCCTGAGTTAGACAAGGCCTTCGCGACGCTGTTGGACGATTTATCGGACCGCGGAATGCTGGAGTCAACGCTGGTCATCGTGAGCGGGGAGTTCGGGCGAACAGCGGAGATCAATGTGAACGCGGGACGGGATCATTGGCCGAACTGCTATTCGCTGGTGCTGGCGGGCGGGGGCGTTCCCGGCGGTTTGGTGTGGGGCGCGAGCGATGTGGACGGGATGTTTGTGAAGGACAAGCCGGTGGAGATTCCGGATCTGGCCGCGACGATATTTCACAAGCTCGGCATCGATACGAGGAAGGAATACGTCAGCAATATCGGCAGGCCATTCCGCGTGGCCGATGGGAAACCGTTGGAGTTTTTGCTTTAGATCAGGCGGCTTCACGACTGCGGACCGTCTTGGCGATCTCGCCGCCGGCGGTCCGGCGCGCGATACGCAGATCGTACTCCGACTGCAGATTCAGCCAAACCTCGGGCGTGACGCCGAAGTAGTTTCCCAAGCGCAGCGCGGTGTCCGCCGTAACTTCGCGCGTCCCATGCACGATGCTGTGAATCCGGTTGGGTGGAACATGCAAATCACGCGAGACGCCGTTGATGCTTATGCCGAATGGCTTCATGAATTCTTCGATCAAAATCTCGCCCGGATGGATTGAATCGAGCAGTTTTGTTCTCTTGGCCATAGGTTCCTCAGTGATAGTCAACTATCTCAACGCTAACCGCGCTGCCAGCGCAACATTTGCAGCACAAACCCATCCCGCCGCGCCCGCGCCTCATCGGCGCTATTCTCCGGCCAATCGTAAAACCCGCGTCCCGTTTTCGCACCCAGATTCCCGCTCGCTACGATCTCCTTATACCGCGCCGCCGCCGCCACTCCGTTATACAAATCAGAAGCGACATACTCGAAAATCCTCATCGACATGTCGAGCCCGACAATGTCCATATGTTCCAACAACCCATACATCGGCAGCCGCAGTCCAAAGCTTATCCGTGCCGCCAGATCCACCTCGGACGAATCCGCAATCCCTTCACTCACAATATGCGCCGTTTCCCGAATCAGCGCCATGTGCATACGATTGCCCAACTGGCCCGGCGTATCTTTCTTCACTACTACCGGCGCCTTCCCGCAAGATCGCAACAAGTCGCTAACCCGCTCCGCCAAAACCGGCGAAGTCCGCGCTCCCATCACAATCTCCACCAATGGCATCAAGTGCGGCGGATTCCCAAAATGCGTGGTCATCACCCGTTCCGGCCGCGCGCACCGTTCCCCAATCGCGGTAATATTCAACCCGGAAGTATTCGAAGTCAACAACGTTGAAGGCGCCGTCAACTCGCCCAGCCGCTCAAACATCTCCTGCTTAAACGCTTAATTCTCCGGACCCGATGCGACCACCAAATCGGCGTCCGCCACTTCAGCCTCAAGAGAAGCCGACGCCCGCAAGTTGGCCGGGGAAAACGCAACCTGCTGCGGCGTCACCAAATCATTCGCGGCCAACAGCGCCAACTGCCGCCGCGCCGCCACCAGTCCCGCCTCGGCCCTTGCAGCGGTACGTCCCAGGATCACGGTCTCCACGCCGGCGAGCGTCAGCGTCATCGCAATTCGCGGGCCCATCATGCCCGTTCCGATTACAGCCGCCTTCATTTCTTCAGCTCAATCACCAAGGCGCGATACGGCTTCGCCCCCAAATTCTTCAGCACGGGCGCATCCTCGCCCTTATCGTGCCAAATCACTTCGCCGCTCTTGCGCTCCCGCACCGTCCGTTCCTTCGTCTTCGAATCGATCCGTTCATACTTCGAATCATCGAGAAACACGATGACCTGATCCGTCGGCCGTATATACCGTTCCCGCGACACGCCCGGCTGGTAAATAACTTCCTTCACCCGCACTTTCGGATTTTCCAATCTCACCGTCTCCGGCAACGCCGCCCAGCCCATCAACCGTAAACCGCCGACAGTCAGAACGCAGGAACACAACGCAACAAGTAGATATCTCATTTCAATATCAATACCACGCAGCGCGGCTCCGCGAAACTTCGACGTGTGGAAATACGTAATACGAATTTCAAGCGCGTCCACTTGCGTTCAGCCCATACTTAGGTATATGGAGTGTCGCTGTACCTTGAGGGCGCGCCCGCCCTCGACAGTTGTTCCCCCGACCCGGGCGCATGAAAGCCGGGTCCCTTTTTCCCGGCGGGAGTCTATAACATGCAACTTCGTGTCCTCGCCTTTGTCCTTGCGGGCGGCAAAGGAACCCGGCTTTACCCGCTCACCAAAGAACGCGCTAAACCCGCCGTCCCGTTCGGCGGCCGCTATCGTCTCGTCGATTTCGTTCTCTCCAACCTCATCAACTCGGGCATCTATTCCACTTACGTCCTTATTCAATTCAAGAGCCAATCCCTGCTCCAGCACATCCGTGAAGGCTGGGATTTCGGCGGCCTGCTGAAGAACCAATTCATCATTCCCGTCCCCGCCCAAATGCGCTCGGCCGGTGAGACCTGGTACCGCGGCACCGCCGACGCCGTTTACCAGAACATCAACTTAATCGAACAGGCCGACCCGCATCTTGTCTGCATCTTCGGCGCGGATCACATCTACCGCATGAACATCCGCGAAATGATCGAGTATCACGAGCAGAAGCGCGCCCAGATCACCGTCGCCGCCATCCCCGTGCCCAAGGAAGAGGCCCGCGAATTCGGCGTCATCGAATGCGGTCACGATGGCCGCATCACCGGCTTCCACGAGAAGAGCGAAAATCCGCCCACCATGCCCGGCAACCCCGAAATGTGCCTCGCGTCCATGGGCAACTACATCTTCTCCACTGGCCTTCTTCTGAAGGAACTCTACGGCGACGCGGCCGATGAGAACTCCTCCCACGACTTCGGCCGCGACATCCTGCCGTCTCTCGTCGGTAAGGTCGATGTGTTCGCCTACGATTTCAATACCAACCGCATCCCCGGGGATCCGCCGAACTCCGTCGCCTACTGGCGCGACGTCGGCACCATAGACGCGTACTACGACGCCAACATGGATCTCCGCGATGTCGCCCCTTCGCTCAATTTATACAACCGCGAATGGAAACTCCGCACCGCGGGCTTTGAAGACCCGCCCGCCAAGTTCGTGTTCGATCAGGACGGCCGGCGCGGCTCCGCCATCGATTCCATCGTCTCGGGCGGCTCCATCCTTTCCGGCGGCCTCGTTAAAGGGTCCATCCTCGGCCGCGGCGTTCGCGTGCACACCGGCGCCGTTGTAGAGGACTCCATCCTTTTTGACAATGTCGACATCGGCCGCCATTCCAAGATTCGCCGCGCCATTCTCGATAAGAATGTGCGCATCCCAGAGGGGACGACCATCGGCTACGACGCCGAAGAAGATAAGAAGCGTTACTACGTCACCGAGTCCGGCATCGTGGTCGTCGAAGGCCACCGCAGCCATGTCGAGCTGGCGACCATGTCGGTCTGACGGGTATCCGTACGTTGCTCCAAGCGCTCCGTTCCGGTGCGGCGAAGTCACCCCAGCTTGCCTTGGACGGGCCCTCCGCTCTGAATATAGGTGCGCACATCGCGCAGCCCCAGTCCCTCGCAGACCGCTCGCAGTTCATCCATTTTGACCTTGCCGTTCCCGCCCACATTCACGCCTCGCAGCAAGGCAATCATCGTCGTCATAGTCCTCCCAGAATAAATCCCTGAAAGGATTTCTCAACCCGCGCGATACCTCGATGTCCGACTCAGAAAGGATATCGCTATGCAAATTCGCTTTTTCGCGGCCGCCCTTTTTGCCGCCGCGCTGTCCGCCGCTCCGGTTCCCTCCGGGAGTCCTGTCCACCGCGGCGTTCAATTCCTTATTCGCACGCAAGGTCCCGATGGCGGCTGGGGACAAGACGGGGGCGCCACGTCCCACGTTCGCCAAGGCGAGCGTTTGGAGACCAACAGCAACGACGTGGCCAATACCGCCGCCGCGCTTCTGGCCCTGGTCCACGCCGGTGAAAATGGACCGCAAATCCGTCGCGGCGTGGAGTTTCTGTTGAACGAAATTGAGAGAAGCCCTGAGGAGGGGCTCGCGATCACCGGGAAGCAGGGCTCGCAGATCCAGCGCAAGCTCGGCCCGTATATCGACACGTTTCTCACCTCCATGCTCCTCTCCGAACTTGACGGCCAGATGGAGAATGCGCAGTTTAACCGCCGCCTCCGCGCGGGCCTGGAAAAGTGTGTCCGCAAAATTGAAACCGCACAACTTAAAGACGGCAGTTGGAACCACGATGGCGGCTGGGCGCCGATTCTCGGCACTTCGCTGGCCTCGCGCAGCCTCGCGCAAGCGCGGGACAAGGGCCTGAAAGTTAAGGAGTCATCAATGCGCCGCGTCGACGAGTACACACAGCATAACGCCCGGCAAATTGTTGAGAACGCCGCCAAAGGCCGTCCGGAATCGCGGCCGGCCGCCGTCTCCGGCGCGGGCGCGGGTGTCGCGCTCTATGACCGCGCGCAGACCCTGGAGCAACTGAGCCGCACCGAAGCCGACCGCAAATCCAACGCTAACGTGATCGCCACCATCGCCGGCGAAATGGCCCGGCCGGAAATGATTAACGGCTTTGGCTCCATGGGCGGCGAGGAGTATTTTTCCTATTTGAATGTTTCCGACAGTCTGCGCCGTGTCGGCGGTCCCGCATGGCAAAAATGGAACGGCGAAATTAAGGCCAAGCTGATCCAGCTTCAAAACGCCGATGGCGCATGGGCCGGCCACCATTGCATCACCGGCCACGTCGCCGTCACCAGCGCCGCTCTTCTCACCCTCACCGCGGACAGGAACCAACGGCGATGAACCGCCGGGCTTTCTTCGGCGCTATCCTTCCGGTCCCCGGCGCGCTCCGCCGGGGCGCCGGATATCTGTGGAGCCGCCAGAGTTCAGGCGGCGGCTGGCACAGCGAGACTTATGGCCTGCTTCGGTCGGGACAGTCGTTGACGCCGCTAATTGTCAACGCGCTGCTCGACGCCGGCGCCGGCCCCAATGACCCGCGAATCCAACGCGCCGCGGGCTTCCTGGCCCGTAACGTCAGCGCCGATGGCGCCGTTGGCCTCAGCGGGGACGACTATCCGTGCTACGCCACCGCGCTCACGCTCCGGGTCTTCGTCCGTACACGAAATCCGCTGGCCGCGCGTCTTATCGACTGGCTTCGCACACAGCAGATGTCTCCGGGAAACGGCTGGGCGCACAGGAACGAAGCTTTCGGAGCGTGGGGCATTGGCGGCGCGCCCCGCGTAGCGCCCGAATCCGGCCACATCGATTTGTCCATGACCAGGCATGTTCTGGAAGCTCTCTCCGAAGCCGGTGTTCCCGCCGCCGATCCAGCCATGCGGAATGCGCTGGTCTTCGTGGATCGTTGTCAAAATAGCGATGGCGGCTTCTTCTTCTCCACCGTCGAAACGGGCGCTAACAAAGCCGGTGAAACCGCGTTCGGCTTTGCCAGCTATGCCACATCTACGGCGGACGGACTGCTCTCACAAATCGCGGCGGGCGGCGTTGATATACGGCCGGCCGTGCGGTGGATGCGAGCTAATGACCAGGCGGAACTTCCCGCCGGCTTCGACAGCATCCCTGGTCAGCGTTACGCCGAAAGCCTGCGCTATTACTATGCCGGCGCGGCCACTCGCGCCTTCCGCGCCGCCGGTCTCAAACGCGAAACGCCGTTTGCAACGGGTCTTGTTAGGGCGCAACGAGTCGACGGCAGTTGGCAAAACATGGAGCCGCTGGTTAAAGAGGACGATCCGCTCATCGCAACAGCGTTCGCGGTCTCGGCGCTGGCGAATGGCTAGGTCTGTGGAACCGGATCCGCCCGCTGCTGCCACGGCGATGTGACCGGCTTCGGGCGCCGCTGAATTTTCTTATGAATATTCTGCCGTTGGCTAGCCAGGCGCAAGTTAACCAGCACCTTCATGTCGGCTTCTGTGAACGTCAGCGTTTGGGCCGGGGCGCCCTCCGGCATCTGTTCCAGCAGACGGCGGCACAACAGCGGAAGCTCCTGCACTGCAATGTTGTGCTTCCGGCTAAGTCCTAGGTCCGCGATCACCTTATAAGGCGTCTTATTGCGATCCTCATCGATCCCGTTAAAAGAAAACTCCCGGAACTCCCCATTGTGTGTGAATCCGGTGAACTGATATTCCATAACCTAAATTCCTTTGCTAGGGACGGGCCGCCTCATTGTTGAACAATCTTGTAAAGATGTGCACAGACGGGGGGCGTTACGCCGCATTTCGCTAAGCTATTGTCAGTTCGGATAACTGAGTAACTTAGTTGCGATCTGGTTAGTGCCGGTGCAGGCTCCGGTTCTTTATTATCGTTCGCCAGGCGGCCAGGTGTCAAGCAGCGGCGATTTCGCGTTGGCACGTGATTGACACCTAAAGCCTCCGCGGAGATAATTTCAGGAAACTGGAGATACGCCGCGTATGCAAGACAATCAAGCCGGGTTAGGCCGGGCGGAGCCCTGGCACCTTTGGGCAGTTGGCGGGCTCGCAGTCCTTTGGAACGGCTTCGGCGCCGTCCTGTGGGGCGGCACGAGCTTCATGCCAGACTCATTCCTCGACGGACTGCCCGCGGCCCACCGCGCGTATGTAATTGGCCTGCCCCTTCGGAGTACGCTGACCTGGGGTCTTGGCGTGCTGGGGGGCGTGGCTGCGGATCAATCCTCCTCTTGCTGGGAAACCGGCTGGCGGTTCAAGCGTTCGCCCTTTCCCTCTTCGGCGCGGTAGCGAATTCGATGGTGTATCTCACCAATCCTCCGCCGGACGGATTCTTTAATCCGCCGCTGACGCTGTTCATCATCGGTTTCGCTCTCTTCCTGTTCTGGTTTGCTCATTTTATGAAACGGCGCGGCGTGCTGTGAGGCTTCTTTGCCATTCAGAGTTGGTTGGCATACGGTAATTTCCGGCGATTTCTAGCGGCGCTGGACCTATCGTCGAGCGCGTCACATCCGCACGCAATGCGGGAACGAAAACCGCGTTCGGTGGTGGAGAGCCCGGCGCGGCTAAACCGGAATGAAATTTTTGGTATCTTCTCAATAATTCGGGGAACGCGGCAGGCCGACGGGAAGCGGGCGCTGGAAACCCAACCGGAACGCTGCAACATTTTTGATTAGTTTTGTTCGATTTCGCTGGACATTCCGCCGCGGCTGTT
>Ga0163151_10001277_pt1 | contig 42885 bp, 37 predicted proteins | sample OliLakLV19MP5IB2_FD_145596 | JGI IMG/M metagenome (GOLD analysis project Ga0163151, IMG submission 145596) | Freshwater microbial mat bacterial communities from Lake Vanda, McMurdo Dry Valleys, Antarctica - Oligotrophic Lake LV.19.MP5.IB-2 | ecosystem: Environmental > Aquatic > Freshwater >...
GACGACGAACTGGCCGGATTCGACCGCGAGCTGAAGGCGGCGATTGATGAAGTGCTGAAGATGCTCAAAGAGGGGCTGTACCAATACAAAGGGCGGTGAGTCTCGTTCTAGTCGGGGTCCAGGGGTCCAGGGGTTGGAACTGGGGGAATGATGGTTCGTCGCGTAAGTCTCTTCGTCGGATGTCTGGCCGTGATGGCGACCGGCCTTCCGGCCCAGGGGCCGAAGACGCATCGGCTTGAGGCCACGCCGGAAACGGTGGCGTACGGCTACTACTGGTCTGAGGCGAAGCCGGTGTTGCGCATCGCCTCGGGCGACATCATCGACGTCGATACGCTGCTCACGAACACACCGAATGGCCTGACGCGCGCCGGGGTGCCGGCGGAGAAGATCCAGGATTCAAGGCGATCGTGACCCGGGTCACCGGCGATCGGCGAGGACCTGGCGGGCACATTCTGACGGGGCCCGTCTACATCGAGGGCGCCGAGCCCGGTGATGTGCTTGAGGTGAAGGTCCTGTCTGTCGACCTGCCGATCGACTACGGCTACAACGGCTGCAATGGCTTCATCCCGGCCAATTGTGACCGTGCCGAAGGCACACAGATCATCCCGCTCGACCGGAAGACCATGACCGCGGAGTTTCTACCGGGGATCGTGATTCCGCTCAAGCCGTTTTTCGGAAGCATGGGCGTGGCGCCGGCGCCAGAGATCGGCCGGGTCAGCAGCAATCCGCCGAGCCGGCATGCCGGCCACCTCGATAATCGCGAGCTCGTCGCGGGCTCGACCCTCTTCATTCCCGTGTTCGTGCCGGGCGCGCTGTTTGAGGTGGGCGACGGCCATGCGGCACAGGGTGATGGCGAAGTGGACCAGACGGCGATCGAGACGTCGCTACGCGGGAAGCTGCAGCTGACCGTGCGCAAAGACATGCGGTTGACCTGGCCGCGCGCTGAGACTGCCACCGACTACATTGCGATGGCCACCGACCCCGACCTGACCGTGGCCACGACTCTGGCGATCCAGGAGATGGTCGACGTCCTCGCGCTCCACAAGAGGCTCACAACACACCAAGCCTACCAGCTCGTGAGCATTGCCGGCCACGTCGCGATCACACAGTTGGTGGACAAGCCCAATCTTGGCGTGCACGTGAAAGTCCCCAAGGCGATCTTCGGAACTGCGCGATAGATGCGGCGCCGGGGCACGCTCAGGAGCGGGCCGTACGCTCGTAATGGGCAATCAGTTCCGCGTTGATTTGAGCGAGATTACGCTGCGGTCGCCACTGTGGGAAGTGGCTCCGCAGCTTCGTCACGTCCGAGATGTAACAGATGTGATCTCCGGCACGCGGAGTCTCACGGTAGGAATACTCAAGGGTGTGACCGGCGTCCTTCAGGACAGCGATCGCTTCAAGGATCGAAATGCTGTTCTCGCGGCCACCACCGAGGTTATACACCTCGGCAGGACGGGGCGCTGCGTGAAACGCCAGAAACAGCTCCGCCACGTCAACCGCATGAATCTGATCGCGAACCTGCTTGCCCTTGTAGCCGTTCACCACGTATGGCACGCGCCGAACCGCGCATTGGACGATGTAGTTCAGGAATCCGTGCAGCTCCACGGCCGCATGGTGCGGACCGGTCAGGCAGCCTCCACGAAAAATTCCGACCGGCATCCCGAAGTAACGCCCGAACTCCTGGCACAGGATGTCGGCGGACAGCTTCGACGCGCCAAACAACGAGTGCAGGCACTGGTCCACGCTCATGGTCTCGTCCACACCATTGGGGGTGTCACGGTAGTCCCAGCGCGTAGGGGTTTCGATGAGCGGCAGATCGTTCGGATGGCTCCCGTACACCTTATTCGTGCTGACAAAACAGAACGGTGACTCCGGCACGAACTCCCGGGCCGCGGTCAGCAGGTTCAGCGTCCCCACCGCGTTGATCTCGAAATCTTCGTGCGGAATGCTGGCCGCCATGTCGTGTGAAGGCTGGGCTGCGGCATGGACAATCAGCGCCGGCCGGGTGGCCCCCACCAATTCCCGCATCGCTTCCCGGTCGCGGATGTCGAGCGCGTGGTGCTGGTAGCCGCGCACATCTTCGGTCAACGACTCGACGACGGCTTTGGTGCTCGCCGCCGGCCCGAACAGCCGCGAGCGGGTGTCGTTGTCGATACCGGTGACGGCCCAGCCGTGCTGCCCAAAGGTCCTCGCACACGCGGACCCGATCAATCCGCCCGATCCGGTAATCAATGCCTTCATGTCCGCCGTGTCTCTCCACTCTCTCGGCGCCGGCAGCACTAGAATTGGGTATGAACCGCCCGGAGAGCCGCCTCAGGATATCAAGTCAGGCGTTGCCGGCGGTTTGGGCGCAATGAGGTTGTTCTCCGAGAGGGCTTCGCGCGGCCGCGTGCGCGTCAGCCAGGGCACTGTCCGCACTGACTCCGGGGAGCTGATTCGCGGGGGGGCCGTCTGGGTCTACAAGTACGGCACTGATTCCGGCGCTACGGACTACGCGAACGATCCCGCCTACTACCGGCGCCTGCGCAACGCGCATGTGAACGCCGTGCGCGTCATCTGCTTCGACCCTTGGCAGAAGTCACACACCTTTCCGTTTTACGACGTCACCGCACCGCGCGATCGCGAACGACTGCTCAAGCGGCTCGACCGTATCGTCCACCTGGCCGGTCAGGCCGGGCTGTACGCCCTGATCAACTACCACGACGTCGGGCGCGTGGATCAGGACTTCGCCGACGCCTTCTGGCAGGCCGTCGCCCCGCGTTACGCACACCTGCCCCATGTGTTCTACGAACTCCTCAACGAACCGGTGCAGTGGTTTCCCGAACACTACACTCCAGACGTCATCAAATACCAGGAGCACTTGTACCGGACCGTGCGGGCCCTGGCGCCCGACACGCACCTGGTCCTGCTCACGTTCCCGAACACGGTCGGCTTCGTGGAAGGGTGCACGATGGAGACCGTCGTTGCGCAGTTGACGGCCGCTGACTGGAGTAACGCCTCTGTCGCCTTCCACGCCTACTACACCGGCGGCACCAGCGCTCCCATCCTGGCGCTGCGCGAACGCGTCCCTGTGATCAATACCGAAGTCTGCGCCCTCGTCCCCCATGACGACGCCGACAAGGTGAAGCCCATGGATGGCGACGACTGGGGCTCGCAGACCATGGAACGCATCGGAGTCAGCTGGTTCGCCTGGCTGGCTGACGGACATGAACGATTCGCATCGAACTTTGAACAGGGTTTCCTTGTTGATGCCCAAGCGAAGGGATATGAGTGGGTCGAGCCAGGCGTCGCGAGATTGCCGATTCGCGCGTGCAGTCGCGTCATGGGCCTGCGCCCCCGCCACGTCGCGGCCCTGACGGGACTGTCACTCATCACCGCCGCACTCGATGCCCTGATGCTGGTCCTGTTGGTACCGATGATGCAGGCCGCGATCGGCGGCGGCTTTGAGTTTCTGGCCACAACTCCCCTGCTCGGCCCGCTCACGAGCGGCACCACCTTCGCCCGCGCGTTCCTGACCGCGGCCGGCCTCGTGTTTCTGACAGGACTGGTACGAAACGCCTCGCAGTTCGGCTTGGATATGACGGAAGGGTGGCTCTACGGCCGGTTCTCCCAAGCGCTCTCGACGTTCGCCTACGAGCGCTACCTCTCGTTCGGCAAGGGTTACTTCGACCGCCACGCCATCGGCCGGATGAACTCGCTCATCGACTACCACCACGACGTGTTGAACCTGTATCAGGGCGTGCTCCGCGCCATGTCGACCACGTTGCTGGTGTGCGCGTACGTCGCGGTGATGCTCTTTATTTCGTGGCGGCTGACACTGGTGGCGCTCGTCCTGTTTCCTCTCGTCCACGCGGCGTCCAGCTGGTTCCTCCGCCGCAGTACGGAAACGGCTGGCGAGATCAACAAGGCGAATCTCGACGCCGGCCACCTCAAGTGGCAGATGATGGCGGCGCTGCCGCTGTTCCGGGCGTTCGCGTCCGAGGCGCGGGCCTTGGCTGACTATCGCCGGGTCACTGAGCGTCTTCGCATGGCCAGCTTCCGCCTGTGGAAATCGCGCAGCGTCACGGCCCGGCTCCTCAGTTCGGGCACCCTGGTGGCGCTGCTCGCGATGTTGTCCCTGGCCTTCGCCGTCGGACCCACGAGCCCTTCGCAAATGGCGGCCATGCTGGTGTTTTTCTTTGTCGTGCGGCTCGCCATGCCGGAACTCGCCCGCTTTCAGTCGATCGAGGCAGAAGTGCTCGAGAAGCTGCCGAAGGCCCGGGAGTTCGCCGTGCTGTTCGACGACCGGGACAAATTCATCGTCCCATCCGGCCACCGTCCATACACCGGCCTGCATGACGCCATCGAGTTTCGCGCCCTCACCTTTCGTTATCCCAACGGGTCGGCGGTCCTGTCAGACATCGATCTCAGAATCGAACGCGGCTCCACTGTCGCCATTGTCGGACCCAGCGGCGCCGGAAAGTCCACGCTGACGCACCTGCTGATGCGGTTCTACGATGTCGCGCCAGGGAGCATCCTCATCGACGGCATCGACATTCGCGACTATGCGATCGACTCTCTCCGCCGTGGCATCGCCATCGTCAACCAGGATGTCGTGCTGTTGAATCAGTCGCTCCGCCACAACCTGGTGCTTGGTCTCACTCGCGATGCGCCCGACGATGAGATTCGCGCCGTGCTTCGGAGGGCGCAGCTGGATGATGTGCTGGAATCGCTACCCGATGGCCTGGATACGCTGCTGGGCGACTCCGGGTCACGGCTTTCCGCCGGGCAGCAGCAGCGCGTTGCCATTGCCCGTGCGATGCTGAAGCGGGCATCGCTCCTGATTCTGGATGAGGCCACCAGCGCTCTGGATTCGATCACCGAAACGCGCGTGCAACAGACCATCGAGCGCGCGCTTGATGGGACCACGTCCCTGGTCATCGCGCACCGGCTGTCCACCATCCGCAATGCCGATCAGATCGCCGTCCTCGACGGCGGACGCCTCGTCGAGTCCGGCACACTCGCCGAATTGCTAGAGCGCAAGGGCCTGTTCCACCAATTGTGGGAGCACCAGACCTTTTCATGAGTCGTCCGTGGCAGGTCGCCCGTCGAATCGCCATTGCCGCCAACCGCTGGCCGGCGCTCGGACGACTCAACCGTATTCCGTACTACCTGGCCGTCCGGTCGGTCACGGCGCTTTGCCGGCGCCATCCCGAGATCGCGTCGCTGCACGTGACGGGCAGTTTCGCGAGGAACGATTGGACGCCGGGCCTGAGCGACATCGACTTCAGCGTGCTGATTCGCACCGGTCTCGACCCGCATGCGGAGTTCGAGGCGCTGCAGGGTCTGTGGCGCGAGTATCGCCAACGGGTTCGCTGGTTTCCCATGTTGGGGGAACTTGAGATTCTTCCCGAGGACCAGGCCGAGACATTTTCGCGCCACGGCTTCACCGGCCACGAAATGCGTCACTGGCGACGGCTCTGCGGATCGCCCCTGCCCTTTGCACTCGCGGCCGTTCCTCCGGACCAACTGCGGGTGGAGCGATTGCGCCACGCACTGAGGTTCTACCGCTACCACTTTCCCCATCAGTCGCGCCGCGGCACAACGGAAACCTGGCGGCGTTTGCATCGCAAGATCCACCGCGCGCTCGACGCGCCGGAGACGCCGCTCTCGCGTGATGCGAGCGCCGCCGGCTTCATGGCCCAATCCCTGGCCGCAATCACGTCGTACCGCACCGGCGTGCCGTCCACCGGCGCCAGGGCCCCTTCGGCGCGTTTGCTGCAGAAGGACCTCAACCAACTGGAGCGCCGACTACTGCCCCCCGAGATGGCAGGCGTGGCGACGGGTGTAGTCGGCGTTGCCGCCGGTCCCTGGGATCTCGATCACCCGTACGTCCTGCTGACAGACGGCTTGCCCCTGGCGAGGGTGCAGGACATCATGACCGCCGCAGCGCTGGCGTTCGACGAACCGATCGTGCTCACGCTCCGCGCCTTCACTGACTTCGTGCACCTGGTTGACCCGTTCCTGTACTTCAACCTGCTCCGGAGCCGTGTGGTCTGGGGCAACACTGATCCGCTTCCGCAGGTCGAGCCGCCCAACCGCGATCTGGTGGATGCGGCCCTTCGCCGGTCTGCTTCCGACACCTACATCTACCCGTTCACGGAATCGCTGGAGCCGCTCACCCCAGAAGCGTTCCGGGATCTGTACCTGGGCTGGATTCTCCGGATGCTGCGTTATCTGGAGGACGGTGTGATCGACCTGGATTTTCCGACACTGGAGTCCTACTTCGCGGACACCGAGCGACCGTGCTCGTCGCTTTCCCGATCGGGCGAAGGGCGGTTTGCCCTGTGCCGCCGCGCGGCGATCGACATCGAGCGCCTCGTGTCGGCCGCTCAGTCGATATAGATCCGGGAGAGTTCCATCGAGAAACTGCCGCCGCCGGACCACCGCGCCAGGCGGATTCTGGTCTGATCGATCCCTTCGGCCCAGAAGGCGGCGAGCGGAAGCACGTAGTCACGTCGCTCGCCCAGCGTCAGGCCGAATTCGCGCAGCTGCACGGCAGGGGTATCGGTTTCCACACCGTCTTTGGCCGCCATGACAAATCCGGCCGTCAGATACGGCAACTCCTGTCCGGTCACCAGCAACGTAAAGTGCAACTGCGTGAACGGGCTCAGATCCACGCATTGCCAATTCGTCTCCATGGCCAGCACCGCGGTCACCCACGGTACGCCTGGCAGCCCGTCCAACACCAGCCGCGGATATCCGTCGCGCACCTCAGACGGGATGTGATTCGACGCATCCCCACGGACGTTGCCACACCAGGAAAACGGAAACGACGTGCGAAAGATACGCTTCGGATTGTAGAGGTTGAGCCGGCGCGGTCCATCCGCCTCGTCGCGCTCGACCGTCGCGAGCCCGTTCAGACTTGCCGGGCGTGTCCATCCCGGGATCTGGAACTCCGGCTTTTCCCGTGGCGTAAACCGCCCGTCGAACCCGGGGTGCGGCACACGGTCAAGGCCGATCTCACGGAACACGTCGTCTACGCTCTCCCGAGAGTGCATGCGGCTTCGATCCCGAAGAATCCGTCGAGGAAGGCCATCCGGATCAACCCACGCCAGCAGCCCCGACTCGTCGAGTTGCAGCCACGTGTGCATGGGCGGGAGGCCGTCGGCGGCGTAGCGGACACCGTCATAGTTTCTGTCCGCCAGCGGCCCGTGATAGCAGTGCTTCAGGTCGAACGGCACAAAGTCGAATGCGGCGCGAAACGGCAGGTCCCGGTAGATATCCTGGAAGAACCGGAATTGATAGAGCCACGGGTCATACGACACCTCCGGCCGGTTCAGGAACTCGGAGACGAACATGCTGTCGCCGCAGCCGCCGAACGAGAAGGCATTGAATCCATCTGCGGCTTCCAGCATCGCGCGATGAAGCCCCCAGCAGATGCCCGGGTTCAGATTCAGGTCGGTGGGCCGGGCGAGCTGGTACGACGAGGCGAGCGAGCTCCACTTCCAGTCTGGATCGAGCGTGTCGGCCACCATCTCGAATCCATGGACCGCCCGTGCTGGATTGTCGCGCAGCCGCTGCCGAATCTTCCGGAACAAGTCAGGGCGCTCGCAATACACATCCGCATCGATGAAGAGACAGTAGTCGTATCGACGATGCTGCAGCGCCGCGCGCCAGCCGATATTGAACATCGGCTCTTTTTGAAACAAGTCCGCGTTCGCGGGACCGCTGGGCACGAACACATGCGTGACGCCGGCCAGCACGTCCTCTGGATAACGCGACACGCCGTCGTCCGTCATTTCAACCAGGTAGACATCGGTCAGCAGGTCCTGACGACGCTGGCGCCGGAGGCCTTCGATGTGCGCCTGCACACGCAGCGGACCGTCGCCGAAGACCGCGACGATGACGGCCGTGTCGGTCTGGTCGTTGGCTTCGCGAATGATGTGGTCCGCGGCGAGGCCGCAGGTGAGGATGCCAACGTAGAGCCTGTTGTTGTGCGCGCCCGCCGGCGTCAGGTGGCCAAGGTCCCAGGCTTGCACATGTTTCGGATGGAAGAGCCGGGCGGTGTCTCGTTCGATGGGCAGCAGGTTGCGCAGAAGGCCTGAGAGGGCGGTGTCCCAGTGCGGTTCGCCCAAAACGAAATCCGGAAAATGTGGCTGTAACTCCGCATAGAGCGATGCCCGAATCGCATAGGCGTCCATGCCGATCGGGAATGGATGGCGAGGAAAGGCATACAACTCCTCCAGCGTTCTGGGGTTGTTCGATACGTCCTGGCGCTGATATTCCACGACCGTGCCCGGCCGTGTGCCCAGGTTGTCGTAGAAATCAGGCGAGAGGGAACAGTCCACGTTACCGCAGAGCAGCCAGTCGTCTGGCTCAGCGAGTTCCAGCGCCTGGTCGAGAAGGTCGCGCAGGAATGGCTTGTCTGGGGAATCGCCCAGCAGGGCCGCCGTGCGCTGCACCGGTTTCGTCACCCAACCCGCGCGCGCCCAGCGGTCGGACACGGCCACGTTGACCACATGGTCACGCCGCGCGCCGTCAACACTCTGCAGAAAGAGTTCCTGCCGGTCACCAAGCGCCCCGCCGTTCACCCAGGGGAACACCACATGCACAATCCGACTGATTTCCAGAGCACAACCCCCGTGTAGACTTGGTGGCGCGTGACGCCCGCAACAACACATTATGACGTGTACGGCTTTCGCTTCAGCGTGCAGGCGGATTCGGCGACCGAGGCCGTCGCAGGCCTGGACAACGACTTCGCCCATTTTCGGTCCCCAGGCGCCGGCGAACCCGGCATGGCACTGCGGCTCAGTCCCCAGGACCCGCCGTATGACGAGGTCCCTCCCCGCACGGCCACCGTCTATACACCTCGGAACATCGCGTTCTCCGAAGGCCCGCGGACATACATCGACTACAGTGGGAACTCGCTCGCCATCTACGACCGGTCGCAGCCGTCCTTCAGAATCTACTCGCGCAACCACGACGTCCTCTACGAGGCGTCGTACCTCTTTCTTCTCTCGAGGATTGGCGAGTTCCTTGATGGCCGACGTCTCCACCGCATTCATGCGATGGCGCTGAGTTATCACGGACGGGCGGTTCTGGCGATACTGCCGATGGGTGGCGGCAAGAGCACACTCGTGGCGGAACTCCTGCAGGACCCTTCCTACGATTTCCTCTCGGATGATTCTCCATTCATTGACACCGACGGATCCCTGCGAGCGTTCCCGCTGAGGCTCGGCTTCCTGCCCGGCTTCGAAACCTCTGTTCCCGCGGAGCACCTGCGTACGGTCAACCGTATGGAGTTTGGCCCGAAGTCGCTGGCCAATTATTCGTACTTCGCCCATCGCGTCGCGCCACGGGCTGAACCAGGAATCGTGTTTCTCGGCTATCGCAGCCTTGCGCGGGAATGCCGTATCGAACCGGCGGGCACAGTCGAGCGCTATCGTTCGATGATTGCCGATTGCGCTGTCGGGCTCGGCCTGTTCCAGGGCCTCGAATTCGTCCTGCGATCCAACCCTTCTGAACTGGCCGGCAAGGCCAGGATTGGGCTCTCACGGCTGAAGAACGCCCGCCGCTTGTTCGGCCGGTCCAAGGTTTACCGCCTCATCCTCGGCCGCGATCGGGAACACAATGCCCACGCAGTCACGGAACTGGTCAAGCGCGAGTTGCCCGATCAATAAGCCGCCGCGTAGCAGTCCCTGCGCGGGTCTGCGCCAGCGATACGCGATCCGGTCCGCGGGTCGATCATGACGCCCGTGGCGCACCCGCTGATAGAGAGTGCCGGGACGAAGCGGACGTCGTGGCCTCGAGCCTTCAGCGAGTCGAGGACGGCTTGAGGGATGCCCGTCTCCACATCGAGCCGGTTGGCGTCGATGCGGTGCGGCCAGAACGACCCCAGGAAGTGAAACGTCTGAATGCGCGGCCACTCAAAGGCCGCATGCAGGTTGGGATACCAGGCGGATCGAAACTCCAGGACGTTCAGAAGCGCCTGCAGAATCGTCTGCTCCTGGTTGTCACCGCCCGGTGTCCCGAGCGCCAGGAAGGGCTCGCCGTTCTGGAGAATGATGCTCGGTGTCAGCGTGTAGCGCGGACGTGAACGTGGCCGAATCTGCCCGGCCTTCGTCGCATCAAGCCAGAACTGTTCACCACGCGTGGAGAGCGCCACACCGGTCTGGCCCGCAATGACCCCGCCGGTGATCCATCCACCCGAGGGTGTGGCGTCAAACACGTTGCCGTCTTTGTCGATGATCGCGATGTGCGTCGTGTCCTTCAGCGATGGGTCCGCGTCACCGGGCCTGACGGGGCCGCCCTCTTGACTGGTGGAACTGGCGGAATCGGAAGTGCGGCGCGCAATCCAGAATGGCCAGGCCTTGACCGCCGGATCAAACGGCAGCGGGTCGCCTGCCACCTGCGCGGCCTCGGCCAGGGCCATATTGATCTGCGCCGCGCGCTGCTGCGCGTACGCTTTCGACAGCAGTCCTGTGGCAGGGACGTCCACGAATGCCGGATCACCGTAGTAACTGTCGCGGTCGGCGTACCCCATCTTGAGCGCCTCGGCGACCACGTGCAGGTAGTCGGCCGAGTTGTGTCCCATCTTCTGCAGGTCGAACGTTTCGAGGATGTTGAGCGCCTGCAGCAGCGTGGGTCCCTGGCTGTTGAAGCCCTGCTTGTAGACCTGATACCCCCGATAGGTCACCGAGGTAGCGGGTTCCACGCGCGCATAGAACTCGGCAAAGTCGGCCTCATCGAAGGGCGACCCGTGCTGCCTCAGGAAGGACACGATCTCGCGGGCAATATCGCCCTTGTAGAAGCGGTCCCGTGCGGCCGCAATGCCGGCCGCGCGTCCACCGATGACTGCGACTCGTTCGGCATCCACCATCTTCTGGAGCGTGCCGGCAAGATCAGGCATGCGAATGGTGTCACCCGCCTCATAGAGCGACCCGTCGGCCTTGAGCCACATCTTCTGATTGGTGGGCCACTCCTTGATGAAGTCCTGCTGCCGCGCAATCGTGGACGCGGTGCGTGGGCGCAGCGGGAAGCCGTCGCGCGCGTATTCGATCGCGCGCGCCGACACCTGCGCGAACGACAGCGTGCCCCACTTCTCGAGGACGGTCAGGGCCGCATGCGGTGCGCCCGGCACGACCACCGGGTCGAGCCCCGCACCGACCAGCGTCTTGTTGCGGGAGGTGAACCAGTCAATCGTCGCCGCCCTCGCGGCCCAGCCCTGCCCCACCACCGACGTCACCGCCCGTTCGCGTTGGGGATACACAAGGACCAACCCCTCGCCCCCGAACCCATACAGGTCCTGCTCCACCACCCCGCCCACGAGCATCGCGGCCACCCCCGCGTCAAACGCGTTACCGCCCTTCTGCAGGATCTCGATGGCCACCGCGGTCGTCAGCGGATGCCCGGCCGACACGCCAGCATTTCGGCCCATCACGGGCGGGCGTTGTGCCGACAGGGACGGAACGAGTGCGAGCATCAGGGGCAGGACGAACAGAGGGAATGTTCGGGACATACGGGGACGATACCGTAGATTTGTTGCTGACATTGAGGGTTGAGGATTGAGCGATTAAGGATCGGGATTGGACGGATGGCTGATTCTGGATTGCGGATTGGGATGGGGGGATTGAGGGATTGCGGGACTGGGCGATGGCGGGACTGGGCGATGGCGGGATTGCGCGATCCCCCAATCCGGCCATCCCATCCAAAATCAGCAACCAGCCATCCGTCCAATCCCGATCCTCAATCGCTCAATCCTCAATCCTCAATCGCTCAATCCTCAATCCTCAATCGCTCAATCCTCAATCCTCAATCCTCAATAATCCTCAATCTCTCAGCCCCTCAACCGGTCCATGCGTGTAGAATGGGCTGTCCCAAGCTTTTCCCTGAAGGAGTTAGACATGCGAGCAGTGTATGTATCGGTGGCGGCGTTGGCCGTTACTTTGGCAGTGGGCAACGCAGTACAGGCGCAGCAGGCTGCGGCCGCCATGCAGGACGTTGACCGCAAGGTCGCAGGCGGCGGTATCATGGCTCCCGGCTGGGCCGGCAAAGCCGATGGCCTCGGCAAAGTGGAAGACGCGAAGTTGGTGCTGGCCGCCGGCAAGTTCACCATCACAACTGGTCCGGCGATCAGCTACTGGAACCCGGCCAACACGGCCTCGGGCGACTACACGGTTTCGGCTACGTTCACCGAGCCGTCGTACATGAGCCTCAATGACCACCCGCATCCGTACGGCGTCTTCATCGGTGGCAACGACCTCGGCACGCCCGACGCGAGCCTGCTCTACTGCGCACCCTATGGGTCGGGCACGGTCATCATTCGCGGATTCGGGGGCAGCGTGGACGGCAAGGCCGTCACCTTCCAGATGAACGGCCGCCGCGGCGCACCCGCTGAGTCCGTCAAGAAGGCCGAGAAGGGCCAGTCCGTCACGCAGGACGTGGCGTGGTCCGTCAAGGGCGGTCGCGCCGAGTGCTCCATCAATGGCGCGGTCGTCGGCGGTTATGACACGGCTGAGCTCGTCGGGGCCGGTAAACTCAAGTCACTCAACGGCGTCTACGGCATCCGCGCCGCGCACAACGTCGAGGTCATCGTCAGCAACTTCGTGAAGAAATAGTCGGGGTCCAGGATTCCTGGGGTCCAGGAGTCCCGGGGTCCGGACCTACCGCGAACGCTTCTTCGCGGGCTTGGCAGCAGGAGTTTTTTCAGCAGCGCGCGGCTTTCGGGCCGCGCGCTTTTTCTTTGCCGGTGTGACTGGGGCCTCAACCTCGGCCGGGGCCTCCGCCGCCTGCTCCACCACTTCCACTGCGGGAGCCATCACCCCAGCCGGCTCCTCCGACACGACATCGACACTGGCGTCCGGCGTCTGTGCCGACGGCAATCCGGCGCTGCCGCTCTGGAACACACGGATCACACCCTGCCGGTCGCGCTCGACGCGGAAGGCGCCTTCCTTGTGCGATGCGCGCAGCAAATCCACCAACGACGCGAACCCATACGCGCGTTCGTCAAACGGCGGCGTCTGTGCGCGAAGGACCTGCTTCACGGTGCGGAGGTAGAGCGGCCACTTCCGCACGTCCGAGGTCGTGATAATTCGGTACATCTCGCTCACGCCGTCGGCCGGCGTACCCAGCACCTGCACCGGGCCGCTAGGCTCTGCGCCCGCTTGGGAGGCCGGTTGCAGCGTCTGTGTCTGCGGCTGCCGCCCGCGCTCGTGTCGTTCGTTCCGTTCGTGCCGTTCGTTCCGTTCAGTGGCCGGCGCCGAAGCCGTCCCTGGCGCAGGAGCCGCTGACTGTGCGTCCGCATCCCCGGCGGTGGGCACGTCTGACAAATTGAGCCCCTCGGCTGGCGCCACAAGCCAGCCGCCCTTGGCCTGGTGCACGCGCAGCACGCCCGCCTTCTCCAGCTTCTGCGCGAAGTCCCGGAACGATCCCGCGCCGTAGTTCCGCTCGGAGAACGTGGAATCGAGCTGCAGCAACGTGCTCTTGAGCAGGCCCAGTTGGGGGTCCACGTCGCGTTCGATCAACACCTTCATGGCGCGCTTCACCAGCGGAATCACATCGCCCAGTTCCGATCGCTCGCTCCTGGTCGTGCGCGGGCCCGCCTGCCGGCGGCCGCCGCCAATGAGGTTCTCGTAGGCGATGAACTCATGGCAGTTGCGCTGCATGATGATGCTCGTGAACTGCTGTCCGCCCACGACAAACACTTTCTTGTCGTACTGCTTGAGCTTCTCCACGAGGCTGATGAAATCGCTGTCGCCGCCGACGATGACGAAGGCGTTGATGTGGGGATGGGTGAAGGCCATCTCCAGGGCGTCGAGGGCGAGGTTGATGTCGGCCCCGTTCTTGTCGCCGCCGGGCGTCAGGTTGCGCTGCACCATGCGAATGGCGTGCTGGGTGAGCGCACGGCTGTAGCCACCGGCGCGCTGCCAGTCGCTGTAGGCCATCTTCGAGACGACCTCACCGCGTTCCTTGAGCGCCTCGAGCACGAGACCGGCGTCAAACGCGGCCCCGAGGGTGTTCTTCACACCAATTTCGATGTTGTCAAAGTCGATAAATACGGCAATACGGAGTCGATCGGTCGTGGACATCTTCCTCGGTTATCTGTCCGGTTGCGGGGTGACCCGCAAGTAGGGCTTCTTGGTTTCGAACCCCTTCGGAAACTTGGTTTTGGCGTCGGCGTCAGAGACGGCCGGCACAATGATGACGTCTTCGCCCTGCTTCCAGTCAGCAGGTGTGGAGACGGAGTATTTGGCCGTGAGCTGCAGCGAGTCGAGCACGCGCAGCAGTTCCAGGAAATTCCGGCCGGTGGATGCAGGATAGGTCAACGAGAGCTTGACCTTGTTGTCGGGCCCCACGATGAAGACCGACCGCACGGTGGCGGTGTCGCTCGCGTTGGGGTGGATCATGTCGTAGAGATCGGCCACCTTCTTGTCGGGATCGCCGATCATCGGAAAGTTGACCTGATGGCCGGTCACATCCTTGATGTCGCCTTCCCAGCGGACGTGGGACTCGACCGAATCAACACTGAGGCCGATGATCTTGCAGTTGCGCTTCTCGAACTCGCCTTTGAGCGCGGCCGCGGCACCCAGTTCGGTCGTACAGACCGGCGTGAAGTCCTTGGGATGCGAGAACAGGATGGCCCAGCCATTGCCTTTCCATTCGTGAAAATTGACTGTGCCTTGCGTGGTGTCTGCGGTGAAATCTGGTGCAATGTCTCCCAATCGAACGGACATAAGGCCTCCTGAAGCCTCTTAACGATATCAAAGCTCGACAGATCACGCTTGATCGCACATGATGGGCGATTGCCGTCTTTCGCTGGCGTATTTGTGACCACTGACGAATTTCTGAACGAAATGGACCGCCAGCTCAGGCGGGATGCGGAAGATGCCGCGCCTTCCGGAGCCGGCCACCGCGTCGAATATCTCTTTGCCGTGGACCGTGCGGCCACCCGTGAAGAGGGCGCGCTGGTCGTGCGCCTGCTCGCGCGAGCGCGGCGGGCTGACGGCACGTGGGATCGGCCCGCGGCCGCAGCCGCCGGCCCCAATGAAGCGCTGGCCGCGGCGCCCACCGACCGCCGCCTTCTGGCGTCGTTGCTTGGCGCGAATGCGCGTGAGTCGTCACCAGCGGACCAGGCAAGGCCCGACGCTGGGCTCCGCTTCGTGTTGCCAGGCGCCCTGGCGCTCGAGTGGGTCCCACTGGCGGCGCGGGCCGGCCGGCTGATCCTGCGCGACAGCCCCGAGTCGACGTCATTCCGGCCGCTGCAGTGGGATGACGGCCCGGTATGGCGGTTCACCGTGGACACCCACGCCCAAGACCAGCCCGAAGGGCACTGGGTCTCGGGCGTCCTCGTGCGGCGCGGCGACCGCCTCAAGATCACCGACCCCGTGCTGCTGCTCGATGTGGGCCTGCTCTTCACGCACGAACGCGTGTCGGCCTTCGATCCGGGTCCGTCCTTTGGCGTCTTGTCCCTTCTGCGCGAACGAGGCCGCGTGCTGGTGCCGACGGCCGACACCGCCCATCTCGCGCAGGTGCTCAACCGCCTGGGTGTGGATCCGGATTCACTCCCGGCTGCGTTGATCCTGGCGCCCCTGCGCGTTGCACCATCTGCGCGCCTCCATCTGGCGCCGGTGGAGTCGCCCATCACGCCGGCGAACGCCGCCGGCGCCCCGCCGGTGGACACACACGTCGCCGCGACGCTGTCGTTCGACTATGACGGTACGCAGGTTCCGGCCGCGCCGGCTGAGACGTTCTTCGACGCCGATCGCCAGCGCATCATCCACCGCGATGCGGAGGCCGAACAGGAGGCGTACGAACAGCTGCTCACTCTCGACGCCGTGCGCGCGGCACTCAACGATCCGGGCGCGTGGCGTGTGCCGGCGAAAGATCTGGGCGACTTCGTCCGCACGCTGATCCGCGACGGCTGGCGCGTTGAAGCCGGCGGCGTGCCGTACAAAGCCGCGGGCACGGCCCGCCTCACGGTGACCTCGGGCGTGGATTGGTTCGACCTCACGGCCGTGATCCCGTTCGGCCATGCGTCGGCGTCACTCGTGGAGTTGCTGGCGGCGCTGCGACGAGGCGAGAAGACCATCACCCTTGGTGACGGGTCCGTCGGGATGGTGCCCGACGAGTGGCTGCGACGCTATGCGCCACTCGCTGCGGCGGGCATCGAAAACGAGGATGGCTCGATCCGGTACCAGCCGTCGCAGGCGGCGCTGCTTGATGCGATGCTGGCCGCCCAGGCGGCCCATGCCGACGTTCAGGTGGACGCCGCGTTTTCGCGCATGCGCGAGCGACTGGCCACATTCGATCGGGCCGAGGCCCTGGACCCACCGGCCATCTTCACCGGTACGCTGCGCAGTTACCAGCGCGAGGCGCTCGGGTGGATCCAGTTCCTGCGTCACTTTGGCTTCGGCGGCTGTCTGGCCGACGACATGGGCCTGGGCAAGACCGTCACGGTGCTCGCCGAGCTCGCCCGCGTCTCCGACGCGCGGGTGAATGCACCGGCAGAGACCCGCGGTCCCCGCCCTTCCCTCGTGGTCGTCCCCCGCTCGGTGATCCACAACTGGATGAACGAAGCCGCTGCGTTCACGCCGACCTTGCGCGTACTCGACTACTCCGCCAGCGATCGGCGCCTGGTCGAGGGACACATCGGAGACTATGACCTCGTCCTCGTGACGTACGGCACCGTCAGGCGTGACATCGAGCGGCTCAAAGACGTCGAGTTCGAATACGTCATCCTGGACGAAGCGCAGATGATCAAGAACGCGGCGACCGTCGCGTCCAAGGCCGTGCGACTCTTGAAGAGCCGGCATCGATTGGCCCTGTCGGGCACGCCGATTGAGAACCACCTGGGCGAGTTGTGGAGCCTGTTCGAGTTCCTCAACCCCGGGCTGCTCGGGCGGTCATCGGTGTTCCAGCGCGCCACGTCCGCGTCGCAGCCCGATGCCGACACCGTCGCCCTGATCGCGCGCGGCCTGAAACCGTTCCTGTTGCGCCGAACCAAGGCCCAGGTGGCGACCGAGCTTCCTGCACGCACGGAGCAGACGCTGACGTGTGTGCTCACGCCGCGCGAACGCGGGTTCTATGACGCCCTGCGCCGACACTACCGCGACTCCCTGCTCTCGCGTGTGTCGAAGGTCGGCCTGGGTCAATCAGGCCTCCAGATTCTCGAGGCGCTGTTGCGCCTGCGCCAGGCCGCGTGCCACCCGGGGCTCGTCTCACCCGCCCGCACGTCTGACCCGTCGTCGAAACTCGACCTGTTGCTGGAGAACCTGCGGGAAGTGGTGGACGAGGGCCACAAGGCGCTGGTGTTCTCGCAGTTCACCAGCCTGCTGGCGCTCGTGCGACCGATGCTGGACCAGGCAAACATTTCCTATGAGTACCTGGACGGCAAAACGCGCGATCGCGCCACTCCGGTCACGCGGTTTCAGGAAGACCCATCGTGCCAGGTCTTCCTGGTCAGCCTCAAGGCCGGGGGCGTCGGCCTCAACCTGACCGCAGCCGACTACGTGTTCCTGCTCGATCCCTGGTGGAACCCCGCTGTGGAAGCGCAGGCCATCGATCGCACACACCGCATCGGGCAAACCAAGGAAGTGTTTGCGTACCGCCTGATCGCCGAAGACACGGTGGAAGAAAAGGTGCTGGCACTCCAGCACACCAAACGCGCGCTGGCCGAGGCTGTGCTCTCAGCCAACCCGGTGGGCCTGCGTGGCCTCAGCACAGACGACCTGGACCTGTTGCTGTCCTGAGGTCGTTTCACTTCTCCGGCAGCAGCACCACTTTCACGTACCGCGCCATGTTGAGGTACGTCCGGGCGGCCGCCTGAATGCCGGCTGCGCTGAGCTTCTCGTAGTACGACGGAATGTCGAGCAGCGTCTCGGGCGCCTCGCCGTGCTGGTACTTGAACGCCGTCTGTGACAACACGTACGCGTTCTGCCTGATGTTGGTCTCGAAATCGCGAAGCATCGCGGCCTTGGCGTCGCTCACCTGCTTCTCGGTCGGCCCGCCAGCCTTGAACGCTTCGATTTCCGCAAATACTCGCTTGCCCAGAGACTCCGTCCGGCTCGGATCGCTGCCAAAACTGATCGATACCTGATACTGCTGGAGGGGCCGGTCCTCGTAGCTGGCGCCCACACCGACACTGTAAGTACCTCCCAGTTCTTCGCGCAGCGTCTCACGCAACCGCGTCTGGAGGATATCGGCCATCGCGCGAATCGCCACGCGCTCCTGCTGGTTGTACTGAAATGGCCCGTTGAAGATGACGCTCGTCTGGCTCTTGGGTTCGATGCCCTTGCGCACGTCGCGCTCGACCACGCCCTCAGGCGTGCGCTCGCCGACGTCCTTCCAGGTCTCCTTGCGCCCCAAGGACGGAAGGCTGGCAAGATACCGCTCCACGAGCGGACGCATGACGGCGAGATCAAGGCTGCCGACAAACACGAAGGTGAAGTCGCCCATGTCGGCGAACCGCTCTTTGTAGAACCGCATCGCCGTATCGAGACTGACCGTGGCCAGTTGCTCGGGGGTGGGCGTGCGCGCCCGCGGATGATCCTGCGTCAGGGTCTTGCTGAGCATCTCGGCGAAGGCAAACTCGGGCGAGGCCTGTTGGTTCGCGAGCATCGACTTCATCTGGCCCATCATCACGCCGAACACCACCGGGTCCGCCCGCGGCTCCATGACACGCAGGTAGGCCAGCTGGAACATCGCCTCCAGGTCCTTCTTCGCCGCGCGACCGCTGAGGCCTTCCTCAAGCTCCGTGATCGAGGCCGATGCGGCCGCCACCTTGCCTGTCATCGCCTTGCCCAGTTCGATGTTGCTCAACGTGCCCAGGCCACCGATCCCGACCAGCGCCGAGGCCGCGTCGGCAGACAGAAAGTCTGCATCACTTGCCAGCGAACTGCCACCGTCACTGAAGGCGCGAAACAGGATCTCGTCTTCCTTGAAATCTGTGGGCTTCAGCACCACTTTGATCCCGTTGGACAAATCCCACTCGGTCACGCCGAAACCACGTGTCGTTTCCTTCGTCACCCGGCCCGGCGTGGGCATGGTGGTCATGAGCGTCGTGGCCGTCACCGTGTCCACATAGGCGGTCAGGGGCGCCGAGGCACCAGCCGCAATAGCCGCCGCCAGTTGGCTCTCGGTCGGCAGCGGCACGCCGTCCTTTTTCGGCGCGCTGACCAACACGACGCGATTCCCTTCGGGCACCCACTCGGCCGCCAGGCTGTTCACCTCGGCGAGTGTGATGGTCGGCACCATCTTCCTGGTGATGTCGGCTTCGAACGCGAGGCCGGGAATCGGTTCCCCTTGCGTCACCGCGCGAATGTACTCGGCGGCCAGCTGCCCCGATGGCCGCTTGTCTTTTTCAGCCAGGGCCTGTTCGATGCCACGCAGGAAGTTGGTTTTCTGCCGATCGAACTCGGACTGCGTGAAGCCGAACTTCACCACGCGCTCGGCCTCGGCGTAGAGAGCGGTCAGGCCCCTCTCGACGCCGCCTTCCTTCACCATGGCGTTGAGCATCGACGCCTCGGACGACTTCACAAACAGTCCCCGAGCGGCGGCTGCCGCCATGAACGGCGCATCGAGCTTCTGCGACATTTCGCCAAACCTGGCGTTGAGCATGCCCGCAAACAGGCCTTCCACAATCTGCCGACGGTACGAACCTACGGTGGATTGATCGCGCAGCGCCATCTTGCCGTAGACGCTCACGGTTGTCATCGGCGCCTCGGCATCGCTGGCAATGGCATACAACGTGCCGGGTTGCGGCGGCACGGCATAGGTCGGCAGCGGACGCGGATTCGTCGCCTTCGGCATCGCGCCAAAGCGTGTCGTGATGAGCGCGCGCATCGCCTCGACGTCGAAATCACCCACCGCAATGACGGTCATCAGGTCGGGCCGGTACCAGTCCTTGTAGAACCGCGTCAGGCTCCCGTGTTTGAATGTCTGCAGACTCTCCACGGTGCCAATCGGCAGGCGCTCGGCATATCGAGAGCCCTTCAGCAGGGTTGGAAACTGCTGGTCCTGCATTCGCGCACCGGCGCCGCGGCGCAGCCGCCACTCTTCGATGATGACGCCGCGCTCCTTGTCGATCTCAGCCGGATCAAAACTGACGTTCCGGGCCCAGTCTTCCAGGATCAACATCGACCGGTCCAGCACCGCCGGCTTGTCGGTCGGCACCTGCAGCATGTAGATCGTTTCGTCGAAACTCGTGGACGCGTTGATGCTCGGGCCGAACCGCATCCCGATGGATTCAAGGAATGCGACCGTCTCGAGCTTCGGAAAGTTCTTCGTCCCGTTAAACGCCATGTGCTCGACGAAGTGCGCCAGGCCCAACTGATCGTTGTCCTCGACCAGCGACCCGACATTGACCACCAGCCGCAACTCCGCGCGCCCGGCAGGCAGCGAGTTTCTGCGAATCATGTACTTCAGGCCGTTATCAAACTGCCCGGTGGTGACATCCGGATCCACAGGCAACGCCTGGGCCAGAGGCGGTGCGCCCGCCTGCGCGAGCAGGGCTGTGTGTGACGTGGACACTATCGCGGCGGCCAGCACGACAGCCGAAGCGATGCCCACGACGAACCGGCGGATAGATGCAGTCATGAAGGGTCTCCCACGTCGCAAGCGTATCCCAACCCCGCCACGCCAATCCAAAACCAATTACAGGGCGACAGGCTGGTCTATGCAGAGCGCACACACACGCTGGCATGCCCGGAAACCGACCACATCCACCTGCGGGGACATGTAGTCGTTCCGGACAGGCTCAGGGCGCAACAGGTCCGTACTCAGGTATTTCTTGTTGCTGTCGGCAAACACGGTCGCCACCACAGCCTGCGGGCCCAGCGAGTCCTGCACCTTGAGCGCGCCCAACAGATTCGCGCCCGACGAAATGCCCACCGCCAGGCCGTGCTGCGCCAGCCGCTGCGCCATCAGGATCGAGTCACCATCAGCGACCGCCACAATCTCATCCAGTGCGTCGAGTGCGACGATGGCGGGGATGAATTCGTCGGAGACGCCCTGGATGCGGTGGTGCCCCACCTTGTGCCCCGTGGACATCGTTGGTGACTCGGCGGGTTCGAGGGGGTGAATGCGCACCGAGGGGTTTCGGCGGCGAAGATACCGGCCCACTCCCATGACCGTTCCGCCTGTACCGACGCCGGCAACAAACGCATCGGGCGTCAGCCCGACCTGGGCCAACTGCGACCAGATTTCGGGGCCCGTGGTCTCGAAATGCGCCTGTACGTTTGCCGCGTTTGAAAACTGGCACGGCAGGAACACCCTCGGCGTGGAGGCGGCCAACGCCTCGCTCCGGCTGATACTGCCCAGGAACCCGCCATCGGCCTTGCTGACCGGCACAATCGACGCGCCAAACGACGCGATGAGCGCCATACGCTCGGTGCTCATCCAGTCGGGCATGAAGATCGTGACGGGATGGCCGAGTGAACGTCCGACGGCGGCAAAGGAGATACCCGTGTTTCCGCTGGTGGCTTCGGCGATCAGGTCGCCGGGTTGAATCGTGCCGAGCCGATAGGCGTGTTCAAGGATGTGCAGCGCCATCCGATCCTTGATGCTGCCAGTGAGATTCAGCGACTCGTATTTGGCGTAAATGACCCGAGGTTCGCCCTTGTAGATGAGGTCAATGGCCAGGAGCGGAGTATTGCCAATCAGGCGATGGAGGGCGCGAAAACGTTCGGTCAGGTGGGCAGGCATAAGCAAGACCCTCTGTCCTCGATTGTCCCACTTTTCGCGAAGCGCAGCGGCGTTGGTGTACATTCGGCGGCGATGTTGCACATTCGGGATCTCTGCCGCCACTACTCGATGGGCGGCACCATCGTGAAGGCGCTCGATGGCCTGTCGCTTGATGTGGCTGACGGCGAATTCCTGGCGCTGGTCGGCACATCGGGGTCTGGCAAGTCCACCTTGCTCAATCTCATCGGCGGGCTGGACCAGCCGAGCGCCGGCACGCTCGAAGTAGGCGGCCGCGACCTGGCCGGGATGACCCGTGATGAGCTCAGCCTGCATCGGCGGAATACCGTCGGCATGATCTTCCAGTCTTTCAACCTTGTGCCTTCGATGACGGCGCTCGAGAACGTCGCGTTGTCCCTGATGTTCGCCGGCGTGCCACGGTCCGAACGTGACCAGCGGGCATCGGCCCTGCTTGAAGCCATGGGCCTGGGCGGCCGCCAGAAACACCGGCCCAAGGAATTGTCGGGGGGAGAACAACAGCGCGTGGCCGTCGCTCGCGCACTGGCGAACCAGCCGCCCCTGTTACTCGCTGACGAGCCGACGGGGAATCTCGACAGCCGCACCTCGCGCGAAATCATGGACCTGGTCCGTACCCTGAACGAACGCGACGGCAAGACCGTCATCCTCGTCACCCACGACGCCTCTCTCGCCTCGGCGTATGCGCGCCGCACCGTCACCCTTCTTGATGGACACATCATCTCGGACACGGGACAGGCGAACACCGGCCAGGTCGCCGTGCAGGAGCACGCATGACCTTCTCCGATACGCTCTTGCTCGCCTTCAGAAACCTGCGGCAGTCGCGACTGAGGACCAGCCTTACCACGCTCGGAGTCGCAATCGGCATCGCGTCGCTTGCCGGCATGGTCTCGCTCGGCGTCGGGTTGCAGGAACAAGTTGTGGGCCGGCTCACACAGTCTGGAGTGTTCGACAGCATCACGGTCACGTCCGGACGCACGAACGTTCCCGGCATGGGTGTCATGGGTCGCGGGCGTGGTGGCGGCCGCGGTGGACGCCCGGGGCAGGCAGGCACCGCGGCCACCGCACCTGCCGCCCCACTCGAGGATGCGGCGCTCGCGCGTTTTTCGGCACTCCCCCATGTGCGCGACGCCTACCCCACGCTGCGCATTCCCATGTCCTACACGTACGACGGACGCACCAACGCGGCGCTGGCAGCCGGCGTGCCCGAATCATCGCGCGGTGAAGGGGCCTTCCAGTCGATCACCCATGGGACGTTTTTTCCCGACAGGACGGGCGCGTCGGTCCTGCTGAGCCTCGAGATGGCCCAGCAGTTGAATGCCGATGCGCCGGGTGCGCTCGTCGGCCAGACGCTCGAGTTGTCGTACGCCGACAGCGCACCCAAAGCCGGCGGCACGCCGGAATTCATCGCCGGCGTCCAGGTGACGCGGGTCAGCCGCCCCTTCACCATCGTCGGCATCGTCGAACGCGACCCCGCGCCAGGCGCCAACATGGGCCTGTCGGGCATCATGATTCCTCTTGAGCAAGCCAAAGCCATCAACGCGCGCGCGATTGCGAACCCGCAGGCGTTTCTGCAGGGCGCGCCACCACAGACGCGTCGATATACCGCTGTGACTGTGCGCGTCACGTCGGCTGCACACACGCAGGAGGTGCAGGACCACATCAAGGCGATGGGCTTCACGGCGTTCTCGCTCAACGACGCGCTTCAGGGCGCCACTCGTGCCTTCCTTCTGCTGGACATCCTGCTCGCGCTCGTCGGGTCCATCGCGCTTGCGGTCTCCTCGCTCGGCATCGTCAACACGATGGTCATGTCGATCCTCGAGCGCACCCGCGAAATCGGGATCATGAAGGCCATCGGTGGCAGTGACCGCGATGTGCGCGGCATCTTCCTCGTCGAAGCCGCCGCCATTGGTCTCATCGGCGGCGTCGCGGGGATCATCCTCGGCTGGGGCGTGGGCCGCCTCATCAACATCGGCGCCAATATCTACATCGAGCGGCAGGGCGGCACGGCGGGCAACCTGTTCTCGCTTCCGTGGTGGCTCATCGCCGGCGCCCTGGCGTTTGCGCTGCTTGTGAGTCTGGTCGCTGGAAGCTTTCCGGCCCGGCGCGCGGCCCGCCTAGACCCGATTCAGGCGCTGCGGCACGAATAACCTGACCACTTCGCCATTTCGGACATTTTCCCGATTTCCCCATTGCGACGATACACTTGGTAGGTGAGTAGCAAAGAAAAAGACATCGCACCCGTGAGCCCCACCTCGTTGGGCTTCTCCTCCCTTGGCCTTTCCGACGCGCTCGTCGAGGCCGTCGCCGCACTTGGATATGAAGAAGCCACGCCGATTCAGCGCGAGGCCATCCCGGTACTGCTGTCCGGCCGCGACATCATCGGCCAGGCCGGCACGGGCACCGGCAAGACGGCGGCATTTGCGCTGCCCCTGCTCCACCGGCTGATTGAAACGCCCGCCGAGAAGAAGAGCGCGGTTCGCGCCATGATCCTGGTGCCGACCCGCGAACTGGCGATGCAGGTGGCTGAGGCCATCCACAAGTACGCGAAAAAGACGACCCTGACGGTGGTACCCCTGTATGGTGGCGCGCCGATGGATCAGCAGATTCGTGCGCTCCGTCGTGGCGTGGACATTGTGGTGGCCACGCCCGGCCGCGCCCTCGATCACCTGCGACGCAAGACCCTCGATCTGACGTCGCTCGAAATTCTCGTCCTTGACGAAGCCGACGAGATGCTCGACATGGGCTTCGCTGAAGACCTCGAAGCCATCCTGACGTCCACGCCTGAATCGCGGCAGACCGCGCTGTTTGCGGCGACGATGGCGCCAAGGATTGCGTCGATTGCCGAACGCCACCTGCGCAAGCCGGAGCGCATCACGATCAAGGCTGAAAAGCGCGCCCCCGGCAAGATGCCGCTCGTGCGGCAGGTGGCCTACATGGTGTCGCGCCAGCAGAAGAGCTTTGCATTGGGCCGCATCCTGGAGTTTGAAGATCCCACATCGGCGATCGTGTTCTGCCGAACACGCATCGAAGTGGACGAACTGACCGACACGCTGAAGTCACATGGCTACGGCGCACAGGCGCTGCATGGCGGCCTCGACCAGCGCCAGCGCGACCGCGTCATGCAGCTGTTCCGGACCGGCAAATCGGACGTGCTGGTGGCCACCGACGTCGCCGCGCGCGGTCTGGACATCGACCACGTGTCGCATGTCATCAACTACGACATCCCGACGGCGCCCGAGGTGTACATCCATCGAATCGGCCGCACGGGCCGCATCGGACGCGAAGGCGTGGCCATCACACTGGTGGACTCGCGCGAACAGCGCACGCTGCGCTACATCGAGACGCTGATCAAGCAGAAGATCGACATTGTCACCCTGCCAACCCTGGCCGCCCTCAAGGCCAAGCGCCTGGACGCGACCCGGGCTTCGCTCATCACCCGAATCACTGCGGGGGACCTCGACGAAACGCGCGCCCTCGTGCAGTCGCTGGCTGAAGACTTCGAGATGGTCGATATCGCGGCCGCAGCCCTCGCCATGTTCCAGGCCGAATCCGATTCGCCCACGGCCAAGGCCCCTGACGCCGAGATGCCTCCGCCGCCTCCGTCCCGGCCGACGCGGTCGTATGGCGCCCCTTCGTCGCGTCCCTACGGCGCGTCGTCTTCGGACAGGCCGCCCCGGCGGGACGCGCGCGAAGAGTCGCCGCGCCCGGACCGATCCGGCGTCGCCAAAGCGAAGCCCTCCGCCGCGAAGGAGTATGGCGCCAGGCCGTACGCGGCGAAGTCGAACGCAGCCCCGAGCGACGCGCCAGGCGCCGCGGCCGAGCGACCTCGGGCACCCCGCGACCGCGGGGATCGCGGAGAGAGCACTGGCGGCCGCGTCGTCCTCGCGTTCAGCGTCGGAAAAGACGATGGGGTGCGGCCAGCCGATCTCGTGGGTGCCATCACGGGCGAGGCGGGGGTCACATCACGCGACCTGGGCGCCATTCGCATCAACGACCAGTTCTCCACCGTGGAGGTCTCGGAAGCCCTGGCGACCAAAGTGGTCAAAGCCATGAAGGGCAAGACGGTGCGCGGCGAGAAAGTGGACGTCAAGCCGATGGACTAACAGCGCGTGCCTGATGTCGTAACATCTCAGTCATGGCTGCCCAAGCGTCTTTTGACATCACCTCCAAAGTTGACCTGCAGGAAGTTGATAACGCGATCAACCAGGCGAAGAAGGAACTGGCCCAGCGCTACGACTTCAAGGGCTCAAAGTCCACGATCGAGCTGAAGGCGAAGGAGAACCTCATCGAGCTGGTGGCCGATGACACCTTCAAGATGGAAGCCGTCTGGGAGATTGTGCTGACCCGACTCATCCGCCGGGGTGTGCCCACCAAGAACCTCAAGCCCGGTGACATCGAGCCGATCGGCGGAGGGCTGGTCAAGCGCAAGGTGGAACTGCAGCAGGGCATCAGTTCGGATGCGGCTCGCGACATCACCAAGTTCGTGAAAGAACAGAAGCTGAAGAAGATTCAGGTCACCATTCAGGGCGACCAGTTGCGCGTGACCTCGTCCTCAAAGGACGAGTTGCAGAACGCCATCCAGATCCTGCGGGCGCAGGATTTCGGGGTTGAGCTTCAGTTTGGGAATTTCCGGGACTGAAATAAAGCTCAGTGCGCGAGGAACGCTTCTTTGATGACCTGTACCTTGGTGTCGCCTGTGCCCAGCCCGTCGATGGCCACCACATCGAATCGACACGGATCTTCCAAACGGCCCACCCACCCAAGATAGTCGAGCGCCATCGCCGCGATGCGTCGCTGCTTCCAGTCGGTGACGCTCTCGGCGGCTGACCCATACCGGTCGGTTCGGCGGGCCTTCACCTCCACAAACACCAGCGTCCCGTCGTCTTGCGCGACGATGTCAATTTCTCCAAACCTGGTGCGGTAGCGGCGCGCAAGAATTACATACCCCATCCGGCGAAGTTCCTCAGCCGCGAGGTTTTCGCCAGTTTTTCCCGCTTCGTGATTCCCGTAGATAAGTCGCACGCCTTGGTGCGTAGCAAATTGGGTACCAGTCCCGACTGCGCGGGTTCGCGGGGTTCCTGAACCGCCCGACGCTTCGGCACGAACTTTCTTACGTGCCCTGCCCTTCCAGCCTTACCTTCTTACTCACTTTCCTACCTGGCTGCGTCCCTGGTTCCCGACTTCGCCGATGGCTTCCTCGAAGACAGCCAAAACCGAGTCGATCTGAGAGGTGCTGATGACCAACGGGGGGGCGAAGCGAAGGGCGTTGCGGCCCGCGCCGAGTATCAGGACGCCGCGTTTGAACATGGCCTGCACAATGCGGTCGCGTTCGGTGGTGGCGCGCTCCTTGGTCTGCCGGTCGCGAACCAATTCGACGCCGACCATCAATCCCTTGCCGCGCACGTCGCCGATGAGCGGATACTTGTCCTTCAGCGCACGCAGGCGGTCGAGCAGGTGGTCTCCCACTTTTTCCGCATTCTGGATGAGGCCGCTGCGCAGAACTTTGATTGTCTCAAGGGCCGCCACGCAACTCAGAGGATTGCCCCCAAACGTACTGGCGTGGGCGCCCGGCGGCCAGTTCATGACATCAGCCCGGGCAGCCGTCACGCTCAGCGGCAAGCCCGACGCGATCCCCTTGGCGATCGTGACGATGTCGGCTTTGACGCCGAAGTGTTCGGCGGCAAACATGCGACCGGTGCGGCCCATGCCTGACTGGACCTCGTCCATGATCAGCATCATGCCGTGTTGGGTGGTGAGGTCTCGCAAACGTTGGTGAAAGACCGGGGCGGGCACGACATACCCACCTTCACCCTGAATCGGTTCCACCAGGATCCCGGCCACTTCATCAGGCGAGACCAGGTGGACCAGGATCTGCTCTTCGACAAAGCCGAGGCATTCCGCCTGGCAGGACTCGGGCTTGAGGCCCACCGGGCAGCGATAGCAGTTCGCGTATGGCGCGTGGAACACGCCCGGCATCATCGGGCCGAAGCCCCTGCGCTGAATGAACTTGCTGGACGTCGCCGCAAGCGACCCGAGCGTCCGGCCATGGAACGACCCCAGAAACGCGATGATGTTCATCCGCTTCGTGTGGTACTTCGCGAGTTTGAGGGCCGCCTCATTGGCTTCGGTGCCGGAGTTGCCGAAGAACGAGCGGACTTCGCCTTCGATCGGGACGATGGCCGCCATTTCCTCGGCGAGCTGCACTTGTGGCTCGTAGAAGAAGTCGGTCCCCGACATGTGCAGGTATTTGTGTGCCTGATCGACGATGGCCTTGACCACGTCGGGATGTGAGTGGCCCGTGCTGGTCACGGCGATGCCGGCGGCGCAGTCGAGGAACACGTTGCCATCCACATCTTCGACCACGGCCCCTTCGCCCCTGGCCATCACAAACGGATAGTCGCGGGTATAGGACGTGGAGACGCGGCGGGCGTCGCGCGCGATGATAGCGGCGGCCTTCGGGCCTGGGAGCGCGGTCTTGATGTGTGGTGTGGTGATCATGGCTGGCTACTTCCTCTTCCACCTGGTGCCGGTGGACGAATCCTCGAGCATGACGCCGCGCGCGGCGAGGCTCACGCGAATCTCATCGGCCCTGGCGAACTGGCGATCGCGTCTGGCCTGTCGCCGCTCATCAATGAGGGCACGAATTTCGTCTTCAGGTACCGGCGGCGCGGCCTCTTCGCGGCGCCGCAGCGCCACGACCCCTAGTACCTTGTCGAACTCTTCGAACGCATCGCGAATCAGCGCCGCGTCGGCCGCGCCAAGCGCCCGGCCTGCGTCCTGGTCCATCGCCGCGTTCATCTCCCGGAGCAGTTCAAACATCACCCCGAGGCCACCCGGCACGTTCAGGTCCGAGGCAATCTTGCTCCGGAACTCCTCGCGCGCGGCCGCAACACGCGCAGCGATCTGCGAATGGGCGTCGCCGCCCGTCACACGATCGATGCGTGCCAGGAAGTCGGTGAGCCGCGTCAGGGCGGCGTCCGCCTGGGTCAGAATCTCGAAGCTGAACGTCAGCTGCTTGCGGTAGTGGACCGAAATCAGGGCGTATCTGAGCGCCGATGCCTTGAAGCCGCGGTCGAGGATGTCCTGAACGTTGTAGACGTTCCCAAGCGACTTCGACATCTTCTCGTGGTCGAGATTCAGGAACTCCACATGCACCCAGAACCGCGAGAACTGTCGTCCGGTGGCGCCCTCGGCCTGCGCGATTTCGTTCTCGTGGTGCGGGAAGATCAGGTCGATGCCGCCACCATGAATATCGATCGGCCCGTCGCCCAGCAAGCGCAGCGCCATGGCCGAGCACTCAATGTGCCAGCCGGGACGGCCCGGACCACAGCCGTAGTCCCAGGTGGGTTCCCCGGCCTTGGTGGCCTTCCACAAGACGAAGTCGCGGGCATCCTGCTTGTCGTACGTGTCCGAATCCACCCGGGCCCCGACCTGGATGCCTGCGTGATCGAGCCGCGCGAGTTTGCCGTACTCGGGCAACGTGGCAATGCGGAAGTACGTCGATCCGTCTGATTCGTACGTGTGTCCGCGCGCCTTGAGCTGCGCGATCATGTCCACCATCGCCCGAAGGTTGGCGTCGTCGGTCGCGCGCGGGTTCTCTTCCACCGGCTCAAGGCCCAGGACGGCGCAATCGTCACGAAACGCCTGAATGTATCGATCGGTGTAGTCGCGCAGCGACATACCGGCCTCCTGAGAGGCCTTGATGGTCTTGTCGTCCACGTCAGTGAAGTTCATGACGTGGCGCATGGCATAGCCCTCCTGGTGCCGCAGAGCGCGCCGCAACACATCCAGGCTGATGAACGTACGGAAGTTGCCGATGTGCCCCCGGGCATAGACCGTCAGGCCACACGTGTACATGCGGACCGTCGTGCCGTCAGCAGGCACGAAGTCTTCTTCCGATCGGGTCAGGGTATTAAACAGGCGCATAACTGAAGGGCCGAAAGCCCGGCAGAAGGGTCAGACCCTGACTGCCGGCAGAGGGTGCGTGACGACCGATGACTCACTGCCACAGCGGACCGTGATTTCCACGGCGCTTCCTGGCGACCGGAAGTGCAGTTCCAGGCCGGCATCAGCGGCGAGCGGCTCGGCGACCAACGCGCCAATGGCCTCGGTCAACGCGCCCGCAAGCGCCGTCGCGTCAGCCTCGGAGCCGCCGGCGGCGACCACATAACGGCCACCGACTTCCGGGGCCAAACCCCGAAAACGTTCGTCCGCAGGCACAATCAAATTCACCGGATCCGCCATCGTGCCCCAATTCTACCCGGAAGGACGCGGGCTCGGTAACCCCCAGGCCGTTACAGGCCCTCACGCGCGATCACCTGCCGCCCGGCTTCGCAGTCCAGGCCGATCTGCGCGCTCAGGGCTTCAAGGCTGTCAAATTTTTCTTCGGGCCGCAGCCACTCCACAAACTCCAGACGCATCGAGGCCCCGTACAAATCCATCGACGCATCAAGCAGATGCGTCTCGACCGTGACCGTCTCGGCGCTCAGGCGGCCCTCGGCCGTGGCCTCGCGGGGAATGGTGGGCCGAACGCCGACGTTCGTCACCGCCGGGTGTCGTACGCCGCCCACCACGGCGATCGTCGCGTAGATGCCTGAGGCCGGCAGCAGTTCGTTGGCCACGTGAAGATTGGCCGTGGGAAACCCGAGGAGCCGGCCACGTTTCTCGCCGTGCACCACCACGCCGTCCAGATAGTAGTAGTGCCCCAGCAGTTCGGCCGACTCGCCCACACGGCCCTCCTCAATCAGACGCCGGATACGCGTGCTCGAGACCACAAAATCCCTGTAGCGCACAGGCTCGATGTTCCCGGTCCGAAACCCCCGGTCTTCGCCCAGGGCCTTCAGGAGCGTGAACGTGCCCAGGCGATCACGACCAAACAGGAAGTTCGCGCCCACCCACACCTCGGCTACCTGCAGCCAATCCACCAGTACGCGATCGACAAACGCCTCGGGTTCCCAGCGGGCCAGTTCCGGGGTGAAGTGGACGACCGCCACCCCATGCACCCCGGCGCGTGCGAACGTCTCGAGCCGCTGCTCGAGCGTCATCAACAGGGGTGGCGCTTTGTCGGGCCGTACCACCCTGGGCGGATGCGGATCAAACGTGACGACGACCGGGACACCGCCACACGCGTCAGCCTGCGCCTTGACGCGGTCGAGGATCTTCTGGTGACCACGGTGGACACCGTCAAAATTTCCGAGGGCGGCGACCGGGCGGGGCCAACGCGGCGCCGCGTCGGACGGAAAATGCGCTATGTGCATGCGACCTGCTGACCATCGTATGCGAGCGCCATGCCCTCGGGAAGTGACGCGCACGTCTCGGCGTGACCCAGGTCGTGACAGCAGTGGGTGAAGAGCGTCTGCCGTGCGCCAAGTTGGCGAGCCACACCCACCGATTCGTCGAGCGAAAAATGCGTGGGGTGGGGCCGCCGGCGCAGGGCATCAAGCACCAAGACCTCCAGCCCCTGCAGTTGAGCCATGGTGTCGGGTGGTATCTCATTGCAGTCGGTCAGGTACGCGAAGGTCCCGATGCGGAATGCCAGCACCGGCCTGCCGCCATGCAGCACTCTGAGCGGCCGGATCTCCGTGCGCCCCAGGCAAAACGGCCCGACGATCGTGTTGAGGCGCACGTCTGGGACGCCACCACCGAGCGCCCCGGCGGGTTCGAACACGTAGCTGAAGACGCGGCGGATGTCGGCGAGCGTGGCCGCATCGCCGTACACCGGCAGCGCGGCCCTGGTCATATGGTTGTAGCGCCTGACTTCGTCCAGCCCGAGGATATGGTCGGCGTGTGAGTGCGTGTACAGCACGGCGTCCACCGTCCTCAGGTCGTAGCGCAGCGCCTGCTGCCGAAGGTCTGGCGTCGTATCGACCAGAATTCTCATCCCGTCATCGCAGTGAAGATAGATCGATGGCCGCAGGCGGGAGTCGCGCGGGTCACTCGAGTGGCACACCGCGCAGTCGCAGCCGATCATGGGCACTCCATGCGACGTGCCGGTCCCGAGAAACAACACCTGCATCACCAGTGATTATTTGCGATCTCAGGCTGGCGGCTGGGTATTTGTTGTTTTAATAGCCCATGTCTCTCTCCCGACCTTCGGTCAAGTCTGCGGCAGCCCGTGCCGCCCGCGCTGCCCGAGCCATGTCGCGGCTTGTGCGGATCATGGCCACCCTTCGCTCGAAGCGTGGCTGCCCGTGGGATCGGGAGCAGACCCACCAGTCCCTGCGGCCGTTCCTGCTGGAGGAAACCTATGAAGCCCTGGAGACGCTGGACAGGGGCGACTTCGATGCGCTGCCGGGCGAACTCGGGGATGTGATGTTCCAGTGTGTATTCCACGCGCAGATCGCCGCTGAAGCCGGGCGATTCGAGATGGCAGATGCGCTGGACGCCATCACCGCCAAACTCGTCCGCCGCCACCCGCATGTCTTCACACCTTCGGGACGCCCCCTCGCGAGCCGCGGGAAGGGTCGCGCGCGACTGCCACAGTCGCCGTCCGAGGTGCTGACACAGTGGGAACAGATCAAAGCGTCGGAACAGCAGAAGGCCGGGGCCAAGACGCGCCTGCTGTCTGGAGTGCCCAAGGCGCTGCCAAGCCTGTTGCGCGCGTACGAAATCGGCACGCGCGTGGCGGCCGTCGGCTTCGACTGGCCAGACACTGCAGGCGTCGTGGACAAGATCGAGGAGGAAGTGCGTGAACTGCGCGAAGCGCTGGCCCAGAACCCGGCACGGGCGGCCGAGGAACTGGGCGACCTGCTGTTTTCGATCGCCAATCTCGCTCGAAAACTCACGCTCGAGCCGGAAAGCGCCCTGAGAGCCGCCAACGAGAAGTTCTCGGCACGCTTCGCCGCCGTCGAAGCCGACCTGGAACGCCGTGGCAGCAGCGTACACGCCGCTACTACGGACGAGATGGAGGCCGCCTGGCAGCGGGTGAAGCGGTCGTTACCACCAGCGACCTCCCGGTCGCGCTCCGCACGCGCGCCTCGCGGCCGTCGGTCTCGATGACCACGGCGCCGTCGCGGTCGGTCCGGAACACGTTGATGCGTCGCCGCATCAGACGGTCCAACACCACTGGCGCCGGATGGCCGAACAGATTGTCCTGACCCGCTGATACCAGCGCGATCGCCGGCGCATACGCATCAAGGAACTGCGCCGCCGACGACGTACGGCTGCCATGGTGACCGACCTTGAGGATGCGAATGGGTGGCGACGCCGCGCCGCGGTCAAACGGCAGTTCGAACTCCGAGCCGGCGTCACCGGTGAGCAGCACTTCAACCCCTCCGAATCGCAGACGCAGGACCACGGAGTCGTCATTCCTCACACCACGCCGTTCCCAGTCCGGCACGGGTGGATGCAGGACGTCGATCACGGCGCCATCAACCTCAATGTGATGCCCGGTCTGGAGTCGCCGCCACGCCGCGCCCTGCGCGTGAGCGACGCGCCGAAGATCGCTCAAGAGGGGATGCGACGGAACCGGCACACCCTCCCAGATTTCCAGTGGTGACAGATCTCCGGCCACGCGGGCCGCGCCTCCGATGTGGTCCACGTCCGCATGCGTCACCGCGATCCAGTCGAGCCGACGGATCCCCAACGCCCACAGCGCGGGAGTGACGATGCGGCCGCCGACATCAAACGTCCCGGCTGACCCACCGGCGTCCACCAGCAGCACGTGGCCGCTGGCGAACTGCACGACCGTGGCATCGCCCTGCCCGACGTCGAGCATGGTGATGCGCACCCACCCGGACGCCGGCCCCTGCCAGAGGGTCCACGGCGCGGTGACCATCAGGCAGGCGCAGAGGCCCGCGACTCCGACGGCGCCCCGCCTCACCGAGCGACGTCCGCGCCACGCAAGGGCCAGCATCACCACCGCGTAGTACCCCATCGTGAGGCCCACCGGCGGGGGCGGCACACGCCACGACATCCAGGGCACGAGCTCCACGAGGGCGGCGGAGTCAATCAGAGCCCCGGTCGCGACGTGCGCGGCCCACGCGAGCCAGACGACGAGCGTGTGGAACCCTGGCCACGACGCCGGCAGCACCACCAGCAGAAGGCCCGTGATCTGCGCCACCACCATAGCCGGAATGGCGACAAAGTTCAGCAGCAACCCCGCCACACCCACACGCATGAAGGCCGACGCGACGACCGGCAGAATGACGATCTCAGCCGCGACCGTCGCCAGGAACAGGCCCGTGACGAGTCGCCACGCGGTCCGCCACCTCGCGTGCGGCCCTGAAGGCGGGTCGCCCATCAGGCGCGGCAGGATGGTGATGAGACCGAGCGTGGCACCAAACGAAAGCCACGCCCCAACGTCCAGCACCACCAGCGGGTCCACCGCCACGGAGGCGAGCGCCGTGAGCGCCAGCACATTCGCAGGGCGGGGCACGAGCCCGGTCAGTCGAAGGCCCAGGTATATCGTGGCGGCGATCACCGCGCGCACCACCGACGCATCGCGCCCCACCACCAGACCGTAGGCGACCACAATGACGAGGGTCAGCAGGACCGGCCCTTGATCGCGGCGGATGCACAGCCGGAAGACAAACAGGCAGAGGGCGGTGAGGATGGCGACGTTGCCTCCGGAAATCGCGATCACGTGGAATGTGCCGGCCACTTGCAGCCGCCGCGTGACGGCATCGTCAAGACCAGCACGGTCACCGATCAGGATGGCCGTCACCACCGCCGCGCTGTGTCCGCCGAGCGGTGCGAGCCAGAGGGTCGTCATCGTACGCACATGGCGTCGCACCGCCGCAGCCACTTCCTGCCAGAGCGCGCCGCGCTCCACCTCTACAAGGGCCGCACTCTTCACGGTGCCCACAAGGTCGAATGGGCGCGTGAGTCGCTGCCAGCGAGGGCTCGGCGACCCCGGGTTTCGAACCACCGCAGGCACCCGCAGGCGGGCCGGCATTCTGACTCGACGACCAGCCGTCCATTGCCCAACCGACGCCGGAGCCAGCTCACCGTTGACCAGGGCGAGTATCTGAATGCCGGCTCTCGCCTCGTATCCGCCCTCAGCGACCTGCACCCGCACATCGTCGAGTTCCAGTCGAACACCCGACTCGCCGATTGACGCATCACGTCTCAGGCGGCCGTCCACAAGCACACGGCCGGATTGCGCTGTGATCCATGACGGCGTCGGGGCCAGCGCGACGTCGCGCGCGTGTGCGCCGAGGGCGAATGCTGCCGCGCCGATCGCGCTCCAGACACACCCTCGCCACCATTGGCGGCGGTCCCATCCGAGCGCAAGGGCCAGCACGATCGCGAACGTGGCGACGGCCGCGCCGACGGCGCTGTCCTCGTTCGAGATCAGACCTGCGGTGACGCCGAACACAACAACAAGGGAGAACCGTGGCCCGAAAGACATAGCCCACTGCCTTGCAAGATGCGGGCTCGGATTAAACGGCGGCACAGCGCCTGATCAGTCCCGCTCGTTGCAAAAACTGCGATGTCGGGCGTGGTTCTCCCTCGCAGTATTTGCGCACCGCAAGTGTCCGTATGCGCGACATGAATCCGGGCTTCTTGACCGTGACGAAACCGATGTGACACTCGATCCGTCAAAGCTCGTGGTGGTTTGCCGCCCCACCGATGCGAGTCTTTCTTGTAGTGCGGTGTGGAAAGGTAGTTCGTAAGGATATGACGATGGCTATTTTGCAGAACAAATGGATCAAGGTGGGAATCGCAGCCGTGGCGGTTCTGGCGAGCACAGCCTCGGTGGCGCGCGCGCAGGAATCAAAGGTCGAAATCGGCGCCTCGATGGCCAGTGCCGTCATTGGCCTTGGTGACAACGACTTCAAGACGTTCGGCGTACCGGCTGGCGGCCTGGGCCTGTTCAACCCCGGCCTCTACGCAAGCCTCTTCGTGACGCCGAAAATCGCCATCGAGCCCCAGGTGGGCCTGCAGGTGATTTCCGCCGGTGGCGACACCGAGACCCTCATGAACCTGAACGCCCAGGTGGACTACTTCCTGAAGAGCGCCGACGTGAACTCGCTCTACGTCTTTGGCGCCGTGGGCCTCGCCACGGCCACGGACGTGGACAGCACCACCAACTTTGGCGGCGGCGTGGGCTACCGCATTCGCGCGGGTGACCGCCTGGCCATGCGAGCGGATGGCCGTTTGACGCACCACAGTGATGGCGGCGGCAACATCCTGTCGTTCTCGTTGTCCATCGGCGGCCTGTTCGGCAAGAAGTAACAGGACGTCACCCGACCATCTGCACCTGGCGTCCTCGTCTTTGCGGCGGGGACGCCAGTTGTGCTGTACTGGGGAACCACCACTTCAGGCAGAGTCAACTAAGGTGTCTGTCACTCAAGGAGATCGCATGACTGTTTGGATTCGCATCGGTTCACTCGTTCTGGCCATCCTCGCGATGGTTCCCGTGGCTTCGGCCGCGCAATCAACGCCGGGCATTACGTTTGGCATCAAAGGTGGCGTGAATTCCGCCACGATCAGCTCGGACAGTAGCCCGAACATCGGAACGCGGCTGGGCGCCGTGGGCGGTCTGTTTCTGGGTGCCCGGATTACGGATAACATCGGACTGCAATTGGAAGGCCTTTATAGCCAGCGCGGAGGGTCTGACGAGGCGGTCGGCTCCGATGCGAAGTTCCGCCTGACCTATCTGGACCTACCGGTGCTCTTGAAACTGGGTAGTGCCTCGGACGCCGAGATGCGCTTTCACGTCTTCGGTGGAGGCCAGGCCAGCTACAAACTAAAGGCTGAAGCGAGCAGCGAGCTCCTCGGGTTGACTATTGACCAGGACGACCAGGTCGAAGACCTCGACTTCAGCGTGGTGTTCGGCGTCGGCATGGAGAGGGGCCGGCTCAGCCTCGACGCGCGCTACACCCTCGGGATGACGAACCTCGCCACCGCTGCGGGTGACGACGGGAAGAACCGCACCATCGCCGTGATGGTGGGACTGCGGCTCAAGTAGCAATAAGGAGAAACCCGAAGGGGGGCGCGGAGGGATGCTCCGCCCCCCTCTTTCCCCATGTTCCCTGTCGGAAGGGAATAAACGGCGCAAGCTTCCGGTCTAAGCTTGCACAGCCGCGCCGATGTCCGAAGAATCCCGAGAACACCGCCCATTTGCCGCCGAGGTCAAGTTCCTCCTGGCTCCCTCCGAAGCCGACGCCATTCGTGGCTGGGCACGCGACCGCCTTCCTCCAGATCCCCACGGCACTGGGGAGGACGCGGACCACTACCGCATCACCAGTCTGTATGCCGACACGCCGGCTCAGGACGTCTTTTTCCGCCGCGGCTCGTTCGGCCGGTCCAAGTACCGCATCCGCCGGTACGCCGGGTCTGACCTGGTCTTCCTTGAGCGCAAGCTCCGAACAAAGAACCTGCTGACGAAGCGGCGTACGCTCGTGCCCCTGGGAGACCTGGCGTTCCTTGAGGCCGGCCCAGGCGCCTGGCCCGATGACTGGCCTGGGACATGGTTTGGCCATCGGCTGGCGGCGAGGCGGCTGGCGCCGGTCTGCCAGGTGGCGTATGACCGCGTGGCGCGCCTCGCGAACACGCCGTACGGCTTCGCCCGACTCACAATGGATGAACGCCTGCAGGCCTGGCCCACCAGCCGCGGAAAATTCCAGGACGGCACGGGCCGGCCGGTGCTCTCCGACAAGGTAATCCTCGAACTGAAGTACCGAGTGGGAATGCCTGCCGTGTTCAAGGCGCTGGTGGAGGCGTTCGGCCTGCGACCCGCGCCAGTCTCCAAATACCGGCTGTCCATGGTCGCGCTGGGCCTCGCGGCCGACCCGGCCGCCGAAGAGAGCAACGCGTGCCAAGCTTCCTGACCGGTGTGTTGCAGCCGGGGCCGGCTCTGGTGCCCCTGGAGGTCTTCTTCCGCCTGGTCATGGCCGCGGTCCTGGGCGGCGTGGTCGCCTGGACGTACCGGCACACGCGTGATCTCACTGACGCCTCGCCCACCTTTCCGGCCACGCTCGTGTTGCTCTCGGTGCTGATTGCCATGGTGACGCAGGTCATCGGCGACAACGTGGCGCGCGCGTTCAGCCTGGTCGGCGCGCTCTCCATCGTGCGCTTTCGCACCGTCGTTCGCGATACGCAGGATACTGCGTTCGTGATCTTTGCCGTGGTCGTGGGCATGGCGGTTGGCGCGAACGACCACTGGGTGGCGGGCATCGGGTTGGTGGTGGTGGGCACGGCGGCGGCGTTGATGCGGCCCCGCGGGATCGCGGCGGGCGGCGTCGGCGCACTCGACTCGTTCACGCTGACGATTCGCATCGCCACCGGCGTTGATCTGGAGCCCCTGCTGGGGGGCCTGCTCGACACACATCTTGAACAGCGCCACCTTCGCTCAATCAAGACCGCGCGACAGGGATTGGCGATCGACGTGTCGTACACCACGCGCCTCAAACCCGGCTGCTCGCCTGATGAACTCGTGAAGTTGTTGAACCGCATTGACGGCGTTCAGGACATTGACCTGTTCCGGGATACACCGGCGAACGAGTAGAAAAAGGTACACCCCATGACACGTCTCCTCTCGCTCATCGCACTACTCGCCGTGACTATCGGTGCCGGCCCCATGACCGCACAGGGCCCAGGCGGCATCCAGATGTCCGAACGCAGGCTTGTGGACCAGTTCGACAAGGACGGCGACAAACGCCTCAATTCAGACGAGCGGAAAGCCGCGCGTGATTTCATGGCGGCGAACCCCGCGCCTGGACGCGGCGGTCGCGGCGGTCCGATGCCGGGTGGCCGCGGAGGTGGAGGTCGAGGCATGGCGCCGGCCACACCGGGGATCAGGATTGCCCCAGCCGACGTGGAGCCCGCAACGACGCCGTTGTATGACCTGGCGACGATGCGAACGCTGTTCTTCACGTTCGAACACGCGGACTGGGAAGACGAGCTTGCTGCATTCAACAACACCGACGTTGAGGTGCCGGCGACCCTCGTGGTGGATGGCAAGACCTATCGTGACGTCGGCGTGCACTTTCGTGGCGCATCGTCGTTCTTCATGGTCCCTGAGGCGTCCAAGCGCTCGCTTAACGTCGCGGTTGATTTCGTGCACGAGAACCAGGCGCTGCCGGGCGGATACCGCACCCTGAACCTGCTGAATTCGAGCGGCGACCCCACGCTCATGCGGGCGGTGCTCTACCAGCAGATTGCCCGACAATACCTGCAGGCCGGGCACGCCAACTTTGTCCGCGTGGTGATCAACGGCGAAAACTGGGGCGTGTATCCGAGTGTGCAGCAGTTCAACAAGGACTGGCTGCGCGATCACTTCACGACCACTGAAGGTGTGCGGTGGGCGGTGCCCGGCAGCCCCGGCGGCCGTGGTGGGCTGGAGTACATCGGCGAGAACGTCGCGGCGTATAAGGCGCTGTACGAAATCAAGAGCAAGGACACGCCGAAGGCCTGGACCAACTTCATCCAGATGACGAAGGTACTCAACACGACGCCGGCGGACACGCTCGAGGCGGCGCTGTCGCCGATCCTCGACATCGACGGCGCGTTGAAGTTCCTGGCACTCGACGTCGCCCTGGTCAACTCCGACGGCTACTGGGTGCGCGCGAGCGACTACAACATCTATCAGGATCCGAAAGGCCGCTTTCACATTCTTCCGCACGATACCAACGAGACGTTCTACAACGGGGGCGGCACCGGGGGACCTGGTGGCGGGCGCGGCGGTCCTCAAGGGGGACGCGGCATGATGATGCCTCCGCCTCCAGGGGGCGTGGGCCAACCCATGCCGCCGATACCGCCAGGCGGCGGTCGCGGCGGTGGCGCGGGGGGCGTGACGCTCGACATGTTCACCGGCATCGACAACCCTGCCCGGCCGCTCTTCTCGAAGTTGCTGGCGGTGCCGGCGCTGAAGGCGCGGTATGCCGGCTACGTGAAGGACATCGCCCAACGCTGGCTTGACTGGAAGGTGCTGGGCCCGATGGTCGCGAAGCATCGTGCGCTCATCGAGGCCGAAGTGCTGCGGGACACGAAGAAGTTGACGACGAACGACGCGTTCACGGCGGGCATTGACGCGGACACCGCAAGCCTCAAGTCGTTCGCGGACCAGAGACGCGCGTTCCTACTTAGATAACTTAGGAACTGGGGAAGTTCCTAAGTTCCTAATTTCCCAACTTTTCTACGTGTTTCCTTGACCTTCGCGCGCAGCACTTTTGCGTCGATCCGGCGTTCGCGCGAGGCCAGGGTCGGCTTGGTCTTGCGTCGCGCTTTCGGCCGGATCGCAGCCTCTGTCAGCAGATGCTCCAGTCGTGCTTTGGCGGCCTCGCGATTCTGCGCCTGCGTTCGATAGACGCGGCTGTCGATCAGCAGAATGTCGTCACCGACCATCCGCCGGCCGGCGAGCACTCGGAGCCGAGCCTTGACCGCAGAGGGCAAATCGGCACGACCGACGTCGAGGCGCAGTTCGACGGCCGTTGACACCTTGTTGACGTTTTGCCCGCCGGGCCCCGAGGCCCGCACGAAGCGCTCCTCGATGGGGAGATGATCAAGAGACATTCAGCACGCCGCCTTTGACCGTGTTCGTTTCTGCTTCACTCTTCCGACTGCGGCTGGTGAGCTCCGCAGCGCCAGCACTCTGTGAACTGCGACTCGACCCGTTCGCCACAGGTGGCACATGTCCACGCGGCGCCATGGCTGGTGGCAGGGCCGTCCGCCGCGCCGTACGCGAGCAGAACCTCTTGCGCGCGTGGCACCTGATCGTCGTCGCTCACCCAAACCGTTGGAAGTGTGTCCGACGTGACGGGCGCTTCTCCCCGCGCGCTGAAGAGGCTTTCGCCGTGCACCTCAGCGGCAATGCCGTTCGACTCCAGCAGGCCCCTGACCAAGTGCGCTTCAGTGGGGTGCTGAGCGACGAAGACCTGTTTCACCTCGCGCCTCCCAGTGACTGAAGTGGCTGACCACGTTGGGTATGTCGCACGTGCACAGCGTATCTGGAACGTCCGGGATGTGGAACACGAAAGAACGACGGGCCGGGTTACCAGACCCCGGCAGGCGCCCGGATCCCGCCAGATAACACCGCGTGGCGAACATCGTCGAGGGTTGCCAGGCCGCGTGGCGCGATGCCGCCCCATTCGAAGCGAGTGTCGGCCGGCGTCCAGTGAAACAGCGCCACATGCCACGTGTGAGCGGCGCCGCCGCGCTCGTAGTAGACGAGGCAATAGTCGATCGTGCACCCCGCCGCGACCAGCCGACGGGCTGGCAGTCCCTGCGTGCCGACGACGTCGGTGACCTGAAACTCGGCTCGCGGCTCAACGATGTCGAGGGTGAGGCTGCCGAACAACCTCTGCAGGCCGTCTCGGACGCCGAGCGGCAGTCCTCTCAGAGACGTCACAACTCCGAATCGCCCGTCCCTCACCTGGTCCCGCAGCGGCCCGGGCAAATCAACGGGGGTCACCGCCTGTGTGCAAGCCAAGGCAACAGTCCAGAGTCCTACGCCGATCACGGAAAGAAGACTGTGAGGCATCACTCGAGAATCTTCCAGAATGAGTCTTTGCGCATGATTTTGCCGTTGGCGAACTCCAGCAGGTCCACGCCCCTCACTTCAATGTGTTTCCCTGACGCGGAAGTGCCGGACAGCGTCCATTCAGAGACCCCGAAGTCACCACAGGCCCAATGTCGATCTTCGCCGTAGTGCACATCAGGAATGCCCTCGAAGCGTTTGGCGAGGCCCGCCCGAACGTTGTCCTTGCCGATGTAGCGATCGCCCCGAGGGCCACTGCCTCGCGGCATGAAAAACACGCAGTCGTCCGCGAAATGGCCCATGATGGCATCCAGATCGTGGCGATTGAAGGCGTCCAGGAACCCCCTTAACACCTCCACGGTCACAGGCTGCTCAGACATTGCAAGACCTCCAGGTCGCACTCGCTGGGGGGAATGATGGCACAAGGGGCTGGCGCCCCCGTTCTACCGGGGATCCGGCTCTACACTCACGTTGCCTCCGTCTGGAGGTAATGGCGCCAGCCGTCGGATTCTGCCGTGGCCTTGATGACCCGATTGCGCTCGACGAGGAACGCACGTAGATAGCGCTTCAGGACGAGCGCGTCCACTGCCCGTCCGAGAGGGCCAAGTGGCGAGTGGAACTCGAATACGTCGCGCATGACCGTGCCCCGCGACGTCTGAGAAAAGTAGTGGTGATGCTCCATGTGTCGGAATACCCCCCGAATCATCCGGTCGCTGAAATGGGTGGGCGGTTCGAACGCCTCAATCCGAACCGTCAGACACTGCCAGATGCCAAGATGCCGTGCGCGCCAGGTAACCTGATCGCCGACTCCCATCAGACCAGAGGTCACGCCAGCCACCGCGCGCTCCCCGGTCTTCGAGGTGGAATTCGTGTGGAGGTCGATGCTGCGCGCCAGGTCGAAGACCCGGCCGATCGGCGCATCGACAATGGTCGTGATTTCGATGGTGGCCATGCAGGATGGCTTGATCTAGATTTTCACCGAGCAGCGGAATCCCCGCGCGGCGTAGTACGACTCAGCACCGTTGTGATACACGAAGACCGTGTCGTAGCGGCGATCGCAGAACAGCGCACCGCCGAGCTTGCGGACCTGAGCAGGTGTGTGCACCCAGCTCGACGTTGTGGTGTCGAACGGACCAAGCTCCTGGAGGCTCCGATACTCTTCCACCGTCAGGAGGGTGCCACCCATCGCGGTGGCCATGTCGATCGCAGTGCTCTTCGGCTTGTGCTCTTTTCGCGCGTCGAGTGCCTGGCGATCGTAACAAACACTGCGGCGTCCTTTCGGGCTCTGTGCTGAGCAATCGACAAAAAGACATTCGCCGGTCTTTTTGTCGATCCCCACAACATCCGGTTCGCCACCGGATTGCTCCATTTCATTGAGCGACGAGAGTTTGGCACTGTTCGACGCCAGCCTTGCGTGCACGGCGGACCATTCGAGACCGGCATGGCGGTGCCTATGCGCTTCGAAGCGGGCTTGCAGTGATGTAAGCAAGCCGTCGCGTTGCTTCCCTGTGATCTCTTTGGCGTTGGGCATCTTGAGCGGTCCCTTCTCACTTTCCTACTTGCCGTGATATTCCTGCAGAGACTTCACCGTCAGGCCCTCGGTGCGTAGTGCCCCGATGGCACTGACCACCGCCGACGCGCCGGTCAGCGTCGTAATCGCGGGAATACCCTGCAGCATCGCGGCGCGGCGGACGGCACGGTCGTCGAAGAACGACTCGCGGCCGAGCGGCGTATTGATCACAAGAGAAATGCGCTTGTTCACCATC
>Ga0163151_10001280_pt1 | contig 42780 bp, 62 predicted proteins | sample OliLakLV19MP5IB2_FD_145596 | JGI IMG/M metagenome (GOLD analysis project Ga0163151, IMG submission 145596) | Freshwater microbial mat bacterial communities from Lake Vanda, McMurdo Dry Valleys, Antarctica - Oligotrophic Lake LV.19.MP5.IB-2 | ecosystem: Environmental > Aquatic > Freshwater >...
GACGGACTGAGTGAGGCGGATGGACTTAGCGATCTACTAGCAGATGCGCTTGCAGATGCGCTTGCAGATGCCGAAGCTGATGCTGAACCTGCACCTGCACCTGCTGTCGTAAAACTTCTTATAGTAGCCCAAGCACCGTAAGTATTACTTCCCAAGGGGTCTGTTCCTCTTACTCTCCAGTAATAAGTTGTTGATGCAGTTAGGGTATCTCCTGCTTGGACAGTGTAAGTTACTTGATTTCCTGATGGCCAAGGGTGGGGATCTCCAGTACCTGCAAAGGTAGCGTCTGGCGTGACGGAGAGTTTGTTGAGGAGAGGAGAACCAAATGTATTTACCGTATCTACTTGTACGTTATATTCAATCTCATCACTATCGACATCTGTTCCTGTAAAGAGTAAGTCTGGGGTGGTGGAGACAGTTGTAGCTGAATAATTTACATCCACATACACTTCAAAAATACGAACAGCAGCAGCAGTTGTATCGTTACTTTGAATAACAACCTGTAAATTAGCTAGGTCTGCAACAGTCCACGATCCTCCACCAGGTCTTGCGATATTGGTCTTGGTGTAATTCGCTGCTGTGGTCGGGATTGCAGTATCAGTAGATGCAAGGCTGTTTGTGCTACTTAGCCTAAGTCCTACCGTTACTTGTCCTGCAGCCGAAGTTTCCGAACGTGCTCTAAATCTTACGTCTATAGAAACAATTGGCTCACTACTCAACGCAGAAGCTCCCAAATTTAAGTCATCTTCCAGTAAGGTTCCCGTATTATTTCGGATATACGAAGTATCACTATTGTCAGAAGTTGCTGCATGATTAGATGTGCCTGTAACAGCATGGGCTGCTGCGTCTCCTACTGCATTTGGTCGTAATGTTTCTACCGATGCATCGTTAGGGGTATTCAGGGCTACTGTAGGTGCTGCCATATATTCAGTTTACACGTTTACTGGCCATTTGAGAAAAATTGCGAAGATTAGATTTCAATAACCATGTAGGCGTAGGCATTAACTGCTGCTGCTGGATATGATAAAAATATCTGTTTGTTGTGCTAGCCATAGGTTAAATCTCAAGCCATAGACGGCCTGAAAGTATTCTACCAATATTTACTTGCGAAACTCTATACATATCTGCTATTTTTTGCTGTGTTATTCCTGTTTTAAATATCGCTATGTTAGACATATTGTTTCAGTTGTGGTGGTGTTTACTGCTGTACCACTTGCGGTTGCCCAAGCTAATGTTTCTGACCAAAACTGTCTGCTCATATTTTTATCATATCACACTAAGCTTCGTCATAACTAACATAACAATTAAGCCGCAGGCGGCGGAGCAGACATTGGTAAAGGCGGTGGGGTAGCACCTGTAGGCTGTTTAGGTTGTCCAGGCGGTACCGTCCCCATCTGCGCCTGTTGCATCATCATCTGTCTCTTCTCTTCTTCATACTTCATAGCGTCATTCAGCTCATCAGGTGTAAAGTCTGAGAACTCTAATACTTTTCTCTTATAAACTGTATCTACTACAGGATTGTCAGGCATTATAGTTTTGGCAGCGTTCATCTTTTGCAAGGCATCTTGAGTCTCGGCATTTCTCTCATCTTGCGACCACACTTTGCATCTGTATCCTGCCTCAGACTTCCAATCTGCCGGACTAATCTCTCTCTCATAGATATTATCTGTATTTCTTCCCTTTTTATATACCTTAACTGCGTCTATTTTATCCCCTGCTGCCTCAAGTAACTTAATGAAGATCAGTCCTCTGTCTTTCCAAGCCTGTGTATAGAATTTAGACATACCCTTGACTCGCTCTTTAGCCTCGCCTAGAGTTAGTTGAACCTCACCTAGTGTAACCTGTTGCTGGCTCTTTACTCCCTGTAAGGTTTGTGTTGCCCCTGTGCCTTTCTCAAGCATCGTTAAAAGGAAGTTCATCTCATCTAAGGACTCGGACAAATCCTGAACGGGCATTTGCTTAAAGACATCATCAATCTTTCCGCCTGACGGAACAGGGATACCATACATTCCCCAAGCTTGAGGCTGCCAAGTCTGAGGCACAAAACCCTCTATAGATGAATCAAACAAGTTCATATTTAAGTTTTTAAGCGTTCTATTCTCAACTAACTGTGAAAACCATGTGTTCGCTACCTTGTTAGGCGTTCTAACCATATCTCCTGTACCATCTGACCAGAAGTCTTGTCTCTCTAAGTCTCCTGCCCATGTAACATAAGGATAGTGATTTTTCCAGAAGTGGTCTTTTGTAACCCCGATCACTTCCTCAAGCGGTTTACGCATTATGATTTGCATATCATCCACTGATATTTTTAAGAATAACTCTTCTTCTGTTGATTCTTTTTTTGTGTCATAGACAAAATGTAATGTAAGTTCAACATAAGTCTCCCCTAAAATAGGCTGATCAACATCGGGTACTCCCATTTCAGACAGTTTTTGGTTTTTATCACTTAACATCTGAAGATTAGCTTTGGCTTTAAGAAGTCCTTGATCTGAAGCGTGCCAAAGACTTAGCTTTTTAACTGCTTCCTGATCGTAGTCTTTATTCTTTTCAAGTGCTGATAGAGGTTCAAATATGTGTGTGTGGACCAAGAAGCGCGAAGAATGAAGATCAAATGGGTTCATAAACCTATCCACTAGAAGATCCATCGGATCTTGAACTATCATCTTTACCTTGCCGTCAACTATCTGCCATTGGTCAAATGTTCTTCCGAAGTAAAACTCTTGTTTCTTGTCTACAATATCCTGTAATTCAAAACCATTCTGCTCTCCAGTGTATTTCCAGTATTCGTTATAAAACACCTCTTTATCTTTTGCGTTGCCTAACTCTTCAAACTCTAAAACAGGCATATCATCCATGTCTTTGAGAAGAGTTTTGAGGGTGAGCTTCATTAATGGAAGGTTTACGCTTTGGCGATTTGTAAGCCTATTCGTAGTGACCTTATCCCTTCCTAAAGTGTAGTTTTCTAACCAATCCGAGTGACGCCTCTCACGATAATTGAAGCCAGACTCAGTATTAAGACGCAGTACTTCTAACTCGGGGTTACGCAGTTCGTTTGCCATGATTTAAGAATAAACTACTTTTATGTTTTTACGCAAGCATTCCTGGTAAATATCCTTTGACGCCTCCAAAATCTGTCTGTGGTGGTCTAGGAGCTGTTGCCTTTAAGCTCTCAAGGCTATACCTAACTGAATCCATCGCGTGATTCCAGATAGGTGACGGCTCATTAACAACTTTTCCGTTCTTATCAATCAACCATAGATAGTTCCGGTACTCTTTCAAAGCATTGACACTTCGTTTTGTGATAAATATTCTCTGATTCTGCACATACTGAATACCCTGATTGACACTTCCCGCCCCCTTCATTGACGGAAGAACACTTAACCCATATCCCTTAATTTCATCAATACTCTTTGGTTCTGCTGAATCTGCAATAATCAAAGCTCTTGGCATTGTAAGAAAAACATCCGCTATCTGTCTGTTACTTAGCCCTTTTTGGTAAATCACCTCGTCAACTATAAAAGCGTTATTCCACTGATAAATACCAACTGAGGCCGTAGGATCGTTTGTATATCCAAAGTCAAGGCCATAACGCACTAACCTTGCCTCGTGAGGTACTTCGTCTATTGTTTTCCAGTCTGTGTAAATACGACCTTCAGATGTTCCTAACTGACCCAAACCGTAAACATCCCAAAAGCCCTTATTGCTTTGTCTTGATTCTAATTCTTTAACAACTGTCTCTGGTAATGCTTCATTATCTTTATAAGTAAGAATTAAAAAATCATGTTCTAATTTAGGAATTATCTCTTCATGAATAAAAAAGGAAGCAACAGGGTTATAATCTACAAAGATAACCTCATCAGTTCTAATAACTAACTGAGTATAAGTCTCATAATTTATATTATTTGCTTCATTGATAAATAAAATATTACGTCTTGGGCCTCTCACCTTACCTGGCTGATCTGTGCTAAAAAACTCTATCTTACTTCCTGTTTCAAATGTATAGATAAAATCAGTTCTACTCCAAAATTCATCTTTGTAGTAATTCTGCTCCTGCATAATGTTTAAAAAGTCACGAATTGCCCCCCTACGAAGATGTGGAAAACTTTCAGAAACAACAGAGATAAGTTTGCCCTTAGTAGATTGTGCAATATCAATTAAGATAAGAAGAATTGCTAAGGTTTTACCTGCTGAACTACCACCTTGGACAATCCGAAGTCTTTTTTTAAGTGCTAGTATTTTTTTAAGTGCTGTTGTTTGAATGTATGCCATCTTTAAGATAATTTATAGCTTTTAATAAAAGACTAGAACCCATTATTTATCAAGTGTTACTCCGTTTAAAATTGGTGTAGGCAATGGCTTACCGCCTGAAGTTATATCTGTATGAGTTGTTTCTACCATATCATGATTAACCTTCAAGAGTAACCCAATTATTGTAGCATTTACTTCCTTGCCTCCGAAAATACCAGTTCTAACCAATGCTTCCTTTTGCATCATCTTTAATTTCTCAATAGTGTAGGAAAACTCTTTATGAACTTTCGCCCATTGATATAAAGTATCCCTACTTATACCCAGTCTTAAAGCAATACCTTCAACTGTAGGAATCTGCATATTTTCAGGAACTGCCTCTGCAAGATATTCGTTTATCTCGGCTATAGCTGTTGGGGTATATTTTGTGGGTCTTCCTCCTGCGTGTGCCATAATTTTACCGTTCCTTTCAGAGTTTGGTTTCAATTAAGAATATACTAAGGAGTTATTTCTTTGCAAGCTCTTCTTTTACCGGAGTCTCTGTTAATGTTATTTCATTTACCCCGATATTATAAGTAATGCTCTTACTAAATCCTTTTTTTGCCTCTCCGTCTATCCCTAATCTTTTATAAACTCCTCCAAGTAAAGCGTTCTTGTATATCTGCATTCCATCAAGTTGAGCATTGGAAGCAATGATACCAATTTCAAGGTCTCTTAATCTGTTTCTTTCTTCTACTGAGAATGTAAACTTCTTAATAATAGGTTTCATACTGATCTTAACATGACATATCTAGTTTTGTTACTTATTTCTACTGACTCTCTTATATATCCTTTTCTGATTAACGCATAAATCGCTTCCCTTGTTGTTGGCATATTTATTCCCTCTACTTCCATTGCTTTAATAATTTCTGATCTTGGTATTGGTGTTTTTTTTCCGTGAACCCAATATATGATAAATTTCATTATCTTCGTTTGTAACTCATTAATATCGCTAAGATTTGTATAGACAGTACCCATATTATTAGACTCTCAGGCCTTCCAACCGTAGATCGTCACTTCTTATGCTTCATCTCGAATTGGAACGCCCTCAAGTCTCGTATCAAATGTCATACTACCCCCCTTGCCTTTAGCGTATCGTTACGGAAAATAACAAACTCACCTAACGCTTGTGTATGTTCCTTAGTGAATACGTCTACCAGCCCAAACAAAGCCTCATCTACTTGTGCCTTGTGTTCCGCATCGTGTGTGTGATGTGCTTCATCACTTAGCTCAAGATAATCCCTCACAATAAAAGGAAGAGCATCCATACGAGCTTGTATAGGATCGTGTGATGGATATTCTTTCATACTATCTTTGCATTGTTGGAAAGTAACCAACAAGTGTCAGAAGGAAAATCAACAAAGCAATAAGCCCTGCGAAAGAACCGATTACAGGAAGGAAACTCCCTGCGATCAAACAAAGTACATACGCAATAATTGCGTTAACAATTGCAAATAAAATTATAGTAAATGACATATTTTTCACCCCCTTTTTATCATAAATAATATTCCAAGTATCAGCACTAAAATAATAACTATTCGTATAAAAATATAGTTAATTAATTCCTTTTGTTTTCCCTGATTCCACTGTGCCAATATCTGTCTCCCGTACTCCTTGTGTAACCCCTGAATCTTTTTAATGTAAAGCCTTCTCATAGTCATTTCTTTATTTTAGTAAACTTTGCGCCCTGACTGCTTACACAGGTTTTTGTGCAGCATCAATTTTTTCATTGAGTTTTTTCATAGGTTCATCTCCACAGTCAGCTTTCCCAGAACATTCACAGCAAATAGACTTGCCCCCGATGTTGTGCTTATTACAGACACTATGTGTGCCCTCTTCTCCGTGCTTGAATGGTTTTAGGTCGTTCATATCTCCTTGTCTGATTCCTGCTCTCTAAATACTAGCTTTCTCATATCTTCTAGATGGTATTTGGTGGCGCTAAGTTCAGCGATTGTTTCTACCTGTATAGTGGTCGGTAAAACTGCTTTGTCTGTTAGTGCATCAATAAGCTCTTGCATAGGGAACATATGTGGAATAACCATAAATGGCGTGTAGTCTCTCCACTCCGCACCCTCTTTAATATCCTCCCAAACAATGTGTCCTTTTTCTAAATATCCGTTAAATGACTTACCCAGTTCATACTTAACAAGCATTATATCTAGGTAATCCCCTATTTTTGGTGCTTTATAAAATTTGATTGTTGCTTTGTGGGTGGACAGAAAATCCAGGATATCACTCTCTCTATAGCGTCTATCGCCTCGATCATTTACTCTTACAGCAACCAGAGTTTTGTCATTGTCCCACCTTCTAAGAGTTTCAGGGTGAACCTTGATGAGAGCCGCCGCTTCTGCGAGTGTTAGTAGTTTTTTCATATAAGTAAAGGTTTATTTCTCCAACCCATTGTCTTTAGTAAAGATAGTTTTTCCGTTCCACCCACACCCACATTCTTTTTTATGTAACTTCTCAAGAGCTGGCATGTTATCTTCTAGTGCTTTAATCAATGCTTGTTCTGCTTTAACCCATGCTTGGCATGCTTCCTCCCGTGCTTGTTCTGCTTTATCCCATGCTTGGCGTGCTTTATCCCATGCTTGATCTGCTTTAGCCCATACTTGGCATGCTTTAGCCCATACTTGGTATGCTTTATCCCGTGCTTGGCATGCTTTATCCCATACTTGGTATGCTTTAACAAACTCACTAGGCAACTTACCCTTGACAGGTTTGATAAGCCTTAGTCTTAGCTCAATCTCATCCTCAGGCTTATAATCCTTAATGTATTTAATCCTATTCTCTAAAGGTTCAGTCAATGCCTCAACAAGTATTTCGTGGTGGATATGCCAATAGTATTTAAGTGTTTTAGTTTTCATATATGATTATTTCTCCAACCCATTGTCTTTAGTAAAGATAGTTTTTCCGTTCCACCCACACCCACATTCTTTTTTATGTAACTTCTCAAGAGCTGGCATGTTTTTTCTTAGTGCTTTAGCCCCTGCTTTATCCCATACTTGGTATGCTTTATCCCATGCTTGGCATGCTTTAGCCCATACTTGGTATGCTTTATCCCATACTTGGTATGCTTTAGCCCATGCTTGGTATGCTTTAGCCCGTGCTTGGTATGCTTTATCCAATGCTTGGTATGCTTCCTCCCGTGCTTGGTATGCTTTAGCCCGTGCTTGGTATGCTTTATCCAATGCTTGGTATGCTTCCTCCCGTGCTTGGTATGCTTTAACAAACTCACTAGGCAACTTACCCTTAACAGGTTTGATAAGTTTTAACCTTAACTCAATCTCATCTTCAGGCTTTTCTTCCTTAATGTACTTAATCCTGTTCTTGAGAGGCTCGGTTAAAGCCTCAACAAGTATTTCGTGGTGGATATGCCAATAGTATTTAAGTGTTTTAGTTTTCATATATGATTATTTCTCCAACCAACAAGTATTGCTACAATAGATGTTTCCCTTTGAGCTTTTGGAATTAGCAGCTCCGCACTTGCCACACTTCCCATAATCTACATAATACTTTTCATATAAGTTATTCTCGGTTAAATAGTTGTGCATTTCAGATGATAAAGTTTCAACCCAGCTAAGACTATCCTTTAAAACTTTATCTGTTAGCCAAACAATAGACATATCGCTTTTTTTAGCGTGTTGGTCGTAGTGATAAATTTCCGCCTTATCCGCATAAAGCCCCGACATTGTTGCTAAAACCCCGTACACGCCAGCCTGCGGGCTTGAGGCATAGCTCTCGCTGCTTGTCTTGCCCGTCTTCCATTCGTAAATAATAGGCTTGTCGTAACAATCTATTACTCCTACTAAATCTAACCAATCATGAATTTTTACTGTTTTTTTTATTTCCGGTGTAGGATTTATTAACTTAATACTTCCCAGCTCCGATGGTGTAGCTTTATTTTTGAGTATATAGTCCTTCCATTGATCGTGATACCTTTTGCCTTCTTCCATAGCCGGACTGGTAAAAGTTTCTAAATGAAAATACATCTTGATTGCTTTTTCCCAATCACCGGAAGCCCAAGTGCTTAAATTAGAATATGAAGCCCTAAATTTATTATTCATCTTTTTTACCTTTCAAAGAGAAAGTAATTGTTTTTGTTCTCTCTGCTTCAATTATGCCTTGTGGCAATCCTTTGTTTTCTTCCGCGTATTTCTCGATCTCTTTGGCAACTGCGTTAAACTTAATACTTGTTTCGTATAGGTTCTTAGGCAATTTATCAATCAGAGACTCATCAATTTTATATCTCGCCCCGAAAGCTCGATAGTATACTTTTACATTGCTGGCTTGAATACTGCTAAAATTTGGATCAACCTTGAGTGCGGTTTCTTCTAGTTTCTTTTTGGCTGCGTTAATAGCATCTTCAACCTGTTGTCTTATATCTAGTAATTGCATCAATACTTCCTCGCCCTCCGGTGTTAAGAATATCTTGTCCGCGTCTACTACTAGCTTTGCTAATTTTTGTATATCTATATTCATTTTAACACCTCCCTCATTCCTGCAATATCAATTTCACTTATTATTTTTGGTTGTAATGCTGGAATATCTATTACGATAGGTCCTGCCTTGGCTTCTTTTGAAGTGCTTATTTTTTCAGGCGCCGGCAACTCGTTAAGCTCTTGGTACTTAATTTCCCTAAATTCGTTCTTCCCGTAAATGTCAGAAGCGATACCTAATTCCGAAGCACATTTTTTTAGAGCGTCTGTAGTTGCAGCTTTTAAGTCATTACCATAATCTACATATCCGGTTCCGTCTTTCTTCTTTTTCATATCTGCTCGACCAAATTGCTCTTTGACTATTACCGCACCGGACTTGGTTCGGACAGTTAATCTTCCGAGTACCCATATAAGATCACCCTCTGTGCCTTTTTCTTTTACTTCAAAATCCCAATTCCAAGCGAATACATAGTTAAGCACTTTTTTAACATATACTCCGGTAACATAATCCCAAACTCCGCCACCTTTTGCAGGTCTTGTGTAGACGTGTTCCTTTGGTGTCGCTTGTAGCATATGAATTAGTTGCTCAGTAAATAACACTGGTTTTGTTTTCTCCCCTATCTTTTCGTAAATTGTTAATGGTATTGGTTGTTTCATATTAGTACCAATTTTTCAAATCCCAGAATGCTTTTGCTTCAATTGGTGAGCCATAACGAATCGAGACATATTTAATTCCGCACTCCACTTGTTCTTTTAGGTCGGTTGTTTTCTTACAGTCATAATTACCCCATGTTGCGTCTAGAAATTGGAAAATTCCGAATGCTGTAGATGTAGGATTTTGTGCAACCACTCGGAAGTTACTTTCTCGTCTTATCAGCTCCTCCAATGCCTCCCACTCTTTTACTCCCCACTTTTTAAGAGACTCTTGTTTTACATATTCTTTAACAGCAGCTGTATCAAACATGTCTACAGTTGCCGGATCTATTTCTAACTCCTCCACATATACTTTCTCTATAAAGCTCGCAGACCTGGTAGATACAGGAGATATAAGTTTTTCGGTTTTAACCGGTACAAACATATCTTGAGTTGTGATAACAATTGGGCTTTGTACTTGATAGTGAGTAAAAAATACTCCACCTAATGCGTAAGCAGCGCCTAGTGAAACCAGGTAAAAAATAGACTTCCATGTGCCGGATCTTAAAAAGCGTGCTTTTACCTCGTGCTGGTTGCTTCCAACTTTTTTAACGTTTTTTCTAAATATCATAGGTATTTATAAATAAAGTGATCGAGTATATCGTGGTCAGTCTCTATATTTTCAGTGATGGCATCTCTTATCTCATTGTTTAATTTGTGAGATATATTAAAATTTACCAGTCCTCCCAGCTTGTCTTGTGCTTTCCACAATGCCTTGCGTCTTTTTTGCTGTATTTTAAATATGGTAGTAAAGTGTGTCATGTTTTTAGTTTTGCAATAAGACTTTCAATTTTGAACCTTTCCTTGATAACGTAAATCTCCATTTTTAATAACACTTCTAGTTGGGACTCTAAGGAATATATTTTGTATGAGTTGTCTTTTTTCATGCTTTTATAATTCTATAAATTTGTGGAATTGATAAATGAAAAACTAATGCTATCTCTTCTATCGATCTATCCTTGCAAAGTTTCCTGATCTCCTTGTTTCTTTTTTGTTTTTCTAATTGCTTCCTTGTCATATCTATATCACAACTTTATCACACTTTTATCATTCTGTCAAGTACCAAAATCATATCAACTTTTCAGCGTTTCTTTCAACCTCTTTATTCAATAACTTCCTCTTGCGGTCATTTAAAAGACTGCCTCCCACCGACAACCAAGCCTTCATTGCGTGGCTTGCCACTCTATACTCCTCTCGCATACGGGCTAACTTCTCTTCAATATGTATTAACTCATTGTTCATGCTAGTTTTCACTCCTCTTTTATGCCTATACAATAGGCCAAAGTCCTTGTGTTGCTAATGTGGCACTAATTTACCACGACTGCTACCTGCTATTAAATAAACTAACCAATTCATATTTTCTTTGAAAACTTTATATTTAACTTCTTCCTCATTTCGTCAATTAACTTTTGAGTTCTGATTTTTTCTTCAGGTGTTGGTTCTTTATATGCTGGTTCTTCCAATTGTTTTGGTTGATATTCAGGCTTTAACTTTCGAGATTTCCTAAAAGAAGAAACAAAAAATGAGGTATTGAGTGCTCCCCAGTCGAATGAAATTGTTCCTTTGATACCATGTAAAAGAGCATTATTGAATACAAAATATTCCATCTCGTTCATAATATACGGTTCTTTTTGGTTAGACATAAAGACCTCCCAAACTTCGTTATATTTTCCTACTGAGTCCTCTTGCGTCAATTGCTGGTCTGACATTTCCTTGCATCCTCCCTTCTATCGTTTTTTCCATTGCAATAATAACCCAGTTGCGAAGTGCTGACTTATAATTCTTGTAACGCTTTCCTTTGGCTTCAGCCCAGTTAGTCATCTTTTCTTTTTGGATTAAAACAAAAGCTGGTGTACAGTGATATTTCTCGGCTATCTCCTCAATATCTGACTGAGTTATTTCTTCTAATGAATAAAGTCTTTCTTTTTTTATTAAGTTTTTTCCTTTATCTTTAAATATATCCTTATCTATATCCTTATCTATATCCTTATAGCGTATCATTTTGATACTATCCTGAGTATCATTTTGATACTCACCTAGTATCGTTTTGATACTAGTAGTCTCATTTTGAGACTGTTCTTTTTTAATCAATACTGTGGTGTACCAATTTGAGGTTGTACAGAGTAGGCCTTTAATAGCTGTGTGCTTCTTAATCAATCCTAACTGAAGTAATTTATCAAGTGCTCTAAATATCGTTGCTCTTCCCAGTCCAAAATTTTCTGCAAAAGTATCTTTAGACATATAACACCAGCCAGGATAAGCACTCTGAGGATTATTAGCTAAATGATAGATAGCATCTGCAATACAATATTCTTCAATAGATAATCCGAGTTCTAACCTAGCTGTGTGATTTATAATCGTGTAGTTTAAATTAATCACAAAAAAACCTCCCCTTTAACCCCACTTCCGGTTGACTTCAAAGAGTCGAAGGATTGGACAACCCACCGAAAATGGGATTGAAAGAGAGGTTCTTGATAATGAATAACTGATTGTCCAATCATTCATTTATTATATAATAACCTAGTATAAAAGTAAACTGCTACTTAACACATAGTTTCGCTATGCAAACATATCAACTAGGGTAAAAAACAAAGCCAGTAACGGATAAACTCAAGCGCTATCAGTTGATCTGGCTTTATTTTTGGTTTACTTCGGTATCGCAGTTCCTCTATTCAAGGCTCGAGTATCGAAGTGGCAGCGATTTCCGACAATACTATCCCGATGTCAGGATGTTTTGTAACGTCGATTTCAAATTAGATGTTGTCATACTTCAAGTCTTTGTGCGTTTCTGTTTTTTCCCAGACCGCCTTGAATGATAATTGAGCTAAACCGAATACAACCAAGATGCTGTTTGATACACTCTCAAAAGCTAGTCTTGCGGTTCCAAATACAAATGATGTATCAAGCCAGTTGAAGAAAAGACCAAAAGCAGAACAAACCAGAACTGATACAAGAAGTCTCGCATCGGAACTGTTCGCAAACTTTCGATTGATAAAATCAATTAATATTGGTAGCAGTAGTCCAAAAAGTTCCATAGTTTCACCTCCTACTTATCGTATAGTTTTTTAATTTCAAAATATTTCATAAAAAACCAACTTGAAGAATCAATTATAGCCTTTATTGCTGCGTCACGTGTCGCAACTTTCTCATGCGCTTCAAGTGTTGCCTCAAGATTTGTCATAATTTCATTAATTTGTCGTAGTTCCAGCTCTACACCGTTTACTAGAATACGCTGTGATGGCTCTGAAATGACCTGTGGAGGCGTCGGAGGCGTTGGCTCTGGTATTGGATCAGGAACAGGCGTTGGGGTCGGTTCTGGGTCGTTTGGTGTGGGTGGTGGTGGTGTCGGAACTGGTTCTACACCCTTTGCGTTTTCCCAATCTGGATATCCTTTATAATTTCCAGATATAATTCGATTTCTCAACGCATCACCCTGATCTCTCCATGCTGGACTTGGACAAATTGTCGGATCACTTCCTGGCCATACAGTACAATCTTTGTGTCCCCAGACATCATCCCATGATTTTATATTTGGAAGATTTGTTGAGTGAAAAAGGAAAAAGTCGCACAAACGATTAGTTGCTAAAATTTGATGAGCGCTTGGGAGTTCTTTTGTAAAGTCACCAGCTAAACAAATACCAATTACTTTTTCATTGTTATTAGCTACGTTTGCTCGTCCTTGACCTATATCACCAACATACAAAACAGTACCGTCGCGAGCAATAATGAAATGATAGCCAACACCAGCCCACCCTCTGGCTTTATGTAACAAAGCGATTTCTTGTGCTTGTTGTCTGGCTGATTTGTTTGAAGTGTTGGTGACGGAGTGGTGAATAACAAGTTTCACAACCTGTGAAAGCGTGCGGTTGAAAGACCAATTAAAGCTATCACCCCAGATGTCTTTGCGATAATCATCAAATGAGTAGCCTTTTAAATCTGGACTGATCAAAATGTTTGACATATCAAAAGTATATCACAAAGTTTTACCACCTTGTAAATTGATAAAGCTACGGATAGCTTCTCCATATATATATTTATACTTCTTTGCGTAGAACTTTACCTTTTCCTTGGGCTGTAGCATCATCCACTTCATCTAAAAACTTTTTATTTGAATCACTGTCTTTATTTAACTTTTCCATAAATGTTCTAATCTCTACCAGTATTCTCGTTGTTTCTTCCATGAACACTTTTTGTTGAGGATCACGACCTTGTAAAATGGAAAGGTATTCTTTTTTGTTTTCCTCTGCTGCTTCATACAAGCCTTGAAGTTTTCCAATTTTATTAGAAAGTTCATTGATTTGCGCTTGATGTGAATTAACAATAGTGGCTTTTTCTGCTGCAAGTCTGGTTGCTTTTTCACGCTCAACAAGTGCGGTTTCTTTCAAGGTATCAATTAAATCATTTTTTGCCTTGTCTCCACCTGACTTGAACTGAGCATAGGCAAACCCGATACCAGCAATCAAGGTTCCTAGTCCTGCAAAAACTCCGATTATTATTGAGAGATAGTTAAAATTTATCATATTTTTCTGAGAAAACTTCTCTTATCGTGGCATTATTTTCGTCTTTTGTCATATTATTGTGCTAAGGGTTAATAATGTTTTAAGGCAATAATTCTTCAATCGTTTCAGTTTCACTTTCATCTTTCTCCGGCTTCTCATATTCAAAATCATAACTTTCTAATATGTTAGCTTGTATTATTTCCTTAGCTTTTGTTATAACAGTTTGTTTATTTTCATCGGAAAGGTTTTTAAAGCTAGGAAGTTGAGTTCTTTTAGTATACCAATTGTCATATTGTTGGTTAAACTTATCGTTGGCTTCTTTAAATTTAGTATCTCCTATTTTATTTTTGAATTGCCGTAATGTCTTATTTGGATTATTATTCCAGTTCTTTTGGGTAGGATTAAATGTGCTAGTTGAAAATCCCAAACCTTCTAAAATCATAGAACCAAGCAGAAAAGACGAATTAGGATCTTTCTTTAACTGTTCAAAGTTTTGCAAGATAATTGGACTAAATGTTTGCTTCAATGACCCTAACAATGTAACGGGTTCCCCTGAAAATGTTTTGCCCTGCCACAAATCTCTGACAAGTGCGGCAGATGGAGATAATTTACCTTCCCAGAAATTCTGAAATGTATCCAGTGCTGTTTGTTGTCCATATTTGCCTGATATTAAATTGGTATAATTACCCGTGCTACTCTTTGCCCAAAATCCTAATTCTCCATTGTGGTAACTTGGCGTAAGACGGCTTGCTAATACTACAAGGGGTGTAAGTCCTCCTGATATATCTGTCCAATGTCCGAAAATCTTAATCTTTCCAAAGTTTGTACTTCTGTTGTCTCTCTCAACACTGTTTGCGTCAATTAATCCTGCAACTACATTTATTGCCGCAAACGATGAAACTATACTAACTAAAGTTTTTGCTGCTTCTTTTCTTGCAACTGGGTTTGACCTTATTTCCTTATTAGTAAGACCTGCTGTTAAAATATCTATATTACCTTTTAAGAATTTGATTGAAAATAAAAGAACATTAAGCTCTTTTGCCAAGACCTCTCCTTTTCCTAAACTTCCTCTACCCGTTAGTGAACTTACCAAAGCACCTAAGCCTTCCGCTTGTGCCTTATTAGTCATATCCAACCCATTCTTTTCTCCTATTTTAATTACTCTATCTGCAAGATCGGCTCTTAATCTCAATGCACCGCCATTATATGCTGACTCGGAAGCTTTATATAATCTTTTTAAGAGTGGGATTTTAGCCAAAACATGAGAAGGATAAGCTTCTTCCGACAATACATCCAATCCATATCCTCCTGCTTTGTATTTGCCGTTCAAAGCATTGGGGCGGGAGTAAATATCGGCTTTAATTATAGACATAGCATCTTTACCCTTTAATTCCCTGCCAATATCCAAAAAGGACTTTGCAAAGTTTTTAGCCCAAATGTGTGAAGTTCTTATATCTAAAAGTGTTTTAATTCCCTGTCTTCCATAAAATGAATTGTCAAAAGAGGCAACTGCTGATTTCATTAATCCGGGTATGTTACCAACTGCACCCAAAGTCTTTTTAACTGGATTTTCCCTAAACGATAAACTTTTGGCTTGTAACTTTAATTCATTAACATAATCTTCTAATTTGACCTCATTGATACCATAATCTAGTCGCTCTGACTTTGATGCAAAAGTTCCATCTTCTTTTGCCTTAATTCTTAAATCCTGTGCCATTTTAGACAGTTCAGCGATGGTCTTGGCTTCTTGTTGTGTTACACCAAATCCAAGTCGTGTCTCAGCTAAGTCTCTTAAAAACGCTTGTTCTTCTGTCGGGTTTAAGATTTTATCCATTCTTTCAATTCTTGATATTAAATCTCTTCTTGCTGTTTTTGTTACCCCTCCCACTTTCTTAGCCCAGCTTATATATCCTGCTTTTTGATTTTTTAGAAGTAATTTACTTTCAAATAGTGCATTGACTTTAGTTGCGTTATCTCCAACAAAGTTTTTTAGAAAAGCATTACGAGCTTCACTAGACATACCAGCTAATTTAATAGGATCAATTCTGCCATCTCTTAGGGCTTTCTTAAACTCTAATACTTTTTCCTTTGTTATACAAAATGCCATATTAACACTCCAAACTCTTTACAAAATTATTCCAATCGTATTTATCTGGTTTCTTAACTTTAGATTGTATATCTTTTACTATTTTATCACTTACTTCTTGTGAGGTTTTGCCACTATATCTTTTAGTAAATGCTTCTTCTCTTACTTTTATAATATCACGCATAATCTTAACTGGCGAATTAGGGTCAATTTCAGTTAAGATAGAAAGTTCCTGCCCTGCTCTTGTTGATGCTAATGATGCAAGTTTTCTGGCAAGAGTAACATCTCCCCTAGCCATATTTTCCATTGCCACATAAATAGAGTTTTTAAGAATGTCCTTTGGTGCTTCTATTTCGCCTCGTAAGACTCTCATTGCATCTTCGGGATTTTTAATAACATAATCTACCGCTTTAGCAATATTTTCTTTTTTATTCATTGTTGTAAAAGTCGAGCCGAGTTGGTCTTTTATCTCTTGAGGCGTTTTATCTAAAGACTCTGTAACTCTTGCCTCTAGCCTACTTATCTTTTCAATGCCTTCTTTACTTGCTACTGGCAGTTGTTCACGGGGAACGCTTACTATTGTAGGCTTTACTTCTACTTTTGGCTTTACTCCTCCTGTAGCTTGGGTGTAGATTTTTTCTAACTGGGATTTGGTTTTGATTTTATCAGGTTCAAATATTACAGTTTCTATAGCGTCTCCACCTCTTTTTATAACAACACCGTCATATCCTAAATCTTTTATATGAGATGTAAATTGTTCAACTTGTCCTCTTACTGGTCTGATTAAACCACCATTGGTATCTTCGATTAAAGCATCTTCACTCATATTTAATAAATCCGCCATTTCTTTACGATTCTTTATTTTAGAAATATCAAATAATTTAGTTGAAATTGGATACACTTCCATTACAATCTTAGCCAACCTTCCTTTCGGAGCGACCCTTGCAAAACTCTCAGTATTTCCAAAATAAAAACCCCTACCAAATAATCCTTCATCTGTAGCTGTTCCTATTTTACTTTTATCAAAAACTTCAAAATCTGCATTTGTTCCATGATAAAGAGGTTTTCCCTGTCCCCTCACAAACTCCTCCACCGTTCCACCTCTTGCGGCTATCTTCCTTGCTTCTCGAGCGAGCGGTTGGAGGTCCGGAGGGATCTCTCCCCCTGTAGCTTGGGTGGGAGCTTTTTCCACAATTTTGGCTTCAGGAGTAATTTTGGCTTCAGTTTTGACTATAGGTTCAGTCGGTTTAACCTTATCTGATACTACAGGTTCTATTGGTTTTTGTCTTAATTCACTTACTCTTTTTCTCAATTCTTGGACTTTAGCCAATTTAGCAGGAGTTGGATTTTGATTATAACTATCAAGAGCTTTCTGGTATTCATTCCTAGCTTTTCCTATATCTACCTTTTGCTTATTAGCTTTTTCTGTCATTGTAAAACCTTCTCCCTCTACTATTGCACGTTTTTTCGGAGCTTCTATTTGCTTTGCTTTTGGAGCTTCTATCATTATATTTTGTCCTTGTTTTTGTGCCTCAAGTGCTGTTTTAACTAACGCTTTTCCTTCGGGGGTTTTCTCTTGCCCGCTTTTTATTACCGCCCCTATAACCTCTTGAGGGGTATTTTCTCCTGCTTTTAGATTAGATAGGATTTTTTTCCCTACTACCCCAAGACCCTTGAATCCAACAGCTGCTACTGCTCCTATTGCTACGCCTTGCGGAAGATTCTCTATTGCCTCCTGTGTGGTATTGGCTCTTGATATTGAATCTAATCCACCTGATAAACCGCCTAGAAAAAATGTAGTTTTCCAAAGTTTCCCAAAAGGAGCAATAATTTGTCCTACTCCTGCTGCTGTTTTTATTGCAGCTTGGGCAGGTGTAAGAGGTGGCCCTGCCTCTTGTTTAACAAAATCAATAAATTCTCTTTGATTTTTGCCTACATCGCTGTCTATTTGTCTTGATAAGTCTAGTAATCTTTTCTTTTGGGCAAGGTCTTTCTCGGTTTTTGCCCTATCAACTAATCTTCGGGACATCTTAAAAGCTTCCTCTGCCGATAGTTGTGTTTTATCCGACATCTTATAACCTAAAAGCACTCCTGCTTGTTTATAAGAATCTGCCGCCCCTGCTAGAATAAACTTTGCAACATCTTCTAGAGTAATACCTTTATCAAGTGGTTTTAGTAGCGTAGCCGAAGGTTGAGATATGGGAGTTGGATTAAGCTCACTTAATTGTGGTTGAGTTAGTTTTTTCTGGTTAGGCCTTAAAAAAATAGGTTCTTTAAATGGAGTAGCTTGTATATTAGGCTGTTTACCTACTATCTGCTCTTTTGGGACAGGAGATATAATTTTTTTAGGAGTTATAAAACTTATAGCAATTCCTTTTATTTTTTCAATACCTGTTTGAATTTCTCTTTTTGCGCTAGAGAATAACTCTTGACCTATATCTTGCTTGGGCTGTGCGGTAGGTTTTGAAACAACTGTGGGTTTTGCGATACTTGCAGTTTGTAATTGTTGTCTCGCTTGATCAAGGGGCACATAGCCAGTATTGCTACTAGGGGTTGATGTTTTAAGTCCTAAGTTTGATCTTGCTTGCGATAATGGTACATATGTCATATATTATATCGCTTCTTATCTTCTGATCTTGTTGTAGCATTTTGCTTATAAGGAGTGCTTGATACATAAATATCGTAAATTTGTTTATTTGTCATTCCATATCCAGAATATAAACTCATCATAGTACCAAGAGTCATTCTATTTTTTGCATCTGCAGCAGCAAAGCCTGGTGCTGCTGCTTTATCATCTTTTTGTTGATCCGCTATGCCCTTTGGCTTCTCTGGTTTAGTCGATGTTGCCGCTATAGTCTGTTTATTGATAATGTCTCCTGTTTGTGAGTTGATAACCGCAAATCCTTGATTTATATTATCATCCCATTCTATTATGGCTGTTTTAACATTCTTAGCTTTTTGTGCATTTATAGCGCTGTAAATCATACTGCTTGAAATTCCTGAACTTCTTGTAGCATTAGCAATATCATCACCACTGGCGTTATCAAATGCCCCTGAACTTATAAGGTTGTTGACTTGATCAAAAGCTGTTTTAGCCACTTGAGAATTGATATCAAATCTTTTAAGTTCAAGATTAAGTTTCATTTCCACATCTGCTTTTGAAGTGGCTATGTCACTTTTAATATTAGCTGTTCTCTCGCCAAACAATTGCTCAAGTTTTGCTACCCTTCCAACTCTTGTTGCCTCGGATAAGAAGGGATTATCATTTATCTTCCCTTTGGCTTCGATATGCTGTTTCTCCATTCCTGAAAATTGAGCCTGTTTATCCGTTATCCCTGATGATTTATATAGAGCGTCATAACTAACTACTGGGTCAAAGGTTGCGGGCGGAGTAAACCCTGCTCCTGCCCCTGCCTGTCCCGTAGTTCCTGCTTGAGAAAATCCTGATGAAGCTGGCGCTCCTGCTGTGGGAGAAGGAGCTAACCCTGCCGTCTGTCTTTGCTGTTCAATGTAAGCTACATTTTGTGGTGCGGTTTGAGCGATTACTTCTTTACTTACAGCTTGTCCTGCTCCAGACTGTGAAGAACCAGGATGTATTTGCCCTGGTTCACTAAAAGTACCACCCCAGTATTGTCTACCACTATACCAACCCCCTTGTTGAAATCCCCCTGGAGGGGTTTTTGGATTCATAATTTAAAAATTACCGATATTGTTTTTAGTCGTTGTTCTTTTATTGCTAAACATATCTCCAATATAAAACATTGGTTGATTCTTCTCATACTTAGCATTTTCTTGTTTTAGTTTGTTCCATGCAACCGTGAGTATTTGTTTAGCTTCTATACTTGCAAATTGACCTGATCTTTGGTCTTCACCCTTATTCTTTAAAATGGCTAAAGCCTCAAGAACGATACTTTCATTCGCTTCAGGCATATTGTAACTAAAAATTGTTGTATCGGCATCTGCGGATAAAGTTGTTATATTCTTCACTCCCCAAACACTTATATTGTTAGTTCCTGCCGTAGTGGGTACGGGATAGATAAAAAACCTTCTCTTCTGATTAGCCCACTTCTTATCAGTTGAGTTATCATTATCAGTATCTCTACGCCATACTAGATAATCCTCAAAAGCTAGTGGACTTCCATCGGGGTCTTCTCCATATTGTTTATCATCTACTTCCAGCTTCCACATAGAATCAGGGCGCCAGGTTGAGGGGTAGTCGTAAGGTTCAATACCATTTTGAGTGCTTGTTTTCTTGGCGTCTTCATTTTGGGGCCATCTATAAAGAGATCCAGCCTTCCTATACGCTCTGTTGATAACACGGTCAATTACAGTGGGAGAGAATAGAGTTGACTCATCTCCTATTGATAAATCGTCTTGAATGGCTTGTCTGATGCTCGCTAACGTGTCCATTTTTTAAGAATAGACGAAGTTTATATTTTATGGCAAGAGGAATTACTTTTTAATTAGAAGTTTGGTCTTAGTATCAACTTTGTATTGATGAATTTCGGAAGGTTTTTTATCTATCTCAACAAAAATATCTCCTTGTGAATGATCTGGGGCAAAATCGGCTGTAAACATTTTATCTTTTTCTTTTATTGAATCTATTGGTTTTCCGTCTTTATCAAACCATTTAACAGGTTTCCAATTTACCACAATCCTATCATTTGCCTCTTTATCGCCAATCCATACCTTTAAATGATCTTCGTTGTGGATTCTTCCGTCAACTGTTCCCTGTATTTCTCCTGTTTTTTTATCGAAAAATATAATCATAATCCCAAATTGTTTCTATATATTTTATATCTAAAATCAGCAGTATAAGAATCTGCAACCCCATCAGTATCTCCTCTTACTTTAACATATAATCTTGTAGTTGTACAAAATGCTTCAAACTTTCTGAAAACTCCTGATCCTGATCCATAACCTGCCGTTACATAGCTTGATCCTATCATTTGCCAATTAGTTAAATGTTTTACAAAAACCTCAAAAAAAGGATAATATCCCAAATCATGATTTACAAAAGTAACATATTCATAAGGAGGATTGGCGGCTGCTTCATTTATAACTATACTTAAAAGCCCTGAAGCATGATATTTTAATGTATCATATTCTGAATCATAAATTATATTATCCAAAGTCGCTTCGGTTAAAACATTATATCCAGGTTTAGAAACTCTAATTTTTTGTGTCATAATGGAACTTCAAATATATAATACTTAAATTTCAAGTCAACATTTACTGCCCGGAAATTCCTACCAGTAAAAATAATGTTAGTAGCGTCTGATTGTACTTCATAAAACAATATATCATTATAAGGAGCAGTATAAAATTGTTCGAATCCTGATCTGATTACTTCAGCATTTGTATCAGCTTTCATAAAAGCATCAACAAGGGGCGTATAAGACAAACCATGAGCTAAAGTTTTTGTAAAAACACCAGGAACTACAGCAGTAAAACTAGCAACGCCAGAAGCCACAATCTTAAATGTGTTGTAGGAAGAATGAAAGATAAAATCATTCGGATCAGTAGCCGTTAAGACATTTTTTGTTGCTTTTGATACTGCAATTATTTGTGTCATACTTGTTGGTCATAAAAAATATAATACTTATATGACCCATTATTGCCATTATTAATCTTAGTTATATATAAATTTGTAGTATCAAGTTCTGCTTTTAATAGTCCCGCCTCTGATCCTCCTGCTAAAAGTAGTGTCCAATCTGTAACTGTTCCACTTGTTTGTTTTCCAAATACTTTTACATGAGGAATATATCCTAAATTATGAGCAATTGTTGCCGTAGCACCACTCGCAAGTGTTCCTGACCCCCTAGCAAATTCTTTAATAAGAATGTTATCAGAATCAGCATAAATAGAATAATTATAAATATTAGTCTCGGTTAATGCATTATATCCTGGAAGTGATACTCGTATTGTTTGTGCCATAGTTCATACATTGCCTATCACAATTCTATTAGTTGTCCCATCATTTACTACGATTCTATTATTTGCCCCGTCAAGCCTTACGAAAGAATTACTCTCTCCTGTCCCAACATCTATTTCACCTGTAATTAAAGAACCTGATATAAGTGATCCTGCTCTAATTTCTCCTGCAAACACCGCATCTCCTGTAGTTCCATCAATAACAAAAGTAAGAAGTCCCGCTATATCTCTCGCAGTTATTCCATTAGGTGTAAGTCTTAAATCTCCAGTCAGTCCTTCCTTGAAACTCCCTATCTGAAATCCACCAGATTGGACTAACTCAAATTCCTGCAAGACCTTGCGACTTTTTGTATTAAGTGCTGTCGAAAGTAACTCAACTGCGGTTCTTTTAACCGGAAAAGACTTAGATGGCGTAGTTGTAGGGGCAAAAGTACCTGCTGGAAGCTGTCCTTGTGAAACAAGAGGCTCAATCCCACCTGGAAATGGGTTTTCTTCAATTACCTCCTGTGTAAATATTTGGTTGTTTTCCATATTAAGAAAATTCTATCCTTATTGTTCTTACTTCAGGACTTGAATTTCCTACAGGATTTAAAACAACTTTCGGATCAAAAGAAAAACCTTTATTGCCTATGCGGAATACTGCTTCTACTCCATTGGCTGTTGAATAGCTTGTTTGTCCATCTGCTGTATAGGCTCTGGTAAAACTACCGCTAGGATCGTTTCTGTACCAAAACTCTATACTTGCACCACTTGGAAGCGGATCAAATTCTAACTCGGCAGTTTTCCAAACATTTATACTAATAGGCTTTTTTCTTTGTGGTCTATATTCAAGTCCTTCATATGTCCCTACAGCCTTTGTAGTAGCGCTTACCGCTCGAACACCAAAATCAGAACCCGAATTATAGCTTGCAATAATAACCCCTTCTACACTAGCCACAGCTCCTATTTCATCTACATCCATAGCGTATTCAAGATTCAGTGTAAAGGGTTGTTCTTTGTTTTCTCTACCATAAGTGTAAATCCCATTCTTGCCAGAAGAAGCTCCAAACACTCCCCAGAGGGACATTCCTCCAAGTGTTTGTTTATCTACCCAAGAAAGTGCCGTAGATTCCCAATCAAATATCTCAACTTGATCTACCTCATTTGCAACTCCGCCAGGATTAACTCTACCTCCACCAGGGAATCTTCTGACAGGCATAGTATCTGTAAAATTAGCAAAGAATATCTCTCCATTAGTTCCTCTTTGAACCAGAGGATATTCAGTATCAATAGCTCCGTTGACTCCCTTGTTCGGATAGCCTGCCTTATACGTCCCTATTACAGCTCTGCCGTTTCTTTCAATTAAGGTCTTGGCAAGATTCCCTGGTATCAGATCAAGTGCATCATTTGTAAACGAATCATCATAACCTACTAGAGCTAGTTTCGAGCCATTAGCAATATAGTTAGCCCCACCTACTTGTTTCATTGTGTGCCAGTCTGTACCGGTTAGGTTTTGGGCTATTACCTCAACATCTGTCCAAGTACCTGAACCGGGTAGAGGCTTACGCATTACCTTAGTTCCTGTTGCCCATTGAAGATACGTCTTGCCATCACTTGAGGGTTTTTCTACTGCTCCTTTAATCCCTCCGTCTGGGTCTTTGTAGACATTTCTAGTAAACCCGTCTGAGTATCTTCTGTAGACATTCCCTGCGTTTCCGAACCCATAAGTATTGCCGTCTGTAGCTTTCACAAAAAATAGGATTAAATCTACAAATACATTATTAAGTCCAGCCGATGGACTTAGAGAAGGACTGACTGAGGAAGATGGACTAGCAGATGCCGAAGGGCTTAAACTCTTAGAGGCACTTCTTGAAGCACTGGATGAAGGCGAGGCACTTTTAGAAGGTGAGCCACTTGGACTGGTGGAGGGGCTGTTACTAGAGCTAGGTGATTGCGATTGACTTTGTGAAAGGGAAGCTGACTGTGAATGGCTTGTTACGAAAAGTCCTTCTTCTTCAAGTGCTTGCGAACTTTTGAGAGTTTGGCTATCATTTCTAATATCCAAATTTGAACCAAATTTAAAACTTCCACGAGTTCCTTTATTAGGGAAGGCACTCAAGCCCCCAAAAAATTCTTTTACTTCATATACTGGCATGGATTAAGAATAACGAAGATTTCTATTTTTAGGCAATTATGAATTTCCCCAATCCTTGTATTTGTCAATAAAAGTATTGTCCGTATCGGAATACTTGTCAACAAAGACATTCCCTGTATCTGTGTATTTATCTACAAAGACATTACCCGTAGTTGAATATTTATCTACATAAATCGCAAGAGAGGGTGAAGCGCTGGCACTAGCGCTGGGACTTAATGACGCAGAAGGGCTAAAAGACGGACTAGCTGAAGCTGACCCCGAAGCTGAAGGTGAAAGGGATGGGCTTACAGATGATGAAGGGCTAAGGCTTGGACTAAGGGAAGCCGATGGACTTTGACTGGCTGAAGGGGAAAGCGAAGCAGATGAACTACCTGATTTACTGGCACTTCCACTGGCACTTCCACTGGAACTGGGGCTGAGAGAAGCTGAACCTGAGCTAGAGGGACTTAATGACGCTGAAGGGGAAAGACTTGCCGATGCTGAAGCGCTAGCGCTACGGCTAGCAGAAGGCGATAATGAAGCACTTGCTGAAGCAGATGGAGAAAGACTGGCGGATGGAGAAAGGGATTGAGAGGCACTAGCTGAAGGGCTACCCAATACTTCAAATGGATAATATGCCTGTAGATTTGACTCATTTCCTACTAATTCTAAACTTCTATTATCCGCAATCTGTGTTACTGTTCGTACTACATTCCAAATACGAATATCATCCATCTTTCCAGTGAAGAATTGAATAGGAGTTGTTTCTGCACGTCGACAACCAATGGCTAAAAGAGAGGTACTATTAAAAATTGATCCATGAGTTGACCCATTTTGATCTGCCCCTTGCTGTACTCCGTCAACATAAAACTTATATAATTTAGTAGCAGCAGTCCATGTAACAGCAATGTGATACCAAGTTGCGTCAGAAGGTGTCCATCCTGCTCCTATGTCATCTATTCCACTACCATCGCTTGAGATAATCATACGAAGAGCATGGCTACCAGCAGGATTATTCCCATAAAACATATACGATCTTTCAGTAACTCCGTCATCGTGATATTTTGCTATCCATACCCAAGTGGAGCCATTAGCAGGAAGTCCATCAAACTTAACCCAACACTCAATGGTTATATCTCCTGTAATAGAAAGTGAAGCGGAATCAGCGGCAGTAAAATGTTGACTGCTTGAACCGAGAAAGCCCGCAGCAATAGTGCTTGCAGCAAAAGGTAAAGAGGTTGTTACCTCTGAAACGGTGTTGACGTTTGTTAGATTATTTGCATTCGCTGTCTTGTCGTTGAGATCGATAGCCATACCTCAAGAATAGAGGATATTTGTATTTTATGGCAAACTACTGAAGCGAATTGACTAGCTCGGAGTTTGGAGGCCAACCTTCAATTTGATTATCTTCTTCCTGCCAGTTTATAAGTAATTGTTGGTTTCTATATTGGTCCTTTCTCCACCGTTGGCCGGTAGCGTTCGCTCCGTGTTTTATATCTATATTCGCCACTTCCGATTTCCATGTTTCGTACTTAAACTGATTTTTCCACTGTATTCTATTATGAGTAAACGGTTCATGGCCCATAAGTCTAATCCAGCTATTAAACTCATCTAACGATAACTCTTTGCTCTTTTGCTCAATTAAGGCGAACCGTTCTCTATAGTGAATTAACGCCGTGTCCCGATAGACACAAAGCCCTGACAATTGGTTAACGTCATAGTGTAGTGCGTGTCCGTCTGGTATTCTTAGGAACCACACGTTTTGATTATAATAAAAAGTCTCCTTGTCTTTTGGCTCAAAGTCAAAATGTTCTTTTGAGTAGAGTACGTCATGCTCCGTGAAAAATATGATCTCATCTTTGCTATTCTCCAACGCACCAAGAATTTGTTTGTACATCGCCAAAAATCCACGCTTCATAGAAGGAAAGTGTACGTTCTTCACCCCAAAGTCCATTTTCTTGAGCGAAGCGCTGACAATATCTATTTTCTTGTCTTGGCTTATTTTTAAAAGTCTATCTCGTACCGGTTTGGCAATCTTCTCATTAAGATCATTTGGAGTATAGAATATTATGCCACTGCTAACTCCCCAATCTGGCGGATTAAACTTATCAAGTAACCATTGGAATTTATGAATAGCTAATGGCCATTTGTCTCTTTGGAAAAGTTCTCTTGATAGCTCACGGTTCTCATTTACCTTTGCCTGTGGGTTGGAGTATGGAAAACCAAAATCTCCGCCACGGGTTCTAAACATGTGTGCGTACCACGTTTTCATGTTAACCACTACCCGTCCCCCAGATAACCACGTCTTGCAGGCCACCTCAACACCTTGTTGTCCCCATGAATGAAATTCCTCACTGCATATATTAAGTGCAAAGTATCTTTCTCGACTCAACATAAAACAAGATCCTTGTATGCTCATCGTTTCTCTAAAGTCTTTGTTATAGACACCGTTTATAAGCACTCCTCTTTGCGCTTCTTCTGTTTTTGACCACTCCCCGTGATATTGGAAATGCATTGTCTTATCAAATCTAAAAGAATGAGTAGTGGGGCTTTTCTTAGGTATCCAAACAATATCTTTAACTGTAGGCTTACCGCAGGTTTCACAAACTCCCGAAGGGCTTTGATAACGCCTATGTCCTTCTTCGCAAACCCAGTCAAAGACGTGCATATTCCTCATTACGGGAATGAGTGTCGTATCATCTCCTAACATTTCCATAGCGGCAATCATTTCGGTATCAAAGTTCTCACTTATTGCACAATGAGCATCTAGTTTTATTAAATACTTAGCGTTGGATAGTCTAGCGGCTTGATTAGCACCTGCCCGCTGACCTACCGAAACGGGATTGTAGATTACTGTTACCCTTGAACTGACTGGTAGGGGCGGATCTGGAAGGTAGCCATCAAGCACAGCAATAATTTCAGTCTTATCGCTGGTATGTTCCAAGATGTCTTGTATTGTCCTGCCGAGAAATTCCTCGTTACGGGCAGGCACGATTATACTGAGTGTGTATTTATTCATACTCTTTGCTTTTCTCAACCAACAGTTTTGTAATATCTGCATTGGCTTCAATGGATTCAGCCCACCTAACCCATGCTTCTACATCTTTTTTTAAACACTTAGAAGAATGAAATCCCCTTTTTTCATAAATAAAACTAAACCATAAATTAAAGCGTGGATCATCTCCATAAACTGCATCACGAATGGTATAATAATCAACTCCTGCCTTCTCACAAACATCGTAGAGTTCCTGACATTGCATAACCTTAAAAGCAATAGCTCTATTTTCAGTAAGTTTTATTATTTCTGCCTCAAGTGCAGTTACTTGTCTGATTTTAATATTAGCATTATAAGTTGTAACATAAAGATCAATAACCTTACGCCTATCTTCTGGATTACCGCCGATAATCATAAACTGATTTAATTTTTGATCTAATAATGGATGATTTGGAGTTTCTCCAAGATATTCTGGCTGCATAACAATCTTTTTGTTGTATTTATTTGAAAGATAGTCGCAAGTACCAGGATTGACCGTAGAACGTATCACAATAACGCTACAATCGCACCACGCAACACATTCTTCAACTATTGACGTATCTAGCGTTCCGTTAGGTAAAAGTGGCGTAGGAACGCATACAAAAGCAATCTCACCCCTGTTTGCTTCCTCCTTAGTTCCAATACTAGGACTATAAACAAAAGCATCGGAAAATAATTGCTTCATGGCCTTTCCAACCCACCCTTTTCCAATTACGGTAACTTTCATGTTATTAAATCCTCATCCATCAACTTTCTTGCTTTCGCTAATAACTCTTTATTAAAAGGTCTAGGGTAGACATCTTCTCCAATATTATAGAACTTAATTTTTGATTTATGTTCTTCTGGTATCATTGCAATCAATTTCTCTTCAGGAACTATAATTACATCAGCCCATTCATATAGCATCTTGAGAGTTTCCTGAGTATGATATTCAAGTCCTGCTGTAAGAGGTTCAAAATTCAATACATACTTTAAAATATAAGCCATAGTAACTGACCTATTGTTTCCGTGAGCGCAAACACATAAAATGTGCTTTGCTTCAACTCCTGGCGCTTTTAATCCTTTAATCATTGATGATCCTCCTTAATCCTTCCTCTAAATCTATCTTAGGCTTCCAGCCTAACAATCTCTCGGCTTTTGATATATCTGCTAGTGTTTGAGAGGGTTCATATTGTTTTTCAAGTCTTTCTTCAGGCTTTACTTCCTTTTTCATTAGCTTACGGACAAGATTAAGCATTTCATTTATTGAATAGTTCTTTCCGAAGCCACAGTTGAATACTTCCCCATTAACTTTAGAGGTTGCCATAAGCATAATTTGGTCAACGATGTCATCAATATAGACAAAATCCCTTCTTTGCGTACCATCCCCAAACATCTTAAAAGAAATGTCTTTTTTCATAGCATTTATAAAAGTAGCAACAGCGCTTGTGTATATCCCTGTTATTGGCATACGAGTTCCGTAAGCATTGAAAGGTCTTATTACATTGTACTCAAGCCCATACAATCTATAAAATAACTCGCAATACTGCTCTCCTATCAACTTTGATAGAGCATAAGCGTTCATTGGGCTAGGCTTTGCTTCCTCTGGAGTAGGATAGACAGTGTTTCCATATAAATTTGAAGTTGATATAAAAACAAATCTTTTAACTTTATTATCTCTTGCATGAATTAACATTTTTAATGTTCCTGACACATTTACTTCATTGGTTTCAAGAGGATATAAGATTGACCACTGAGGTCTTGTGAGTGCGGCCATGTGAACTACAATATCTACTCCTTTGAATAACTCTCCAATATTCTCTGATATTACAGAAGGGACTATGGTAAGATTAGGATGTTGTGTAATATTCTGGTACTTGATACTTCGGTCTATTCCAATAACTTCATTCCCTTCTCTTAAGAGTCTGTCACAAAGATGACTCCCAATAAACCCACTAAAACCAGAAATTAAATATTTCATAATGCTGTTGATACCTCATGTGCAAACTCCAAGTGTTTATCTTCAAGTTTCCCATAATCTGTCTCCTGTCCGAATGTTTCAAATTGATAGATTGAAAATCCTATTTCTTCTTGTAAGTTTAATGCGAATATAATATTATTTGATGTTCCACTACAAGAAATAGTAATTAATAAATCATCTTTATTTGCATAGACTTTTAATTGCTTACTAAATATCTCATTATATCCATAATCATTGGCTAACATTGTAATTACAGAAGTATTGCTACTTAATGCGATTGCTTTATAGCCTTTTTTAACTAAATCTGTAGTAAAATGTTCTGCCGTAGAAGCACTCCCTCCATTACCACATATCCAAATAAATCTAGCTTCTTTGATTAGTTTTATTAATTCTTTCATATACTAAAAATAACCTGACTACCGAATCTTGAAAAGTTAAAAGGTAATTCCCTATACCCCAATCCTCTAATGTCTTGTTTATTCTCCGGCAAAACAGCTACAAGTAAAAATCCTCCACCACCAGCGCCTACAATCTTCCCTCCCAAAGCCCCAACTTTTAAAGTCTTCATATACATATCGTCAATTTGTTTATTAGTAACGTGCTTATTAAGTATTCTTTTAAAAGCCCAATATCTGTCTAATAAATCCCCTAAAATAACAGGGTCTGTTATGTGGTCTAGCTTTTGATACACCTCTCCTTTAATTTTATCCAAAATATCTACATTCAATTTCATTTTAGACAGTATTTTATCTGCTTTTCGTGTTTTTCCAGTGTATAAAAGCATAAGAAAGTCCGAGAGTTCTTCTGGATCAAGTGGCTTTAATGTGATTTCTTTCCCAAACTCAATTAAATTAAACCCTCCAAAAGCTACAGCATATTGATCTTGGTATCCGATGGGGTTTTTAAGAATATCTACTTCTATTCTGCAAGCCTCCTCCGCCAGTTGTCTTTGAGTTACACTTTCACCCTTATATTGATGCAGAGCATTTAGCACTCCTACTGTTACAGCGCTACTAGATCCAAGCCCTGATCCCTCGCTTGGTATATCAGATAGGAAGGTAATTTCGATACCCTTGTGGACTCCCACAAGTCTCATGGCTTCACGAACTAACGGATGCTTAATATCTGCTACCTTAGTTACTTTTTCCTTAATTGAATAATTAATATAAATCATGTCATCAAAGCGTTCTTTGACAATGCAATAAATGTATTTATCAATCGTTGTAGTCAAGACTGCGCCTCCGTGCTTTTTAAAATAGGAAGGAAAGTCGGTATTTCCTCCCAAAAGCGACAATCTGAGAGGGGTCTGGGATATTATCACTTTATTTCTCCTTTCATGATTCTTTAATCCTTTCTCTAATATCAGATGTATGAATATCTAAAGACTTTATATATTCTATTGGTATAATATCTTTATCCGTAATAGCCCTTTGCATAGCTCGATCAGAAACTACATAGTCTGAGCCTAAAAACCTAACATCAATCCTTACTGTTTTTAAAATATCACTTAATTCAGCTTCGGTTTTATAGACAATTACTTCATCAATGTATTTACAGCTACGGAGCTTAAACTGACGCTCTAATAGGCTCTCAATAGGCGTATTCTTGGTATGTCTTTCTAGTGCTGGATTTTCATGTAATCCAACAATTAAATAATCACACCTGCTCTTCGCTTCTTCGAGTAAATGCAAGTGCCCTGCGTGAAGCAGATCCCATGCCCCTGCGACAAATCCTATTTTCATACTAACTCCTTATATAATTTAATTATATTACTAATATGATATCTTTCAGTATTTTCAATACCCTCTAGCGAATAACTCTTATACATCTCAGGACTAGATATCAAGGTATTTAAGTACTTTAAGAACTCAGGGAATGTATTAACTGGTATGTAACAACCATCAACCTCCTTGAAGGCTTTCTCGTCAAGCGCAATCGTAGGAATACCAAAGGAAGCGGCATTTATTATTTTTAGGGGATTAGATAAAATCTTTTTATAAGGTCGCCATACAATCTGTAAGTCAATCTTTAGGTAAAAGTCTATAATATCCTGTCTAGTAAAGAATTTAGAAAACTCTACCAACTCTATACCTCGCTTACTTAATTCTCCTCTTAATTCTTTAGGAAGATATGGAAAAGCATCCCTAGTTCCAATAGCTCCAACAGTCTTAATCTCAGTCCTGGTCCTCTTTAAACGATCAAAGTTGATGTGATGCTGTGGAATTAGAACTATCTTATTGGGTATTGCCTTAGACATAACATTATAATCTGCCTGTGAGCAGACTATAACCGTAACTTCAGGGTGCTTTTGGGCTAATTGACCTAAATTGTGACCATCAATAATATCTATATATGGTTTGCCCTCGAACTTAAAGTCATAACCCTTCTTTACCATTGGCTTGATGTAAATACACACATCGTCTTCGTATCCACTTATAGGATTTACCCTAGCTCCTATTGCTTCAGCTATTTGATCTATCCTAATCATTGAACTAACTCGCATCAAATAACCACCCTTAATGGGCTTAGTCCTTTTATCATATTCCTCGTTAGAATTTATATTAAAAAATGTCCTTTTTCCAAAAAAACTAATCATAATGGTTTGTAAAAAAGCCAACAATCTACAAATGTACCCTTTTTAAGCACGGATAACTCAATGTTATTCTTCTCAGCGTATTCATTTACCGCTTCAATAACTCCGTACTTTCTTGAATCGTCTTTAACGTAGTCATGTCCACATACAATACCACCAGGCTTAACGACTTTTGTCCATTCCTCAATATCTTCCTTAACTGCCTCGTATTCATGGTTTCCATCTATAAAAACAAAATCAATTTGGTTGGGTCTAAAGGCTTTTATAGCCTCCATGCTTGTATTTTTGATAATTGTACATAAGGGATAGGGGGCAAGTAAATCTCTTGCTATTTTTTCTCTTTCTCCCATTTCAAATTGACTATAATCCTCAAGCCCTGACTTAAATGCTTTCCACGGGTCTATGGTATAAAGCTCTATCTCGGTCGCTCTCTTACAGATAGCCTTAGCGTATCCACCCATATCAGTTCCCACCTCAACACCAATCTTAAAACCTTTTTCTTTGAAAAGGTCGATTAATCCTACATGGCGTGATATGTTAAGCGTATTCACTTCTTCCCCCCTTCACATAGAAAAATGACCTATATCTATCTCGCTTTAATCCATCGGGAACATACATCACTGCAAATACAGGTATCATCCGGTAAGACCTTGCATAGGCAATCAAAGCTCTCTTAACGTGATTAAACTTCTTATAAGAGTAATAGGCGTAGTCGTGTCCTGAGATGATTCCTCCGGGTCTAACTTTCCTCATCCAGCCTTCTAAGTCCATAATAAAGTTAAGAAAGTCGTGATTAGCATCAATATATACAAAATCAAGTGAGTTATCCTCAAAGTCTGCCAAAGCGTTCATCGAAGTCTTGCGGATAATCGTACAATTATATGGTGCAAGTTTGGCTACTGTCTCTTGATACCTTTCATTAAAATACTTTTGTTGCTCGTTTACTCCTGACATTCCGGGTTTATATTCTCCAGCACTCCACGGGTCTACACACGATAGGTGCAAGTTAGGATTATCTTGGCACAATACTTCTGCATATAAACCTTGATCTGTTCCGACTTCAACGCCATTATTAAAATTAAGTTCCGCAAATAGCTTAGAAAGATCAGCACTACCCTTCATTCCCTCTACGTCAATAAGGTATTGATGGCCTACGTTGATTTTGTATTTGTTTATAATGTATTCAAAAGTTGTCATTTCCAAAAATCCTCCAAATCTACAAGGTTTGATAAAACTGTTGCGTGATTCTTGTCCTTGTCCCAGATAGTCCTATACTTGAAAAGAGGATAAATTGTGGAATAGTGATAAGTTTTCTCATTACGACCATTTGAATCGTGAATAATAATGTATTTTGTCGTGCCTGCGAGCCTCTGTATGGTCTCACAACGGCTTGAATCAGGCGTTTGGTCTATTAGTACCACATCCCATTCTTTTTCTATCGGAGCGTCTTCATATTTCTCGACAAAATTGATTTCATGTAATGGATGTTGATAACCGTAGTGAATAAGTATATCGTACCAACTCTTAAAGTTTTCGTAAGAGACTAGCTTTCGGTTGTCTAATATGCACTTATAGTGGAGATAGGGCGTAGAAAATAAACCAGTTCCGAGTTCCAAAACATTACCAGTCGTTTTCTCCATCGCTTTAATTAACGCTGGAAGATGTGTGCCATAGTTTAATGATACGTTCAATTTATATCCCATATTGTCCCTCCTCAAAGTATTTCTTATATATAAACTCCCAGTCATCCGGCCAACTTGGCATGGGCATAAACTTCTCTACAAATTTGTCAAACCCTGGCTGTTTTACCCAATATTCAGCAGTCATGTTATAAGTTCGTTCAGTATGAGCTTTGTCTTCCGGATAACCTCTATCTTTACTATTCTGATGTAAATGGGCATACCAAACTCTCTTGTTGACCATTACCTTACCACCAGCTAGCCAGTTCTTTAGCCCGATCCAAAGAGGCTCTTGCCCGTGTCCATAAGGATCTTGTAGCGGAAAGCCGCCTAGCTCAAAGAAGTGGTCTTTTTCCATAAACCATCCCGACCCGTGTATTTGAGGGGTCTCATCGACTGTAGGATGACTTGTAAGGCGTTCTTGTGTTCTTTCTGGCCAATGCCCCCCTGCTTTGAATCTAAAGCCTCTAGGGTCAGTAAAAGGGCATGATAAATAAAAGTAATCATAAAACTCTTCTTGTCCATCTCTTATCTGGATACTCCAATCGTCTTTAATTATCTTAAACCTAGGCGTTACTACCCAATCGGGTTGCATATCTTGTTGAAGTATTTCATCAAATCCTTTACTTACTCTAGTATGAGCATCTAGTTTGAAGATGTATTTACCTGTAGCAGAAGCAGCTAGAGCGTTTATATTCATCTTGATACCTATATTTTCAGGAAAATCAATAACTTTCAGATTAGGATAGTCAAAATCAAAAGCTCCCCCTCCGTTATATCCAATGATAACCTCAAACTCTCCTGTAGCATTTTCATAAATACTATCTATAGTCCTTGTTAAATTTTCTTCTTTTTCAGCTCTGCTTGGAATAATAATTGATACTTTCATTTTTTTATTATAATTAACTGATCATCATAACGATTCCCAACTCTTTTTACTTCGGTAAAGTATTTATCTGCTAGTAAAACTGCAATATCAGTATTCCTTACGTCTTCAATTACATAAATAGCACCCTTTTTCAAGAAAGGTAAGATGCCATAACAGGTAAATAATTGGTCTATGGGTTCATGTGAGCCATCATCAACGACTAAATCTAACTCCGGTAGTAAATCAAGTAGTTTGTTAAGATCTTTAATAGAACCTTGATCCATTTGTATCATCTCAATTCTACCTTCGCCTTTCATTAGATCCACCCGCTTTTGATCTATCTCTCCGCCATAGATAGTTGCATTAGGAAAGAAATCACGCCACATGAATAGGCTGGCGCCCTCTGCTGTGCCTATTTCTAAGACTTTCTTGACTTTATCTCGTCTGTCTTTGAATAGATCATAGTAAACTAGGGTGTAGTGGTGTTTTCCGAATTTGTCTGTACCATATTTAATTGCTAATTCTTCAAATAAATTCATACTGAGAAATATGTCCTTTCTGCTTGTTCTCTAGCTTTAATTGCATCTCCAATATCATTAAACCGTCCAACATTTATAAATTTATAATTCAATCCAATACCTGCCATCCACTTATTTCTTGATTTATCCCAAAATACACCTTTATGTTTAGAAGTATTATGTTTCCACATTCCTGTATTCATGTTATTCTGACTACTAGTAACAGTTCGTAAATTACTCCTTCTATTATCTAACTTGTTTCTATTAATATGGTCAGTCTCAAATCCGCTAGAAGTATTATTAATCAACCTATGCATGTAAATCATCTTACATTTCCCTTTTTCTCTTTTATTGCGGACTACATACCCAATATGAAAACACCATTTCCATTGATTTAACCATTCAAAGTCTGAGTCATCAACTATTGCAAATTTACCTTGAGTTAATTTAATTTGCTTCATATATATTAGGCCACCCTTCCTTTACTTGCTGATCCCATACTTCTTGCCAATTTTCTGGCCAACTAGGTACGGGCCAAAATCTATCAATAAACCACTTCATGTCATATTTTCTTTCTTTCCATTGGTTTTGCATCCAATAATAAGCACTAGCATTAGAAGCCTCTACTGTTCCGCCTGGCATCTTGTACATTCGTCCATAAGTACGTCCTTTATGCAAATGTGCGTACCAGATTTTCTTATTAGTCATCATTTTCCCTCCACTTAACCAACATTTAAAGCCAATTTCCTGACTTTCCTGTGAAAATTGTCCGTACATTTCTTCACTTAATCCTCCTAAAAAATTAGTAAAGTAATCTCGTGTCATAAAATACGCGCTGCCTTGCATTGACATTGTTTCATCTATATCGTATTCAGGAGTATTTCTTTGTTCTCGTCTTTCCCGCCAATCAACGCCGTGAAGTCCGAAGTCGTGATCTTTTCCCTTTAATGGAAAATCAAGGTAATTATAATCTATCGGATACTTATTATCAGTCCTCTCTTCTATCTTCCATTCTTCAGGATTAAGAGCGTACCTCCGAGGAATAACAACCCAATTAGGCTCTATATCAGCCTTTAATATCTCATCAAAGCCCTCGCCTAGTAAGACATGGTCGTCTATCTTCATTACAAATTCGCCCCTAGCGAGCCTTGCGCAAGCGTTGATACCTGCACGCATACCTATTGGAGCTGAACCGTGAATATAGTGCACCCTCCCGTCTGTTGAGAGAGGCTCAGGCCAATTCATCTCTACGTTTACGATAACCTCGACATCCCCTCTTGCCATGTCTAAGACACCTTGGATAGTCTTAGAAGCGAAAGGTGAGTTATAATTTGGAATTAGTACACTTACTCTACCTTCTATCATTAGTTAATCTCCTTTACTATTACCCAATCATTGGTATCTACCATATCTCCATCAGATACTAATAGAGTATGAAATGCACCTTTTGTGTAAATACTTAGCCAAGCATCTTTCATTAAAATGAAATCTGTATTTCCCCACGATACACGCGCGACTTTCTTTCCGTTTATAATTTGTTTAATTGCATCAGGAAAATCCATCGTCTGAGGTTTTGATTGGATTTTAGGCATTGGCGTTAACATTTCTCCTTGAATTGGTGTTAAATTAACCATTATTTCCCTCCTTTCTTGATTGTGAAGCTGATACATTTATCCTGTTCTTTAGGTACTCATACATAGCCTGACGTATCTTCTCACTTAAAGTACCGGGGATATCCTTAAAGTGATCTAACATAGCTTCATCTATTAAGAGGTTAACACGCTTCATACATAAATTATATGTATCGAAGATATTTTATGTCAAGGGGAATTATAAATCTCTGTAGATAACTAGAAGATTAGAGGCTGTTCCTGTAGCTGTAACTATATATATTCCGTTAAACATAGGTATTCCATACTCTACTCTACCGAGGGTGTTTACAGTATCAAGAATACCCCTCTCAAGAGATGATTCTGCTCCCAATGCTGTGGTACTGTCATATATTGTAGCTGTATTGGCCGAAGCGCCCTTTGTACCCACAATAATAGCAACTAATAGGAATTTACCCGGAAGGGTTGTAGTTCCTAGTGTCTTTATGTTGTATGTTTTATTAGCTGTATCCATAGTTATGGGAATGATATTGATGCTGATGGGCTTGCACTTGCACTAGGTGATAGGGATGCGCTAGGACTGTATGACTTACTAGCTGATCTTGACGCACTACTTGATGGGCTTTGAGAAGCGCTAGGCGAGAGAGAAGCGCTGGTAGACTTAGATGCGCTACTTGATGGACTTTGAGAAGCGGATGGGCTTTGAGAGGCGCTTGTTGATGCACTAGGTGACAGAGACTTAGATGCACTACTACTACCCGATGAGCTAGGACTTACAGAAGCAGACGGTGAGAGTGAAGCAGATGAACTGGCACTAGCGCTAGCCGATGGGCTTTGAGACGCAGATGCGCTTGCGCTTGCTGAAGCACTTACCGACCTAGATGCGCTTTTTGAAGGCGAAAGTGATTTAGATGGACTTGTACTAGGTGAAGAACTTACCGACCTAGATGCGCTACTTGAAGGAGAAAGACTGGCAGATGCGGAAGTCGACCTAGATGCGCTACTTGAAGAAGAAATGGATTGAGAGGCACTAGCTGAAGGGCTAAGAGATTGTGATGGTGATGCTACTTCTGGTGTTGGAAGTGTCCATTGTGCTACAAGACTTGTTCCAGTATTAACATAAGCGTTTCCGCCTGTTTTATTTAGCTTGTAGAAGACTGCGCCTTGTTTAAATCCTTCATAATCTGTAGGCAAAGTATTACCTTCTGCTTCTAGGATATTGGGCGTACCGCTTCCATTTGGCTGTTGAGCGCTTAAAACGTCACTCGTATCATATCGAAGTACCCTATTAGTTCTATAGGGAAGTAATGCTGTTAAGAAATTAGCCTCGCTAGCGCTTCTTTGAGCAATAGCAATAGCCTCAATTCTCACGATCTCTCGCTGTGCTTCTGCTGGTAAATCTTTCCTAATCTCAAATTTTGTACTAGCCATATTTTCCTATCAAAAAAAGCCTTCTGCTAAAGCCTAATCTTCTAACTTTTAGGCTAAGCTTTAGGCTCATGCTAACTCTCTAATTTAACTTTAAGCGAATGTTGCAAATAACTCTGCTGCAAATGATCGTCTTGGATCCATAACTTTTGCGCCGTATACGAATAGATCTTTATATGCTGATCCGAAGTTTCCAATCAAATCCTCTTCCATTCGTGCGTTTAATACTTTCTCTGCGAATGTTACCCATCCTGGATGTCCTGCAAGTATGCGCCATCCATCTGTGTTATTACCTGTTAATCTATTGGATTTAAAGACTTTAAATCCCTGTATCGTAGTTAAATAGCCTTTTTTAACTAACTCTTGGTATGCCTCTGGTACATGAAGCGCTACTCCAGTTGCTCTAACTAAAGTGTTTTCAAAAGCTGGTGGTACGATTAGAAATCTATCAGAATCAGGTGATGGGTTTAGGTCATACTGTTCTGCTTCGTCTAATTTTTGTTTTAACAGGGCTACTTGCTGTAATAGGTTTCCAGTTGTAATAGATATTGCTGTTACTGCTGAGATAATATATGCCGTTCCGCCTGCGATTGCTCCGCCTGTGTAGGCTGAAATTGCGTCATCCTTGTCATCTTCAATTACTATAGAAGTTGTTGAAGAGAAGGATTTAACTCTGTACCATTTTGTGTGTCCCGTTGCTTTAAATCCTCTGCCGACCATTGCAGATGTGAAGGTAGTAGCAGCTCCGGTTACTAACCCTGTGGTTACATCTACTGTAACTGTTCCAGTTGTGTAATCAGTTCCAACTTTGTTAGCTGCTGAAACATCTCCATAAAGTCCTAGAACAAACTCATCCATGTTCTTTGATCTTTCATTTGCAACTTGAGTAACAATAGTAGGATGTGGGTTCTTAATATATGAGAGCCAGTTGTCAAGGGTTTTCTCTTTCCAGTAGAAGGATTTGTACTGATCAATGGTCAATGCCATGTTGTTTTCTGTAAGATCGTCTGCTGTGAGGTTTGCTCCTGTGTAGGTCTTTTCTGCTACTCGGTCAAAGTTAAGAACGTTTATTTTAGAGCCTACTGCGTTTATTTCGCCTTCGTAATCTCTATTAACAATTTCACTTAAGATATTTTTGTCATAGACTTCTGCCATGACTTTGTTTGAAAATGCTTGTGCTATTGTATTTGCTCTTGCTGCCATAATAGTAAAAGTGTAGTTTTTACTTTTACCGGCTCTTACGAGGTTAGGAAGTTTTAACTAATTGCAATTATAACAATTAATTGCTAGTTCTTGTCAAGTAGCAATATTATAGTAAATCTTCTCTGCCTGTTTACGCACTAAAATTGCATCTTCTAGATTACTAAATCCTCCTAAAAAAAATTCTTTATAATTCTTCCAGATTCTTACTTTCCAGATATTTTTTGATTTATCCCAGCTAACGCCTTTGATACCCGATGTATTATCTCTTCTTAAACCTTGGTTAAATCTGTTTATACTTGCAGTAACCGTTCTCAAGTTTTCTCGCCTATTATCAAGTTTATTTCTATTAATATGGTCTGTTTCAAAACCATCAGGAGTATTATTAATTAAACGGTGCATTCTAATTATTCTATTTTTATACTTTCCGTTAGAAACCTTTATGTATTGATGTCTTGTTGCATAACCTTGTGGATTAAAATACCAATTCCACTGATCCAACCAATCAAAGTCTTTATTATCTACTAGAGCAAATTTACCCTGAGTTAGTTCAATTCTTTTCATTAGATTTCTGTGGAAATTTTACCTGCTTGTAGCAGTTCCTTATATTTATTATAATTTGTCTGTCTTAATACTTCCGACTCGGCAACAGTTATTTTATCCCCTTTGGGTTTTCCTTTATCATTGGGCCCACCGCTACCATCGGGAAACATTGCCCCTTTGCTTTTTGGTTTGGCTGTTTTACTCTGTTCATGTAAAAAAGAACCTACTAATACCTTAAAAGGTATACTATTATTAGACTCCTCATTCGCAAATACCATAAACTCCTCAGTTTTTCCTTCTAACTCTGGGTTATCTATTAAAGTCTGGGGATCATCTGCAAACTTAAATACCTCTTCAGACCATTTATCAATCTTTTGGGATTCTGTCCTGCCTTGTGAGATTATTGCAAAGCGCCTTGTGCTTACCATGCTCTCTTTGGCTATCTTTTTGGTGGAATCATCTAGTAAATCCCAATCCTCATACTCAGCTTGCAATTCTTCTTCTGTTGGCTCTGATACTTCATTAGCCTCATCAATAGCTTGGTTCATCTTTCTATTCTTAGCAACTATCTTTTGCGCTTCTCTTGAGGATTCGCTAAACTTTTTCTTATAATCGGGGATTGGCTCTGCTTCCGGCTCTGGTTCTGGTTCTGGTGTAACTTCTGGCTCTACAATAGGTTCTGGCTCAACAACAGGCTCTACTTTGGGTTCTGGCTCCGGCTCTGGTTCGGGAGTTACTTCGGGTTTATCTAACTCTTCAAGAAGTATTACATTTTCTGCTTCTAATTCCGCTGATGTTTTAATTGTAGCTTTATTATCTGCCATATATTTACCGTTCTCTTATGAGAGTTTGGATATACTATTTCTTTTTCTTAGCTTTAGCTTTTTTAAAGGCCGCTATTCCTTTTGGGTCATAGCCAAAACGCTTTGTTTTTTTACCAATTTTAAGTTTAGGCATATTTATTTTGGGCCAACAGCCGTGTCTACACTTCGTTCTAAATCTTCTCTGGTAACACCTATATAAGATAGTCCTAGTTCTTTGGCTTGGGTTTGTAGTGCCCTATATGACCTGCTCTTGTTTAAATTAGGTTCTTTTATGGGTTTTTGTGGTTTTGACTCTAACGCTTCAGAGTAGAAATCTGCTTGAGCTGCGGTTAAGTAACTTTGTCTTGCTCTTAAGAAAGCTTTTTCGCTTTCTGTTAAAGCTAATACTTCTTTTGTGATAATTTCGTTGAGTTTCTTCTCTGATAGTTGATCCATAGTTATAGAATATATGATGACCTTATTTTATGTCAAGACTTCTTTCCTATACTTGATAATTGCTGTTCTATTGCCTTTTGTGCTTTCTCTGGTGTACTGAGATACGCTTCTAATAGTAAATAATTGCGTAATCGGGCTTTTAAAAATATATCCTGTTTTGAGTTATGGGTTGTTTGAGTGAGTTCTTGTTCAACTGAGTCTTTCATGGCTAGGATATATGCTCTAACACTTTCTAATGTAAGAACATTCCTACTAAGAGTTTCCATCCATCCATTCAGTGTTTCCTTTTCTGAACCGCTAAGATCAGAATATGAAATTCCAAAACGCTCAAGTATTTTATCCACGATCTAAGAATACACTACTAAGATATTTATACGCAACTATTTCCTTTTTGGTATAGGATACTGCCTTATACGGGATATGTGGTGTACTCTGCCCTTATATTGTTTCCTAAAACTTGTAAGAAGGTCATCAAGGTCAAATACCCTTATTACCTCTAATGATGCTGATGGAGAGGCGGATGGACTTAGTGACGGACTCTCGCTGGCGCTGGGACTCAAAGATGCAGAAGGACTGAATGAAGCCGAAGGACTTAGAGATTTACTTTCACTAGCTGAAGCCGAGGCAGAGGCACTTTTAGATTCACTAGCACTAGGACTTAATGAGGCACTCGCTGATTTACTTTCAGATGCTGAGCCACTAGCAGAAGGACTAAGACTTTTAGACTCACTGGCCGAGGCTGACTTACTTCCACTAGCGCTAGGTGAAAGAGACTTGGACTCAGAAGCAGATGTGCTAGCTGAAGCCGAAGCAGAAGGACTCAATGATTTAGATTCAGAAGCACTAGCTGATTTTGACTCACTGGCAGATGGAGAAAGGCTTTTACTCTCACTCGCAGAGGCTGAGCCTGATGCACTACCACCACTGGGACTTGCGGATGCCGAAGGCGAGAGACTTGCTGATGGGCTGATAGAAGCAGAAGCACTAGCTGAAGGCGACAAAGAAGCTGACGGGGATAACGAAGGGCTGACGCTTGAACTAGGACTCAAACTACTAGACGGAGAGATTGACGGGCTTATAGAACTACTTGGGCTTAGCGAAGCACTCGGAGATAGGGAAGCACTAGCAGAAGCACTCGGACTAAGAGAAGCAGATGGAGATAAACTCTTGCTTTCAGAAGCAGAAGGTGATTGAGACTTACTCTCACTAGCGGATGGACTTAATGAAGCGGAGGGACTGAGACTTTTGCTTTCAGATGCCGATGGAGATAGACTTTTTGACTCCGAAGCAGAGGGACTTAATGAACCACTAGGGCTAAGTGAAGCGCTTTCGGAAGCACTGGGTGAGAGACTGGAACTAGCCGAGGCTGAAGGGCTTATACTAGCAGAAGGTGAAAGAGAGGCAGACGGAGAAAGAGAACCTGAAGGACTAAGACTAGCCGATGCGGAAGCCGATGGAGACAAACTAGCACTAGCAGATGATGACGGACTTAAACTGGCTGAGGGTGATAAACTTGCGCTAGGAGATAAGGAGGCTGACGCAGATGCACTAGCACTTTTAGATGCAGATGCACTACTTGATGCGCTGGCACTGGCGCTAGGGGATAAACTTGCGCTAGGAGACACAGAAGCTGAAGGGCTTAAAGAAGCCGATGGGCTTAAACTCGCACTAGGACTCAACGATGCACTCGCTGACGCTGAAGGCGAAAGTGAGGCACTAGCGGAAGCGCTAGGCGAAAGTGAGGCACTTGGAGATAAACTACCACTTGGACTAAGGGAAGCTGAAGGGCTTAAAGAAGCACTTGGGGACAAAGATGCAGAAGCGCTAGCTGAAACACTTGAAGAAGGACTTTGACTTGCTGACGGGGATAAGCTAGCCGACGGACTGAGTGAGGCGGATGGACTTAGCGATCTACTAGCAGATGCGCTTGCAGATGCCGAAGCTGATGCTGAACCTGCACCTGCACCTGCTGTCGTAAAACTTCTTATAGTAGCCCAAGCACCGTAAGTATTACTTCCCAAGGGGTCTGTTCCTCTTACTCTC
>Ga0163151_10001285_pt1 | contig 42709 bp, 36 predicted proteins | sample OliLakLV19MP5IB2_FD_145596 | JGI IMG/M metagenome (GOLD analysis project Ga0163151, IMG submission 145596) | Freshwater microbial mat bacterial communities from Lake Vanda, McMurdo Dry Valleys, Antarctica - Oligotrophic Lake LV.19.MP5.IB-2 | ecosystem: Environmental > Aquatic > Freshwater >...
CCTTGGCCGCACGCGCTGCGAGCAGGCGGTGGCCAGCACTCGATAGGTTGGCCCGACCGTTCGTCCACATTGCCTCGGAGTGCAGTTCGTGCATCCCCCAAAGGTCGAGAGTGAACGTGCCGTGGTTGCGGGCGATCCTCCATAGGTGTGCATTGAAGAGCGCAGACCGGAGGCGCGCCGGTATTGACGCGGAAGCGAAGCGCGGATCGAAGCTCGTCGCAAGCAACACATCGCTGCCGGCCTGGCGCAACGCCTTCACGCCATTCTCCAACTCGGATGCGAGTTGTTCCGGTTTCGAGTATTCCCGCACGAGATGCTGCGGTCCGAACAGAATCGAAACGAGATCCGGCTTGAGGTCGAGGGCCCTACTGACGTGGTCGTCAACGAGTTCCGGAATGCTAGGACCGGTCATCTCGATCTTCGTAAACTCACACTGCTCACCACGCAGCCGCGCGTTTCCGTCAAGAATCGAAGCAAGGCGATCTGCCCAATCGAGCCAAGGTTCGCGCGTGGCCTCGTCAACCGCATCGGCGTGTGCAGCGAAGGGGTCGCCGAGAGCCACGTACCGACGCCACAAAGTCATATCCGAAGTTTCAACTGTCGAGGTGAACGGGAGGCCAGCAGCACGGCCAGAAACCGAAGTGTCAACCAAGAGTTCAGAGTTTGGACACATTGCGCCCCGCGCATGTGGTCTTCTTGACTCGACAAGGCGGCTCTCGGGGGCTGGCGCGATGCCTGCGGTATCGTAAGGCGTCCGCCCTCGTAGCTCAGGGGATAGAGCAGGAGCCTTCTAATCTCTTGGTCGCAGGTTCGAATCCTGCCGAGGGCACAGCGGTCCCCGTCACCGGTTTCTGCTCGCGAACGACTCGATTGCTGCGAGCATCCCGGCTGATGATCCGAAGTGGTAGCTCGCGATACCGAGGCTCTCGGCACCGACAATGTTCTCTAAACGGTCGTCGGCGAAGAACGCGTTCTCGGCAGCGATATCGTACCGATCGAGCACTCGCTCGAACACCTCGGGCTCCGGCTTGCGGGACTCGTAGTCACTCGAGGTGTAGAGATGATCGCCGAAGAGTTCGACCAACTCCGGTGCGATGACACGCAAGTGCTTCGATGCGAGCGGCCCGTTGTTGGTGAGCAACGTGATGGTTCCGAGCTCGGATGCTCGGCGCACGGCGGCAAGTGAGTCCGGCCAGACGTGCATGGCCGCTGCGCGTGCTCGCACCCAAGCGGACTCGTCTACCCGCACCCCCATCGCCACGTTGAACTGCTCGAGGTAGTTCTCGGGGGAGCCGTAGCGGCCGGCTTCTGCCGCCCACTCGCCGTCGTCGTGCCACCAGCGTCTGCGAAGCTCGTTGAGGTCATGGCCAGTAATCGCCGTCATGTCCGCCATGCGCGTTCGCCAGTCGTAGTCGTATAGCACGTCATCCATGTCAAAGATGAAGAGCAGGCTCACCGGTTGCCCTCTGCTGACCTTGAGATTGCGTCGTCCGGTACTGCGATGTCGAGGGTCAAACGGTAGTGGTCCACTGCCTCCCCAGTCTGACGCACATTTGCCAAGTACGATGTTGGGTCATGGCCACCATCTACGATTGCTCGGCCGAAGCTGAACTTCTTATCGGGATGCGGCTGGCAAGAACAGCGATCGGTCGAGGTGATCTGGTCGTCATGCCGACCGATACGGTCTATGGCGTGGCTGCGGATGCCTTCAATGCTGAGGCGGTCGCGAAGCTCCTTGCGGCGAAGGGACGAACCCGCCAGGCGCCACCGCCGGTGTTGATTCCAGGCATTCCCACCCTTGATGCGCTCGCCGAAAGCGTCCCGAGTGTCGTTCGCACCCTCGTGGACGCATATTGGCCTGGCGGTCTGACAATCATCGTGCCGGCGAGGTCTTCCCTAGCTTGGGATCTCGGCGAAACGCGTGGCACCGTTGCCTTGAGAATGCCGAGTAACAGAATTGCCCTCGAGTTGCTTTCTGAAACCGGTCCGCTGGCCGTCTCAAGCGCGAACCTGACCGGCAAGCCGGCTGCGACAACGGCCGCCGAGGCTGAGTCAATGCTTGGGGAGTCTGTGAGCGCTTACCTCGATGATGGCAAGGGCGGCACGGTGCCATCGACGATCGTGGATGCGACGGGTCTCTTCGCGCTCGAAGGAAAACTTCGAATCGTGCGCGACGGCACGATCCCAGCCAGTGACATCCGCGAACTGGTCGGAGCCGACCAATGCGAATAATCTTTTACGTTCTTGTCACCGGCGTATCCGCGATTGTGACGTTCGTGCTGTCTCTGGTGATTTGGAAACTCAGCACCAGATACCGGCTGTACCCAAAGATTCGCGAGCGAGACGTGCACACTCGACCGACACCGCGGCTCGGCGGCGTTGCAATGTTCATCGGGATTCTGGTGGCGTTCGGAGTGGCGTCCCTGATCCCGCAATTGAGCCTCGTGTTCGCGGAGCCGGGCAAAGTGCTCGGGCTTCTTGGCGCTTCACTCATCATCGTGTTGATCGGCGTCGCCGACGATGTTTGGGATCTCGACTGGACCACCAAGCTTGCCGGGCAAGTCGTCGCAGCTGGCCTGTTGGCGTGGCAGGGTGTGCAACTCGTCACGCTACCGATTGGCGGCCAAACAATTGTCTCGCCGTACCTCTCGCTCATCATTACGATTCTTGCGATCGTGTTGGTGATGAACGCCATCAACTTCATCGACGGGCTCGACGGATTGGTGGCTGGCGTCGCCATCATTTCCAACAGCGTCTTTTTTATCTACGTCTACCTCCTGCAGCTTGAGGCGCAAACCGACTACTTCAACCTTGCCTCGCTCACGACCGCGGTGCTCATTGGCGCCTGTATCGGATTCCTTCCGCTGAACTTTCACCCCGCGCGCCTTTTCATGGGTGATGCTGGCGCGCTGCTCGTCGGACTGCTGATGGCGGCATCAGCGATTTCAGTAACTGGAACAGTCGACCCGGGTGTCATCGCTCAGCCAGAGCGGTACACGGCGTACTTCGTTCCAGCATTCATCCCGATTCTGTTGCCGTTCGCTGTGCTCATCATTCCGCTACTCGACTTTGCCTTGGCAGTCCTGCGCCGATTGCGCGCAGGCAAGTCGCCATTTACAGCAGACCGAAAGCACTTGCATCATCGACTGCTCGACATGGGCCACTCTCACCTGCACGCCGTGCTGATCTTTTACGGATGGACCTTGGTGGTCTCGGTCGGCTGCCTAGGTTTCGTCTTCATGCCGTGGTACCTCGCGTCGAGCATCCTCTTGATCGGTCTGATCACTTGCACGATCATCACGCTGTCGCCACTCAGCGGTCGAAAGCGACTTGAGCAGGTAGCCCAGTCAACGCCACCAGAATTAACCACGGTGCAACCTGAACTGTCGAAATTCGACGGCCTTGATGCTGCTTCAGAAGAAGACGCAGACCCGGCCAAGCTGCTCACCCTCCCGGAAGGCGAATCCCGATGACAACTACGAGCATGTTGAGACGAGCGCTCGTCTACGGACTGATCCTTGCCGTGGCCATGGCAGTGTTCGGCTCGGCGATTGGCTACCTCGTCGCCGGTCAGGCAGGCCTCCTCAGCGCGCTGATTGGCGCAGGGGTCACTGCCATCTTCATGGGATTTACCGCCGCGAGCATCATGATCGCGAACAGGGTCACGGCGGATGAGCCAACAAGTGTGCTGTTTTTTGGCATCATCTTGGGAGCATGGCTCTTCAAGTTCGTGGTGTTCATCGTCATCATGGTGTTCTTGCGCGATCAAGCGTTCCTTGAGCCCAGAGTGCTTTTCGTGGCGATTCTTGCGGCGGTGATCGGAAGCCTTATCGTGGATGTCGTCGCCTTTGTGAGGAGCAGGGTGCCATACGTCGGCGACGCTGAACTCCCTGCCGCCCCGACCGAGGGCGTGGACGCCCTCTGATTCGTTGGGGACTCGTTCTCTTGATATGGTGGACGCGCAACCACAACTTTCATCGCCGCGTAATTTCACGCCCCGATTCTGGAGTCAGCGCTGTTACATCACGCTCTCACCCACCTCGTAACCGCCGTCACTGATGACGGAACCGGCGACGGGGGTTTCAGTGGTCCTTCGCTATCCGACTTTTTCCCCCCCGCGATCTTTTTCGAGGGAACAGCGTTTGAGATCAACCGGATCATGTTGGTGCGATTCTTCGTTGTTGCGGTCCTGATCCTGCTGTTCTGGCTCGGCACACGCGCGATGAAGGTCGTGCCGGGGCGCGGTCAGGCGGTCATGGAGTTCGCGGTGACCTTCGTCGAGAAGAACATCGTCGAGGGAGCGCTCGGGGCAAAAGACGGAAAGCGGTTCTTGCCGCTCTTGACCGCGATGTTCTTCTTCATTGTCGGCATGAACATCACCGGAATCGTTCCGGGCATTAACATCGCAGGCAGTTCCGTCGTCGGACTTCCGCTCGTGCTCGCGATCGTTGCGTATGTCGCATTTATGTATGCGGGCATCAAGAAACATGCCGGCGCGTTCTTCAAGAACTCACTCTTTCCGCCCAACGTGCCGTGGTACCTCTACATCATCGTGACGCCGATCGAGTTTCTATCGACCTTTATTCTCCGCCCGGTCACGCTCGCCATCCGTCTTCTCATGAACATGGTCGCTGGGCACATGCTTCTTGTGCTCTGCTTCTCGGCGACCCAGTTCTTCCTCTTCACGGCTGGCGGCTGGTACAGCCTGTTCAGTATCGGAACCTTGGCATTCGGACTCATCTTCACCGTGTTCGAGCTGCTGGTTGCGGTCCTCCAGGCGTACGTCTTCACCTATTTGACCGCCGTGTACATCCAGCTTGCGCTGGCTGAAGAGCACTGACCAACACAAGCCCCGACATCCGTTTGGGCATTCACCATGGAAGGAAACACTCGTGAACCTCGCTGAACTCACCGGAAACATTGCTCCGGTTGCATTCGGAATCGCCACAATTGGCCCAGCAATCGGGGTGGGCATCGTCGTCGGCAAGACTGTGGAGTCGGTTGCGCGCCAGCCAGAACTTCAGGGACGTCTGACCGGTCTAATGTTCCTCGGTATCGCGTTCACCGAGGCGCTGGCCTTTATCGCGATCGCCGTCGCGTTCATACCGTTCCCCGCCTAGACCTGACTATTAAAAAAGGAGGCAGGAATGCTTAACGCAATCCTGGCCGCTGCCGAGGGTGAGCAGCCGAACCCGTTGCTGCCGGCACTGTACGACATCACGTGGTCTGCAGTCTGCTTTGCAATCATCCTGTTCGTGTTCTGGCGGCTATTCCTGCCGCGCATCAAGGTGACACTCGACGCTCGCGCCGAGGCCATCGAAGGCGGTATCCGCAAGGCTGAGATCGCTCAAGCTGAGGCAGCAGCCGCGCTTGACGAGTACACCGCCAAGCTCGCTACCGGACGCGCGGAGGCTGCGGCAATCCGCGACCAAGCCCGCACAGACGGCGCGAAGATCCTCGCCGAACTCAAGGAGCAGGCGAGTGTCGAGGCTGCGCGCATCACGGCCAATGCCCAAGTGCAGATCGAGGCAGAGCGGCAATCGGCGCTCGCGTCTCTTCGCGCGGAAGTCGGTTCGCTCGCGATCGATCTTGCTTCAGGCGTGATCGGGCAGTCGTTGTCAGACGACAAGAACGCTTCAGCCCTCGTCGACCAGTTCCTTGCCGATCTCGACTCGAGCGAGAAGGCGAAGAACTAGCAGTGGGATCGGCCACGAGGGAAGCGTTAGCCGGAGCGAGAAATGCGCTCGCGAGTACGAGCGCCAAGGACGGACTCGTTCTCGGGGAGGAGTTATTTGAGGCCGGTCGGATTCTTGGGAACTCCGCTTCGCTCCGTGCTGCTTTGGCAGATCCAGCGGTAGCCCCGGAGTCAAAGACTGCCCTCGTCGTGAAGCTGTTCGCTGCACTGACCGCGCCAGCGAAGGAAGTCCTATCGACGGTTGTTGCTTCGCGCTGGTCGACCCAGAACGATCTGCTTGCCGGCCTCGAAGAACTCGGCATCCGTGCGATCGCTCGGTCGGTACCTGCTGGCACCTCAATCGAGGACGACCTGTTCGCGTTCGGCTCGGCCGTGACCTCCAATGCTGAGCTCGAATTGGCTGTCGGTAGCAAATTGGGCACGAACGAGGCTAAGGCCGCCCTGGTGACAGCCCTTCTCGGGCGCAGCGCGAGCAAACACAGCATTGCGATTGTGCGCCACCTTGTTCAACAGCCGCGAGGGAGAAGGATCGCTGAACTCCTGCGCTCCGCAGCAACGACTGTGGCAGACGAGGCATCCCTCGCAATCGCTAGCGTGACATCCGCCAGCCCGCTCAGCGCCGCTCAACTTGAGCGTCTCGGCGAGGGCCTCGCGGCAAAGTACGGTCGCGGCATCCGCCTCAACCACACAGTCGATCCATCGATCATCGGCGGTGTCCGCGTGCAGATTGGCGACGACGTCATTGACGGCACCGTCTCAACACGACTTACCCAACTCAGACTTCAACTCGCAGGCTAGCGAGCGAGATTCCTCTTACGACACTAGGGAAAGAACGATGGCAGAACTCAAAATTAGCTCGGACGAGATCCGGGACGCGCTCAAGGACTTCGTTAAGGCATACGAGCCCGGAAAGGCTGCGACGAGCGAGGTCGGCTACGTCATTGACGCCGCCGACGGCATCGCGCACGTTGAGGGTCTGCCAGGGGTCATGGCCAACGAGCTCATTCGCTTCGCTGACGGCACCCTCGGCCTCGCCCAGAACCTGGACGAAGACGAGGTCGGTGTCGTCATCCTCGGTGAGTTCACCGGCATCGTCGAGGGCCTCGAAGTGACCCGCACCGGTGAGGTGCTATCGGTACCGGTCGGCGACGCCTTTCTCGGTCGCGTAGTCGACCCACTCGGTGCACCGATCGACGGCCTCGGTGAGATCAAGGCGGATGCCCGCCGCGCCCTCGAGCTGCAAGCCCCTGGCGTTATGCAGCGCAAGAGCGTGCACGAACCGATGCAGACCGGTATCAAGGCAATCGATGCCATGATCCCGATCGGGCGTGGCCAGCGCCAGCTCATCATTGGCGACCGGCAGACCGGCAAGACGGCAATCGCGATCGACACGATTATCAACCAGAAGGCCAATTGGGATTCTGGCGATACCAATAAGCAGGTGCGCTGCATCTATGTTGCGATCGGCCAAAAGGGCTCAACGATTGCGGCAGTCAAGGGCGCACTCGAAGACGCTGGAGCGATGCAGTACACCACCATCGTTGCCGCCCCTGCCTCAGACCCCGCCGGCTTCAAGTACCTCGCTCCATACACCGGTTCGGCGATCGGGCAGCACTGGATGTACGGCGGAAAGCATGTGCTGATCATCTTCGATGACCTCTCGAAGCAAGCCGAGGCTTACCGCGCTGTTTCACTGCTGCTGCGCCGCCCGCCGGGGCGCGAGGCGTATCCCGGTGACGTCTTTTACTTGCACTCCCGTCTGCTCGAGCGCTGTGCAAAGCTCTCCGACGAACTCGGTGCCGGTTCGATGACCGGACTGCCGATCATCGAAACCAAGGCGAACGACGTCTCGGCGTACATTCCGACCAACGTCATCTCGATTACCGACGGCCAGATCTTCCTGCAGTCCGACCTGTTCAACGCCAACCAGCGCCCGGCAGTTGACGTTGGGATCTCGGTGTCGCGCGTGGGTGGCGACGCGCAAGTCAAGTCGATTAAGAAGGTGTCTGGAACTCTCAAGCTCGAGCTCGCCCAGTACCGTTCGCTCGAAGCATTCGCGATGTTTGCTTCCGATCTGGATGCCACGAGCCGTCGGCAGCTCGCTCGAGGTGCACGCCTCACCGAGCTGCTCCGCCAGCCGCAGTACTCGCCGTTCCCCGTCGAGAAGCAGGTCGTTTCGATTTGGGCCGGCACGAACGGCAAGCTCGACGAGGTGCCGGTGGAAGACATCCTGCGCTTCGAAGCCGAACTGCACGACTATCTAGCTCGCAATACCAAGGTGCTCGACACGCTGCGCGACACGAATGTGCTGGATGATGACACCACGGCCGCGCTCGATGCTGGGATTGACAAGTTCAAGCTCGAGTTCCAGACGGGTGAGGGCAAGCCCCTGAACTCGGTCGGAAGCGAGCAATTTGAGGAGATTGCCGCAGAGGACATCGCTCAAGAACAAATCGTCAGGCAGAAGCGCTAGCCGCGCTCTGCCTCAATAGCCACTCAAGGAAAGTAAGACAGACATGGGAGCGCAACTTCGGGTCTACCGGCAGAAGATCAAGTCTGCCCAGACGACCAAGAAGATCACTCGGGCCATGGAGCTCATTTCTGCTTCGCGCATTCAGAAGGCGCAACAGCGGGTCGCGGCTTCCGGGCCCTATTCGCGCGCGGTGACGCGTGCGGTCTCGGCGGTCGCAACATTCTCTACGGTTGATCACCCGCTCACGACCGAGCCGGAGACCGTTGAGCGCGCAGCCATTGTGATCTTTTCTTCGGACCGCGGATTGGCTGGCGCGTTCAACAGCAATGCTCTGCGCGAGGCTGGCGAACTTGCGGCCAGGCTCACCGCTGAAGGTAAGGACATCGTCTACTACCTGGTCGGCCGAAAAGCCGTCGCGTATTTCGCGTTTCGCCGCCGCGACGCGGAGCGAATCTGGACCGGCAACACCGATGCTCCTGTGTTTGAGACGGCGAAGGAAATCGGGGATGCTGTCGTCGCCAAGTTCCTGCAACCGGCCGTGGATGGCGGCGTTGACGAGATCCACATCGTCTACAACCGCTTCGTGAGCATGCTCGTGCAAGTTCCAGAGGTTGTGCGTCTGCTCCCGCTCGAGATCGTTGAGGGTGTTGAGGCACCGGAAGCGGGTGACATTTTTCCGCTCTACGAGTTTGAGCCAGAGGTCGGCGATGTGCTCGACGCACTGTTGCCGGTGTATATCGAGAGCCGACTCTTCAACGCGATGCTGCAGTCGGCGGCAGCCAAGCACGCTGCGACCCAGAAGGCCATGAAGTCGGCAAGCGACAACGCAGACAAACTCATCAAGGACTACACGCGCCTTGCCAACAACGCCCGCCAGTCCGAGATCACCCAGCAGATTTCTGAGATCGTCGGCGGCGCCGACGCCTTGAGCTCGGCAAGCTAAATCCAAAGAACGAGGAAGCGATAATGACGACCACTACCCCAGCGAAGAAGACGGCAGCGACGAAGCCGGTAGCCAAGGCCACCGGTGTGGGCCGCATCGCTCGAGTCACCGGCCCTGTCGTTGACATCGAGTTCGCACACGACTCGATCCCCGGCATCTACAACGCACTCAAGACGACCATCACGATTGGCTCCGAGTCAACCGAAATTACGCTCGAGGTCGCGCAGCACCTCGGCGATGACTTGGTTCGTGCGATCGCCCTGAATCCGACCGATGGTTTGGTCCGCGGCCAGGAAGTGCGTGACACCGGAGGGCCGATCACCGTTCCCGTCGGCGACGTCACCAAGGGCAAGGTATTCAACGTCATTGGCGAGGTGCTCAACGCTGACCCAGACGGAACCATCAATGGCAAGAAGATTGAGATTACCGAACGCTGGCCGATCCACCGCAAGCCGCCGCCATTCGATCAGCTCGAGTCGAAGACCGAACTCTTCGAAACCGGTATCAAGGTCATCGACCTGCTCACTCCGTATGTGCAGGGTGGAAAGATCGGCCTATTCGGCGGTGCCGGTGTCGGCAAGACGGTGCTCATCCAGGAGATGATCCAGCGGGTTGCGCAGGACCACGGTGGTGTCTCGGTGTTCGCCGGCGTCGGCGAGCGCACCCGCGAGGGCAACGACCTGATTGCTGAGATGGACGAGGCTGGCGTCTTCGATAAGACGGCACTCGTCTTCGGCCAGATGGACGAGCCGCCGGGAACGCGGCTTCGCGTCGCGCTCTCCGCGCTCACGATGGCTGAGTACTTTCGTGACGTGCAGAAGCAGGACGTGTTGCTTTTCATCGACAACATCTTCCGCTTCACTCAGGCCGGGTCTGAAGTGTCGACCCTGCTTGGCCGCATGCCTTCTGCGGTGGGATACCAACCGAATCTCGCGGATGAGATGGGTATTCTCCAAGAGCGCATCACCTCGACTCGCGGCCACTCGATCACGTCGCTACAGGCGATCTACGTTCCTGCCGATGACTACACCGATCCAGCCCCGGCGACGACCTTCGCGCACCTTGATGCGACGACCGAACTGAGTCGCGAGATCGCATCCAAGGGTCTCTACCCGGCCGTTGACCCGCTTACCTCGACCAGTCGCATCCTTGACCCGCGGTATCTGGGCGCAGACCACTACCGCGTCGCGACGAACGTGAAGGCGATCCTGCAAAAGAACAAGGAGCTTCAGGAGATCATCGCCATCCTCGGTGTCGACGAACTGAGCGAGGAAGACAAGATCACGGTTTCGCGGGCACGTCGCATCCAGCAGTTCCTCTCGCAGAACACCTACATGGCGAAGAAGTTCACCGGTGTTGAAGGTTCGACCGTTCCGCTCAAGGACACGATCGAGTCCTTCGATGCGATCACCAAGGGTGAGTTCGACCATGTCGCAGAGCAGGCATTCTTCAACGTAGGCTCGATCTCGGATGTCGAGGCTCGCTGGGTGCAGATTCAGAAGGAGAACGGGTAGTCATGGGCGAACTTACCGTGAGCGTCGTCGCTGCCGACCACGAAGTGTGGTCGGGGAAGGCGTCGCAGATCATCGCTCGCACCACAGAGGGAGAGATCGGCATTCTGCCCGGGCACGAACCGCTGCTCGCAATTCTTGGGGCTGGTGAAGTGCGGGTGACGACGCTTGATGGCGCTGTTATCAAGGCCAACGCCGACGATGGATTTCTCTCCTTCGAGAATGACACCGCAACGGTCGTCGCCCGAAACGCCGAGCTCGTCCCTTAGCCGCCCCAATGTTGATCGCGATGGCCGGGCTGCCCGGAGCAGGAAAGTCGACCATTGGGCAGGTGCTCGCTGCTCGACTCGGGTTCACTGTCGTTTCGATTGACCCGATCGAGTCCGCGATTCTGCGTGCAGGCATCGACTCGGATCAACCCACCGGTCTTGCAGCGTACCTCGTCGCTGAGATGCAGGCCGAGGCGTTTCTTACTGCAAGTCGAAGTGTGGTCGTCGACGCTGTCAACGCCGTGAATCCCGCTCGTGAGCAATGGGTCAACCTCGCCGCGCGGCTCTCTGAACAGTTGCGCTTCATCGAGCTGGTCTGTTCCGATCCAGAACTTCACCGTCGCCGCATCGAAGGAATCGAGCGTTCCCTTCCCTTCCTTGACTTGACATGGAATGCCGTCGAACAGAGTCTCGATGAGTATGGGGCGTGGACGGGTCCAAGTGCCGCGGTGGGGCGAATCACGCTCGACTCTGTTGATCCGCTCGGAGTAAACGTCGAGCGCGCGCTGTCGTTTTTGTCGGTGTGATACTCCTCCTACCACCTTCTGAGACGAAACGCGACGGCGGCGATGGTTCTCGTGTTCTGGATCTCAGCCGCTTGAGTTTTCCGGAACTTTCGCAGTGCCGCCGCCAAACCCTCGCCGCTCTGACGATTACCTCGCGCAGCGTCAAGACAGCAAACGCTGCGCTGAGGCTTGGACCAAAGCAGGGCTTCGAGATCGAACGAAACCGAAGCATCCGCCGCTCGCCGCTCATGCCAGCCATCGAGAGGTACACCGGAGTTCTCTACGACGCGCTCCAAGCCGACACGCTTCATCATGAGGCGCGCGGGTTCGCCGACCAATCGGTTGTCGTGCACTCAGCCTTGTTCGGCCTGCTCGGTGCCAACGATCCGATTCCCGCCTATCGCCTGTCGCACGATTCGCGTCTGCCGGGACTCAGCTTGAGAACGCACTGGCGGGACACCACGGCGCGAGTGCTTGCCGCGCGCGGGGATTTCGTGGTCGATCTACGATCGGAGGCCTATGCCGCGCTCGGGCCGCGGCCAGAACGCTCGAACTACATTCGCGTCGTCACCGAAACGGCGAACGGGTCTCGCCTAGCGCTCTCACACTTCAACAAGAAGGCGAAGGGAGAGTTCATACGCGCTGTCGTCGCGGCGCAGATCGTTCACGATTCGCCGACTTCGCTCATCGAGTGGGCTCGCGATTGTGGCATTCGACTCGAGCCAGGGGTCGTCGCGGGCGAGCTTGACCTCTATATCGATCAGTCAGCGCCGGAACGCCAGCAACCGCTCAAGTGATCGTCGACAAGTCCGGCGGATTGCATGAGGGCGTAGCTCGTCGTCGGGCCGATAAAGCGATACCCCAACTTTCGCAATGTCGCGCTCAGCGCCATCGAATCGGTGGTCTGCGACGGCAGCTCGGCGAGACTCGCCGGACGCGAGCGAGGTGACTCTTTCGCACGTTCTGGCGCGAAGCTCCAGATCAGGCGATCGAGCGCGCCGGGGTCGTTCTCCACGAACTCCTTTGTGATTCTCGCGTTTGCGATGGTGGCGAGAACCTTCGACCGGTTGCGGATGATCCCCGAATTGTTCATGAGGACCTCGACATCCTCGTCATTGAACGCAGCGACGATGTCGGGCGAGAAGTCCGCGAACGCGGCTCGAAACGAATCCCGGCGTCGCAATATCGTTATCCAGGACAACCCAGACTGAAATGCTTCGAGACTGAGCTTTTCGAACAGTTCGCGATCACCGTGGAGCGGGTAGCCCCACTCATCGTCGTGGTAGCGCTCGTATTCTGGGTCAGTCCCCACCCAGCCGCAGCGGGCACGCCCATCGCCGCTGACACGAAGATTGCTGGCAGCTGCCACTACTTGTGCGCGATTCCCTCTCGGGCGAGCAGCCACTCCTTCGTCGGGATGCCGTTGCCACCGCTGTAGCCCGTGATTCGCATATCACTGGCGAGCACGCGGTGACACGGAATGATGATCGGGATCGGATTGGCACCGACCGCGCCGCCGACCGCGCGGCCAGCTGCTACGCGACCGGTCGCGCGCCCGAGCTCACCGTAGGAGGTCACGGTGCCATATGGCAAAGCAAGAAGTTCCCGCCACACCGCCTGCTGAAATGCACTTCCGCTCGGTGAAACTGGTACCTCGAACGTGGTGCGTTCGCCGCGAAAGTACTCGGCGAGCTGCGCGGCAGCCAGGTCGAGCAGAGCATCGGAGTTCTCGGGGAGATTATCGGCAGGAAGGCTTCCGTTGCTTTCGATCGACAGGGCCGTGATGGCTGTGCCGTCGCCTCGAATCTCGATTCGACCGATCGGGCTCGGGATGCGCCGAAGGGTGCTGTGTGGATCGCTGTACTTGCGGGTCTTGCGGTACTCGTGGGAGTTCGTGGCGCTCAACGGCGCCAATTCGATGGTTGCGGTTGACATGACACGACTGTACTGGTGGCATCCGACATTCTCTGGTTTACAACCCAAGGTCTTCGCGGGGTTGGATATTGATGCTGTCGTTCAGGCTCTCCACCTCGGCATTCAGTGCGTCGAGCTGAGCAGCGAGTTGGTCGTACTCGACCCGCTTCGACTCAATGCCGGTAAAGACGGTACCAAGAGCATCCTGCCGCGAGAGTAGCTCGTCCCGGTCGGCGGCGAACTCCTCCTGCGAGCTGTATAAGCCGCTGTCGGCACGCGCGTTGAACGCCGCGATGTCTGCGTTAAGCGCATCAAAACTCGCGTTGTAACTCGCGTACTCGCTTTCGACGGATGCTCGGAGCGCGTCGAGCTGCGCGATGAGGGTTTCGATCTGAGCCTGCTGAGCAAGAAACACTGCATTGGATTGTTCGTGGAGTGTGATGACCTTCGACCGGTCGAGAAAGTACTGGGCGTAGTGCACTTCGAGCTCTGCGCTGACCGTCGCAAACTCGGTGCCAATGATTGAGTGCAACTCGTTCGCTCGTTCGCCCGGCTGCGTCTTGGCGTAAAACTCGAATCGAGCTGTGAACTCGACGTCGTCGGCCATGCGCGTCGCTTCGGCTTCAAGGAGAACCTCGAGCCGCGATCGTTCATCATCAGAAAGCCGATCCCAGACCGCGTGCAGCATCTCGTGTGCCGCGACCACCTCTTCGATACCCGCGAGCCGATCATCCGTCACGTCGTAGAGATACATGGTCTTGCTGCGGGGTAAGTAACAGCCGAGGATGCCGAACCCGGCTTCGCGATTGGAACACACGGCGTCAAAGGCGACATCGGCGGCGACGACCGGCCGGCTCGCGTAGAACAAGAATCGACCAGTCTCGGTCATCGTCGTGAGTTCGGCGTACCGCACAATTTCGTCACTCGGTTGGTAGTTCCAGACCGTGATCTGATCAGCGACTCGCTGCGGATTGATAGTGATAACGGTGACGATTCCGATCGCTGCAACGCCGAGCACGATCGCTGTACCGGCTGCTATCGCTCGCCATGCGGTCCACTGTCGACGTCGACGCCGTGGTCGGAACTCGGCAATGCTCTCGTCTACCTGACTCGGCAGGCCTGGCTCACTCACGGCAGGAACTCTAGTACACGGCAGTCATAGTTCGGCTGAGGGATTGTGCCAGTGCCAGTGCCAGTGCCAGTGATCAGTGCCCAGTGATCAGTGCCCAGTGATCAGTGTCCAGTGAGGCGTCCCATGAGCTTCGCTGTGACGGATGGCCTGCTGGTGACCCGTTCCTCGGTATCCGCCATCGACATGGCGGCGAGCCCTGCATTCGCGCCGAGAAAGCGCAGCGGCTCCGGCTCCCATAGCGGAGAAACATGGTTCACCCAAGGCAACCTGACAAGCTCAGAATCAGTTCTCGTGATGAGATCGGCGAGCGTTCGACCTGCGAGATTTGTCGTGCTCAGCCCGTCGCCGACATAGCCACCCGCCCAAGCGATGCCTGTCGCAGGGTCGAAGCTCGCGCTCGCATGCCAGTCGCGCGCGACACCGAGTGGGCCGCCCCAACGGGAAGCGACCGCAACGTCGCCGATCATCGGAAACAGCTCGCCCAGAGCTTTGCGAAGATGCTCAAACACGCGTGGCGATCGGTCGTACTCTGGCTTGATCGAACTGCCCCAGTGGTAGCGAGCGCCTCGACCTCCGAAGGCGAATCGGTTGTCGGCGGTTCGCTGCCCGTAGATCAACAGGTGCCGGTAGTCAGCGAAGGTCTGCCCGTGTTCGATTCCGATCTCATCCCACAGTGAATCTGCAAGCGGCTCGGTCGCGATCATGAGCGAATACAGCGGTAGCACTCGACGCTTCGTCGCGTGCATGGTCGCGCCGTACCCTTCCAGTGCGACAACGATAGTGCCGCAGCGCACCGCGCCCCGCGCCGTCGTCACAGCACGCGGCGCAAAATCGAGCACCTCAGTCTGCTCGTATATTACGACCCCACGCATCTCAAGCGCCCGCGCGAGGCCTCGAACGAGTTTGGCGGGATGGATGCTGGCGCAGTTCGGATCGAAGCTCGCACCGATAGCGCCTGCCGCAGGCTGTGGCCCACGAAGTTCGAGCGAGTCAACACCGTACTCCGCCGCTTCCGCGACCTCTGCGCGCGCGGCGGCCAATTGCACGTTCGAGCGCGCGAAGCTCAGCGTTCCGCCTTTGAGATAGTCGATTTCGATTCCAGCGGATGCTGCGGCTGCCCCAACCTCGTCGACGGTTGCGATCATCGCCCTTCGCATCGCGAGCGCTGCCTCGCGGCCATAGCTGCGCTCAAGGGAAGCGGTCGAGCGCGGAAACAGGGCGCTGCACCAGCCGCCGTTCCGTCCCGATGCCCCGAAACCGGCAATCTCCTTCTCGAGCACGGCAATGCTGAGGGCCGGGTTGCGCTCCTTCAAGTACCACGCCGTCCACAAACCGGTAAGCCCTCCGCCGATGATTGCAACATCGACGTCGAGGTCTCCGTCGAGCGCCGCCCGTGGACTGAGCTCGTCTGGCACGGTTGCGTGCCAGTAGCTCAACGTGCGGTAGTCGACCGCCACAGTCAGATCAGGGTTTCGCAGAACAGGGTTTCGCAGATCAGAGTTTCGCAGATCAGAGTTTCGCAGATCAGAGTCTCGTCCACGCCTCGGTGAGCACGGAGCGCAGGATGCCCTCGATTTCGTCGAACTCAGCCGGCCCGATCGTCAGGGGTGGGGCAAGCTGGATCACCGGGTCACCGCGGTCGTCCGCGCGGCAGTACAAGCCAGCGTCGAACAGGCCCTTCGATAAGAAGCCGCGCAACAGCCGCTCTGACTCGTCGTCATTGAAGGTCGTTTTTGTCGCCTTGTCCTTGACGAGTTCGATTCCGAAGAAGTAACCGTCGCCTCGAACGTTGCCGACAATGGGCAAATCGCTCAGTCGCTCGAGTGCAGCCCGGAACAGCGGAGAGTTCTCGCGTACCCGCTCATTCAGTTTCTCCTCTTCAAAGATGTCGAGGTTCGCGAGGGCAACGGCCGACGAGACCGGGTGCCCTCCGAAGGTATAGCCGTGATAGAACGACGTTGCGCCGTGCTTGAACGGCTCGTACACCCGATCCGACACGATCGTGGCACCGATGGGTGAGTAGCCGCTCGTCATTCCCTTCGCGCAGGTGATCATGTCTGGCACGTAGCCGTAGGCGTCGCACGCGAAGAACTCGCCAATCCGACCAAAGGCACAGATGACCTCGTCGCTCACCAGCAGCACGTCGTACTGGTCGCAGATCTCTCGGACTCGCGCGAAATAGCCGGGAGGCGGCGGGAAGCACCCGCCGGAGTTCTGCACGGGTTCGAGGAAGACTGCAGCGACCGTCTCTGGACCCTCAAAGAGAATCATCTCCTCGATGCGGTTTGCGGCCCACAGCCCGAACTCACGTTCAGCAGTCGCCTCGTCTGCGCCGTGGGACGCAACGAAGCCCATCTCATCCGCCCGATAAAAGTTCGTGTTTGGAACCCGGAATCCGCCCGGCACGAGTGGTTCGAACATTTCTTTCATGGCCGGGATGCCCGTGATGGCGAGCGCTCCCTGTGGGGTTCCGTGGTAGGCCACAGCGCGCGAGATGACCTTGTGCTTAGTCGGGCGACCCTGCAGCTTCCAGTAGTACTTGGCGAGCTTGAACGCGGTTTCGACCGCTTCACCGCCTCCGGTGGAGAAGAACACCCGGTTGAGGTCCCCTGGCGCGTAGCCGGCAAGTCGATCGGCCAGTTCGATGGCGCTCGGATGTGCGTACGACCAGAGCGGAAAGAATGCGAGCTCCTCGGCCTGCTTCGCGGCAACCTCAGCCAGTCGGCGTCTTCCGTGTCCGGCATTGACGACGAACAACCCGCTCAGTCCGTCGAAGTAGCGCCGTCCAGTGCTGTCCCAGATGTGATGACCCTCGCCCTTGACGATGATCGGTACGCCGTTGCCGTTCTCCATCACCGATTGGCGCGTGAAGTGCATCCAGAGATGATCTTTAGCTTTTTGCTGGAGCTCGGTTTCGTTCCAGATATCGGTGTGTGTGATTGTCATTTCTTCTTACCTAGTTCCCCAGTTGTAGAACTGCTTTTGCAGTTTCAGATAAACAAACGTCTCGGTTGATTGAACTCCGTCGATGCCTCGAATCTGCCTATTGAGCAGCTCGATCAGGTCGTCATCGTTCTCGCATACGACTTCGGCGAGAATGTCGAAGCTGCCGGCTGTCAGCACAACGTAGTCGACGGCAGCAAGTTGGCTGAGCGCTTCGGCGACGACCGTGGTGTCACCGGAGACTCGGATTCCGACCATTGCCTGACGATAGAAACCGAGTTGAAGTGGGTCAGTGACAGCAACGACCTGCATCACTCCAGAATCCGTGAGCTTTTGAACGCGTTGGCGCACGGCCGCTTCGCTCAGTCCGACCGCTTTGCCGATCTCGGCATAGGACCGTCGGCCATCGTCTTGCAGTTGTTCAATAATCGCCTTCGACACCTCGTCGAGCTGCACGGTCCTGGAACCGATCGGGCGAGAGAGTGAAGCCATGCTCCGATTCTGTCACTCCTGAGCCACCCATACAAGCGATTCCGAAGCGACAACTCGGTTTTGCTGTCGAAATCAGTTGAATCCTCGGTGGATGCCACGGAGTCTCCTTCGCTAGGTAAGTGAGATCTCTGCATCCGCTGAACTTCAGCGCTGCGATCGCCGCCGGCAACACAACCGTGCTCAAACTGAGCGATACGACGCCGTCATCAACCCGGTTGCTCGCAGAGATCGCCGCCGAATTTCTGCCCAAGGGCGTGCTCAACGTGATCACGGGTAACGCCACGACCGGAGCCTCATGATTGATCACAAGACCCCGCAGATGGTGTCGACCACCGGTTCGCGCCGGGATGGAAGTGGCGAGAGCCGCGGCAGCCGATCTCACGCGTGTGCATCGTGAGCTCGGCGGCAAACGTCACGGCACAACCGGCTACTTCTCTGAAGCCACAATTCTTTCTGGCCTCGAGCGCTCCGGCTTCGGCAAGGACCTCTCAAGCTACGGGTTCGAGGACTACACGCGCGTGAAGCACGTCATGAGCTTTCTGGGGTAGCGTCGCCGCGGCATTGAGTCGCTTGCGTCGTACGCTTGGATCGTGAACAGCGACGCAGACGACACCGTGCTCTCGCCCGCTCAGGTTCGCGATGTCGAGCCTGATGACCTCTCACGATTTGCAGACACCGTCGTCTCGCCTCGGCAACCCGCGCCGGGACCGTCGCCCGTTTCGACTGACGCAACCGATAGCCTCCCGCCCGCAGCAAACTTCACGCAGTACGAAGTGCGAATCGGAGATTCAGTACTTGGCGCTCTCGAGGTACCTGTCATTGTGGGGCGCCGCCCGCGACTGCCGCGCATCGTCCAAGGTGTTCGGCCGCGGCTCGTTGTCGTGGACTCGCCACAAAAGTTGGTGTCAGGGAGCCATCTCAGCATCCGCCAAATTGGCTCTTCGCTCGTGGTCACCGACCTGCGAACGACAAACGGTTCGATGGTGACGGTTCCAGGGGCGCCAACCCGCCGGATGCGCCAAAGCGAGTCGGTGGTCGTCAAGGCGGGCACACAAGTGGACATCGGTGATGGAATTGTTCTCTACATTCTCGAGGCACCGTACTCGCGACCGGTGACCGATGCTGAACGGCGCCCAGTGTGACTGAGATCGGCCACGGAGTCTCCGGGCGAGTCGTCTTCGATGAATCAGACGGCGCGCTGAGTCTCGCTGTGTCGTGGGCTGCCGCGACGGACACCGGTCATCGCCGCGCGGTGAACGAGGACAGCTTCGTCGTGACCTGGCCGATCTTTGCCGTTGCGGACGGCATGGGGGGTCATTCTGCAGGTGACGTTGCAAGTGACGCGGTCGTGACCCGACTCGCTGAGCTCGGCACGGGTGAGTTCGTCGCCGTTGGCGATATCGTGCTCGCGCTTGAGCGCGCAACCTACGACATCGAGACCGCCGCCGAGGGGAGCGCCTTGGGTGTCGGCACTACCGTCTCCGGTGTCGCCGTCGTTGTTGAGCATGGGGTTCCGACGTTCGCTGTCTTCAACATCGGAGACAGCCGCGTGTATCGCTTTGCGCGCAACCAGCTTCGTCAGGTCACCGTTGACCACTCGGTGGTTCAGGAACTCGTTGATGCTGGTGTCTTGACCGCCGAACAGGCCGAGAGCCATCCAGACAGCAACGTCATTACCCGAGCCGTCGGTTTCAATGCGCAGCCAACGCCCGATTACTGGATGATCCCTTTGAGTGCTGGCATGCGCCTGGTGATCTGTTCCGATGGGCTCACGAAAGAACTGGACACGGAGCGCATCAGACTGCACCTCACTGCCGGTCTGTCACCTGACCAGACAGCGACCGCCCTTGTGGATGCTGCACTCGCGGCTGGCGGTCGTGACAACGTCACGGTTGTCATCATTGACGTCGCCGAGACAGCGTCCAACTGACGAGCAATCTCGCGCCTCGCGAGCAGCTAGGCCAGCACCCCCAGTCCGGGGAGCACTCCGGTTTCAGGGTCTTCGCGCTGCGTAGAATAGGGGAGCCGCAGCAGTCGGGAGGGGAGTCCATGGAGCGTCGTCTTCCTTCGCGACCCCCGGTACTGCCGGGCTTCTCACACGTGAGAATCCTCGGTTCCGGCGGCTTCGCCGATGTCTTTCTGTACGAGCAGAACCTGCCTCGGCGTCAGGTGGCTGTCAAGGTCATGCTGAGTGAAGTGGTCAATGACCACGTGCGCGAGATGTTTCAGGCTGAGGCCAACCTCATGGCGCAATTGAGTTCGCACCCAGGAATTCTTACGGTGTATCAAGCCAGTGTGTCCTCGGATGGTCGCCCTTTCCTTGTCATGGAACTGTGTTCGCCCACGCTCAGTCAGCGCTACCGTGCCGAGCGGATACCGATCGCTGAGGTCTTGAGAATCGCGATCCGCATCGGCAGCGCAGTCGAAACGGCCCACCGGTCCGGCGTGCTTCATCGTGACATTAAGCCGTCCAACATCCTGCTGACCGCGTATGGGCATCCGGTGCTGTCAGATTTCGGTATCGCTGCGACGTTGGCAGAGTCGGATGACCGTGAAGCGGTCGGCCTCTCGATTCCGTGGTCGGCGCCGGAAGTTCTGGCAGATCAGACGGCCGGAACGATCACCTCAGAGGTGTGGGCCTTTGCCGCGACCGTCTACTCTCTTCTTGCTGGGCGGTCTCCGTTCGAGATTGCAGGCGGGGACAATAGTTCTGCCGCGCTCATGTCGCGGATTTCGCGAGCGACGCCGCAACCGCTCGGCCGGCCCGACGCACCGCCAGCGCTTGAACGGATGCTGGTGCGTGCGCTTTCGCGTTCGCCCCAGAATCGTCAATCGAGCATTCTCGAATTGCTGTACGAGTTGCAGACCATCGAGTCTGAACTCGGTCTGCCGCAGACGGCGATCGAAGTCGCTGTCGACGAGTGGGCCTCCACAATCGTGGCCGACCTTGAAGAGCGCACCGTTGTGCGCGCGGGGGCGAGCGGCACAGCCGTCGCCCGCGGTTCTCGGCGTCGCCGACGCGTCGTGGCGGAACACGGAGGCGGCAGCGCGTTGCCAGAGAGTGCCTCGAAGGCTCGAGTCACCGGCAGTGTGACTCGGGCCGGTGCGCTGCCGCAACGAACCCTTTCACTCGTCATTGCCGCCATCGCCGCCGCCACGATCGCCGTTGCCACAATTGCCGTGGTGGCTGTGCTCAGAGCGACCTCAACGGACGTGCCGACCGTGACAAACATCTCTGCTGTTGTGACGGACGCTGGCGTCGAATTCAGTTGGGCCGATCCTGGCATAGGCGACGCTGGTGCGTACCGAATCACGACCAGTGGCACCGAAGCAGAGGCCCGGCAACGGGACTCTCGGTTCGTGGTCGATGGCGAGCGGGGCGAGCGGGTGTGCATCGTGGTGACCGTGACGCGGGCTGGATCAAACGGCGCACCGAGCGCGGAAAAATGCGCGGACATCCCGGCATGATGAGCCGTTGTGGTTAGGAACCGGTCATCACGGGCGCAGCGGGGAGCGAGCGCTGCCGTTGCAAGTCTCGCGCTGATTGCGCTCATCGTTACGGCCGCGGTCGTCTCGACCGGCTATCCGGCGCAGCGCCTCGATTTGGGAGACGGCGCCGTGTGGGTCGCAAACAGCCAACAGCAAGCGATCGGGCGCGCCAACACTGAGATCCTCGAGCTCAACTCGGTGGTTTCAGCAGCAGGAACCGACCTCGAAGTGCTTCAAGGAGGCTCGCGAGTCCTGATGCTCGACCGCACCGAGAGTGCCGTCGACATCATCGACCCGGCTACCTCGGACATCGCCGACACCGTGCCGATGCCTCCCAATCAGACTCAGGTGTTTCTCGCGGCCGACCGAGTGGTGATCTTTGAGGAAGGCACCGGAGAGCTCTGGATCGTCGCGGCAGCTGATCTCGCGGACTTCGACTCGCAGTCGCCAGCAACCCTCAGTCTCGGAACGGATTCAATCGTCAGTGTCGACCCGGCCGGCCGGCTGTTTGCATATTCGCCCGCCGTCTCGCAGGTGTACGCCCTCAACATCGCCCGCTCAAACGCGGTCGAATCAACATTCCCGCTGACGATTCCGGCTGCCGCGCTTCCGCGGATCAGCATCAGCTCGGTCAGCGGTGTGTGGGTGGTGCTGGATTCCTTTGATGGGCAGCTGTACTTCGCAACCCGCAGCGTTGACCTCGCAGGTGGCTCGGGAGTGACAAGCGGTGCGATCCTTCAGACCGCCAGTGCGACGGGTGATCGCGTGCTCGTGTCCCACAACGGTGGACTTGTTGCGGTGCCACTCTCCGGCGCTGAACCCGTCGTGATACTCGATCAAGCCGGTCCAGATGGCGCTGCACCATTCCGGCTGGGCGACTGCGAGTTCGCGGCATGGGCGAGCGCGCTAGCGTGGCGTGGCTGCCCAGACGACGGTATCCAAGGGGTACAGCTCACGCTTCAGGGCATGAGGGCAGCCGCAGAGCTTGAGTACGTCGCGAACGGCAATCAGACCGTGCTCAACGATCGTCGGTCTGGGCAAACGTGGGCTATTCAGCGCTCGGGGGAGCTTATCGACAACTGGGACGAGCTCATCGTTGCTGATGATGCGCGACCCCAAGAGCAGCAGAACAACACTGACAATCCACCGGAGATCGAGAACGTGCAGGTGCCACCCGTCGCTGTGAGCGACAGCTTTGGGGCAAGGCCCGGCCAGTCAACGGTCGTGCCGGTATTGCTGAACGACTATGACGCAAACGGGGATGTGCTCGTCGTGAGCGATCTTGTGCCGATCGATGCATCCGTTGGCAGGATCGAACTCATCAATGAGCGACAGCAAATTCAGCTCACTGTCTCTCTAGGCGTGACCGGCCAATTGCGTTTTCCTTACTCGATTTCCGATGGTCGCGGAGGGATTGCCACTGCGGAGATCGTCGTCACCATCCGCGCCGAACTCGAGAACTCGCCACCGCAACAGGTGCGGGCAACGCAGCTAGACGCAGAGTCGAACGGGCGAGTCACCAGCAATGTGCTGAGCGACTGGGTAGATCCCGATGGCGACCCCTTCTATTTGACGTCCGCGTTCGTCGCTGCGCCAGACACCGTGAGCTACCAACCCGGCGGACAGATTGTCTACTCAGATAGCGGGAGTGGGCCAGCGACGAAGGCTGTCGCGCTTGTGGTGTCAGATGGCAGCGCCGAGGCGTCCGGAAATGTCTCTGTCAGGGTGAGCGCCATCGGTGAAGTGCCGATCGTCGCGCAGCCGTTCGTGGTGCTGACATACGCTGGTCAGGAGGTCACGATCGAACCACTGACCCATGTGCGCGGTGGTTCGGGAACCATTCGGCTCAACAGCGTACCGAACCAACCGGATGTGACGATTACCCCGAGCTACGAAACCGGAACGTTCCGGTTCGTCAGCTCAGAGGTCAGAACGCACTACCTCGAGTACGTCGTCACAGACGGGAACCAGTCGGCAAGCGGAACTGTTCGTATCGATGTCGCCGGGCCGCCAGACGCGAACACACGCCCGATCACAATCCCCAAGACCGTGTTCGTACAGACACTTCGAAACGCACGCGTGGATGTCGCTGGCACCGACATCGACCCGGCTGGAGGTGTCCTGCTCGTCACAGGTATCTCGGGGCTTTCGAACACCTCGGGGCTTTCGAACACCTCGGGGCTTTCGAACACCTCGGGGGTGCGCGCCCAAGTTATCGAACAACGAATCGTGCGGGTGAGCCTCGAAGCTCCACTCGATGATGGCCCGGTGTCGTTCAATTACAGCATCAGCAACGGGCTAGCGGAGTCCGAAGGCGTCATCACGGTGATCGAGATTCCGGCGCCAACACGTGTTCAGCCGCCTATCGCACTCGATGACTCGATAACAGTGCGAGTCGGAGACGCGATCGACGTTCCGGTGCTTGGCAATGATGAGCACCCTGATGGACTCGATCTCCGACTGGATCCAGTGCTCGCTCGCGAACTGCCATCCGGCGCAGGGCTGCTCTTTGCATCCGGTAATCAGTTGCGCTATCTCGCACCGACAACTCCCGGCAACTTCATCGCCGAGTACCGTATTGAGGGCCCGGACGGTCAGGCTGCGACCGCGCAGGTGCGCATCGCGGTGCGGGAAGCGGATGTCGCAACCAACAACGCCCCGGTTCCAACGACAGTGATCGCTCGAGTGCTTGCTGGCGAGACGGTGCGCATCCGCGTTCCGCTGACGGGTACGGATCCGGACGGCGATTCGGTTCAGCTCCTCGGCCAATCAACAAATCCCGAGAAGGGTGCCGTGACAGCGGTCGAGGACGACACGATCGTGTACCAGGCGGGCAGTTACTCGGCTGGCACTGACACCTTCAGCTATACCGTGATCGACGGCCTCGGTGCGCGCGCAACTGGAACGGTTCGCATCGGTATAAGCGCCCGATTGGATGGAGCCCGGAACCCGGTCGCGATCATCGATGAAGTCGTTGTGCGACCTGGCGTGACCGTTTCTGTCGAAGTCCTTGCCAACGATTCAGACCCCGACGGCAGTCCGTTGTCTGTGACATCGGTCGAGCCGAATGACCCGGTCACCACCGCGGAAATCGTGGATGACCTGGTGCGAATCACACCACCTGAAACACCGGGGCAGTACGGCGTGATCTACACGATCGAGAACGAGTTCGGTGGTTCGAGCCAGAACTTCGTGCGCGTGACCGTCGATCCGGATGCTGAGTTCTCATACCCGGTAGCTCGCGACAGCGTGCTGACCCTTTCGGACATCATCGACCGTGAGACTGTGACGGTCAACGTGTTATCGAAGGTATTCTTCGCCGACGGCGATCCCTCCTCCCTTGGACTGTCGATCTATGAGGGGTTCGGCGGCACTGCCCGCGTGACCTCTGGCAAGCGGATCGAGGTAACCATTGGTGCCCGACGCCAGATCATTCCATTCAAGGTCACGCACCCGGAGGACAGCTCGGTGTTCAGCTATGCCTTCATTCGAGTTCCCGGCCTCAACGACGCGCTTCCGCAGGTTGATCGTCGGGCTGGGGAGCTGCGGGTCGTCAGTGAAGACACGCTGGTGATCGACCTCAACGATTACGTAATCGCGGTCGGTGGAAATCCGGTGCAGCTGACGGATGCAAGTACCGTGCGAGCCACATTCGCCAATGGTGACGAGCTTGTTCGCGACGCCGACACGCTCGTGTACACCTCGGCCGATAAGTATTTCGGTCCAGCTTCAATCTCCTTCGAGGTGACGGATGGTGCCTCTGCTGCCGATCCGGCTGGGCGCACGGCCATCCTGGTCCTGCCCATCGTGGTCGAACCCCGCGAGAACCAACCGCCTGTTTTCGCTGGCGCGGTTGTCGAGTTCGAGCCGGGTCAAGAGAGGGTGTTCGATCTCCTGAAGCTCACAAACTATCCGTACCCTGACGACTTGGACGAACTCGTTTTTTCGGTCGTGGGAGCCGAACCCCAAGCTTTCACCTACACGCTCGTGGGAACCTCGCTCACGTTGCGCGCGGACGCGAGTGCAGTCAAGGGTGCCGTCAGCACGCTCAGTCTTGGGGTGAGAGACGATCTCACCGTCGGCCAGGCCGGTCGCATTCAACTGACCATCGTTCCATCCACGCGTCCACTCGTTCGACCCGGGGCAGACACTGCGGTGACGGTTCGCAATCAGACCACTGTGGTCAATGTGCTGGCCAACGATGAAGCAACGAATCCTTTCCCCGGCCAGCCCCTCAAGGTGGTCGACATTCGCGGGCTTGATGGAGCTAGCCTGCCAATTGGCGTGACTGTGAGCCCGAGCGCTGACCAAAGCGCACTGACCGTGAACGTCGCATCGAATGCCGAACCGATCGATGCGAACCTGCAATACCAAGTGGCGGATGCGACGAACGATCCAGGTCGTTTCGTGTGGTCAACGGTTCGCATTTCTGTTCAGGACCGTCCAGATCCGGTCAGCAACATTTCGATCACCAGCTTCGCAGATCGCTCGATCACGATCCGTTGGAATGCCGGACCGTTCAACAACTCGCCAATCAGCAATTACCGAGTCACGACGGAGACTCTCGGAGGGGAGCCACTGAGCACCGCCAACTGCTCGGGAACGACGTGCACGATCGCGACGCCCGGGAACGGACAATCGAACGCGGTTCGCGTCAAGGTCGTCGCGACGAACTCGGTCGGCGACTCTGATCCGAGCACGCTTGGCGGCGGAGTTTGGTCTGACGTCATTCCCGCGGCTCCGACTGGAGTGTCAGCGAGCACTGGCGACCGCGGTCTGAGCCTTCGTTGGAATCAGGTGGCCGCTCCAAGCGGCGGATCCGCGGTCAACAGCTACCGCATCTCGCTTGCCGGCTTTGCCGCAGATGTCTCTCCCGCCACCGCCGCCTGCGCGGATGGATTGTGCCAGTGGGATACCCCAAGCGATTGGGCGCTCAGCAACGGTACGAACTACAGCTTCACGATCAGCGCCAGGAACGAGGCCTTCCCTGCGCTGGCGACCTGGAACTCTTCGTCTGGCGCTGGTACGCCGTCCGGTCCGCCGCTGGCAGCGGCAGCGCCGACCGCCACCGCCATCAGTGATACCGCTATCGTGCTTGATTGGAGCGGCTCGTTCAATGCGAACGGCAGCACAATTATCGAGTACCGCGCGTTCGCCATCGACGGTTCTTCTCCCAACTGTTCGACGCCGGCGAGCCCAACTTCTGCCACCAGCTTCGAGTTCTCAGGGTTGAGTCCGAATCAGTCCTATTCGTTTGTGGTGTTTGCCACCAACGCTCAAGGATGTGGCGAGAGCGCCACCGTGTCTGCAACGACGGTACCGAGCGTCATTACTGCACTCGATGTCAGCGCTGGGCCCCAACAGAACGGGGACACTTTCGACTTCCAGGTGCTCGGTGGGTCAATGGGGTCTGTCGCCCTAGACGGCAACTTCGTCGTGCGCTATTCCTTGTCCGGCGGCTCTGTTCAAGGCACCGCGTACGGCCCAGTTGGTCTCGGCAGCTTCTTGACGGCGGACGGCACGCAATACGGTCAAGCGACAGGTGTGCAGGTAGCTGCGTGCCGAGCCGACAATCAAACAGTGTGCGGTGCGTGGTCCGGTACCTTTGGCCTTGGCGGAGTGCCGGTTGACCCGCAGCTCAGCGGAGTCCTGTTCGTGGCGACCGGTGATCCATTCGACAACGGCGGAACGTTCTCCTGGACTGGTTCACCGCTGGGCGCCTATGACAACGTCGAGGTAGCCTGCGGGCCAGACCCTGGGATATTCACCGCGGCCGGCGTTGGAACCTGTGACTCACTTCCGAGCCTTAACCTGCCGACGTTGACCGTGAGCGTGTCTGCAAACGGCCAGACTTATTCGATCGTGTACCAGGGATTCGACTATGTCGGTTGAATCGATCGCGACCAACCGCAGTGAGGATTGACCATGACGATGACAGTTGGGCAGGCGACGTGGTTCGCTGGGATCTTCGACCGGCTTGTTGCGAACGTCGAAACTGTGGTGCTCGGCAAGACCTTCGTCATCCGACTTGGCTTTACCGCGCTTCTGAGCGAAGGCCACCTGCTGCTCGAGGACTTTCCTGGGACAGGCAAGACCTCGTTAGCGCGGGCGATGGCGCAGACTGTCGACAGTACAAGCAGTCGCATCCAGTTCACACCCGATCTGCTCCCTGGCGACATCACCGGCGTCAGTATCTACAACCAGTCCTCTGGCGCGTTCGAGTTCCACCGCGGGCCGATTTTCGCCAACATTGTCTTGGCCGATGAGATCAACCGAGCGAGTCCAAAGACTCAGGCTGCGCTGCTTGAGGTGATGGAGGAATCGACCGTCACAGTCGACGGCATCACACATCCGGTCACGGCGCCGTTCATGGTGATCGCGACCCAGAACCCAATCGAGCAGGCAGGAACCTATCGTCTGCCGGAAGCGCAACTCGACCGCTTCATCATGAAGGCATCAATCGGCTACCCGGACCACACCTCGACGCTTCGCATTCTGGAAGGCGCAGGAGTGAAAGCACACGAAACCGTCGTTGCGAGCATCGTCACCGCCGATGTCGTGACCGAGATGAGTCAGCTTGCGCGAACGGTTCACGTTGATTCGACGATCAATGATTATGTGAGCCGTCTCGTTCACGGAACCCGGTCGACAGCTGAGGTGCGCCTCGGCGCAAGCGTGCGGGGCGCGCTCGCTCTTGTGCGCACGGCAAAGACCCTCGCTGCGGCGAGCGGTCGTCACTACGTGATTCCGGACGACATCAAGACGCTCGCAGAGCCCGTGCTCGCCCACCGGCTCATGCTTGATCCGGAGGCCGAGTTCGAGGGTGTGACGACCTCGAGCGTCGTTGCTCAGATACTGCTCGAAACGCCGCCGCCGAGCGACCGGCTCGCTGTGTAATGGCTGCGCAGAAGACTGCGCCAGTGCGGCAGGGATCCTCGCAGCGCGGCGCCGAACACTCGAACCGCATCGACGCCCAGTACACGACCGGTACTCGCGGGCTCACGAATGCCCGCACCCGGATTGTCGGCGAGCGAACTGGTATCACCGCCGATGTCATCGTTGGGGCCGTTCGCGCGTTTGGAATCGCGCGCACAGCCGTGGTGCAGGCGTACCGGCGAGCTGCCTCAGTCGTTACTCCGCTCGGCTGGTCAATCCTGATTCTCGTACCGGCATCGCTCGCGCTCGGCTACGGTTTGGCCTGGGTTGAGTTCATTGCGATCGGGTTCGTTGGGCTGTTGCTCATTCTCGTGGCGCTGCTGTCGCTGCGCGGTAGAGGTTCGCTCAACTTTGCCTTGGACCTGACCCGCACCCAGGTCGTTGTGGGAACGGCGGCGGCTGCTCGAGTTGTGATAAGCAACGACGACCGGCGGCGAACCTTTGGAGTGAATGTCGAAGTGCCGGTTGGTGCTGGCCTTGCCGCATTCGCCCTGCCGTCGCTTGCGCGCGGAGAGTCCCACAGCCACGAGTTCGCGATTCCGACGAGCCGCCGCGGTCGGTTGCTCGTCGGCCCGGTTCGTACTGTTCGAGCTGATCCGATCGGGCTCATTCGCCGCGAGATCGTCTGGACTGCGCCAGAGGAGGTGTTCGTTCACCCTCGCACGATCGCCATTCCCAGCGTCAGCGCTGGCTTTGTACGTGACCTTGAAGGAAACCCGACTCGCGAACTCTCGAACAGTGACGTTGCATTCCACGCGCTTCGTGAGTACGTGCCGGGGGATGAGCGCCGCTACATACATTGGAAGTCCACTGCGCGGACCGGCAGATACATGGTTCGGCAATTTGAGGAGACTCGACGCAGCCACCTCGTCGTTGCGCTGAGTCTTGCGACGGCGGACTACGGATCCGATGACGAGTTCGAACTCGCGGTAAGCGCGGCGGGCTCGCTCGGTGCCCGCGCTATTCGGGATGCCCGATCGGTCACTGTCGTTGCCAGTGAGTTCACGCCTGACTACGCCAAGCGCAAGGTCTTCGCTGTCAAGGGTCTGACGACGATAACGCGTGCACGGCTCCTCGATGACCTCGCGCTCGTCGAGCAAGCAGAATCGGCACTCACAATCGGCGACGTCGCACGGGTCACTGCTGATCAGGTCCACGGGGTTTCCGTCGCCTTCATGATTTGTGGTTCAACGGTCACGCCAAAGGAACTCCGAGCGGCATCCACGAAGTTTGAAGCTGGCGTAGAAGTGGTCGCGGTCGTCTGTGATCCCGAGCACATTCCCGGTCTACGGCGAGTGGCGGGGTTGAGTGTCTTGACGATCGGGTACCTCGAAGACCTGCAAAAGTCGCTCGCGAGGGTCGCGGCCGCATGAACGCCAGCATGAACGCCAGCGTCAATGCCAGCGTCAATGCCAGCGCCAATGCCAGCGCCAGCGGCAGGCGACCCGTGGGCTTTGTGGTCGTCAACGTAATGATGACGGTCATCACGACGATCCTTGCCGCGACAACGCTCTGGCCAATCTACGAGAGCGTTGGGATCATCGTCGTTGTGACAGTCTCTCTCGTGCTCGGCGCCACGATTGCCCTGCTTGGGGCTCGGTTTCGGTGGACCTCACTGGTCGTTCTCCTCGTCGCATTTTGCACGTTTCTCGCTGTCGGTGTTCCGGTCGCTGTTCCAGCTCAGGCGATCTCAGTGGTGCTGCCGAGCGTGGCTGGCCTTGTTGACCTCCTCGCTGCGATCGTGCTCAGTTGGAAACAGTTGCTCACCATCACGCTTCCGGTCGGAACCTACGAAGCGCTCCTCGTGCCTGCGTTCATTGTGGTGTTTTCCAGTGTCACAATCGGCCTGTCCGTCGCGATGCGCACCCGCGTGCCGGAGTTGGCCGTGCTAGCACCGATCGGCATCTTCATCTTCGGAACGGCATTCGGTCCGACCTATCCGAGTCGCCCACTCGAGGCGGCACTCGCACTGCTCGGCGCAATTCTCCTCTGGCTGGTCTGGTTGCGGTGGGATCGGCGCCAGGCTGCTCTCGCACAACTCAGGACAGCGACGGTCGGTACGGGTACGGGTACGGGCGCGGGTGCGGATGCTCCGCGTCCGGCCAGCGCAGGAGGCAAGAGCGCAGCAGGAGCGATTCTCAGTGCGGCGCTCGTTTTGCTCGTTGTCATTTCAACCTCTGTCGCCGTGCTTGGCTTCATTCCTCCGACGGTTGATCGCACCGTATTGCGCAGTGCTGTCGAACGCCCATTTGAGGCGCGCTTGTACGTGAGCCCACTCGCTGGCTTCCGTCGGTATTGGCAACCGGAGACAGTCGACAGTGTGCTTTTCGAGGCGTCGGGTCTCCCGGAAGGTGCCCGCATTCGGCTTGCCACGATGGACAGCTACGACGGCGTCGTGTACGCCGTCGGTAGCGCTAGCACGTCGAGTGAGTCTGGATCGTTCACGCGAGTACCCACTCGCGTTGATCAATCGGCCATCGTCGGTCGAGCGCTCTCGGTCGATGTCACGATCGCCGGGCAGTCAGGAGTGTGGCTCCCGACGTTCGGCCTGCTCGAGGAAATGCGTTTCGTCGATGCCGGCGGGCCGGACCGACTTGCATCGTTCTTCTACAACGATGTCACCGGCACCGGGGCCATGATCGGTGGCCTGCAGCGCGGTGATCGCTATACGGTTAGGGCAGTCGCCCCGATTGCGCCAGAGGCATCCGAGATTGTCTCCTTGCGCCCGGGATCTGCGAGAGTTCCGCAACCGCAGTCAGTTCCAGAGGAGGTTGCTGCGAAACTTCAGGAGTACAGTTCCGGGTTGACTGATCCTGGCGAGCAACTGGCCGCGATGGTCGCAGGGTTCGCTCGCGACGGCTACATCAGCCACGGGACTGGTGCCAACGAGGTGCCAAGCAGGTCCGGCCATTCGGCCGACCGCATTTCGGAACTCCTCACCGCTCCCCGCATGATCGGTGACGCAGAACAGTACGCGGTCGCGGCGGCGCTGATGGCGACTGAGATCGGATTCCCCGCGCGCGTCGTAATGGGATTCGCGCCTGCTGCCGCGACGGTTCGCGGCTCAGATATTGCCGCATGGATCGAAGTCAACACGACCGCATTTGGCTGGGTCGCGATTGACCCAACTCCGCCGGTGCGGGAGATCCCGGAAGAGCTGCCTGTCGAGAACGCTTCGGTCGCGCGGCCGCAGACGGTCGTGCCGCCGCCAACGCTGCAAACGGACAACCTTGATCGCCAGCGGCCGCCAGAGACTGTCGAGGATCAGGCAAACGATGTCGAGCCGGTAATTCAGGCCGTGCTCGCGGTGCTGCGGGTGGTCGGCATTATGGCGGCCGGCTTCGCGATCCTGTTGGCGCCGTTTGTGGGGATCATCGCAGCAAAGCGGAGGCGACGTCGATCGCGTCGTCGTGCCGCTGAGCCACTCGCTCGCGTTCGCGGCGGTTGGCAAGAGTTCGAAGATGCGGTCGTTGACCGAGGCGTGGTGCTCGAAGTCTCTTCGACACGAGGCGATGTCGCAACGCTCGTCGGCGGCCAGCAGCCTCGAATCCTCGCGGTGGTCGCTGATCGTGTGACCTTCTCTCCTGACATACCGAGCGAGAAGGACGCGGACGCGGTCTGGCGAGCCGTTGACGAACTTCGCTCGACGCTTGATGTCGGGTCGACCCGCTGGCAACGCATCAAGGCTCGGGTATCGCTCCGCTCGTTCGGCGGTCTCCGTGGAACCAGCCGAGTTCCGAGCCCGAGACTTTCAGGGGAGAGTCGATCACGATGAGCTGTTCGTTCTGTTCCACCGAGCTGCCAACTGGCGCCATGTTCTGCGGCGAGTGCGGTCATGCAGTTGTGCCAGTCGAGGTGCAAGTCGATGCGCCCGTTGATGCGCCCAGTGACTTCGCTGCCAACGTGCCGACCGAGCTGCCGACTGCAGCTCAGTCGGCGACGGCCGGCACCGCCCCGCTTGATCTGTTCCCATTGGGGCTTCCAGCGGGTTCTGTCGAGATCGATCTCGAATCACCAATTCTGGCTCCGGCCGGGGTAATTCGATTTGGAGACGAAGCGCCGGCGATCCCAGCTAGCAGGGCGAATCGGGACATCGAGCAGGCTTACATCGCTGGTCGCGAAGAAGCAGCGGCCCGATTCGTGCTCCAATTCAGCACCGGCGAGAGTGTCACCGTCAGTGGCACCGGCATCCTCGGGCGAAACCCGACGCCGGAGCCGGGGGAGTACTTCGACGCCCTTGTTACAATTCTCGACCCTGGCCGGTCGGTGTCAAAGACGCATCTTGAGTTCGGCCAAGAGGCCGGATCGTTCTGGCTGAGCGACCGCTATTCGGGAAACGGAACGGTCGTGCGCGACCCAGAACTGGCACCGGTGCGGTGCGAGGCCGGAAAACGATACTTCGTTGTTCGGGGTAGTCGGGTCGACATCGGCGAACAGTTTTTCGTCCTGAGCTGACCTCTCCATACCAGCACGATCCGGCGCAGAAAAGACACGGGCAGTTCGCATTCTGATCCATCGCTAGCATCAGGCACTTGGCTTGCCTGGTGCATGAACTCAGCGCTGTCAACGTCATGCAGACGCGAGTCGCTGCCCCGCGCCCTCCGGAGAGTCCGGTACCGTATCGGTTTCCGGCCATAGCAACGTTGGCTCCAATGCTCGCCTCCGTTCTCATCTGGCAAGTGACTGGCTCAGCGTTCGCGCTCATCTTCGCTGCCATCGGCCCGATCACCGCCATCGCGAGCCTCGCAGACTCACGCCTCGGATCTCGCCGAACGCTTCGGCGTGAAATGCGTCGATTTCACGAGGATGCCATGGCGGTCGCGGAGCAGATCCGATCACATCACTCAGCTGAATGTGAACGTCGACGGGCGCGTTTTCCCACCGGGTCCGACCTCGCGGCTTGGCGTGGGGGTGACCCGCACCGGTGGAGTTTCGCCGGCAACGGAACACTGCTCGTCAACCTCGGCATCGGCAGTTCGTCGGGCGCCGTGTCGTTTGACATGCCGGGGGGAGCCAGCAATCACGGCGCGGAAGTGCGAGCTCGACTCACCGAACTCGAGAGTTTGACACAGCGCATTCAGAACGGGCCATTGCTGGCCGATGCTCGCCTTGGAATAGGCATCAGTGGCGCCCCTTCCGTGAGTCTTGCCGCAGTGCGATCAATTCTGCTGCAACTCGCGCGAACCCTGAGTCCCTCGGACTTCGAACTACGCATCTCGGCACCGCCGATCGAGCGCGAATGGCTCAAGTGCCTTCCCCATGCGACCGATTCCCGCTTCGACAGCGACACTGTGGTAGCCCAATTCATTCGAAGCCAGGACCGAACAGTCATGGCGACTGTCGCGACCGCTGACAACGTCGCTTCGCTGCCGAGCTCGTGTCGCATCGCAATTCAGATCGACGCCACGAGTGCGATGGAACGCAACAGCACAGTCGGCGTAGACACGGTGCAGCTTGTGTTACATCCGGACCCGCAGTTTGGCGGTCCCCTTGAGTTAGCGCTGGTCTCTCGCGAGCAGGCTGTGCAATGGGCACTCGGTGCTCGCCAGATCGCCGTTCGAGACGGGCTCGTTGCGCGTGACGCTCGCCTGCCGGATCGGGTCGAACTTTGCGCGCTTCTGAAACCGGTCGTTGCCGAAGCGCAGTCAAGCGCCGCGGGGATTTCGGCGGGGAGCGGCATCCGGCCATCACTTTCTGCTGCGTTTCTTGTCGACGAAGCTGGCCCGGTCAAACTCGATCTTGCAGGCGATGGACCGCACGCGGTCGTCGGTGGCACCACCGGTAGTGGCAAGAGCGAATTGCTGATCTCGTGGGTCGTCGCGCTTGCCGCAGCACATTCACCGGAAAGCGTGACCTTCCTTCTGGTGGATTTCAAAGGTGGCGCAGCCTTCACCGCTCTGCAATCGTTGCCGCACACGGTCGGGATCATCACCGACCTCGATGAGGCGCAGGCCGATCGAGCCTTGTGGAGTCTGCGCGCCGAGTTGCGACTCCGTGAGCGAATCCTCGCCTCAGCTGGAGCTCGCGACATCGGCGAGGTCTCTGGCCTTCCGCGACTCGTGATCGTCGTGGACGAGTTTGCGACAGTCATCGATCAGCACCCAGAACTTCATGCCCTGTTCAGCGACATTGCTGCTCGCGGCCGCTCTCTCGGCGTGCATCTCATTCTCTGCACCCAGCGACCGGGCGTCACGGTTCGTGATGCGGTCCTTGCAAACGCCGACATTCGACTTTCACTGCGCGTCAACAACCGAAATGACAGCATGGCAGTGGTCGGTTCTGAAGCGGCCTCGCGACTCGATCCCGCGCTGCGCGGCCGCGCGATCCTCGCAATGGCTGGCCGGGAGCCGAGCGAAGTCCACGTGGCAGTAACCAAGGACACCGACATCCAGGGCGTTGTTCGTCGATGGACGGGATCAACTTCACCGCGTCGTCCGTGGTGCGAGCCGCTGCCGCGAGTCGTTCTTCACGATGACCTTGACATTGCGATCGGTAGTCAAGGCACCGAGTTGGATGTGCGGCTCGAAGACTCTGAAACGGTCGACAACGAGAACAGCGGCATCCCGTTCGGATTGCTGGACCAACCGGAGCGACAGCGCCGAGCCGTTGCCCGCTACGAGCCACGGCGCGATGGCAATCTGCTGATTATCGGCCGGCCAGGATCCGGGAAGTCGACGATGCTTGGCGTGCTCGGTCGTCATGAAGGGTCGCGACACTTGGCCACGTCGCCGGATGCAGCATGGGACGAGGTCTCGCACCTTGCGCATCGCCTCGGCCGCAGTCGTGAGCCCGCTCCTAGCTCGCGTGCTCGGGAGCTCATCCTCATTGACGATCTCGATTCGCTCCTGCTTCGCTTCTCACCGGACCATCGGAGCGAGTTCGTCGCCCGGCTGAGCCATCTCCTGCGTGACGGCAGTGCTGCGGGACTGGCGGTCGCGATGGCTGCACAGCGTTTCTCCACTGACGTGCACCCTCTCGCCGCACTGGTCGGAAGGACGATTCCGCTGGCCCCTGCCACGCGCCATGAGTTGAGTCTTCTCGGCCTTGACCCCGCTGACTTCATCTCTGGGCTTCCGCCCGGCGGAGGGATTTGGGGAGGGGATCGCGTGCAGGTGGTGTTTGCACCGTCGCAGGAAGCGAATGAGCGTACCGGGGCCGTCGCGGACATCCGCAAGGATCGTCCGCTAGCTCTGGTGTCTGGGCATCCTTCTGCCACCATCGAACGGCTCGACGCGCACGGCTTCGCAGTCGTGCCGCTCAGTTCAGTGGATACCGACCCTCGCGACCTTGTGGTGTCTGACGGACGCGGTCAGGTTGCTTTGGTCGGGGATGCCGAGCAGTGGCAGTCGCGCTGGGGCGCGCTCGCGAGCCTTCGACCATTGACCGACATCCTCTTTCATCGATGCACCGTACTCGACGTCCGCGCGCTCACTCGAAGCCGCGAGCTTCCGCCGGTGTTGAATGATGACCCGGCGCTGTGCTGGCGCTGGCGTGACGATGGCGGATTCGATCGCGTGCGACTGGAGAAGCCCGCCGTGAGCGCCTAACGGTGACGCCGTCACGGTCAGGTCCTAATTGAGTGCAGACGACAATTCGACACTCGGCAAAGAATGCGCCGCAGCTACCGGGGCATTCACGATATCGCCGGCGTGGGTATTGAGGCCGAGCGCGAGGGCGGGGTCCGCGCGCAACGCTTCGCGCCAGCCGAGATTCGCGATCGCGCGCACGTACGGCAGGGTCGCGTTGGTCAGCGCGAATGTAGACGTGTTCGGTACCGCCCCCGGCATGTTGGCAACGCAGTAGAACAGCGAACCGTGCACCGTGAACGTTGGATCGGCATGGGTCGTCGCGCGGGTGTCTGCAAAGCAACCGCCCTGGTCGACTGCGATGTCGACGAGAACGCTCCCGAGCCTCATCCGCGAAACGAGCTCGTTACTGACGAGTTTTGGTGCCTTCGCGCCAGGCACCAACACCGAACCGATCACGAGGTCGGCGTCGAGCAGCGTGCGCTCGATCTCGAATGAGTTTGAGGCAATCGTTTTGACTCGACCAGCGTAGATGGCGTCCAGCTCGCGCAATCGTTGCAGGTTCGTGTCCAGCACCGTCACATCCGCACCGAGACCGACAGCAACTGATACGGCGTTCGTGCCAGCCACTCCACCCCCAAGCACAACGATGGTCGCCGGGCGAGTCCCCGGCACCCCAGGCACCAACAGTCCAGGACCGCCGTTCGGCTTGAACATCGCGTTCGCGCCGACGATGGGCGCCAACCGACCGGCCACTTCACTCATTGGGGCAAGTAGCGGCAAGCTCCGATTCGGCAGTTGCACGGTTTCGTAGGCGATCGCAGTGACCTTGGTGTTTGTGAGTGCTGCGGTCAGGTCTGCCTCCGCCGCGAGATGCAGGTAGGTGAACAGCACCAGGCCGTCGCGAAAATAGCGGTACTCGCTCTCGACCGGCTCCTTCACTTTGAGCAGGAGGTCCGCGGTTGTCCATACGCTCTCGGCATCGCTACCGATTCGTGCCCCGGCCGCGACATAGGCCTCGTCTGAGACTGATGAACCCAGGCCGGCCCCAGTCTCGATGACCACCTCGTGACCGTTCACCGTGAGCTCCCGCACGCCAGCCGGAGTGATGGCAACCCGATACTCGTTATTCTTTATCTCCCGAGGGACCGCAATTCTCATGCAGTCAGCGTAGCGACGTTTACGGTGGATTCCGCACTATTGAGGGCCGAAATGTGCTGATTTCGTGAAATTTGTGTTACAAAACACACCTTTTCGGCACCGTGGGTGCCATCGGAGCCGGGAGTGTGTCAAGATCGAGGTACGTACGACGCCGCTTTCAAAGGAGATGCTGCCGTGAACCGATCCCTCCCACAGGACCCGATTATCCGCCGGTTAGTAATGCAGGCAAGGCAGGCGCAGTTCAGTCGGCGCCACGTACTGCAGGGCGCCGGCGTTGGTGCCGCGACCCTCGCACTTGCGGCGTGTGCTCCGGCCAGCTCGGGCGTGCCAGAAGCTGCAGAGGATATTTCCGAGACTGATCCGACCGTGACGTGGTCGAACTGGCCCGCGTACATCGACGAAGATGACGATGGTAACTATCCAACGGTGCTTCGCTTCCAAGAGCAGACCGGCATCTCCGTCGAGTATGTCGTCGACATTGACGACAACAACACCTACTACGGAACCATCAAGGATCAGCTCGCTCTGGGTCAGCCCACTGGCGCAGATACCTTCTGTGTAACCGATTGGATGGTCGCCCGGCTCGTACGCTTCGGGTACGTGCAGGAGCTGGATGCCGCAAACATCCCGAATAAGGTAAATCTTGCGCCAGCGCTGGCCAACCCGGACTTCGACCCCGGTCGCAATAAGTCGATGCCGTGGCAGAACGGATTCTCCGGTCTCGCCTGGAACACGGAGGAGATCCCGGGCGGGCTGAAAAACATCGACGACCTCTGGGCGCCAGAACTCAAGGGCAAGGTGACGGTGTTGAGCGAGATGCGCGACACGATGGGCCTCATCATGCTCAGTCAAGGTGTTGATATCTCTACAGGCGACTGGGGGATCGACGAGTTCTCGGCCGCGCTCGAGGTGCTTGAGGAGAATGTTCTCTCAGGCCAGATCTTCGGCATCAAGGGCAACGAGTACATGCAGGACTTCGTTTCGGGTGACGCAATTGCCGCAATCGCGTGGTCGGGCGACATCACCGTGCTCAATGCTGAGGCGGGCTTCGAGAAGTGGAAGTTCGCGCTTCCGGAGTCCGGCGCCACACTCTGGGGTGACACCTTCGTCGTGCCGCTCGGTTCACCGCGCAAGAAAAACGTCGAAACGCTCATCAACTACTACTACGAGCCAGAGGTAGCCGCGGAGGTGGCGGCTTGGGTGAACTACATCACCCCGGTGGTCGGTGCGCAAGAGGTCGCTGCGGAACTCTACCCAGAGGTCGCTGAGAACCCCTTGATCTTCCCAGACGAAGCAACACTGGCGAATTCCTTCATCTTCAGAACGCTCGAAACGGGTGACGACCAAGAGTTCAATGGCGAGTTCCAGCGCGTATCCCTCGGCGCCTGATGGCGATCGGCACCTTTGCCGAAGCGGGAGCAGACCTCGAACTCATCGGGATCAACAAGCGCTTTCCGGGCTTCACGGCGATTGATGAGTTGGACCTGACGGTTCCAGCGGGTTCGTTCTTCGCGTTGCTCGGGCCATCCGGTTGCGGCAAGACGACAACGCTCCGGCTCGTTGCCGGACTAGAAGAGCCGACAGCTGGAAGGATTCTGATCGGCGGCAAGGACGTCACGAAGGTCAAGACCTTCAAGCGCCCGGTGAACACCGTTTTTCAGAGTTACGCCTTGTTCCCCCACATGACTGTCCTAGAGAACGTTGCCTTCGGCCTTCGTCGGCGCAACATTGCCGATGCGCTCGGAAAAGCGCACGAGGGATTGCGGCTCGTCGAACTCGATCACCTCGCCGCCCGCAAGCCGCAACAGCTTTCCGGAGGGCAGCAACAGCGGGTTGCGCTCGCGCGCGCCCTCGTGAATCGCCCAGCGCTCTTGCTGCTCGACGAGCCCCTCGGGGCCTTGGACCTCAAGTTGCGTCGTCAGATGCAACTCGAGCTCAAGGCCATCCAGAACGAGGTGGGGCTGACCTTCTTGCACGTGACCCACGATCAAGAAGAGGCCATGACAATGGCTGACACCGTTGCGGTGCTCAACAAGGGTCGTATCGAGCAAATGGGAGCGCCCGAGGAGCTCTATGAGCTGCCCAGGACCGCATTCGTTGCGAACTTTCTCGGTCAGTCCAATCTGTTCACGGGAGCGGTGACATCGAGTTCCGGTTCGTCGATCGTGGTCGACGTAGCCGGCGTCAAGGTCGAGGTGCCTTCGGCCCGCGCCCAGCGTCACGTCGGACTGGTCACGATCGGCGTCAGGCCCGAGAAGCTGTTGCTGCACACTGCCCCCCCAGAGCCAAGTGTTGGCACCAACGTGCTCGGACCTGGCAGGGTGACGGATGTTTCATTTAGCGGCGTAAGCACCCAGTACCAACTGGCGATTCCGGGGGTGGGCGTCGTCGTGGTCTTCGCCCAGAACATGGTCTTTGGGCCTGTCGTCCATGAGGGTGCAGAAGCGTGGGTCAGTTGGACAGTCGACCACAGCTTCGGGCTCGCGGATGTTCCGGAGGCGCTTCCTCGATTTGAAGCGGATACCGACACTGCGACGATCGCGACCCAGGTCAGGCACAAGCTGCTTGCGGAGATCGAGGAGTCGTAGATGGCGTTCGCCGCCTTCGGGTCTAGCACCGCGCCGGTCGAGCAAGCCCCGCGTCGCCGAAGCGGGATCGCCCTGATCCTGCTTGCACCCGGTCTGGCCTATCTCGCGCTCTTTTTTCTGACCCCGTTGATCTCGCTCGTCATCACCTCGGTGCAGGCGCCGGTCGAGTTTGGTGACGTCGGCCAGTTTCAGAATGCATTCAAGATCGAGAACTATTTCGCGGTCGTCCAGGACTACTGGCCGCAGTTCTTGCGGTCGTTCGGCTACGCGCTCGTCGCAACGTTCTTTGCCCTCATCATCAGCTATCCTCTTGCCTATTTCATCGGGGTGACCGCCCGGCCGTGGCCACTCGCTCAGGCAATTTTGTTGACCCTCGTGATCGCGCCGTTCTTTATTTCGTTCCTGCTTCGCACCTTCGCGTGGAAGCAGCTCATGGCGGAAGACACGCCATTCGTGCAAGGACTCAAGGCGCTTTCAATCCTCGCTCCAGACGCCAACCTGGTCGGCACCCCTTTCGCGGTGATCTTCGGGCTCACCTACAACTTCATCCCGTTCATGACACTGCCGATCTACGTCACGCTTGAGCGGCTTGACACCCGGTACCTCGAGGCTGGCAACGATCTCTACGCGGGTCCACTCTCGACCTTCCTGCGCGTGACGCTTCCGCTGTCGCTCCCCGGGATCGTCTCTGGCACACTCTTGACGTTCATTCCTGCCGCTGGCGACTACATCAACGCGAGTTCGAGTTTCCTCGGTTCGGCGAGTACGTCGATGATCGGCAATGTCATCGAGGCCAACTTCATCGATCTGCTCGACTACCCCGTTGCGGCGGCCCTGTCGGTGCTATTGATGGGGATCATCCTGTTAATTGTCGGGCTCTACGTTCGCCGCGTTGGAACAGAGGATCTGCTGTGAAATTCTCCCCGGGCAAGCTCGTTCTCCCGCTGTTCAGCGCGCTCGCGCTCGCCTTTCTGCTGATTCCGATCGTGTACACCTTCATTTTCTCGTTCAATGACTCGGTGAAGTCAAACATTGTGTGGGTCGGATTCACACTCGACAATTGGACCAATGTCTGCCAGGCGCAAGGCGTTTGTGAAGCCTTTGGCACGTCCATCGTGGTGGGCATCGCGGCCACGGTCATTGCAACGGTGCTCGGCACGCTCTTGGCCATTGCGCTGGCCCGCTATCGGTTCCGGGGTCGTTCCGCAATCAGTTTGATGCTCTTTCTGCCGATGGCGACCCCCGAGGTCGTGCTCGGTGCTGGTCTTGCTGCTCAGTTCCTCAGTGCGTCGGTGCCGAAGGGCCTCGGCACCATCATCATTGCGCACGCCTTGTTTTGCCTGAGTTTCGTGGTTGTCACGGTCAAGGCTCGGGTCTCGAGTCTGGATCCTGCACTCGAAGAAGCCGGTCGCGACCTGTACGGCTCTCCTACTCAGGTGTTTTTGCGAGTCACGCTCCCGCTGTTGCTCCCGGGCATCACGGCGGCAGCGCTGCTGTCGTTCGCTCTCAGCTTCGATGATTTCATTATCACGCGCTTCAATAACGGACCCGTTGAGACCTTCCCGGTGTACGTCTTCACTGCCGCCGCTCGTGGCCTCCCGGCCGAGGCGAACGTGATTGCATCAGCGGTGTTTATCTTCGCGTTGGTGCTCGTCATCGTCGGCCAGACCAGCTCCGCCGCGAGACGCAAGCGACTCGCTAAGCTCGGCTAGTGGTCTACGAGGATCGCGCGAGGCTCGCCGCGCTGTGGGAGAGCGAGCTCGAGCTGTTTATCGCCGAGCATCCGAGATCTCGGGTGCAATGGGAGCGCGCGATTCAGCACATGCCGGATGGCGTGCCGATGCTGTGGATGTCGAAATGGCCAGGCCCATGGCCCGTGTACGTGCGTTCGGCGGCTGGATCACACTTCGAATGTTTCGACGGTATCGATCACGTCGATCTCTGTTTGGGCGACACCGGGGCGATGTGCGGGCACGCACCACCTGCATCCGTCGCTGCCATCGCGCGCCAGCTCGCACACGGCTCGACTTTCATGCTCCCAACCGAGGATGCCGCGGCAGCCGCGGAACTCCTTGCCGAGCGGTTCCGGGTGCCGGTGTGGCAATTTTCACTATCGGCAACCGATGCGAATCGCTCGCTCATTCGGTTCGCGCGTCAGGTCACACGTCGAGCGAAAATTCTCGTGCACGACTACTCGTACCACGGCACGGTAGACGAGGCATATGCAACGCTCGACGACGACGGCAACGTCGTGTCGCGCCGCGGAAACATCGGCGCACCGGTGGCGCTCGACGTCACCACCTCGGTCGTGCAATTCAACGACGTGCCAGCCCTTGCGGCCGCACTCTCGGCGGGTGACGTCGCGGCCGTGCTCATCGAGCCCGCCATGACAAACATCGGCATCGTCTTGCCCGAACCGGGTTACCTCGCTGCGGTGCGGGAGCTGTGCGCCGAACACGGCGCGATGCTCATCATCGATGAAACCCACACGATCAGCGCCGGCGTCGGCGGCATGATTGCGAGCGAGAATTTGGTGCCGGATGCTGTTGTCCTCGGTAAAAGCATCGGCGGTGGCATCCCAGCCGGCGCCTACGGAATGACGCGAGAGTTCGCGGCCGCTGTGCGCGCATCGCTCGAGCTCGAAGACATCGACGTCGGCGGCGTTGGCGGAACCCTTGCGGGCAACGCGATCTCGCTTGCGGGGATTGTTGCGACGCTCAGCGCGGTGCTCACCGAGAACGCGTACGAGTCGATGATCGATCGCGCGACCGAGTGGACGGTTGGCGTGCAAGCCGCGATCGACGAGTTCGATGTGCCGTGGCAAGTCACCCAACTCGGTGCTCGCGCCGAGTACAGTTTTCGCCCGACAGCGCCGTCGAACGGCCGAGACGCCGCCGAGGCTGACGACTTCGAGTTGCAGCAGTACCTCCACCTGCACGCTCTGAACCGGGGCATCCTGATGACGCCGTTCCACAATATGGCGCTCATGAGCCCTGCAACATCACCCGCCGACGTTGAGCGTCACACGCTCGCGTTCCGCGAGGCCGTCGTGAGCCTCTACGCATGATCGAGGACTCCGGGCTGACGAGTCTTGACGACGGGGTCGCCGCGGTCGACGCCGTCGTCAAGAC
>Ga0163151_10001289_pt1 | contig 42668 bp, 32 predicted proteins | sample OliLakLV19MP5IB2_FD_145596 | JGI IMG/M metagenome (GOLD analysis project Ga0163151, IMG submission 145596) | Freshwater microbial mat bacterial communities from Lake Vanda, McMurdo Dry Valleys, Antarctica - Oligotrophic Lake LV.19.MP5.IB-2 | ecosystem: Environmental > Aquatic > Freshwater >...
AGTGTCAAAAACAAAACTGCTGGTTAGGTACACCGGAACTGAGTGCTCGTTGTTTTCCGATCGTTGTAGCTGTGCTCTTATGGCATCTGTTTCAAAATTTCTTTTTTCCATTATAATATTTATAGATAGTCCTTCGATTCCTCCTTCGCCTACCTGCCTCGCCGGAAGGCAGGCGCTCAGGATGATATCTCAGCTGCCATATTAGTTCACAGTTATTTTATAATTAATTTTCGCTGTTGGTTCCAAGGTTTTTGAAACAGAGCAATACTTATCAATCGATAATTTCACGGCCCGTTCAACTTTATCATAGTCTACCTTTCCTTTCACCTTAAAATGCAAGGTGATGTCTCTGAATAAAGAATAATCTTCAACTTTCTCACTTTCTCCATCCACTTCCACATCAAAATCTGAGATCTCTTGTTTTTGCTTTTTCAAAATCAATATCACATCTATTGCACTGCAACCACCAATAGCTGCTAAAAGTAATTGACGAGGGCGCATACCTTTTCCTTCTCCACCAATTTCGGGTGATGAATCCATTTGTATTGTATTCCCATCCTCATTTCTTGCTTCCATGTGGAAGTTATTGTTGAGGCGTTTTAGATTGATCTTCATTTTTTAAAATTTTATCCCCTAAAGATACAGGTTTTAAAACGTATTTACGCCGTTAACCGTTGTATATTTCATGGTATACTTTACGCCAGGATTAAGATATTTGTAAGCACTATGGCCTACTAAAGCCGCCTCATGGAAACCGCAAAGGATCAATTTTAGTTTATTTTTATAGGTATTGATATCGCCAATGGCATAAATACCTTCGATATTGGTGCTATAGTCTTCAGTATTTACCACAATAGCATTTTTTTCAATGGTTAATCCCCAATTTTCCATTGGTCCTAATTTTGGACTCAATCCAAATAACGGTATCAAGTTGTCGGCTTCAACTACTTGTTTCTCGTTTGTTTTAGTATTAATTAATCCAACCACTCTTAGTCTTTCTGATCCATCCACATGAGTTAAATTTGAATTCAAAAGTAAATTGATCTTTTTTTCTTCCGCTAATTTCAAAACTTTATTTACATTATCCGGTGCGCCACGAAATGCTTCGCTGCGATGAACAAGCGTAACTTCCTTAGCAATGTTTGACAAAAAAATGGTCCAATCTAATGCGCTATCACCACCACCGGCAATAATTATTTTTTTGTTCCTATAGGCTTCCGGATCAAGTACCATGTATGAAACACCTTTTCCATTCTCAAACTGTTCTAAATTTTCTGCTTCCGGTTTGCGTGGTTCAAAACAACCAAGCCCTCCTGCAATAACAACAACCCGTGCATTTATTTTTGTTCCCATATTAGTGGTTAGAATAAAATCACGATCAGCTATCTTATCCAATTTTTCTACTCGCTCTCCAAAAGTAAATGTTGGCTTAAATGGCTCTGCTTGTTTTAAAAGATTATCTACTAACTCTTGTGCTAAAACAGTTGGATATCCTGGAATATCATAAATTGGCTTTTTAGGATAGATTTCGGTAAGCTGACCACCTGCTTGAGGCAAATAATCAATTAAATGGCATCGCATTTTTAAAAGCCCTGCTTCAAAAATAGCAAAAAGCGCTACTGGTCCTGCGCCTATAACGGCGATATCTGTTGTGATCATATTAATTTAATAAAGTTTGAATGATTGTTTTTAAACTGATAATTATAACGAGGGTTCCAACAAGGATTAATCCTTTTTTAGTTGGAACTTTATTTGAAAAGTAAATTGAAATAGGTGCAGCCACCATTCCACCGATCACTAAACCAAAAATAATTTGCCAGTGACTTAATCCAATAATACAGAAAAAAGTAATAGTACTTATTAAGGCTACAAAGAATTTTGCCAGATGCGATGACCCAATAGAATAACGCAAATTTCTTCCACCTGCCACTAGTGAGGTTGTAACAATTGGTCCCCAACCACCGCCGCCAAGTGAATCGAGATAACCACCAATTAAAGCCACGGGAAATATTTTACGGATCTTACTTTTCTTTCTTAAACTCACGTTTAACGCTCTAATAACAATCAAAGAACCAAGAGTGAGCGTGTAAATAGCAACCAGTGGTTTAACCCATAAAATATCGTCTTTACTAATGAACGAAACAGATGCCGCACCTAAAACTGCACCGAGTATTCCTGGGATAAGTAACTTTTTAAATAGTTTTATATTAACATTTTTATATCGCATATAAACCAAAGATGAAGATCCTGTTGTAAAAATTTCTGAGGCATGCATACTTGCGCTGGCAACTGCAGGCGTAATAGTGGGAATTCCTAAACTCAATAAAAATGTTGTAACACTTACACCGTAAGCCATTCCTAAAGCGCCATCGATCATTTGCGCAACAAAACCTCCTAAAACAAAAAGCACAAAATCCTCATCTAGGTTTCGTACAATAACATTCACAAGATCTCTGAGGCTATCGATTGGAACGTAAGATAAGATCAAATGCCCGATCAACATCAATACAATTACAGCCAATGAATAAAGGGCTGCTACACGAATTCGTTTTGCAGTATTTGGTTTTTCTTTAGGTAATGTTAACTCTTTAGTAATGTGATTCAGCGTTCTTACTTTATACTCGAAATTACCCTTTAAGTTTTCGCGAATGGTAAATAAATTCTCAAGCACCTCCTGCGTTTCGTCCGGAAAAACATCATTCAACGTTTCTTTGATACGTTTTGCCATGGTTGGCGATTTTCCATTGGTAGAGATCGCAATTTTAAGGTCGCCCTTTTGCACGATCGAACCTAAATAAAAATCACAAAGGTCGGGTTTGTCTGCCGCATTAATTAATATTCCAGCTTCGTTAGCATCCTTTTTTATTTCTTCACTTAAACTAATATCTCCAACGGCTGATATAGCAATATTCACATTCTTGAGGTCTGACTTTACATATTTTCTTTCATTCAACTCAATGGATAAAATTCCTGCGGCCAATTGCTTTATCTCTTTACTTATGCTTTCGGCTACTAATTTTACTTTTGTTTGTGGACTATTATTCAAAATTGCAGTTAGTTTCTCATGAGCAATGGCTCCGCCACCCACCAACAAAACGTTAAGGTTCTCCAGCTTTAAGAATACAGGGAATAGCTTATTTACTGGTTCTGTCATTGCTTATTGTATGATGAATATTAAATCTTATAACAGAAATTTTTTCGTAATTGTTTTGCGCCTTTACATATTGAACTATATACATGTACTGAAACAACAGCTTTAAACTTTTTGACAATTGGTAATTAAAGGATGCAAAAGTTCTATTTTGATCAAAGGGGTTGTTGATGCCTTTCCCTGAATTGATAAAGAATTCGTTACATAATGAAACAGAATGCGTTCTCTCTTTTTGCTTGATCAAAGGAAATTCTACATCGACCTTATATCTGAAGCGCCAGTTGAATCTGTAGTCATTTGTTACTTCCACCACTTTTACAATTTGGTTTAACCGTTGTTCTGCTCTCAAGCGATTTCCAACCCTCACTTTTCCATAAAAAGAATTCAAACCAAATTCCTGCCATGGTCTCCATTCTCCTCGTGTAACATCGTTTTTTATGTAGTAACGAAAATGAGCGCCGCCAAAACTTACATTAAGCAATTTATTTATCTTGTACACCGCCGCTGTTCTTATCAAGGTTTGCCCTTGTATCTCAAAACCATCACGGGTTCTATGTTGAATATCGGTATTTACATTCCAATTTGAATTTAGCTGTGTGTAATTGTAATAACCACACCAAAACATATTATACGAATGTCCATTGTCGCTTTGCGAAAACACAGAGCTTGTTATAAACAGTAGAATAAATATGTATTTAAAGTTCATATTAGTTCAACGAATATTTTACATGATGCGACAATGACTCGTAATATCTATGAAACTTCACCACATCACCGATCACAATAATTGCAGGTGATTTGATATTTTGCTCTTTCACTTCTTGTACTATTGTTTCAATACTTCCAATCGCTACATTTTCGGTTGCTAATGTTCCGTTTTGAATTACCGCAATTGGTGTAGCCGCTTTTCCATTAGCTTTAAATGCTTCTGTGATTTGTTGAAGTTTTGATAAGCCCATTAAGATCACTACAGTAGCATTACTTTTTGCAGCATCAAAAATATCGTTTGATAATTTGCCATTTTGCTTGGTGGCTGTAATTACCCAAAAACTTTCACTAATACCACGGTGAGTTACCGGAATTCCACTTGCACCCGCAACGCCAATTGAACTTGAAATGCCCGGTACAACCGCTGTTTCTATATTAAATGCATCGGCATGTGCAATTTCTTCGCTGCCTCTTCCAAACACAAAAGGATCGCCACCTTTTAAACGCACCACTCTTCCATGTGTAAAAGCCAAATCAACAATTAGGTTGTTAATTTGCTCTTGCGTGTATTCGTGTTTATTCTTACGTTTTCCAACGTAGATCTTTAAGGTATCTAGTGGCGCATATTTTAATAATTCCTTATTTACCAAAGCGTCGTATAAGATCACATCAGCTTCGCTTAAAGCATTAATCGCTTTTACGGTTATTAATTCTGGGTCGCCAGGACCGGCGCCTACTACTGTTAATTTTGGATATATTTCTTTTTTCATTGTTGTTGTTTTTAATGGTTTGTAATTTTTCCTTCCCCGTCGGTTCGCGACACCCCCTCAAGAGGGGGATAGCCTCGCTCAGAATGACATAGGAGAAATTTGGCACGCTGAGCTGTGCATTATCATACAACAGCAACAACAATATTCGTATATAATATATATAAAGTTCTTTTTCATTATACTTCCTCCACAATTTCTGTTTTTGTTCTTTCTCTGTAAACTTTTACAGTTTCTACAAATTGTTTAGACTCGTTAAAATATTTTATCGAAAATTCTTCTGTAGGTTCGTTTTGATTTATTTGAAGTACTACTATTTTAAATGAATTGAAAAGACCTGTCTCCACAAAATGCTTTTCAAAATCAGCAATTAACGTATGATGCGTATTCACGTGAACTCCTTTATTTAGCAGTAAACCCTTTGCGGCATGAATAAATGAAGCATAACTATAATAAATACTATCGCCAAACTGCATATTGCTAAATGCTTCGGCGCTCCATGCTAATTTTTCATCTGCTTCAAAAAATAGGGTTTGCACAAGGTCAATAATTACACCGGCACATTCGCCAACTCCAATTTCCGTTTTAAATTTTTCTTCCGAGCCCCAATCAAAAAATTCATTTTCAGCTAAATTTGAATTGTCGCCGAGTGTCTTTAAGAGTTGGTAGAAATGATCTTTTCCTTTTCTGTCGTAGTATGAATTAAAATATTCTCCTTCAACAGATCCATTCTCAAAATCGTTAAATAATTTTCTTAAAACATCAGGCGCTCGTTTGCTAGCAACTTTAATTACTTTCTCGGCAATTCTTCCATCGCCATTTCCTAAGGTTCCTCCACCTAGCAATACTTGCAAAGCCGGAACAACATTGGTTCCGACTTTAAAAGAGCTTCCGTGAAAACCAATTTGTGCCAAGCCATGTTGCCCGCAAGAATTCATACAACCGCTGATCTTAATTTTAATGTCATGGTTATAGATCAATTCAGGAAATTCACTATAGATCACTTTTTCCAGTTCAACAGAAATATTGGTGCTATTAGAAATTGCCAGATTACATGTGTCGGTTCCGGGGCAAGCAGTAATATCTCCTGCCGAATCGAAACCCGGAGTTGCTAGATCTAACTCAGTTAGTTCTGCAAACAAAAACGGCAACTCTTCAAGGCCAACTTGCTTTAATAAAAAGCCTTGGTTAATAGTTATGCGCACATCTTGGGAGTCGGTGTATTTATTAATTACATCCACAAATTTTCTTGTTTTCTGAGAAGAAATATTTCCCAATAGAATTTTAACGTAAACGCCAAAGTATCCTTCTTGTTTTTGCGCAAAGGAATTTGTTTTTAACCATTGCTCATATTTCTTCTCATTTATTACAGGAGTTACTTTTGGCAATTTGTTTTTAAGAACCGGAGTACTAACAATTGTATTGGTGTCAATTTCAAGTGTTTTTACTAATAGGGCCTTTTCTTCCTCAGCAGTTAATTTCAAAAACTCTGCTACTCCAATCTTATGGATCAAATATTTAATACGAGCTTTGTGGCGACTCACTCTTTCTCCATAGCGATCAAATACACGAATACTTGCTTCTACAAAAGGAATTAATTTATTGTCGGGTAAAAACTCATAGGCCGTTTGCGCCAAAAAAGGTTGCGCGCCTAATCCTCCACCCACTAAAACCTTAAAACCTCTTTCGTTCTTATCATTCAATTTAGGAATAAAACCAAAATCGTGAATATAAGTAAAAGCTGTATCCTTGTCGTTATTAGAAAAAGCAATTTTTATTTTCCTCCCTAATTCTTGTCCGAAGGGTTTGCGTAAAAAGTATTGGAACAAAGCGTAAGCATAGGGCGAAACATCAAACGGTTCGTTAGGATCAATTCCTGACTCTGGCGATGCAGTGATGTTTCTTACCGTATTTCCGCAAGCTTCGCGTAAAGTAATATCCTCTTGTTCGAGTTTTGCCCAAAGTTCGGGCGTTCTATCCAAACTTACGTGGTGAATTTGGATATCCTGACGCGTAGTTAAATGCAAATTACCATTTGAATATTCGTCGCTTATATCAGCAATGCGTAATAATTGTTTTGTGCTAACTTTTCCAAAAGGTAGTTTAATACGGATCATTTGAACGCCTTGTTGACGTTGGCCATAAACTCCACGCGCTAAACGTAAACTCCTGAATTTTTCTTCATGAATTTTTCCTTCACGAAATTCATGAATCTTTTTATCGAGATCAATAATATCCTTTTCAACCAGCGCTTTGGTGGAGTGATCTATTAATTCTAATTCTGTTCTAAAACTTTGCATACATTATTTTTTTTGGTGTTATTAAATTAAAAAACCCTTCTCGTGGGAAACGGAAGGGCTCTTAAATGAAAATAAATATCATTACCACATCCGTTGAGGATTACACATCATGCAACACATCATGCGCTTTGATAATTTTATATTTATAACAACACCTATCATAGTGACCGCAAAGTAACAACACGTAAAGGAGTAAGTCAAGCAAAGGACTCATTATTTTCTATATCTCCTATAGGCATAATGGGATATTATTAGCTACAGAGTCCGTATTTACTGCATTTGCATAATTTTTTGAGTCATTACTTTTTTACAATTCAGAGGGTTTTATAATCCGTACCTTAGCCTCGAAAGTATGAATCAGACCAAATTACCTTTAAAGATCATGTTCATTTACGCCTTTGGAATGATGGGCTGGAGCGTGTTGGTTAATTTGATAAGCGTTATTTTAGTTTACTTGTACTTACCTCCTGCAACCAGTGGCTTGCCATCTTTAATTACACAGGTAACTATTTTCGGCATCTTTAATGCTATTGCTTTAATTACTGCCGGTGGAAGATTGATCGATGCTATTTACGATCCCTTTATTGCACAGTTTAGCGATAGAAGTAATAATCCAAAAGGAAGAAGAACGCCCATAATGAAGTTGGCCGTTATTCCTTCCACCGTATTTTGTTTTTTAGTATTTTATCCTTTACATCAAAACGAGAGCAGTGCAAATATTGCTTGGCTCATAATCACACTCGTTCTTTTTTACGTGACTTCTACAAGCTATATCATTCCTTATAACGCTTTATTACCCGAGCTTGCCAAAACAGCCGATGAAAAAGTAAAACTCGCTACTTGGCAATCGTTGGGTTATGTTTTTGGAATTGGGATTTCTTCCAACGCCTTTAATTTAACTACTGCTTTACAAAATGGCTTTGGAATTGAATCGAAGATCACCGCTTTACAAATAACCGTTTTATTTATGGCGGTTGTTGCCGGAATTTTTATGTTTATTACCGCTTTTTTTATTGATGAAAAAAAATACTGTAGCTCTCAACCAAGTTCCATCCCAATTAAAACTGCTCTCAACCAAACATTAAAAAATAAGAACTTTCTTTTGTTTGTGGTGGCCGATTTTTCTTATTTTATTTCGGTTACCATAATTACTTCCGGCTTAATGTATTTTGTAACTGTTCTACTTAAATTGCCAGAAAGTATTGGTAATACACTTATGATGACAATGGTTTTGGTTTCCTTTATTTTTTATCCTATAACTACTTACTTCGCTAATAAAATTGGGAAAAAAAAGATTGTCCTGTTCTCGCTAAGTTTATTGGGATTTATATTTCTTGGCATCTTTTTCCTTGGCAAATCTACTATCGATGCTAAAGTGCAAATCTATTCTCTTATTGGGCTAGCGGCAATTCCTTTGGCCTCTCTAAATATTTTACCCAACGCCATTTTAGCTGAGATCATTGAAAAAGACAGTATAGACACGGGCCAAAATAAAGAAGCCATTTACTTTGCTGTTCGCTACTTTTTTGTGAAGGTTGCACAAACTTTTGGAATTGCTTTATTTGCTATGCTTCTAATTTACGGAAAAGATGTTGGTAATGATTTGGGTGTGCGATTGAACGGCCTTTTAGGATTTGGGCTTTGTATGATTGCGGCTATGATATTTACCCGTTTTAAAGAGTTTTAACTTCTTTGTGTTTTAGCCACGAAGACGCAGCGACTCAAAGATAAAACAACACACTTGAATTCCACAACAACTTGGTGGCTTGGTGGCTTGGTGGCTTGGTGGCTGAAAAGGATCTGAATTTACCTTACAATATTATTCGGACGTGAATAAACCATTTGCAATACATTAATATTGCGCATGATAAAAGCCGCCTCGCAATAACCCAAATAATAATTCCATTTTCGTACAAATTCACTCTCAAAGCCCAGTTTACTTATCTGAGGAAGGTTAGCGTTAAATTGATCGCGCCACATGGCTAATGTTTTGGCATAATCTAAACCAAGATCTTTTAGATCTACTAACGTAAGATCACCGGTATCGTTAATGGCTTTATTAATTGCCGCAACCGAAGGCAACAAAGAGCCCGGGAAAATATGTTTTTGGATCCAGTCTACTCCATTTTTTAACCTTTCAAAACGAGAATCGGGACACGTAATTACCTGCAAAGCTAAAATTCCGTTGCTCTTTAAAAGTTCGTGACACTTTCGGAAATAGGTTTCATAATAATTTGCTCCAACGGCTTCCAGCATTTCTACCGAAACTATTTTGTCAAATTGTCCTTCTAGTTTTCTGTAATCCTGAATAACAATATTCACCTTATGCTCCAAATTCTCTTTTACAACTTTTTCCTTTGCTAATTTATATTGCTCTTCAGAGATGGTAATACTTGTAACTTTACAACCATAATTCTTTGCCATATAAATAGCATTTCCGCCCCATCCGCTTCCAATTTCTAACACATGATCATCGGGTTTTAATTTGAGTTGCTTACACAAACGATCGTACTTCATTAATTGCGCTTGCTCTAATGTCATTCCCTCCTCTTTAAAATAAGCGCCGGAGTACGTCATTGTGGAATCTAAAAAGGTAGCAAAGAAATCATTATTAAGATCGTAATGTGCCGAAATGTTTTTTCGAGAACCTTTTAAATTATTGTCACGTTTAGAATGAGAAACAACATTAAAGGATTTAAAAACATTTAAAACAAGCCACCTTGCAGAACTTCCCGAAGCCGTTGGCGCATTATCTACATTAATTAAAAACCATTTGATCACGTTGGTGATACTATCCGTATCCCAGTCGCCATCTACATAAGCTTCTCCAAAACCAATATCTCCGTATAAAACGCAGCGCTTAAAAAAACTCGATTTGTTAACGGTAACATTTGCCACCACATTTCCGCTTCCATCTCCTAACTGAATTTGCTCTCCGCCGGGCATTGTAATATTCATTGTGCCCTTATCCATTTTAGAAAGCATACTAAGTATGCGCTTTTCATAAAAGGGGCGTTTTGTTTGGGAAATAACAGCGATTGACATAATAAATTCTACTCTAAATATACGAATATCTTTAATTCTCAGTTTTATTAAAAACATCTTTTTGCAGCTCAGGAAATTCCGCTTTTTTATAATAGCGTATCTTCTTGAACCACAAGAGTAAAGCATTCCAGTGAATAAGAGCCATGATCCAAAGCGGAATTAAAGGGAAACGAATAGCATACCAAAATAAATTAGTATTTGTCAAGGCTTTTTTAGTGCCCGTTAATGTACTGATGAAAAAACGCTTACCCCCTTTATGGTCGTCAATACGTATATTAAGTTTTTCACCTGGCACACTTAAATCAAAATCAAAATTTGCATCGTGAGCTATAAAAGGTGATACATAAAAATCCTTTGCTGTGTGTAATTTAAAAGCATTGTTTTTATATTTATTTACTCCCATAAAATATGGTTTCATTTCGCGAAAGGTATTGCTAACCTCAGCAACGCAACATACTGGTTGATCGTTTTGATCAAAACAATAGTAAAATGAAACAGGATTGAAATTATAACCCAAAACATTCAAATTGGTAAGCAACATTATTTTTCCAAGCGGCTGAGTAACTCCGTTTTGCGTAAGATAATTTAAAATATGTTGCTTTGTATTTTTAGTATCATCTGGTTTATCTTTTGGTAAACGTAAATGCTCCTTATCTCTAAAATTAAAATAATTGAATTTATTATGGCTGATCAAAAAGAATTTCTTGAGTTGATCGATCTCATCCAGATCTATATAAAACATAAAAACATTGTAATGGAACTTGTGAGGCTTTGGAGCCAAACGATTATGCATTACTAAAGCTTTATAGAGACAAGAATTCATTTGATAAAACAAAGTTACTTATTTATTGACGTTAATTGCCACAAAGGCGCTAAGAAATGCCAGTTCGCGTCTTAGCGCCTTTGTAGCTAAAAATCAGATGTTCTTACACAATTCCACCGCACTCGCATATGCATCTTCATGAAAACCATACTTAAAATAGCTTCCGCAAAAATAAATTGGCCCTGTTATATTCAATTCCTGCAATTTTTTTTGCGCATTCATGGCATCCACATCAAATAAAGGATGCTCATATTCAATTTCCTTAATGATCTTGGATCTATCTACCGTTCCCTCTAAAGCATTTATCGAAACAAAATAATTCTTCTTTTGTGAAACACCCTGCAAACAATTCATCCAATATATAGTAGTAGGGATAAGTTTCCCCGATCTTTCTTCTATTCTATAATTCCAACTACTCCAGGTTCGTTTTGTTTTTGGCATTACATTTTCATCTGTATGAACTGTGGCTATGTTTTTTTCGTATTTAAAAGGAGAAAGTAATTGTTTTTCTAAAGAAGAAGCATCCGTTAAAAACGATAAGGTTTGATCGCCATGAGAAGCACAAATAACTTTATCAAAATTTGCGCTTGAGCCATCTTCAAATTTTATAGTTGCTCCGCTTTTATCTCTAACTAGGCTTGTTACTTTTTTATTAACTTGAATTTTATCTTTAAATGGTTTTATCAAAATTTCTTTGTACGCCCGAGAACCATTCTCTAAAGTATACCATTGATGTTGGGTGTCCAATCCCAGAAATCCGTGATTCTTAAAAAAGCGAATCAAAGTTATTACAGGAAAATCTAGCATTTTCTCCATAGGCGTGCTCCAAACGGCCGAACTCATGGGAATTAAATATTTCCAAAGCATATCCTCGCCAAAACCAAATTCATCAACGTATTGCTTTAAGGTATGGTTATAATATTTAGGGTCATTTAAGATCTCTACACTTATTTTATTAAAGCGCGTGATCTGCATCAACATTTTAATATACTTAGGACTAAAAATATTTTTCCGTTGCGCAAACAAGCCATTTATTCCCGATCCACAATATTCCAAGCCCGTTGGCATATATTGCACACTAAACGACATGTTGGTCTTTTTGATCGGCGCTTTTATTTCCTCAAATAGTTTACAGAGATTAGGATAAGTTTCAAAATTAAAAACCATAAACCCTGTATCCATGTGCACAAGCCTACCATCTTCCTCAACCGAAACTGTATTGGTATGTCCGCCTATATAATCATTTTGCTCAAATAAGGTAATGTCATACTTTCTCTGCAGCAAATGAGCGCAACCCATTCCTGCAACTCCTGTTCCTATTATAGCTAATGTTTGCATTACCGTTTTGTTACTGAATTTAAAAAACGCTCTACTGCGTATGTTGATACTTGTCCGCTTGGCCCATTGATATTATAGTCGCAACCATGCGTGGCCCAGGGGAGACTCAAAAAATAATAAGGCACTTTCTTATCCCTCAATTCGCCTTCCAATCGCACGCTGTGATGATAAGATACTAAAGCATCCGTTGGGCCGTGTATCAATAAAGTTGGAGGGGAATCTTTTGTTACAAAATTCCTTGCCGTAGCTTTCTCGTATACATCTGGAATCTCGTCTATCAAGCCTCCTAAGTATGCAGTAAACACCGCGTCTACATCTAATACTAATTTATTTGCTTTGATCGTGGCGCCCCAAGCCATATCGGCTGGCGCGTAAAATGAAATAATTCCTTTGATACGCGGATCATGAAATGTATATCCCGCTAATAAAGCAATTTGTCCTCCCGCCGAACGGCCAAGCAAAACAAAATTATTTGTATCTATATTCAGCTCTTCCGAGTGTTGTGCTAAATAGTTAATCGCATCTTTTGTATCTTCAATTGGCGCAGGAAATCTATAGAGCGGCGCTAATCGGTAATTGATCGCTGCAACATTGTAACCTTGATGAACCAAATAACTATTGAGATCTGACAACTGTTTGCTATCACCTTCCTGCCACGAACCACCGTGAATAACTATCACACATGGCAACTTATCCTTTGTTTGAACAGAGTAATAATCCATACTCATATCTCGCTCGCCTAATTTCTTATAAGAAATCGTTTTTGGTTCTACCTCTACGATCCCAATTCCTGAAAACATTTTACCAAAGGAAAAGGCCTGTGCCAATTCTCCCACTTTTTGTTTTGCCGGAAAGATCGACGCGAATTCTTTATTCAATTCTACATTTTTTACATACGCTCCTACAATTGGGAGCGAGAATAATACTAATGCGGCAGTTAAAATAGCCATACTTGGAAGACGGAATACACTTGTTCTATAGAAAAGAAAAAATAAAATAAATGTCGCCGTTAGTGGAATATATGGAAACTCAGTAACTGCCACCGCTACCCTCCAAAAGAAATTAGTAGGGGCTTTAAAAACCGTTAATAAGGAAAGGAAAAACAATACTACCGCAATGATCAACCGCCACATGCAAATCATTTTTTAGTAAATAAATAATGACTCACTATCCACCCTTCGCCCTCATTGTAGCCCCATAATTCGGCACAAGCCATATAAAATATCCTCCAATACACCCACCACTTCAAAGCTTGATCTTTTCCATAAGTGTTTTCAAACAAAGGCATGATGTGTTGCTTATTGGCATCCATATTCTCAAGCCATGCTTCTGATGTTTTACTATAATGCATTCCGCTCACTTGCCAATGTTGTTCAATGCCTAAATGCTCATTAAAATATAAAAGCAAATGATCGCTTGGCATTATGCCTCCGGTAAAAAAATACTTACTCATCCAATCCGTATCATCTTTCACTTCAAATTTATAGGCATATTGTTTATGCGTAAAAATATGGACAAATAATTTTCCTCCTGGTTTTAAAACCGAACTAACCTTCTGCATCAATTTTTGGTAATTGCGCATATGCTCAAACATCTCCACCGAAACAACTCTATCAAATGTTTGATCGATGGTAAAATTATTAATGTTGATAGTTATTACCTTAAGATTTGTTATTCCTCTTTGTATTGCCTGCTCATCAATATAAATTTTTTGAGTGCGCGAATTAGAAACAACGGTAAATTTACTTTTTGGGAATTTTTCAGACATAAACAACGACAAAGATCCCCATCCGCAACCCAATTCCAACACCTCTTGTCCGTCTTTTAACTCTGCGCGCTCGCATGTGATCTCCAACATATCCCTTTCAGAAGTATCAATATCTGTTACGCCTTCTTTCCAATAGCCGCTACTGTATTTTAAATGTTTTCCTAAACAGTATTTATAAAATTCAGTTGGAACTTCGTAATGCTGCTCGTTAGCCGCGTCGGTTTCCACTGCAATTGGCGAAGCTTTGAGTTCTTCTATCAAACTCATTAAATGTGCTTGCTGTAATTCTGTATTTGCTTTTTTCTCGTGGAGCAAACGTTGCTTCAATAAACGACGAATTCCAATTCTTAGTAAAGAATCAGGGATCTTATTTTGTTCGAGGAGTTTATCGTAAAACATATTTGACTTTATGGAAAAAATTAATGTTGGCTAAGTAGTCGAACCTCAAAAAGTGTTTTTTATTATTTGGGCGCCTAATCGGGCTATCACTTCAAGCTTGTTTGTCCTTTGCTATGTTTGTCGCACTGCGGGGTCTGCGCAGAAAAAGCGAAGCCTCCTCGTTGCGCAAACATTAAGCAAAGCCCTAAACAAGGCTTTTCGCTCTATCCCGGGCGCAGCATTAGGGTTTAATTTACACTTAAAAACATCTGCCGCTTTTTTAATCCTTTTTTACTTTTTTCGCACTATTTTTAAACAAACTCAACAATAACAAGGCTTACAGAGTTTTTGAGGGACGACTAAGTACCAACCACGAAGTACGTTATCAACCCAGATTCGTAGTTCGTACTTTGTCATCCATCTAGTTCTACTTTTTTATTTTTTCTTCATCCAAGGCACAAATGCGCTCGTAGTTCGTTGATATTCTTCATACGCATCGCCTTTACTTCGCACAGCTTGTTCTTCTGTCATAGGAATTCCGGTAACTTTAAAAATCAAATAGCCAATTGATAAAGGGCAGATAATCGCTAACCATCCGTAAGGGCTTGGCAAAGCAAATATCAATACCGAAACCCAGATCATGAATTGGAAAAAATAATTGGGGTGACGAGAATAATTCCATAAACCAGCTTGGCAAACCTTTCCTTTATTAGCAGGATCTTTTTTGAATGCTGCCAATTGATAATCGGAAAGTCCTTCGCCAATGATACATAAAACCCACATGCCCGCTCCAATATATTCAATGATGCTCATCTGCGGCTCTGGATTTAATGCAATTACAAAAAACGGAATAGATAACATAACATTGGAAATAGCTTGGGATTGAAAAAAGAAAAAGAAAACGGTATCGTTCCACTCTTCGCGCAATTTTTTGTAGCGCCCTTCTTCTTCCCTTAAATGCGAGCCAACCCGGATCAATAGGTAAATGCCTAAACGCAAACTCCATAAAGCCGCAAGTAAACAAACAATATTTTTGCGTGGCTCGTAACCATCGGCCAATAACCAAATAATGATGGCTATCACCAAAAAATTAAACGCCCAAAAAATATCTACAATGCCATTATTTTTTATGGCTTTAGCCCATAAAAAAATAACGATCATAATAAAACAAACAGAAGCAAGAGAGATCAGCGGAATTGATAAATAATTGCCCATATGATTTTTAAATTTTTCGAAGTTGAATGATATGTAACCAGTTCAGGGCACGAATAATAAGATAACTTGGGTCAAGTTCAAATTTTTTCTGAGCAAAATTAACATCGTTTGGTAATTTATGATGGTTGTTTTGAAATAGTTCGCCCATCATTAAAAAATCAATTGGTAATGTGTTCTTACTGTGATCATGATTATCAAAATTAGAATACCCATATTTATGCCCACACCAATTTACAATAGCTCCATGAACCGGCCCCATAAAAAAATGAATTGGCAATAATAAAAACATCCACCATACAGTAGCAAATTTTATATAGAATAAAATATACAAAGCCACAAAAGCTAACCGCACAAACCAGCTATCACTTATTTTATCAAGTAACTTCCATTCAGGATAACCTCCCCTGAATTGTTCTTCAGGTTCTATATTGTGTTTTGCGTAATTCAAATAAATATCTTTGGTGTGCATGGTCATCTGCCAAATGTCTTTAAAAAACATGGGCGAGTGCGGGTCTTTTTCGGTATCGCTATACGCATGATGCATGCGATGCAAAATGGCATAAGCGCGCGGATTTAAAAATGATGAACCTTGTGTTAAAAAAGTTAAGAAATAAAAAAACTTTTCCCAGAATTTACTCATCGTAAACATTTTGTGAGCGCCATATCGATGTAAAAAAAAGGTCTGACAAAAAAGTGACAGGAACCAGTGCGAAAGAAAGAAAATTAAGATGTACATTTTTTGCTTGTTTTTAAGTGCTTAAAGGCAACTTTTAAAGTTACTGGTTTATTTTTCAGCTACCAAAATAATAAGCAATTCGTCATGGTAGTGTCATTTCCGAAATGCTTCTCTTTTTGGATCTACTTTTTCACATTCCTTATGAGTTTTTTCTCTTTTAATATCAAATCAGTAAGACTTGTTTTTGAAAGGATCTTTAAACTAGCCTCGCGCACTTCGAGCACTACTTCTCGTAAAGAGCATAATTCTTCGTGAGGACATTCCTCACAGGTTTCGTAAAAATTTAAACTTACGCAAGGTAAAAGTGCAATTGGGCCACCTGTAGCGCGAATAATATGGCTAAGCATGATCTCCTCGGGGTGTTTGCTTAAATAATAACCACCGGTTACACCCATTTTACTACCAACAAAGCCTTGGTGACGTAATTCCAACAAAATAGTCTCTAAAAATTTGCGAGGAATTTTTTCGGTCTCAGAAATTTTCGAAATTCTTAACGGTTTTTTATCGTAATACACTTTAGCCAGCGCGATTAAAGCTTTTATAGCGTATTTGGTCTTTTTTGGGAGCATTTTTTTATCTCCACAAATATACTACTAATTTACTAGGAATTCGTGTCAGTTCGTGTGGTCACGCTTTTTCAGCATCGTATATAGAACAATGTTAGTTCGACTGATTTTGCCTGCCTCTTGCAAATCCCGATAGCTATCGGGAGTATCTAGAACTTGGGCGTGCCCCCTACGAATCAAAATGCTTTGGAAATTATTCGGAGAGCATTTTGCTTGTAGGGGTCGGGCTATCACTGCAATCTTTTTACCTGAAAAAGGTAAAAAGGATTTTCGTTCTATCCCTCACGCGGCAGCCGGCCTTAGCAATCGAAATTAAAGCAAAAACTTTAGCCCTTTGAATTCATAATTTTTTTGGGTAAATTTATGTTTAACAAAACCGTTATTTATGGCGTATATATAACACCAAGCAAATGACAATAGCTCAAATAGCACCAAATAACATCTAAAGAGCCTACCTTAAAATAAGCAACCTATTCGCATCTAGCTTAATAAAAATAAAAAGCAGAATAGTAAAACTCCAAAGCGAAGAGCCGCCGTAACTAAAAAACGGCAATGGAATTCCAATTACAGGCATAAGGCCAATGGTCATGCCAATGTTTACGGCTAAATGGAAAAATAAAATACTTGCAACTCCGTAGCCATAAATTCTGCTGAAAGAGGATCGCTGTCGTTCGGAAAGAAAAACGACGCGCAAAATCAAAAAGAGTTCCAAAAAAATAACAATGGTGCTTCCAAAAAAGCCCCACTCCTCGCCTACTGTGCAAAAAATAAAATCGGTTTCTTGTTCGGGTACAAAATCGTATTTGGTTTGCGTGCCTTGTAAATATCCTTTCCCAAAAAATCCTCCTGAGCCAATGGCAATTTTTGCTTGGTTCACATTATAGCCCACCCCTTTTAGATCAGTTTTCTTTCCAAGCAATACATCAATACGGTCTTTTTGATGCGGCTCTAGTTTTTTATAAATAAAATTTGAACCAAGCACAACGCCTGCGGCAAACACGTAAACCAAACCTACCATTAATAGGTTTTTTTTGTTGCGAGGAATAATTAAGAACGAAAGCGCGGCCAAAACGCCTAACGAAATTAAAACCGAACTTGTATTAGCAACTACAAGCGCCACCACAAACAAAATGGCCACCAGCATGCCTATCATTAAAAAACCAACCGATAAGCCTTCGCGATACAATACAATAAAAAATGCTACAAACACAATGGCCAATCCGGTTTCATCTTGCAATTTTTTTACAAGTACTAACGGAATTAAAATAATTGCTAAGGCAATAAAGGTGTTCTTGTAGTTTTTTACAAGGTCGCGCCACCTCAACCTGAATTGTTGGTTAACTGTGATTTGCTGATTACTCAAAAACTTTGCCAATGCCAATGCCATCGAAAATTTGATGAACTCCGCAGGCTGAATACCAAAATCGCCAAAACGAAACCAGGAGTGCGAGCCTTTTATTTCTCGGCCCATAAACCTCACGGCAATATTTGCCACAATTAATATACCGTAAAACACATACGAAAAGGCAGTAAAAAAATCAGCATCTATTAATAGAACCGAAAATGCAATGATGGCAGCACCGGCTATCCACATCAATTGCTTTCCATATTTTTGCGAAAGATCAAAAATATTACTGTGTGCTTCGTTATAAACAGCGGCATAAATATTAAGCCAACCAAATAACACCATCACCACATACAAAATAATGGTAACGCGATCTACACCGTAAAATAAACTATTTTGATTCCGGCTTAACATTAATCCAATTTATCTAATGCCTTAATACTTACGTCAATAAGGTTTGCTTCCATGATGCGCTTTTCCAATTCAGGTCTATCGGTTTTTCCTTTTAAATATTTTTCCATTAATAAAGTTACAATTGGAGCACTCCACACACCGCCAAAACCGGCGTTTTCTACCAAACAGGCAATAGCAATTTTTGGATTTTCTTTTGGCGCAAAGGCTAAAAACACCGCGTGATCTTTTCCATGCGGATTTTGTGCTGTACCTGTTTTCCCGCAAACCACAATGTCTTTTAAGCGCGAAGCAAAGGCAGTTCCGCCCGGTTGCAAAGCAGCTTCCATCCCTTCAATTACAATATCATAATACTCTTGCTTTTGAACACCTGCATAATGTTTCTCTTTAAATTTTGGATCCAAATATTTTTCTTTACCAACACCTTTAATGCAATGTGGTGTATAATAAAATCCTTTGTTAGCAATAATAGCAACCACGTTTGCCATTTGTAATGGAACTAAGGTTAACTCCGCTTGTCCAATTCCTAACGACACAATGGTATTGCTTCTCCAACCACCTTTTCCAAATACTTTATTGTAATACTCTACACTCGGTACGTTGCCGGGTTTATCATGAGGAAGATCGGTGCCCAAACGTTTTCCGGGACCAAATGTCTTTACCATATCACGCCAATGTGTATATCCATCAATAAATTTTGGATACCTCCGCTGATCTACAATATCTCTGAACACATAACTGTAATATGAATTACAAGACGCTGCAATGGAGCCCACCAAATTTTTTCCTCCACCGTGTGCGTGGCATTTTGGTTTTCCTCCCATAGGTGGATACCCCATTTGACAGGGGTAAGATGTATTGCGATTGATAACGCCATCATTTTGCGCAATCAGTGCATCTATCAATTTAAAAATAGAACCGGGAGGATACATGGCGGTTAGTGCGCGGTTAAACAAGGGAACGTTAATAGTGTCGGCATACATTTTTGCAAAACTCTTGTTCCGTTCTTTTCCGCTTACCAAACTATTTGGGTCGTAAGTTGGGCTCGAGATCAAACATAAAATTTCGCCGGTGCTTGGTTCAATGGCCACAATGGCGCCTTTTTTTCCGCGCATTAATTTCTCGCCGTACTCTTGCAATTCGGCATCGATGGATGAATATAAAGGTTTACCGGAAATTGCTAACGTATCGTATTTTCCCTGCATGTAGCGCCCTACGGTTTTGTTGTTCACATCTTTAATGGCCAATTGCGATCCTTTTTTTCCGCGCAAGGCTTCTTCGTAACTCATTTCAATTCCCGATTTACCAATGTAATCTCCCTCTTTGTAATACTGATCTTTTTTGGCTTTTTCTTTGCTTACCTCACCCACATAACCCATAAGATGTGCTGCAATTGGTCGAGGATATTTTCTGATCGTTCGTTTTTGAAAGAAGAACCCATTGAATTGAAATAATTTTTCTTGCAATACGGCGTACGTTTCTTTTGATAATTGTTTTTCGAAAATACTTTCCTTACGCGGAGAGTTAGGATGTTGACATGCTTTTTTGATCCGCTTTAAATATTCTTGTTTGGTAATTTCTAAAATAGCGCATAAGCCCATGGTATCGCAACCTTTTGTTTCGCGCGGAACTATCATTAAGTCATAGGAAGGTTCGTTATAAACCAATAATTTGCCTTTGCGATCATATATATAGCCGCGAACCGCGTATTCGGTTTGTTTACGCAGCGAATTATTATCTGCATCAAGTTTATATTGATCGTCGATGAGCTGTATATAAAATAATCGTATAATGTATATAATCACAATAAGGATAAAGAATCCTCCAATGAAATATTTGCGGTCGCCCAATTGCGAATTTGCGATACTCATTTGTTAAGCCGTTTTGAGTAAAACAAAAATTGAATAAGATAAACTAATAAAAACGTTCCAATGCTACTTAAAATAACTCTGAATAGAGTTCTAAAAATTTCATCAAAGCGAAACACTTCAAAATAAAAAAACAATAAATGATGAACAAAGATCAAAACACCCGCATATTTTAAATACCATTCCAAGCCCATGTCTTCAATGGTAGGCTGAACCACCACGTCGTATCCATCGCGCGGTGAAACAAATTTTAAAACATAATATCGGGTAAAGCCCATCGATACACAAGCAGACGCATGCAAACCCGGTGTGCTGTAAAATAGATCAATGGTAATGCCAATGGTGAATGAAAGAGCAAGGATCAATAAGCGCGGTGTTTCAAACGGGAGCGATAAAATAAAAAGCACATACGGCAACATAATAAAATACGTTCCTAAATTGATATTACGCACAATGAGAACTTGCATCAATACCAAAATGATAAAGCGAACTAAGTTTATAACGATCCTGTTGCTCATTTTATTGGTTGCGTTGTTTTTTCAAGTGAGTCCTTTTCTCTTTTGAAATTATTTTTGATCACGTAAACGTAATTGAGTGTTTTAAGGTCGGCGCTAAGTTTTACTTTGATGGTATAAAATTGCTCGTTTTGTCGCCGCTCATAACTATCAATAGTTCCTACCATGATGCCTTCGGGAAAATAACTTGACAGTGAACTTGACACAACGGTATCTCCGTTTCTTATTTTTGCATGTGTTGGAATATCGGTAAGCAAACAATATTGATAATCTTTTCCATCCCAAATAAGCGGACCATAGCTTCCATCGCGTTTCAATTTACAATTCACGGCAAAATCCTTATGCAAAATACTTATAATGGTGGCGAAGTTCTCAGATACGTCTCTTACAAATCCAACCATTCCCAAACTATTATACACACCCATTTCTTTTGTAACACCCTGTGCCGAACCGGCGTTGATGGTAATATAATTGTTACGATTGTTAACTGAGGCATTCACTACTTTGGCATCAATGAATTCATATTGCAATTTGTAAACAGTATCGTTAATTCTAAATTCTCTGGTAGGAAAAGCGAGGTAATTACTTTTCATCCGATTTCTTAATTGAGTGTTCTCAATAGCTAATCGTAAATTTTCTTGCCTCAGCGAAAAATACTCTTTAGTATTTGCTTCTGCCGCGTAAATATTTGCCGCAACAGCATTCGAAGAATTTATTAATTGTGACCCTTGATAATTTTTTCCGCGCATCATCATCCAAAAGCAAATAAGTTGCGCAAGCAAGAACACAAAAATAAAATGGTATCTATTTAAAAATGCTAAAAGATTGCGCAAGGTTCAGCTAATTAAAACGTATATGATTAAACGGCAAATCCGGAAATTAGTTTCCCGGAGTACATTGTTTTAAAGCTAGTAAGGAAGGGGCTTTGTTACTTGATAAGGAAAGGGAATTTATGAACATTTTTAAGTGCAATTCCTGTACCTCGTGCAACCGCCCTCAATGGATCTTCACACACATGAACGGGCAGTTTTGTTTTCATGGAGATACGTTTATCGAGACCTCTTAAAAGTGAACCTCCACCTGCCATAAAAATTCCTTTGCGATAGATGTCAGCCGCCAATTCGGGAGGTGTCATCTCAAGGGCGTTAAGGATCGCTTCTTCAATTTTTGAAATGGATTTATCTAGACAGTGGGCAATTTCTACATAACTGATATAAACTTCTTTTGGAATACCGCTCATGAGGTCGCGCCCTTGTACAGCGTAATCTGCAGGTGGGTTGTCGATCTCAGTCATAGCAGCACCAACTTCAATTTTTACGCGTTCGGCACTTCGCTCACCAATTAAAATATTATGTTGACGGCGCATGTACTCTTCAATGTTTGCGTTAAAATCATCACCAGCAATACGTGTTGATTTATCACATACAATTCCACCCAAAGCAATAACGGCAATTTCGGAAGTACCACCACCAATATCAATGATCATATTTCCCATAGGTTCTTCCACATCAATTCCCATCCCAATTGCCGCAGCCATTGGCTCGTGGATCATATAAACTTCTTTTGCACCCGCGTGTTCAGCACTATCACGTACCGCACGTTTTTCTACCTCAGTGATACCACTCGGAATACAAATTACCATTCGCAATGATGGCTTAAAAAATTTATTTCCGGGATTGATCATCTTGATCATTCCTTTGATCATTTCTTCAGCAGCTTGGAAATCGGCAATAACTCCGTCTTTTAATGGACGAATAGTTTTTATATTCTCGTGAGTTTTACCGTGCATCATTTGTGCTGCGCGACCAACTGCAATAATTTTTCCTGTAGTTCTATCAACCGCAACAATGCTCGGCTCATCCACTACAACTTTATCATTATGAATGATGATTGTGTTAGCGGTTCCCAAGTCGATCGCAATATCTTGGGTTAAAAAATCTAATAGAGCCATGTGGTAAAGTTAGTGAATTGGTGAGTTAGTGAGTTGTGGTCTTTCGAATTTTATACTGAATTATTGTTAATAAAGTTAAGATTCTAAATTTAATGAGTTAGTGAACTAGTTCGCTAATTGGGTCTTTGTTTTTATACTGATGTGCTGTCAATAAAGTTGCAATGGTTTTACTTTTATTTTTTAGAGGCAGGAACCACAGAGAAGCTTCGCGTCTCTGTGATTCCTGCCTCTAAAACCTTAATGTTTAAAATGTCTATTTCCAGTAAACACCATACTCATTCCATTGGCATCGCAATAGCTAATACTGTCTTTATCTTTTATAGAACCACCAGGTTGAATAACCGCAGTGATGCCTACGTTTTTTGCTATCTCCACGCAATCCGGAAAAGGAAAAAATGCATCACTGGCCATAACTGCTCCATTAAGATCAAAGCCAAAGCTCTGAGCCTTTACTATGGCCTGACGCAGAGCATCTACCCTTGATGTTTGGCCTGTTCCGCTAGCCAATAAAGCGCCATTTTTTGCCAAAACAATAGTGTTTGATTTTGTATGTTTTACCAATTTATTAGCAAACAAAAGATCATTCACTTCAGTTGCGCTTGGAGACTTGGTGGTAACGGTTTGCAGGTCTTTTGCAGTTTCTGTTTTAAGATCTTTATCTTGCTCAATTACGCCATTTAACAGAGTGCGAAACGAGCGGTGGTGCAATTCCACTTCGTTTTGGGTCAGAATAATACGATTAGGCTTGCTCTTTAATATTTCCAAAGCTTGTGCATTATAAGAAGGCGCAATAATTACTTCACAAAAAAGTTTGGTCACTTCTGCTGCAGTTTCAGCATCTACTTCGGTATTGGTGATTAAAATTCCACCAAAGGCAGACACCGGATCGCCAGCCAGTGCGTCTTTCCAGGCTTGCAATAAGGTTGGGCGACTTGCCAATCCGCAGGCATTATTATGTTTCATTATAGCAAATGTTGGTTCGGCTCCTTTAAAATCAGAGATCAAGGCAACCGCAGCATCCACATCTAAAAGGTTATTGTACGACAATTCTTTTCCGTTCAATTTGGTGAACATCGCATCCAGGTTTCCGTAAAAAATACCCTGTTGATGCGGGTTTTCACCATACCTCAGCACTTGCCCCTGTTGAACGCTTTGTTGGAAATGCGGTAATTTTTCTGTTTTATTAAAGTAATTAAAAATGGCGCTATCGTAATGAGATGATGTGGCGAAAGCCTTAGCGGCAAAGCGTTTGCGGTCGGCTAAATCGGTTTTACCATTCTTAGTTTCTAACAAACTCAAAAGATCAGAGTAATCATTTCTTGTAGAAACAATAAGTACATCGTTAAAGTTTTTTGCAGCTGCTCTTATTAAAGAGATACCGCCAATATCTATCTTTTCGATGATATCTGCGTCTGAGGCTCCTGAAACAACAGTTTCTTCAAAAGGATAAAGATCAACGATAACAAGGTCAATATCTCCAATATGATGTTGTTCCTTTTCGAGGATATCGGTTGGATTGTCGCGTCTGTTAAGGATCCCACCAAAAATAGCAGGGTGCAATGTTTTTACTCGTCCGCCAAAAATTTCGGGATAATTTGTGAGCGATTCTACTGCTATTACCGGAACTCCAAGTTTTTGGATAAACAATAAAGTGCCGCCGGTACTGTAAAGAGTTACACTTTGCGAATGCAGCTTTTTTATGATTGGTTCTAGATTGTCTTTATAATATACTGATATTAAGGCGCTTTTTATTGATTTTGACTGGCTCATGGGATTTAAAAAAACAAAGGTAACAGATTGATGGAACCACGGGTTTGATGTTGAAAAGTGTTGAAAAATGGACTGGGCCTGAGATGCGGCACAAATAAACAATTTACTGTTTATTAAAATAAACTCATCCGCCAAATAAGCTTTCAATTAGCTCTAATTTAGTGCAAATCGTTTTTTAAAATATGGCCACAAAGAAACAATCCTCGAGCAGGAAAGAACTTCCTAAAATTTTTGTACTTGACACCTCAGTTATTATTTACGATCACAATGCCTTGCGAAATTTTGCAGAGCATGATGTAGTGATTCCCATAACCGTTCTTGAAGAGCTTGATAATTTTAAAAAAGGTAACGATACAAAAAATTATTCGGCCCGCGAATTCATTCGTTACATCGATCAGTTAAGCGGCAATAATACGTTACAAGATTGGACATCTATTAATGGTCCAACGCGCGGCAAATTTAAAATTGAAATGCATACCTCTAGCAAAATAAATGCTGAGCGCATCTTTGATGATAAAAAAGCGGATCACCGCATTTTAAATACAGCTTTATATACGGCCGAACAAAATCCTAAACGAAAAGTTGTTTTGGTAACTAAGGATATTAATCTCCGTATCAAAGCAAAATCGTTAAGCTTAAATGCGGAGGATTACGAGACCGGTAAAATAAAGACCATTGATGAACTTTACACTGGCAGAAGCGAGATACAAAAAATAAAACAAGATGCCATTACAAGTATTTACAATAATGGTTTTTGTAAAGCGGATGATGTTTTGAAAAAGAATCAGATCATTCCAAATCATTATTATATTTTAAGGAACGGAAATCAAAGTGTGTTGGCGCGTTATAACAAAGATGAGAATACCATTCATCGTGTTGTTAAATCAGCGGCCTTTGGTGTTATTCCAAAAAACGCCGAACAAGCATTTGCATTGGATGCGATTATGAATCCAAATTTAAAATTGGTAACCATCCAAGGTGTGGCGGGTACAGGTAAAACTTTATTATCCTTAGCAGGTGCTTTAGAACAACGAAGAAACTACCATCAAATATATTTAGCTCGCCCAATTGTTCCATTGAGTAATAAAGACATTGGTTACTTGCCCGGTGATGTGAACAGCAAATTAAATCCATACATGGAACCATTATGGGATAATTTAAAATTTATTCGTAGTCAATTCAGCGAAAAAGATAAAGAGCATAAACAATTAAATGAAATGGTGGAGAACCAAAAGCTAGTTGTTTGTCCGCTTGCCTATATTCGTGGAAGAAGCTTAAGTAATGTTTTCTTTATAGTGGATGAGGCTCAAAATTTAACACCACATGAAGTAAAAACGATCATAACCCGTGCCGGCGAAAACACAAAAATTATCTTTACGGGTGATATTTATCAAATAGATACTCCTTACCTAGATACACAAAGTAATGGCCTAAGTTACTTGATAGACAAGGTAAAAGGACAGCCACTTTACGCCCACATTACCCTTGAAAAAGGCGAGCGTAGCGAGCTGGCGAATTTGGCTAACGACCTATTGTAGTTTTCGGTATTTAGACTATATTTGCTTTACTAATTTTAAATTTAAAGAGATGAAAAAACTTTTACTTTCTGTATTTACATTGAGTTGTTTTGCAGGTTTTAGCCAATGGGTTTATACCGGCAATAACACTTCCAATGATGTTACCGCTGCTTTTGGAAGCGCATTTTCCAGCGATGGCTTAATAAGCGGCACAAACGGCTTATATTCTACACCCGATAATGGTGCAACATGGGCTAATAGCAACACAGGAGTTCCAACCGCCGGTTTGATATTTGGCACATTTAATTCAGGTTCACTTTATGCTTTTAAAAGCAACTCGGTTTATGTTTCTACAACCGGTAATAATTGGAGCATACAGCCAAGTACAATGTCAGCTTCATTAATTATTAAATCAATGACATCCTTAAACGGAACCGTGATCGCTTCGGCAAGTCCTAACAGCCCTACGAGTTTCAAAATATTTCATTTTGTTGGCGGAACTTGGACTTTAAAATCGGCTCCAACAAACATTATGATTGTAACATGTATTCGCAACCTTGGAGGAACTTTATTTGCAGGAACAACAGCATCAAACATCATCAAGTCAACTGATGCAGGTATTACCTGGACAATAAGTTCTACAGGTGCACCAACACAAAATTGCCATAAATACAATAATTGTTTAGCAAGTTCAGGAAACACAATGTACTGTGGTACAATTGGAGGTAGAATTGTAAGGTCAACCAATAGCGGTGCTAATTGGGCAAGCGCTTACAATATTGGTGATGATAATGGTTTTTATGGCATCAATGATTTTTACGTTTATAATACAAATACAATATTTGCAGCAACCGATTCGGGTTTTGTGTATACTACTAACGGTGGTAATAGCTGGACTCGTTATAATGTAGGTTTGAACTTTGGTAATTTTGAGAATTTAATGAAACGTGTTACTGTAAGTGGTAGCAATATTATTGCAGGTGTAAATACTTCCTCAGGAGCTCGTATTGTACGCATGCCTTTAAGTTCAATTGGGTTGAGCGCAGGGGTTAACGAATTAACTGCAGGTAAACTTGAAAACAAAGTGTATCCTAATCCTACTTCAGGTAATGTAACTATTGAAGTGAGTGATCTTACATTTGATGATAATTGCAGCGTAAAATTATATGATGCTATGGGACGCGATGTATCAACAACTCTTATGAATGGTGGAAAAGCAGAATTGAATCTTGAGAATTACAGCAAAGGTTTATATACGTTCACTGTATCAAACAAAAATACCATTGCAAGCAGAGGAAAATTAGTGGTGAACTAAATCTCTCTGTTCTATAAATTAAAAGTCCCGAGCGCAAGCTTTGGGGCTTTTTTATTTAAGAAGACCCGTACGCAGCTTCGTGATAGGTTTTTATATGCGGTCCTAAAAATACTCTGGCATAAATTCTTATAGCTGCAATACCATCAATGATCAAGCTAGAGGCGATAAAGAACGCCAATGCCACTTGGTCTTCGCGGATATGTGTAAAGATGATGTCTTCGCCGATGAAGGTTGGCGTAATAGGAAAGCCCGTTAAACCCAAACATGCCAGTAAAAATACAAATGCAAATTTAGGATGCTCGTACGAATGGCCGTTAAATTGATTAAGATTAACTTGTGATTCAGTTGCAATTAGCTTTGTAATGATAATATATCCCAAAGCTCCCATGGCAACAATTCCGCTCAGGTATAATAAAGATTGTGTGTAAACATAATGTTCGTTAAAAGAAACTGCCAGAACTATCCAAAAGTGATTCATAATGATGAGTGTCCAAGCTAAGATCACATTCTTACGTTCGGTATAGGATTTTAATACCATGATAAAACCAATGAACGAAAGAACCGTTGATATATGATCATGAATTACCTTAGGGATATGATCTTCATACACTAAAAAGATCAAACCAATAATATAAGCCGGAATAAAGTAAAAGAGAACATTTTTAGCGCTCACAAAATTTAAACTTCGTCCCATAATTTTTAAAGGGCGCCACATGATATAAATCAGTGTCTCCAAATTAAATTCCTTTAAGCTCAGCATGTAAAATGTATATTTCATTTTTTTAGATAAAGAATCTTCTATACTCTTTGGCTTAGGGACAAAATTGTAGAATTGTTCTCTGATCAAATAACTTACCGTTGAAGGAGAAACCAATAATTGATATGTTCGCAAGAATGCGTTCCCAGCAAAATGAATGAGCGCTAATGTTTGTAATCCAAAGCCAAGCTCAATGAATATCAAACCAATTTGTGAAATGGAAGCATAAGCAATTTGACTTTTTATGGATGATTGCACGCGCGCGATGCCAGTTGCAATAAAGCTGGTTAAAGCGCCTAATACAATTATGAGTATACGAACAGAGATCTGGTTTTCCCATAATTCATAGGTTCTTAATAATAAGAAAACACCCAAGTGAACAGATAATGATCCGTAAAAAATGGCGCTTGATGGTGTTGGACCTTCCATAGCTCGAGGCAACCATGATGAAAAAGGAAGTTGGGCTGATTTTGCTGCCGCGGTAACTAATATCATAGCCGCCACAAAAAATCCTATCATGGTATGATCTGCTAAATGTTCGCTTACCAATAAAGCATTTTGTAATTCATAGAAGGTAATGTTTTTATGAAACAAATGATGACAAGCCCACATGGCCAATATCAATCCAACATCCCCTAAGCGATAAATAGAAAATACTTTGACCGCGTTTTTTACCGGCAAATATCGGTCGCGATAAAAAGCGATCAATAAAAAGGAAGAGATCCCTAATATTTCCCAACCAATAAATAATGTTTCAAGATTACCCGAAAAAATAGTTACTGTATATCCCGTGTAGAAGAACATGATGGTATTAAAGAAACGTTTGTATCCATCCTCGCGATGCAAATAATAGTTACAATAAATAGTAACCAAAAAAGTTAAGAAAGAACCAACTAACATGTATACAATAGTGATCTTATCAAAATGAAGATTGATGAAGAATTCGTAATCTTTTGCTCGGAACAAAACTAGATTTTTAAAATCAACCGTAGCATGTCCGTTAAATAACCAATAAAACGTAAAGACCATCAGACCAACAAGATGGAGTCCTACCATATAGATGCCCACATTTGCAATGAATTTTTCGTTCTTGCGCGGGATCACCAAACTAAACATGAATCCAATAATAGGTAATAGAACAAAAAGTTGAATGATATGTTGCATGTTATTTTCTAATTAAATGAACAGAAATATTATCTAAAGTGCTTTCAAGGAAGGGTGTAATATCCGGCACAACTTTTATGTTTTGTTGTGTGGGTTCATACAGTTCGAATTTTCCTTCTTTGAAAACATAAAACTCCCTCGTTTCAGGATGAATGGCGATCAGATTAATCCACTCATTAATATACCATTCGTACATGGTATCCATCGATTGAATGGTTTTAAGAACAACTTCCGGAAAATGTTCCACTAACATAAGCAATCGCATAGGATCGTGTACTTCTATCATTTGGCTTGGTAAACCCGGACGAAGATCTCCATCAATACCATTGGCCACGCCAAATAATCCCATCACGTTATGCGGAAGTTTTGTTCCCGCTCCCAATTTTTGATTATCAACTCTAGAGAAAAAATATTCGAGATTAATGCCTCCACAAACAGGCCCCAATGGCTTCATGATATTTGTAAGAATCTTCCCGTCAGGATCTATTTTATAGTCGTATGAGTTCATAAATGCGCGCCTATCGAGGAATAATTCCTTTGTGAGCTGTCTTCCGCCAACAATACACAATGTATTTGTTGCATGATTCAATTCGGGGCGAGGTTCAAAAATTGATACCGAGCGTGTTCTTACTTTTTCATGGATCTGCGCTGCGCTTAATTTTGTATCTATAGAAACCAATCGACGCGAACGCTCCTTTGCATTAAGATCCAACGCCTTTTCAAAACCTACTACATTTTTTTTGTGAAGCGTAAGATTGTGCGGTGTTAGATCCTCATCATCAAAAAACATAATATCATCCCGCGAGGTATCATGTAATCCTCCTATGAATTGCGTGGTTCCCGGTATAAGAATTCCTTTTTGGGCTAATATTTGTCGTACTTCTTTTTTATTGGCCATGTAACATGCCACGCGCGCGTTCACCGAACCCGGCCTTCCTGAACAAGCACCACAATCATATCCAGCGTAATGCGGATTATTAACGCTACTGGAACCATGGCCAATTAAATACACAATAGGTGCAAAACAATCTACGAGGCCGATACTTTTTAATAAGCCTTCTACACGCGCAGCCATTTCCTCAATCGCAAAACCAATTTGCAATCCGTTCTCAATATCTGCATGATGCGTATTCTCTATAGTTAACTTCGAACATTTATCCATGTGATTAAAAGAGAGGGCGGCCGAGGGGCTTAATTTTGGTCGGAAAATTTGTAAGAATAATCTAAATGCCGACCAAAAGCCTAAAGTTATTGACAAGAGCCATCCGCGAAATAGAGAATTTGTTTTTCCTGTAAAATGTACATCTGTTTTTCTTACCCTACTTGTATTTAATTCCTTTATCAGGAATTTTGGTGTAAGTGGTGCAGGACAAAGTTTACTATAAAATTTTCCATGCTCTGGTTTAAAAAAGAATTCTACTCCAAAAAATCCGGGTGTTCCAAATGTTTCGCAACGCGGACTTTGTTCCTCAATGTATCTTCTTAACGAGCATTCACGATCATCGATACAAAACATCGCTTGAAAAGACGCCAGAGAATTTTTTTTTGCTTGAATACTTGTCAATTTTAAGCCATTCAAAACATTATCATAGTACGACCATTCAAAAGCCGTTTGCCAAATGAACTTTACTTCGCTTAATTCTGTTGCAGGCACATCATCAAAAAGTTCGGTTCTCTTTTTTGTTACCCTTAATCTTAATGGAGCCCAATCGTTTCCAAATTTTTGGTCGAGCGTATCTATTTCCAAAAGACATTCTAAAATGATCAATTCTTTGATTGAGATCTTTTTCAGGTCTAGAAGCGTTTGAGGTTGATCTTCGATCACCGAAACCATACCACTCCACCCTTGATGCGCAAATTGCTGATCAAAAATGTATTGTTTATACAAGCGTTGATCTCCCACTAGTTCTTTTAATAATTCGGGTATCTCACAACGATTATTGATAAAACGCTCCCTTACCCGTTTTGAGTTGAACATGCTTATCAGGCTGTTTTTTTCTATCTCACGAAGTGTGGTTAAAAAACCTTTATCGTCCTCCGGGAATTTCCAAATGGCAATACCCTGATCTAGATAGCTACATAATATCCTAAATAATTTTGGATGCGTTACCGAATCAAGATTCAAATAGTATTTCGATCTCCAGTTTGACCTCAACTCACCAATACGGGCCATACTTGAAGTATCATATTTCTCTTCTAATGCGTTATGCAACCACGTTTGCAAATGCTCTTGCCCTTTTTTATCAATTATAACCCTTTCAAGATTTGCATGTAGTATTTTTTTGTTCTTATACAATTCTCTAAATTCCTTTAAGGGAAGCGAAACTTTATAGCCGAACATTTTTGCCGCTCTGCGTGTAGCTTCCTCAAATTTTAAATTTTGGAATGCATGCAATGTATTGTGGTGAATAAAATCCTTTAATGGTGATTGGGCCGGCAAATAATGCTTTAGGTCATTGATCACCTCCTCTTCATCAAACACTTTTGTTTGTGAAGGTTTCTCTTTTATCTCTACTTGTTTTTCCATGTTAAAATGTTACTTGATATTGTAAAACTACTTGCCCTCTTCGCGCATTCTTCACTTCTGCAATCTCACCGTTTGCATTTGCTTTAAAAATGGGTCTGCTTTGGTAATCTAATGATATCTTCGAATTTTGTGAAGCTATGATCCAGTTAACACCAACATCATATACAAACATTGGGACATTTAATTTTTGATAATTAGCGTAAATGAACGAAGCGTATGGCTGCAACGTTCCTTGCTTTTCAAATAGATCCTTTTTGAACAGATATGCTGCTTGTGTATAGATCACTTGACCGGTTCCAATAAGCGGAAATGCATTTCCGGCGCCATTAAAAGTTGCCGCAGTACCACTTGTTCCATTTGCTGTATTCATTGCACCTGCATTGCGAATATAATTTGGGCCAAAATTATAATTTAAAAAAGAGGTATATAGTGTGATGGCCGTTTGCTGTTCCTTATTTAAATAGTGATCCAAAAATATATCAACACCAAATTGCTGCAATGGCTTTGAAATTGTATCTCCTACTCCATTTCTATACCACATCGCATTTTTTTGATGCGCAAATCCCATACCGATATTAAATACTCGTTTTTTTCCTAGATATGATCCATTCATATATGGCATCAGATTACTTTCTTTGTCGAAGAACTGCCACATAAAATATCCTTGATAATTTAATTGCGGTGCTTTAGTTGAGTAATACGCAACATTACTTCCTGTAGCGGGCAGCGCTGCAACAGCTACTCCTCCCGGAATTGTTGTGGTAGTTTGTACCGGAAAAGGATTTGCCACTGACAAACGGTAATCAAATTTCCCAAGCTTACCTTTTGCGTAAATTCCCAATCTCCTCACAAACTCATCGCTTACATCATTGGTTGTTTCCTGAACCATTGGAAGATCTAGCGCCAGGATACTTGCTACTGAAGACGAAGAATACCGCGCGGTTCCATTCCAGCCGCTCAATCCACCACCGATCACAAGATATCCTTTGCGCATGTCGTATTCGGCAGTTACATCATGAAAGAATAATTGTGATTTACGCGCAGAAATATTGTTTTGGTTGTTTATACCAAATTGCGTATAAAAAAATACTTTATTTGTTATCTGCGCTAAAATTTGATATCGCACACGTCTTAAACCAACATCAAAGGTTTCTCTTTTTGGCGTTCCAAAAATTGTGGAGCCCGGGTTATTATCATTATACCTAAACCATATTTGTGCTAAACCAGTTCCTTTTATATAGCATGTGCTATCGTCGTTTAAATAGATCTTCAGTCCATCCTTAAAACGAGTGCCGGGTGATTGTGCTTTTATATGTGCAAAATTTATAAAAAGCGTTATTAAAATTATCTTTTTCATTTTCTATTTTTTTAAAATGAGTTTTTAAATCCTGTGGATTGCTCACCCAAACTTTAAAGACCAAACAAATTATGAGAAAAAGGTCTTCAAAACAGTGATAGTATCCTTAATTTTGTTTACGAACCTTGGTTGAAGTTGGCGTATGTCCTTTTGCAGTATGAGATGAATGTTCTCTTATTTCTACATGCCCGCCTTCCAATTCATACTCTTGCTGAAAACCGTGAAGCGAATTAAGCGTGGTGTGATCTATCAATTTGCATGATGAAAGATCGATAACAAGCTGTTTTCCTTTCTCAATAGAATTCAATTGTTTTTTTAATCCCAGATAATTCGAAAACACGGCATCACCTTTAACAAAAGCGGTAATTTGATTTTCTTCGTTAGCCATTTCAACCCGTGCTTTAAAGAAGTTCTTTGGTTTTGCGCCACTGAGGGTATTAAATATGAACTCCATTAAAATTCCGCTTCCTACGCCAATTAAAAGATCAGTAGCAAGTGTCATAATAATAGTAACCACAAAGATCACCAACTGATCTACACCTATATGTAACATGTGCTTGAACTCTTTTGGGTGTGCTAATCTAAAGCCAACATATATAAGCATGGCCGCTAAAGCTGCATTAGGTATCATTTCAATAAGCGGCACAGCCATCACAATTGCCAATAACAAAAATAAACCATGAAAAAAATTAGCCCAGCGGGTTCTTGCACCATTGGAAACGTTGGCGGAACTACGTGCAACTTCACTGATCATTGGTAAACCACCAAGTAAACCGGCAATTGAATTACCGATTCCGATAGCGATAAGATCCTTATTGAAATTTGATTTTCTTTTGTATGGATCAATAAGATCAATTGCTTTTGCAGTAAGTAATGATTCTAAACTTCCTATCAATGCAAATAATATCACGTATTCAATAAAGATAGACGTGTGAGAAGTGATGCCACTAAAATTGGCGTTCATAATACCACCTTTGAACGCATCTACAACGCTTCCTATTTTTACCAAAGCAAAATTAGCAACAGCGCCTTCGGTTTTAATATGTAAAACTATTCCGAAAGGAATTGCTACTAGCAATACTACAAGTGGTGCAGGAATTTTTTTGATCTTCTGATTTTTTACAAAACTAAAAAGTATCAATATCACTAAACATGAAATGCCGATCTCGGAAATGTGCGCGTTCTCGTGCATTATACTTTGTGGTATCATGGCGAGTAGCTCTAAAGGAGCTTTTCCTTTAAGTAAAGCAGGATCAATACCTAACAACGTATGAATTTGTTTTGAAATGATAATGATGCCAATAGCTGCAAGCATTCCATGAATAGCCGCGCCCGGAAAAAAATCGGCAAGTTTACCCAACTTAAATACGCCAAATAAAATTTGGATCAAAGCTGCAACAACAATTGCTCCAAGTGTTAAGTGCCAACCTTGTTCGCCACCACCAAACGAAGACACAGCACCGCTGGCAATAACTATTAAACCGGCGGCAGGACCTTTAATTGATAAACGTGAGCCCGAAAAAAAACTTACTACTACGCCGCCAATGATAGCTGTTACCAATCCGAAGATCGCCGGAAAATCGGAGGCCTTTGCAATACCCAAACTTAATGGTAAGGCCAATAAAAATACAAGGAAGCCAGACAATGCGTCTTTTGAAAAATTTTCTTTTAATCCTGCGAATCCATCAGCAGGTATTTTATTATTTGAATTATTCAACATAGTTCTTTTAATTTTTTTCCAAAACATGCATACGCACGAATTCGGATGATTATTAAATAAATGAATTAATAGTCGTGAGCTTATTTAGCTCAACACCACAAAAAGGGTGTAACGGATCAAATACGGAAATTAGAAACTTGGATGTAGATGGGTTGCTCTGTAGGAATTACAGATGTGGATGATTGATAAAAAAAACAACTTGATGTTGTTGGAGAAAACGTTTGAAGAAAAAATGGTATGAGGATCACAAAGAGGTCCGCCTCAAATTCTTTCTCGTCTTCATTCTCATTCTCTTCAAATAAAATATCGTTGATGTTTACATTAAAAACGCCTTCGCTTACGTGAAGATGATCTTTTGTTTTTGTGCTAACGGACTCGGGCAAAGAAACAGTTGATGCAAGACAGATATTAGTGCTTACAGAAATAAAAAAGCTGACTAGAAAAAATATTGACGTGAATCTGCAACGCTTTAATTTCATACTTCAAAGTTAAAACTATTTAAGAATGAGGGGTTAATCGATTACACTAATTTAACAAAAGAGGGGGTTAATCAACGATATCGATCTTTTTAAAGAACATTCCATCGCCTTTCATAACGATAAGAACTGCCATGGCGGTTTCTTTAACAAGGGCGTGAGGAAATGAGAATTTTACTTCGTCGTTCTCTACGATTTTTTTTTGGAAAACGATCTCGCGACTTCCTCTTTCCAGATCCTGGAAAGTGATGCGTAATAATTCGGGATAGCTTTTATCTCCGGTTACAGTAAACTCTTTTGTAAGTAATTCTGCTCTGGTGCATTTAATAGATTCGTCCTTATTTAATAGAGATCCAAGAGACGGTGCTTTTAATGTATCGCCTGATGTTACCTTTTTTGTTGCAGGATTTTCACCAGCGCGTGAAACTGTAAAGCATAACAAGAAGCAAATACTGAACATCAGTTTTAATGACATATGTATGTGTTTTGAGTTTTGCATTAGTTAGTTAACAACACTCTAATTTAAACAAAAATTTAAACGATTTTTAGTCTTTGGAGATAAAATTACCCTAAAGGGGCTTTGAGTTAGTGAACGAGAAATTGTCGAGTTTAGATAAAGTTAATTTTCACGCTATAAATCAGCTACTTATAAAAAATTCAATTATTGCTGCTATAGCCTTGGGCTGAGCCAAGTGCTTTTTGTGAAGTGCCAGATGAAAGGTAAATGATCTGTTTTTTCATACGTTCATTCATTTCTAAATGCGCAGCTAAAACTAATTGAGAGTAGTTTTGAGAGGCTGATTTAAAATGACGTGTCTCGGCTTTCCAAAGGTTATATATAAGATTCATATCTCCGGTAGTAGGATTAAATGTTTTTAAAGCCAATTTTACATTGCCTGAGCCGGCGTGATAGGAATGCATTACTAGTAAACGGAACCAAAGATCTGTTTCGTTATAATTGGTAATTCCAAGGCTATCCAACATTGCTCTGGTTTTTGGGATGCATACTTTTTTTAGAAGGCTGCTTGCCGCATAGGCCGAACGTTCAAAATCGGCACGCTCATCCATGTGGCGATTCACTTTTAAACCGAACAAACGCCCTACATCTTTCATTAACTGAAAAGGGCCATAAGCGCCTGCATTTGACTTTTGTAATTTGTTAGGGCTTTCTATTAGTAAAATAGATTGCGCGTACCATGGATCGACTCCATTATCGATAAAGCAATTAATTCCTTTTTCGAATTGGATAAATGCTCTGTCAAAATCATAGAAGAATTTTTTTCCGGTAGTTAAAAGAATACGATGTGTTGAATCTAATCCTAAAGCAGTTCTTACGCTATCTTTAAAGCACGTTTTTTGTTCATCGGGCAAACTACTCCACTCTTTATTATGAATGCGTTTTAGTTCATTACGATGTGTTGCAACATTAATGATGCAGGTATCTTGATGCAAATTCATGATATTGCGCCAAAATTTTACTTGAGCAATTGTATCGCATTTGAAGTCGTACATTTGCTTATCGAATACATAATTGTGACTCACTTTAGTTAGTGGATCACAAACGCCTATAATACACGAACATAGTAATGGCTCGTTTTCGTTGTTTATTATTTTTGTAAGGCCTTTTTCAATTGGTTTATCTTTTTTAGGCGAAATAGGGTCATCAAAAGCCATTATTATGGCCAATGTAAATATCGCTAATATGATAGATAACTGTTTCAGAACTCTTAAGTTAGCACTTTTATCCCAACAATACAAATGTCATCTGTTTGAACTAATCCACCCTTCCATGTTAAGAACGTTTGCTCTAAAAGTTTGACTTGCAGACTCATATCCTGAGCATGATTAGCTAACAGGAGCTCATCGAGCTGTTTATACCTGAACTTCTTGCCCTTTGGGCCTCCAAATTGGTCGGCATAGCCATCGGTATATAGATAAATAGCGTCGTTTTTTTGAAGCTTGAATTCGTTAGAAGTGAATGATTTTTCTTCGCCGTGATAATTCCCTACGGGCATTTTATCGCCTTTTATTTCCTGCAAAGTATTATCGCGTACAATCATTGCATTATTATTTGCTCCTGCGAATTCAAGTGTATTATTGCTTTTATCCCAAACACATAAACCAATGTCCATTCCGTCATTCTGACTTTCGTTCTCCTTACTAAGCGCCAACATTATTTTTGAGCGCAAACGATTCAATATCTTGGAAGCTTTGTGGATTTTATTTTCGATCACAATTTCGTTGAGCAAACTATTTCCAAGCATACTCATAAAGGCGCCCGGAACTCCATGGCCTGTGCAATCGGCAGCTGCCCAAATGCTTTTATTGTTAGGCGTTTCATAGGCCCAATAAAAATCGCCACTTACAATATCCTTCGGTTTAAAAAGCACAAAATTCTGTGCTGATATTTTTTGCCAAACGCTATCATTCGTGAGTACGGCATTTTGTATCCGATTAGCATAGGTAATACTATCAATGATCTCCTTTTGTTTTTCTTCGATCTGATCTTTTTGATAAACTATTTCGATATTTTGTTGTTCCACCAAATATTTTTGTTTTTCGATGATCTCTTTTTGTTTTTTCGTTATTTTATATCTGTTATAAAAAAGTATTCCGCCTATTAATACAATACCCAAACCGATCATTAAAAATATCTTTTGTTGTTTGTCTGTTTCAAGTTGTGCATTTTGATTTTCAATTTGCAGATCCGCGATCTGCTTTTCGCCAGCGCTTAGGATGCTATCTGTATATGCAGCACCAGTATTACTAAGCGACAACACGCTTAATTCAATGTTATACTTTGCTAAAAGCGTAGAGTATTTTGTTTGGTATTCATTTGCTTTTTTATACTCTCTAAGTTCATTATAACACACTGATGTGTTGAAGTATAAATTCCTTATGCTTGAGGTATTTGAATTGGTATCTGCATATTTCTCAGCGGCTAAATAAACATCCTTAGCTTTTTTAAAATCCTTTTTTAAGTGAAAAACGCTTGCATAATTAATAAATCCGTCAACTATTCCATCACCACTTGAAAATTTCAATTTTAGGTCCAACGCTTTTTTAAAATATGCTGTTGCCGAATCCAACTGGTTATTTTCTCGATAGATATTTGCTAAATTATTATATCCTGAAGCCATGCTTAAACTATCCTTGTCTTTTACCCAATAATCCATGGCATTCCGAAAGTAATATTTCGCTAATTCGTAGTTCTTCTCAGAAGCGGCACAAGTACCCAAGTTATTATTTAAATTGGTGATACTTGAAACATCATTTATATTATGACTCTTTAAAATACCCAATGCTTTTTTATAATAAACCGAAGCTGCGTCGGGACCATAAACATAATAGTATACATTACCCAAATTTGTGTATGCTGAAGACAAAGAAAGATACTCGGTGGTTTTTTCTAAGAAGTTAATGGCTATTAAATACTTCTTAAGAGCCTCCTCATCTTTTTGAAGATCGTTTAAGTAATCCGCTATTATCCGGCAACCAAAACCTTTCCAGTAATCATTATTGTTCTTTACGCCAAGATCATAAACATTCTCTCCGATCTCTTTGTACTGTCTACAATCTTCCTTATCATTAAAATAGTGATACAGATTTCTATACGATTCTACTTTTTGCGAATCAGATTTTGCAATATTTAATTTTTGATATAAACTGTCTAATTTTGAAACTTGTGAATTGGCAACGACATACATTGCAAAAAACATAGCTACACCAAATATTCTTTTTATCCAGGTCATTTATGAAAAAATTAAGCTAAATACTTCTTCAATTTTAGAAGCTGCTACTATCTCGATGGTAAATGTTTTTTTATGTAGGCCTTTTAAATTATGCGAACTGATAATGATCTTTTTGAATCCCAATTTTTCGGCCTCACTAACGCGTTGTTCAATTTTATTTACAGGACGAATCTCGCCGGTTAATCCAACCTCGCCGCTAAAACACACCGATTGCGGAATTGGAATATCTTCATTGCTACTTAAAACGGCGCAAAGTAAAGCAAGATCAATTCCGGGATCTTCAACACGAATACCGCCTGCTATATTTATGAATACATCTTTTATGCCCAATTTAAATCCGCAACGTTTTTCAAGAACGGCTAGTAACATAGATAATCTTCGCAGATCAAAACCGGTTGAACTTCTTTGAGGAGTTCCATAAGCAGCGCTGCTTACCAAAGCTTGTGTTTCAATAAGCATGGGCCTGTTTCCTTCGAGAGTTGCAGCAATAGCAACTCCACTTGTAGGTACATCGCGATCGGTAATTAATATTTCGGATGGATTTAATACTTCACGCAAGCCATCACCATTCATTTCGTAAATACCCATTTCATTAGTACTTCCAAAACGATTTTTTGTACAACGCAATAAACGGTAAATATGATTGCGATCACCCTCAAATTGCAATACGGTATCTACCATGTGCTCTAATACTTTTGGTCCGGCCAAACTTCCTTCTTTAGTAATATGGCCTATCATGAACACCGGAGTATTTGTTTCTTTTGCGAATCGTAAAAATTCAGCCGCGCATTCTCGAACCTGACTTACACTTCCGGGACTGCTTTCAATATAGGATGTGTGAATTGTTTGAATAGAATCAATAACTACCAATTGTGGTTGAATTTGGGCTATTTGCTGAAAAATATTTTGCGTATTTGTTTCTTGTAAAATAAAACAGGTATTTGTTGTATAGCCAATTCTATCGGCGCGCATTTTTATTTGTTGTTCGCTTTCTTCTCCACTTACATATAATACTTTTAAATTTTTTAAGCGCAAGGCTAATTGTAACATTAACGTTGATTTACCAATGCCGGGCTCTCCGCCAAACAAAACTAAACTTCCGGGAACTATTCCGCCGCCCAGTACCCTTGCCAATTCTTTACCGGGAACGGCTATGCGAGGATACTCTGCTGTGCCAACTTCATTTAATAAAATGGAAGTATTTGATTTTGCATTACCGTTTTTGTTTGACGAGAAAACCTGCAAACGCGAATTTTTAGTGTCCTTTTGAATTATTTCTTCTACATAGGTATTCCATTCGCCACAACTGCCGCACTTGCCAACCCACTTGGACGCTTGCGCACCACAGTTTTGGCAAAAAAAAGTTGTTTTAACTTTAGATGTTACGCTCATTATAAATATAAAGATATGAAATATCCTATGGATTGATTGCTACAGAATATAGCATTTTAAGGAATACTTTATTGTAATTTGGACGCCCATGCCTACCGGCAGGCGGGCTCGCTTGGAGTTTATCCTGAGCGGAGCCGAAGGACTGCAAGCCTGCTTGTTCTTCAAATATTCAACATCACAAAAGCACCCCAATAGAAAGGATCCTTATATTTTGTCTTTAACTTCTTTTGTGCCTCTGCAAATGCTTGTTGTTTGTTTCCCGTTTTTGCATAGTTGCTGTAAAACATCGTCATTAATTCCATTGTAGCTTCATCGCTCACACTCCACAAGCTCATAATAATGGATTTTGCTCCGGCAATTAAGAATGCGCGTTGCAATCCATAAACTCCTTCGCCTTGCTTTACACTTCCTAATCCGGTTTCGCAAGCGCTTAAAACAACAAGATCGGTTTTGTCTAAATTCAATGTCATGGCTTCATACGCCGTTAGTACGCCATTGTCCGCGCCTGTTGCACGATAGTTTTCATCAAACACATTATCGCAGTTTGCCAGTAATAAACCACTGCGCAATAATGGATTTTCTTTTGCAACCGCTATATCAATTCCTAATACTTTATTGGTTTCCATTTTTGAAAGGTCGGCTAAAAAATAACCGTGCGTAGCAATATGTAAAATATCGGGCGACTTAATGTTCTTCATTTTTGTTTCGGTAGCTTCCTTTCCGTACAAAGTTGTTGTAGTTAATTTTAATATTTTTAAAGTGGCGGTAATATTCTTAACCTCCTTTTCTGTTCCTGGTAATTGTGGAATAAGATCATGCGTACCATAAAGAGGATTCCCAATTAAAAATGCTGTTTTTGGCTTCTCGTGTTTGTCTTCGTCTTTTTTTACAGAAATAATATCCTTAATATTTCCCACAAACTGAATAGAGTATTTATCTAAGATGTATTTTCCGCCCTTATCCTTTATTGAATTGATACTTAGCTGATGGTAAGCGCCGTCTAATGAAAGATACGCTCTACCCATTCCCGCCAAACTCGAATCAATGCCTTTCCATGCAATCGGATAAATAAATAATTCGGGCTTTTGATCGATAATGTTTGATCTGAAAATACTAATGGAATTATTAATGGTATCGGCGTAACCCATTTCAACCACACCAAGAGAATTATTCTTTAAAACCAAGCCCATATATAAGGAGCGGCCGGTGAGTTTATTTTTGTATTCATTTACCTGAACAATTTCAATAGCCGTTTCGTTTGTTTTTAATGATTGCTGGATGATTTCGTAAGAAGTTATTCCTTTTGAACTGTTTTCTCCAAACAAGGCGCTTTTTTGCGATAACAAACGTTCATATTCATCGGCTTTCTTTTGTAGGCTATCCAAGTTGATCTTATCCTGCGCCAATTCTTCTTTGCTTAATTGAAATGCGCTATTTAAATTTTCCTTTGTGTCTAACCACTGCTTATACAATTTTTTTAGTTCAGCATCATCACTTTGCAAAATGCTGTTGCGTAATTTTGACGAGCCATTCAATAAAAATCCTTTGGTAACAATAAGTGTGTTTAGCATTTGCTTTACTAATTCTGGATCAGTTTTATAATTTGAAAGCACAAAAGCATAATACCGCTGCAGCATGTTTTGCGTCTTTTCCCAATACAAATTCTTTTCATTATCGTTAAGGGTATTAAAGAACTTAGTAATGTAATTTTGCGTATTATCTAAAACAATTTGAAAAGAGGCTTTAGCGCCCGCAATATCTTTTAAATTCCATTGAATGATGGCTTTTTGTTCTAAGGCCTGCAAATAGGATGGATGAGATTCGCCATACAACTCCTTCTTTTGTTCAAGAACTTTTTTTATCATCGTCAGTGCTTCTTCGTTATTTCCAACAATTCGATAATAGTTTGCTTGCTCCTGTAAGATCTTTACGGTAAGCGGATGTTTATCGCCAAGTTTACGTTTATTGATATCGTGTGCACTTTGTAATAGTTTCTCTACCTCTTTGTAATTCTCCATTTCAATGTACAATTGCGC
>Ga0163151_10001293_pt1 | contig 42603 bp, 68 predicted proteins | sample OliLakLV19MP5IB2_FD_145596 | JGI IMG/M metagenome (GOLD analysis project Ga0163151, IMG submission 145596) | Freshwater microbial mat bacterial communities from Lake Vanda, McMurdo Dry Valleys, Antarctica - Oligotrophic Lake LV.19.MP5.IB-2 | ecosystem: Environmental > Aquatic > Freshwater >...
ATTGCCTTCCGGGAAGGTCTGCTTGAGTATACTAGTTCAGAAACAGTTATGATTGAAGATCGCTATTTTAACAAGGATGAGGCTGATATGCTTCTTTAATTAAACAAAGGAATTTAAATAACATGAAAATCTCCGTAAATACTAAAACCATGGAAGAACTATTCCCCCATGAAGATCTATTGAAAAATTGGGCAGAACATTACCGCAACTCAGAAATGGATATTCTAGAATTCCTGGCTCTAGACAAAATAACCCCTGAAGATAAAATCTGGGTTGCGCTTAAGCTCATGCCTAAAGAATTAGTTGCAGCTTTTGCCCTTGAATGCTCCTCTAGAGCTTCTGCTTATGCGGCTAAGTCTTCTAATTATGATACTGATGCTGATTCCGCTCTCGCTGCTTCTTATGCAGCTAAGGCTGCCTCTCTCGCTTCTTATGTTCAAGATGCTTCTTATGCTGCTTCTTATGCTGCTCACGCTGCTCACGCTGCTTATGATGCTTCTTATGCTCAAGGTGCTTCTGATACTCTCACTGCTGCTGCTGCTGATACTGCTTCTGCTGAAGAACGGGAATTACAATTGAAGTCTATTGCTCAATTAATCGAAGAAAGTAAATAGCTACTTGACATTATCAATAGTATCTGAGATACTATATATAAGAGGTGAATGTATATGATTATCTTGATTTTAATAGCATTAGCAATATTGTTCTTTTACGGACCAGTAGCTTTAATAAAAGCAATCATACTGGTATTTGCGGTAATAGGTTTTTTCGGCATATTGGCAGTGGGATATGAAGAGCGACGTAAATAGCTACTTGACTTTATCAATAGTATCTGAGATACTATATATAAGAGGAGATTATGTATATGATCAAAGTAACTTTATTCGAAGCAATCATACTAGGATATGCGGCAATAGGTTTTGTCTACACATTGGCGGTGATTTATGCAAACAAACAACAATAAAACAATCATGATTTTACTACCAAAACGTGACATGTTTAGTCAATTGAAACTAGTGATGCCTGAAGAGATCGAAAAGGATGAAGCTCTCGATCTCTGGTTTACTGATGCTAAGCACAGACTAGCTCAATGCAAGCTCGGCATTGCTAACCTAGAGCGTCTTAACAACGAATTTTATAATAATTTAGAAAAGCTTTTTGAGGAGAAATAACATGAATATCACGACAATAACTGAAGATATGGAATTTGTTATTTACGTAGAGCGAATTAAAGCTCTCATTCAATCTGCTCAGGATGAGCCAAGTTTGAGAGTGATCTCAAATAAATTTAACTGGGTAGATGATGCATGTAAAACTAGAGAGCTGAAGATAGGGGAGAAATAACATGAAACTTTTACTATTATTAACTATGATTAGCGTTCCAACCTTAACATCTGCTTTTACATCTGATGATTTACTTCATCCCGTTGCTCACGGTGCTGGAAGTTATCTACTCACCCACGCTGGTCAAGTGGTGTGTAAAAAGATTACAGGTCTCAATAAGACTACTTGCTCGATCATTAGTGGTGTTGTCACTATGGCTATTGGTGTGGCAGTAGAGGCTACACAAGAACAGGCTAAGGGTAACTACAAGAAGGGCCTAGTTTATGATATCAGTGGTGTGATTCTGGCCGTTGGTGTGATTCACTTAGATTTCTAATAACAATTACATGTTAGTTTTTGTTACAGGGCCGCTCACAAAGCGGCCTTTTTACTTGATATGCTTAAGGTTTCAAGCAATAATAACGTTGTAATTACACTCGTCGAAGATCTTTGATATGTTGATTATATGATTACTAGATTAACAATATTAACTCTCTTATTGACAGGATGTGGTGATTCAGATATTAACTGCACACTGATTGTGAATAAGAATAACGAAAAATGTGTTACTTATAAAGGAGATTTAGAATGAAACGAGAACGACGGACTTTTACAAAACAATTTAAACAAGAAACTATTAAAACCATCCAGGATAAGCATAAGACTATGAACCAGGTATCTAGAGAGCAAAACATATCACTCCCGTTACTTAAGCGATGGTTGAACGATGAGATAGCCTCCAATCGCTACTTAGATTATATGGGAGCTAGCTCTTCACCTATTGAGCGAAGAAAGGATTATAAACAAATGCAGGAGCTCAAGCTCAGACTTGCTGAAATTATGTTCGAAATAGAGAGGATTTAACTATGCTTGTATATATAACATTCAAGGATAAATGGATAATGCCGGTTTATTTAGACCAAGATAACGAGAAACTGATTACTTATCTCCACTCAAGATTTAAGGATATTGATTCAATTAACTTCTATCATCTAGATCAGCATGACTTCACTCATTTAGCGAACATGTTTCTTTCGTATAATACAAGAGAGCGGCAGATTGCCCCGGATTAGCTCCAGGGTATCGAGCCGCCTCAAGTTTAACACGAAGTTCATTTTCGTTATCTTTAGAGCGCTCTAGAATAAAGAAGTTATCAGCATTCATACCCCAAGCAAGTCCTCCGTACGAGGTCTGAATAGATAACCCATCTTTTGTTTTAGGTGCTTGGACAACAACGGGGATATGAAGATTAAGAGTATTAGTTAACTTCTTGATATTCTTAGCTAATACTTGGTTCTCTTCAGCATCTGTCATCTTTTCTGTCATGAATCCTGCGTGATCTAAGATTAGGTACTCAATACCGTGAGCTCTCTTCATTTCGGTTGCCCACTCCTCAATTTCATGCCACGGGGTATAACCGAATCTTCGTAGTATAAAAATATTATCAAGATAAGGGGATTCTTCGTGAATCCCTCTCACTAAGTCATTGAGATCATTAGCATCTTCCACTGATCTTATATTAATCTGTCCGGCTATGCTTAATAGGGATGGGAAGATTGATGTGGCAGGATCAGCTTCAAAACTAGCCAGCGCAATCTTCTTGCCGCTCTTCGCCAAATTGTGTATAAGGTTTTGGATGAACGAGGTTTTACCTGTTTTGGCAAAAGCGTTGATAACTGACATTTCGTTGGGTCTGAGACCTCCACCGAGAAGATGATCAACGGAGAGCCATCCCGTGGAATCCCCAACAAGGTTTCGCTGGTCGGAGAGGAAAGAGACCATGTCTCCAATAACTCCTGATAATGTCTTTGTATCCTTTTCAAGCTCCGTTCGTGTTTGTACTCTAATAAACTCACGACATTCTTCATAACCTCTCCTTGTTAGTAAATCGTTCAGATCCTTTATATCATCATGAGGCAGGCTTATAATAACAGCTTTTAAGGGGCCTAATAGCTCCACTATTGAATTCTTTAACTCTTCGCCACCTAAGTCCTTATCCGGTATCACAAAGACGTTCTTAAAGGCTTTTACGTGTTTTGATGCTGATAGTGATAGTCGGTTGGTTTGTGTGGCTAGTATAGTACCCCTAAAACCGGCTACCGCGCCGGTCAGGGCATCAATCTCACCCTCGACGATAAGAAGTTTGTCGTCGTCCCCTTTGATCCAGAACCCTTCGTTGACAGATCCAGGCTCACTTAGATAGCGGGGTGACTCACTACCAGTCCTCCGGTACTTAATTCCTACAACTTCTTGGTTAAAATTGGTGGTAACGATGGCAATGGCTTTGTGCTCTGGACTATAGGCAATGGGAAGATCAGCGGCCCCGTTAAGACGAGCATCTAAAAAATCCTTTAGTTGAGGACTGTCAGACTTAAGTTTAGACAGAGAGGATTGGTTGAATTCCTTCTTAGCAATCTCGTCAATCACTTCTAACTCCTCTAAAAACCGTTCTGACAGATCCTTCCCGCTGATTTGACAGTGGTGACAGAAGTAGAGACCGGTCTCGCTGTTGATGTAGAACTTGCCGTCGGTCCTCCCGTTCTGGGTTAAACTACCGCAGAAGGGACACAGAGCCCGTAACTCCGTTGCCCTTGCGCTCACTTAGCGTAGCCTTGTAGTTTGATGGAACATCTCCAGCCGCATACTTGAAGAGAGGGCCATGGACGACCCCTCTTAAGCCGTTCTACTAGAGGTTTGATTTGAAGGGCAGCTCTTCGGTTGCGCAGTTCTCGCTGGCAGCAATTGCATTTAGTCATCCTATCAAGGCTATCAGGTCTTTGAGTTAGCTGTCAATGGGTGGTTAGAGGAGGGGAGATCACCCTGTTGGGGTGACTCCCTCGTTTAGAGGTTTAGAGAGCTGTTTAGATTTTTAGGCACGAGGAAGCTCTGTTTATCTCATCTGTATAAACCGCGGTCTCTTCTACTAAATTAGATAGCCTTGTTTAGAGTTCTTGACAACATTCCCTGTCATCTGAGCAGGGCATGGCCGGGTCAATAGGACCCGGCCTTCGATGAGTCTACTGAAAAGGTACTCGCAACCAAACAGCAGGAGTTACTAGCTCCCTAGTCATCTTGAATTCTAAACTTATGTTCTATCTTGGACTCGTCGCTGGGCTGAAAGCTTCCTTGAGAGTTTCAGATCAGTCCAATCTCGTCGTCCATGCCTATAATCGCTGTTTTTGATTAACGTGATAACTGCTCTCGCGAAATAAAATCACCTAACAATTTATTATATCACAACACAGGTTGACAGGCAAACGAAAATCATGATAAGGTTAAAGAACACATACTGCACATGCCAAAGCGCTACGAAAAATCATTCTCAGACTACGGGCTCGTCTCAATACGGCCGATTGCCGTCGAACAAGACCCCGCCGGGCTGGGTAAATACAAACGTCTTCGGACCAACCCCATCTACTACGAAAATTCCCTTAAGTACTGCGGCGGCTCTCTTTACCGAGCCGCCTTAGGCTACGACATCATCTGGAACAAGCAGAACGAAGAAGATATGATTTCAGCTCTAGACTTCCTCCTCACATCCTACCGCTTTAAGGAGACCTACTTTACCGAGGAAATCCGTGCTACGCAGCCGGTTAAGCTTCACGGCGTCAAGTGGAACCGCGGCGTCCCGCCTAAAGATTTCAGTTTCCGTACACAGTGGCCTATCACGATTTTCAGTGGGGAGGGCCTCACGGCCCGGATCAACGCCCTTGATAAGCCTCATCGTGTTGATATTGAGCGAGTTAACGGAGAAGTCTTTAGCATCTCCCTTATTAAATACCTGCGTTTTCAAGATACACAAATTCTAAAAAGGAAAGACAATGCTAAACGAAAAACAGAAAAAAATAGATTTCTTAATACGAAAAGATGGGGCCCTAAATTGGTTGCGGGGTTTAGCAGCAACAAGCCCTCTTCACAAGTGGCTCCTTCAGTGCCTAATCTGCGAGAGGTCGACCGACGGAAAGGCCCGATGCAAGCACCATGCCGCAGAATATAACGACGTCTTTTTCAAAGATACTCGTGATTTTCTTGAGATTTTTAAAGGTCAAATGTAGCCCTTATCAGGACTTGACAGCTCTTATCAGAGCTGATAGAGTTGATTAATGATTAAAACCAGCCAAAAAGCTTGGGTCAAGGATTGAAAATGAAGTGGCTATGGCTTAAAGATGAACACTTTACATGCATAGATGACGACGACTATGAGCGGTTTAAGTTAATGACTTTTAATTTAAATACAAACGGCTACGCAAGAGGTTACTATGATGGAAGACCTACAAATTTGCACTGCCTTATCATGGATCGCGTTTTAGCTAAAGATGGTTTAGAAATAGATCACGTGAATAGAGCAAAATGGGATAACAGGAAATGCAATCTACGAGTTATTACACATTCGGAAAATCTAAAAAATAGAGGTTACCCGTACAATGCGCCATCTCCGACAGAGTTGGAGAAAAAAAATGCTGTTGAGCATAAAACATTCACTTCGAGGCAAAACATGCTTAGAAGATCAAAAAAAGTTATTAGATCAGACGGTATTATTTTTAACTCTGCCTATGAAGCTAGCCGCTTGTCAAAAGTAGACCGAAGCCATATATCTAATTGTTGTAACGGGAGAGAACAGTCGGCTGGCGGTTACAAATGGAGTTTTTATTAAACGGAGGACATCAAATGGCTAAAACCCGATGTGATAGTTGCCAGATGGCTAAAACACCACTCGTTTATGTTCGGTTATCGAAAAAGCTTTGCTCTGGATGTTGGCAAGCCGAAAAAGCGACGAACAAATCTCTCATCAGATCGATGATTTATCCGGTCGATAGAGATCCACCGCTTGGGTACAATTTTATTGTGAACGAATTTTTTACAGACCCATCAAAAGCGCGTAAATACGCGGACTGGGCTTTTATGACGATGAAAGCGACGACAAATTAATTATGGCTAACTATAATTGCTACTTGCTAGACAAAAACGGCGAAGTAACCACTGACCTTAAAAAAGGTGATCTCTACGTTTCAGTATCAACGATTTTAAAAGGGGAAGGTAAAGATTTCTTGGTGGGCTGGGCTCTGAAAACCTTCGGCCCTCAAGAAGACCCGATGCGCGCCTACAAAAATTATATGGACAGCGTCTCGGATTTAGGATCGAGAATTCACGCTTATGTGGAAAAAGACCTGAAAGGAGAAACCATCGATGCAAATTCTATTAGAGAGGACGAGTTACCCGCCATTTCTTCTTTTCACACCTGGAAAAATGAACACGATATTAAGCTTATTGCTTCAGAAAGAATCGTATCCAGCCCTAGATACCGTATCGCTGGTACTGTCGATCTTGTTTGTCGTATTGATGGCAAGCTTTTTGTGGCCGACTGGAAGACCGGTGGTGTCTACGCTAGCGCTTTTACTCAAATGGCTGCTTATAAAAGTTTCTTGGAAGAAGAACCCGCTTCACGGCGTATTAAAGGAATTAAAGATGCAGATATTATGGTTTTGCAGTTACCTAGGAACGGCGATCCTCTTAGTATGCATACTATTGATAGCTATCACAAAGGACGAGTCAAGATAGAAGACGAACTCGGCGTGTTTCACTCACTGCGCTACATTTGGGCGCAGCGGAATATGAAAGTTAAGAAGTGGGAACCTCTCATCAAAAACATGCAAGACGTCCTATCACCTCTTAACGAACGCTTTAAGAAAGCATTCAAACTTTAACCAAAACGATCGAAAGGGAAAAACTATGAAACTATTCAAAACAACAACAGTCGCCGTCGGCGAATCTTTCAGCCTCACATTAATTGATGTTGCCGAAGGCAAATTTGGTCCTGCCTTGGTTGGCCTTGTTAACGGAGAAGAAGTACAGCTTCAAACTTCTGGTAATCTTCGTTTTATGATTGAAGATTTATCCAAGGGTAAAAGAGAACTCAATAAGGCGTATACTGTTACCCGAATTGCTGACATCCAACATAAAGGTTATCCGACCACTCAGTATGCGATTACTGACGGTGCAGCCGCCCCAGCTGCAGCCCCAGCACAATCAGTTGCTGATAAGTTAGCAGCTATCAGAGCTAAGAAAACAGTTTAATAAAATTTCTTCGTCAGCCCGTGTTGCTAATAGAGGTCCTCACTGAGCCCACACTCGGTTAAACTCTTCAGACGCGGCGATTGAAGAGAAAGAGTTAGAAGTCAAAAGGAACGGGTTTAAAAACTCGCCCTGTTGCTTCTAACTTCTTTTTTTACATAAAGGTTTTTTTTATGGCACAGCCAAATCATACGGTTAATTTAAATCTGCCAGAATTGGTACTGCTTTTGTCTTATTACTGGACCTCGGTTAATTCTTCAATTGGAGACCTCGGTACTGTTGATTATAACGAGACGTTGAATCAGATCGATCAGCAATCTAATATCAAAATATCAGCCTCTCAATTAGAGAATCTTGTCTATCACATGAAGCAAGTTATCTTTGAGAAATTAAGAATGGCTAAGCCTGATCCTAAAATTAAAAACTACAACAGAATAATGTTACGACTAAAAGCACAAGCGCCTAGTTTGTTTAAAGAACTTCCTTCAGGTGAAGTAGTTTTCGTTAACTTTCAAGACAGGGACTGAAGATGGATGATTACGTAAAAAATATATACGATCTTCTCTCTGAACAAGGCTATCTTTATGACTATATGGGCATCGGTTATAAAAGATCTAAAGGTGAGACTTTTTCGTTCCTGAGTGAACGATCGATTGCACTTTACCCTGGTGATGTCAGAGATTTTTTGTTAACCGGACATATTCGTAACAGCAGAATTTTTGATAGCGCTGTGAGAATAACACAAAAACACTTAGGGATTCGATCCCACAAAGACGGCCGCGCCGTTCTCATTAGAGGAGTAAAATGATCGACGACGACGAAGACACCGCTGCTCTTATTAACTTTTCAAAGATGCTAGATTGGGATGAGGTCACTCCTATCAGTACCCCGGTTCCGACTCCATGGCTGGATTTTTCTAGCTGGCAACCAAAATCTATCAAATGTACCTGTGGAAGTGAAATTGCTTTCGGAGCAGTTACAACACACTCCACTTGGTGTGATAAAGGAAAAAGATAATGCATATTGTAATTGAAGGTATTGACGGATCCGGTAAATCAACTCTGGTTAATGCTCTTTATGATCGTGTGCAAGCCGATCATTCCTTCTCTCCATGGATCTATAAGACCAGAGAACCCGGTTCCGATATTGTAGGCCCGTGTAATATCAAATTTAAACGTAAAGGTTTAGACGTTCGAGAGATCGTTTTAAATGATACAGTTCTCACCCCGTTTCAACGAGAGCTTTTATTCTATGTAGATGCAGATCAGCATGCTCAATTTATTAAGGACCAAGGCCCAGCGATCATTATCAGTGATCGCGGTGTATGGAGCCATTTGGCTTATGCGTACGCAACTCTGAAAACTAAACAAATGACCTACGAGCAATACTTGCTCTGTAAAGACCTCATTAAACAAACCTGTTCAAAACCCGATATTATTGTTTATCTTAAGGGAGACAGGGAATTGATGAGCACAAGATTAGCAAGCAAGAAAAAAGACGTTATAGAATCCAACGGCCCAGAATTTTTTGATTCCGTCAGTAGTTGTTATGCCGAATTATCTTGCGAACCTAAGTACGCAAAATCATTGCTGATTTTAGAGGCTAAAAATAGTACTTCCCATAACACAGAATCTGTAGTAACCTATCTAAAGGAGAACTACACTTATGAACAACTTAAATCAGGTAGTATATAAATATGTCAACCGAAAATCAACTAGTTGGGCTGATTCTACTATACATACTGCTTATGCTAAGCTCTGTGTGGTTGATAGCCAGGGACTTGAACCGGAGAGGCTCTACACAGCCCTCAAGACGAGAGGCCTTTCTGACTATACTATTAAATCCTATTTTATACTTGCGCAATGTTTTGAAGAAGAAACTAAAAAGACGTCCAAAATCCGGGAATGGTTGCAAAATCATAAACTTAAGTTTAAGAATTGCTACAAGAAAAAACTCCGATCGCTGACGGAAGAGCAGTTCGATGCGGCTCTTAAAGCCGCCCCTTTACACCTATACAATTTTTTAGTTCTAATGGGAAAAGCAGGCCTTCGGAAGAGTGAAGCTCTTAATGTGAGCTGGTCTGATATCAAAGATGGCATGCTTGAAGTTAGAGCCGGCAAGGGCGGTAAACAGCGTTTTGTCCCATTTGATAGGAAATGGTTACGAGGTGATACTGGTGAGGTGGGAGTCGTCGTAGTTAAAAACCTCCAATACGCAAAGTTCTTCAGTGAGAGTCTGACCGGTTTTACTCCTCACGATTGTCGGGTTTATTACGCAACTAAGGTCGTTAATATTGTAGGCATGTCAATTGAAGATGCACGAGATCTCTTAGGACATTCAGATATTAAGACGACAGCGAAATATCTTAGGGCATCTAAAGATAAACAACACCGCTTGATTATGGAAAACTTTTGAGGTAGTGCTTGAGCATGATTAAATTATCCCCCCCCCCTACCAGGTAAACTCAGAATGGAATGACCAAATTTGGTCAATGGCTAATGACCAAATTTAGAAAGGATAGTTAAAAATGAAAATGCCTAAAGGTTGGAAAAACTTGGTCGGTATATCTAAAGATGGAGCAGATCTTATGAAGGAGATGGCTGAAGCTTTAGAAAAAGTTGAGGCAATAACAGAGATGACGATGCCTTCCGGGGTTATTTCCCCAACTCCTTTATACGGAGATGTGCACCCTGTCCTAGTCAAATTTAGAAAGTGGAAATGATTAACAGTAAAAAAAAAGGATTCGTATGATTAATAAAAATTTTATTGAAGAAACAAACAAACTCATAGATTTGTTTAAAACTCGCAAGATCTCGATTCATAATGGAAATCTCATCGTTGTGAAAGTTAAAGCAGACGAAGTGACAAAGGGCGGTATTATTGTACCCAAAAAAGCCAACGAGATCAAGAACTACCACAATGGGTTAGCACGCATTGTAGCAGTCGCTGATAATGCTGATAGTTGTTACGAAGTCGGTGATTATATCATCCACTCACATGAAGCGCGGTACAAGATTTTTGAAGAGGCTTTACGGGAGTTCTTAGGTAGCTTTATTGAGGCGGATATGTTATTCTCAGTACAGGACAATAACGTCATTTTAAGCATGAAAGAGGTTTTATAATGGAAAAGTTTATCACAGGTTTAGTTTTCGTTCTTGGTATGGTTGGTTGTGGGACTGATTACTATGAGTCTAAAAATTTAGTTGGACCTCAAGGTGAGACAGGAGCAACTGGAGCAACTGGATCAACTGCAGCGCCATGCACCGTGATAACAGTATCATCGGCCGGGTTTGCACCAAACGGCGGTGCTTTGATTACCTGCGGTCTTAGCAGAGTACTTGTGCTAAACGGAGCGACAGGTCAAGCAGGTCAAGCAGGTCAAGCAGGTCAAGCAGGTGAAGATGGTCAAGATGGTCAATCTAGTCCTTATATGATCACAGAGATCGTTGATCCTTGTGGAGATGCTCCGGGAATTTATGATGAAGTATTAATTCGCATCGGATCTATGTTATTAGCATCGTTTAGTGATAATGCTAACGGTAAAAACACACGATTATCACTTCTTGTATCAGGTAACTACGTAACAACGGATGGCTCTAATTGTCACTTTTCAGTGGATAATAACAACAATGTCACCTACTAAATTGTTCCCAGAACCTAGACTTTTAAAAATAAACAAGGATGGTTACATACAGTTCACTGCTAAGCAATGGTCCTTTTTGGTTAAAATGACGAAAACGAAAGCTAAGACTGTTAAAGGAAAAATGAAAGCGGTATCGAAATTTGTTCATCTAGCCATAGGTAATAGGTTAAAAAGATCCAATGAAACTGACTCAAATAGATAATGCAACTTGCATATACGAGGTAAACGGTTTCAAGCTTCTGTGTGATCCGTGGTTAACAGATGGAGCTTTTTACGGATCGTGGGGCCATTATCCACCCCTTGTTACGACTTTTGATTTTGTTAAAGATGTCGATGCTTTGTTTATCAGCCAGTTAAATCAAGATCGTTGTGATGAAGCTTCTCTTAAGCAGTTTCGTCCTGATATCCCCGTTATCATATTGGATAGGGAACCGAACTTTTTAAAAAGAAAACTGACAGCATTAGGTTTTACAAACCTGACTCTTGTTAGAGATAAAGAAACCATAACAATAGGCCCTATGGAGATCACTATTTATGCCAGTTTCGTTGAACATCCTTTTGATAACATTGATAGTGGAAATCTGCTTGATAGCGCCATTGTGGTTGAAGCCAACGGAAAGACGATCTTGAATGCGAATGCTAATACACTTGATATTTCAGCTGCAGAAATGCTGTATGATCATCATGGTGCCTTTAGTGTTGTTCAGCTTAAGGATAGTCTTGCTAGCTCTTATCCCTCTTGTTTTGCTAATCTTAGTGATGAGGAAAAGCTATCAGAAAACAAGAGACTTATTGGCCGGCAATTAACCGCCATGTGTGATGTGGCGGAAAGCTTAAAAGCTGAGTGGTTTCAACCATTTGCAGGAGACTACCAGCTTATGGGGTCGCTTATTAACAAAAATAAACATCTAGGTTTGGCCGGTAAACAGTATAGCGCTTGGTTCATAAGCAACCGCGGTATTAAGCCTTTAATCCTAAACGAGCAAGGATCTATCGATCTTATCACAGGTGATTTAAAAGCCACTTATCGGAAGAATATTGAGAGTTATGCAAGTTGGCAAGATCGCGTTAGTTCCTCTAAGTTTGACTACGAAAACGACCCACTTGTTAAGTTTGTGGATTTAACTGATTTGATACGAGCAGCAGTTGGTAATGTTAAAAAATATCAGGAGCAGTTTAACTTTTACCCGAAACAAAGTATAGTTTTAAGAGATAAAGAGACTGGCGAGTCTTATGCATTCAATTTAGGCGGGACCTATGGTCATGAACGTCCTGTGCTTGAGATTAATATGGATAATCGCTTGCTGAAACGTATATTAACAAAACAGAGTGATTTTTATACGGCGGATATGGGCTGTCATATAGATTTTAATCGAGAAGGCCCTTATAACCCTTATGTTCATATGATAATGAGTTTCTTTCATGTTTAGTTTTAAGGAGAGTAAAATTGAAGGATCTATATGCTTGTGATATTGAAACGACCGGTCTTGATAGGTTCACTGATAAGATTCTGTGCATCGGTGTCTATTCGCCCTCCCATAAGTTTGTGTTTGATAACACCACTCAGTTTAGTGAGTGGTTAGAGAGGAATCCTCGTGCCCAGTTTATCTTTCATAACGGAAGTTTCGATATCGGATTTTTACGACATAATAACTTGGACGTTCGTCATCGCTGGCTCTATGACACTCGCTCTATCGCTAGTATACTTACTCCTCGACCTGATAAGCTCGGACTCGAATTTTTAGCGGAGGCATATCTTGGACAAGTACCTTACAAACTTAATAGAACCAAAATGGCTGAATATAGTAAATCAGAAGTCAGAGACTATTGTCTCAAGGACTGTGAACTTACATATAAACTATTCACCTACCTGGAACAACAGCTCAACAACAAGGCCCGTGTGTTTTCAGACAATTGGGTTATGCCCGCAACTAAGCTTTGCTCTGATATGGAATACGATGGAGTCTACATTGATAAAGTAGGACTGGATCGCTATCAAGCCGTAGCAATCATTAAGAGGGACCAGTTACTAGTTGAGTTGAGAGAGCAGGCTAAGTTAGCTATCGTTTACTACCACGAACTTCAAGTAAAGGAAGTTAATAAACAATATAGGGAGAAATATGAAAAAGCCAAAGAGAAAACAAAAGACCAGAAAAAATGCCTCAATCGTTACGCCCTTCTTGAGAGTACGGCTGTCAGCCGTCTTGAGCCGTTTAATTGGAATAGTCCGAAGCAGCTTCAGTGGTTGCTTAAAGACTATTACGCTCTTGATGTCTCGAATAAAGATGGTGAGGATTCTACCTCAGAAGCGGTCCTCAGATCTCTCGATCATCCGGTGTGTCAAAAGCTCTGCGATTATCGGGAAATTGAAAAACTTGTTGGTACATGTATCCCTGCGCTCACGGAGAATCAAAAACCTGACGGCGCTGTTCATACGCACTATCATATTGGTGGCACGAGGACAGGACGTCTTTCTAGTTCAGCTCCAAACCTACAACAAATACCAAGACTTCCTGAGTTACGATCTTATGTGCAAGCTTCTACAAGCGCCCGAGTACTGGCAACTATCGACTATGCCCAAATTGAAGTTAGGATCATCGCTGAGATCACGAAAGAAACGGAGCTGATCAATGCGTTCAAAGACAAAATCGACCCCTATTCCGTTATCGCACAAAAGTTACTTAAGATTAATTGCGACGTGCGAGACATTAAGACGAAATTTAAAAAAGAGAGGGATGTGTGTAAAACTGCCGGACTCTCTATCTTATATGGTACCGGAGCTGCAAAGCTACAGGAGGTCCTTAATAAGGAGCTTAACAAGAGCTATAGCGTCTACGATTGTAAAAAGTTCATAGAAGAGTATCGAAATAGTTTCCCAGCCGTAAAAGCATTTAAACAAAAACTAGAGCAATCACTGGCTAACAAGAAGGTTTATTATAACCTTCTTGGCAGGCCTTTTTCTATTCTTGATAACGAAATGCTTTACATGACAAGCCTTAACACGCTTGTTCAAGGGTCGGCTTCTGATATGGTTGTCAAAGCTGCTTTAATGGTGAAACAAAAGTTACAGGAACTAAAAGTAGACTTCAATTTTCGTATGTTAATTCATGATGAAATGGTGATAGAATTACCAAAAGATGAAGCAGATCTGTTAGTTACCGAGGTCATAGTTCCCACACTAACAACAGAGCTTGCTAAGGATTTACAGTTGACAGTACCCCTCGATGTAGAGTATTCTATTGATAGGAGCTGGCACAAACCATGATTATTAACGTACTAGGACGAGAAGTTGAGATTGAGTATTGTTCTCATGCGAGAATTACCGCTCTCTCTGAAGACCCAGCGTCTATCGGTTACTTTGATGGTAATAAGATTTATATCAAGGATACGCTTGTCGGGGATCAGAGACAAAGGGTTTTAAAACACGAACTTGTACACGCCGTCTTAGCATTTAGCGGATTGACAAATTTACTTGCAGACGAGCTAGAAGAAGCTATAGCGGATGCTATGGAAGGGTTACCTCAAATATGATTTTTAAAGTTACTTTGCTAGTGGTGTTCTTTCTGGTTTTAACCTGCATGGTGGGTTATTTTGATAAACAAATAAGAGTCTTAGAAGACCGCTTAAATGTTTATCAAGCTTCTTTGAAATTGACTGATGATAGTCTGATGGAGAAGTGCGACCGGAGTGATTTAGATACGCTGGAAGAACGGATAGCAGGTCTTGAATTTGACTATCAGGATTTGCGGTTTTTAGTGAGAGGGGGGAAATAGTTATGCCTACATATCATTTTGAATGCAAGAACTGTAAAAGAACGACTGAGGAGTTTTATTCGATGCTTAAGAAGCCGGCTGCTATTGTTTGCCCACATTGTTTAGAAGTGGCTGATACAGTCGTTTTGGGCGGTAACGGGTTTTTGTTAAAAGGTCACGGTTGGGCTTTCGATCGCTATGCCGGAGACAGTAACTTTAAATTTTCAAAGGACGACAAATGACTGAAACTTTGTTAGCGATAGATCCAGGTAGCAACTCGATGGGCGTCGCTTTGTTTGAAGCTGGCAGGCTTGTTGCAGCTACCTCCCTTAAAAGTGACAAGATATCGCCGTTAGAACGCCGTTTGGATATGGCTCATAAAATTAAAGATTTGGTCGATATCTCTCATAAGTTCACCTCAGAGGAGCCTTTGTTATTAGGTCGTAATAATAACGGAATGCAACGTCTTCTCGGCTACATCGAGCTTATCACTGAAGGTAAAGTAGAGATGATCCACCCAATGACCTTAAAAAAAATAATGGGCTCTGGCAGCTCTGATAAGCTTGATATGGCTTTAGCAGCCGGTGATATGCTAACAGACACCGAACAAGAGATTATGGCGAAGCTGATAGCGAACGAGGATTTTGACGCTACCGACGCCGTCTGCGTCGGGCTTGCTTATCTTAAAAAGGTGCGGGTATGAAATTTATCAAACATATCAGGAATACCGATGTTTGTTTTGAGGTTTTCACTTCGATTGAAAGATCGTCAGGCGCTCTTCAAGTCACAGGGCTTTGGTGGAATATTGTGATGGGTGATCCTTTTCCGCTTTTAGGTACCAGAGAAACGGTTCAAATTAAAAAAGAAGATAGACCAGATTGGAAACCTTATGAACCTCGATCAACTTAAAATGGCCATGAATCTGCATAACGTCCGTCGTTTTCAGACTCACCGTCTTCAAGCCTCTAAATCAGTCGCAGAACATAGTTTTCGTGTTGCGGCTCTCTATGCTTTTTTCGGTGGTAAAGAGATTTTACCGGCTTTGTTACACGATATTGAAGAATCGATAACCTCTGATATACCATCTCCGGTCAAGAAGAATTTAAAAGGACTCGAGATCTACGAGGCTATGAGACCTCAATTTGAAGACATTAAAGAGCAGAGACTAGGCAAACTTGCAGATAAGTTAGAGCTTGTCTTGGATCTTCGTGAGCAGTTATCTGATGTGGGCCGCCTTCCAAAAGGTCTGATGGATATTTATGAAGCCGAGTTAGAGCTGGCTTTAGATATAGCTAAAGAGTTAGGTATTGCAAAAGAAGTTAAAAAACTACTAAAGGAGATAAGTCAATGAATTTAATCGTAAATAGCATAACAGTTCCCAAGGAAAACGTAGTCGTCGGTATCCGTGCAGCGTTGATGGTAGACGATGTTAACGGTAATGTTTTAGTTATTCAAAGCGAAGTAACCCAACTTCGTATCAAGCTATCAGACCTCGTTGATTTTATCGCTTATCAGAAAGCTGAAGCTGACAGGTCTTCAGGATCTAATGGGGAGGATGTAAATGAGTAAAACTCATATTTTAAAACAAATCTATAAGACGTTGGCTGTTAAGCTTAACAAGCATCCGACGTATCAAGATTTGAAAAGGATCAGAGTTTCAGAAAGATCTGTCAGGGATGGTTTTATGACTCTCTCTAATCTTCGTAAAGAAGTCGGAGAAATACCGGGCATTGTGGTCCGTAACCCTGATCTAGAGACCGTTTACCGGTTACTTAAACAATCAAAAGGATTAAAATAATGCTTAAAAAAATACTGTTAATTCCTGATACCCACAGCCCGTACGAAGACAAGAAAGCCTGGCAGCTTTTGTTAAAAGCTGGCAAAGCTCTTAAACCGGATATCGCAGTTATTCAAGGTGATTTTTTTGATATGTACGCCGCATCGTCTCATAGTAAAGATCCTTCCAGGGCCTTTCAGCTGGAGATGGAGATTTCAGAAACTAAAAAACGTCTGGCTGAGGTAAAGGCATTAAAGGCTAAAAAGAATATCTTTATTTCAGGTAACCACGAAGACAGGCTAGAGCGTTATTTAAAAGATAAAGCCCCTGAACTTCATTCCGTTATCTCTATACCGAAATTGCTTGGTATTACAAAAGACTTTATTTATGTTCCCTACAAGGAGCACTATCGACTTGGTAAATTAAACCTCACACATGATACCGGAACCGCTGGTCGTTATGCTCACTATAAAGCTTTAGATGCTTTTCAGCATAATGTAGCTATCGGCCATACTCACCGTATGGGTTACGCCGTTGAGGGTAATGCTAAAGGTGAGAGACATGTAACAGCCATGTTCGGTTGGTTAGGTGATATCAACAAAGTCGATTATATGCACAAAATTAAATCCACTAGAGATTGGAGTCTTGGTTTTGGCATTGGTTATTTGGACGAGAAAACCGGCAATGTGTATCTCGTCCCGGTTCCCATTATCAACTATACTTGTTTAATTGAAGGTAATTTAATAAGAGTATGAGTAACACCGACAGACAAAATCTTTATGTTAAGAACGTTATCAGAGATCTGAATATCGATTTAGAATCAGTTATCAATAATAGCGCCTCAGCCTCAGGCTGGTGTCATCTTCATAAAGAAACGCTGTACCTCGCACTTGAAGTTAAAAGTCTTCGCAAAGAAATAGCTAAGCTTAAAAAAAGCCAGCTGAAAGTAGTTAACGATGAGTGATTTAATTCTCCCCAAAGCATATCAAAACCCAATTTTGGACGCTAACTTAGAGGCGCTGTTCAAGCGTTATCCCTACGAGCGTTCAAGGCTAGAGCTTCTCCTCTCTCAGCCTGCGGAAGACCGTGCGGTAGCAGCAGTTACGCTACCGCCGGCCCCTCCGAACACACCAATGCGAGCCATTGTGCTTGCGGGTATCGGTTCTCCTACCTTTTTAGCTGACATTTTAAACGATCCGGTCAATAGAGAAGATAACTTCATTGTCTATATTGTTGAAAACAATCTTGACTTTCTTCGCTTTTGTTTTCAATACGCAAACCTAACGCAAATCATTAACCTCCCTAAAACGGAATGGTTGTTGATGAAGACGGAAGAATCTATTAAACCGGCTTTCTTTAGTATTATGCAGAGAGAGCACGTAGCAGGTATGGCTTTCAATGTGTTTCTTCTTGAGACGCATATCCCACAACCTCCTGAGGTAAGTGCTTTCTACAAAAAAATTGAGCTTATATACAACGAGACCATTCAGCATGTGATGCATAATTTTGGTCGTATTACGGACAGCCTTGACGGGGTTAGGGCATCACTTTTGAATAAAGAAGCCATCTTAAACAACCCTGGCATCGAAGATTTAAAAGGCGCGTTTCGCCGTAGACCTGCACTGGTTGTAGGGGCCGGTCCTTCTTTAGATTCAGAGTTAGAAAACATCAAAAAACACAACGATAAGTTTGTTGTTATTGCAGCTGATGCGGCCCTAAAGCCGCTGTTAAAAGCCGGCATTCGCGTCGATTACATCACCTCAATTGAGAGACTTAACGCTTATCAAAAACCCTTCTTCGAAGGCCTCGGTAAGATTGAAACCGAGCTGATCGCGTTCCCGGTAATTCAACCAGAGCTTTTCAGCATCTATCCAGGCCCTGCCCGCATTGTTTACCGAAATTACTCGTTCTTCTCCTATTTTGAAAAGAGCTGGCCTAAAGGTATTCTTAAATGTGGCGGGTCTACCTCCCATCTAGCTATCAGACTAGCGGACTGGTTCGGTTGTTCTCAGATCTTCCTGATTGGCATTGATAGTAACTACGAAGAAAAAGATGGTCTTTTCCGCTCGCATTGCTCTAATACTGGCTATCAAGAGTGGGGAGAATTCTTCCCTATAGATGAGTTCCAAAAGACACGACGTCATCAAGGGCCCATGAAAGCCCTTAATAACCTAGGTGAGGAAACCTCAACCAACCTCACCTACTACCAGTGGATTAAAGAATATACAGGCGAATTAGCAGAGATCGGACAGCGAGCTGTCATAACTAACTGTAGTGCTAAAGGCCTTAGAATTGAAGGGATTCCGTATAAACCTTTAACGGAGTGCGTTAAACCTTTTGATGATCAACCGGTCGTAAAACCTTTAAGACCTAAGCCGGTCTTCAATAGAACTTTTAACCATAAAATCGTGGTTCAGAATTTTGAAGCTTGGTTAAAGCTGGTTCAGTCTGGTATAAATGAATGTGACACTCTTTTAGCACAAGAGGAAATGGATTCATCCAGATTTGAAGCACTGATTTATGTATATAATTTTAAGGTTTGTGTAGACCCACTGTTCGTCTCGTTTGTGGTTCAGTGCTGTGCTAAGGAGTATTTCGAGTTTGAAAACAAGTGGTGGGCCTTATCAAAAGACTGGGCCCATCAAAAGAGAGAGAAAGTTCAGCTTACGAAGGAGCGATTTCAGCTTTTCGATGATGTTATTAAACAATTGTTAGCAATATTTAGGGAGACCAGTGATGTCTAAGTTCATTAATAAAGAGACCAAGTCTTATTTAGAGAGTAAAATGGGCTCAACTCTACCTCAACAGATTCAAAACATACGGGAGAGAATCGATGTAGACGGGCTTTATTTGGACGGTAAAATAAGTGAGACCAAAGCAACCTTGGATAACAGAATAAGCGAGACCAAAACAGAGTTGGGTAACAAGGTAAATTTTGTGTATGGGGCTATTTTACAAATCCAAGAGGAGCTCGGCGGGCTTAATGCTGAGGTATTTAGTACTGTTCAGGGCCGACAAGTCGATATGTTTAATGATATCCGCGCTTTAAAACGCGCTGTAAAGATTCTTTGTGTCGTATGCGCGGTCCTCCTAGTTGGAGTAGTATTAACATGGCTGATAAAATAATAGATATAAATCCGGATAAACGAATTTCTAAGGATTCTTTAGACCGAATCCAGGAGATTGTTAAATCCCTATCCGTTGACTCTTTAGATAGTCTTATCATTATCCATAGAAACCGCGGTGAGGGAGCTAGTTTAGAAGCCTACGGTTATGATTGGGATATCCTAGGCAGATCACAGGGTTACCTAGAATTCCTACGGGCACAGCTGTTAGAAGAAGACACAGAGATAGAGCAGAATGACTGAGGCTGAACTTGATACCCAGCTAAAGGCTGCTACGAATCAGTTTTCAGTCTGGTGGGATAACAAGTTTCCTGATGATAGCGCCCCAAAGAAGCTCTATTACCGCATTAAGTACTTGCAAGGTTATCTAAAGGCTGTTAAACTGTTTAGAGACGAATCTTTTGTCCAGCACCAAGTAGACCTTATCAGAAAACAATATGGTAAAGGGACGCGTTACAACCCATTTTAAGGAGTCGAAGCATGCCGGTTCACACTATCAAGTTTAACCTGCCAGAAGAGCAAGAAGAGTTAGAGGCGTTTCAAACAGGCGTGCAGGCTCATATTGTTATAGAGGATGTTTTTAACTACCTCCGATCAAAACTTAAGTATGGTACGCCAAGCAAGACCGAGGCCCGTGTCTATACAGAGTTACGAGATAAACTTTGTGAGCTGATGAAACAGCAGGGATTATAGTAAGGAGATTTAAGATGCCATACATCACCGATTATGATAAAGCACTGACAGAAGCTGTAGGACCGGCGACGCCTGGCGAGCTTAACTACGCGATTACACGACTTATTAAACAGTATTTAGCCACTCATTTGATACTTAATTACCAGACAATTAACGACGTCGTAGGCGCCTTAGAAGGCGCTAAGCTTGAGTTTTACAGAAGAATCGCGGTCCCATACGAGAATGAAAAGATCGTTATCAACGGAGACGTTTACTAATGCACCGCTGGGGAGACAATACCGTAGATTGGGACGGGATAGAAAATGCTGCAGAGCTAATTAGTTCCTTCAGCAGGCGTTGGGGTAGACTTGGCGGGCAGTCTAAAGAGAAGTACGGCACAGTTCGTTTTTATGCAATTTTTGGTAACCTCAGTCTTCACACCTTAATCTATCCCGGTTATGCCTACAACCAGTTTCCGAAGTGGCTTTGGATATTAGATCTATACTATATCGGACCTTTCCTGAACGCCGTTTTCGGTGGTGTGTTTACTCGGTGGCAGGCTGTTGTTTACAGACAGGCGTATCAGAAGGCACTCAAAAAATGGCCTCACCTGAGAGATGAAATCTTGTCAGCAGCAGATTACGAAGAATTCTTAGAGGGATTATGAACAAAGTTAGATTGATCGCTGAACTTGGTAGTTGTCACATGGGCAAGCTTGATCGCATTAAAGAGGCCGTAGATCGCTGTAAAGAATCGGGTATTGATGCTTTAAAGCTTCAGCTGTTTCCAAACGAAGCACCCTACGTGCCGACTAACATTCACCTGTCGCAAAACATGTTTCAGAGAGCTTTTGAGTATGGGAAGTCGGTAGGACTTCCCGTCTCTGCTAGTGTGTTTGATATGGATTCGCTGATTTTCCTTCAGAATCTAAACCCTGAGTTTATCAAACTTTCGTTCAGTAAGAAGCACTACGCCGACATTTCAGAGGAGATTAACTGGGTTGAGTCAATGCATTTAAAAGGTATTGAAGCCATTGTTTCGTGTGATGTAATGAGTGATCATAAAATCTCAGCTACGGCCACTAAACTCTACTGTATCCCTGAGTATCCCGTCCGCTACGAAATTTCGTTCGACGAGCTCTTCCCCCGTTTTGATGGATTCAGTGATCACACTTTAGGTATTAGACAGACTAAGAGAGCTATTGATGCTGGTGCTAAGCTCGTTGAGAAGCACGTGAAGCTTGGTTATGAGGACGAGACTTGTCCCGATTCTCGTTTTTCTGTCCCGATCGAAGTATTCGGACAACTACGAAAATACCGGCCTACTAAGGCTTAAATATCCTGATGAGCCGTTCTGATCTAATCCCACAATCTAGATGACACCATCCCGGTGTCGAGTCTGGATCTTCCATCCACAAACCGAAATCCCGTAACAAAGAAGGATGCTCAGCTATCAATATCTTGGTGGTTCCCTCACTGTCGGCTAAATCGACAGCTCTACCCATCATGTGAAGACTCTTCTTAGAGCCTCCTACCTTCGCGTTAATCGCAGCAGGACGCCATCCTGAGGTTACTTCCGGTACGGGGTGTTTTAACGCAATGAAGAGGTTATTAACGCGTTTAATGAGGTTTTCAGCGTTAGCTCTGACGTCTAACGTGTAGTCTTCAGAATAGAGTTTATGCCTACCCATCAGGTAGGCTTTTAGAGTTAAAGGTGTCATCGGACCGCTGGTGGAAGAAAATGCGGTTTAGTCTTAACGACCCGTTTAACACCACAGTCTGGGAGGTAGTACTCGATTCGATCTGGGTAGATGAGCATTTGGGTCTCACGGCAAATCTTGCCGTCTTGCTCGATGTGCTGTTGCTCCGTCAGATCAATTATATTGGTAGCCTGAGTGTGCATAGTGCAGCCGATCATGCCAAATTGTGCTATTAATACTGATATTAAATGGCGCATTAATAAGCACTCAAAAAGGTTTTAATGGTTTCAAGTGGGACCGCACTACCCCAGTTGGTTTGATTACTGGATGCGAAAATAACGCCGGTCACATTACCAAAACTGTTAACCATCGCGGAGCCGCTGTTCCCTGGAAAAATAGGGATATTAGTTTTTATGGCTTGGTGCTCTAAAACACACATTGGAAAGGGACCAAATAAAGTGGGAACCACGATGGGTTTAAGACGAGGCCCTTTACACTGCTCGAAGGGAATACCGGTCAGTATATAAACTGTCCCAAGACCTTTTAAATAACCACGACTAAAGTCCATCTCTTCGCCTAAAGGAAAGCCAAGGACGAAATTCTCGTCTAAGATGGAATACGACGAGGCTAGGGATAGACCGCCGTAGCCTTCAAGTCCCTCAACCAGACACAAATCATTCTCGGTGTAAACTTCGATGACCCTTCGCGGTATTGATCGACCAGAATGTAGTTTTATCATTAACACTCCGTCTTTCTGAAGATCGCAAACGTGAGCATTGGTTAAAGTGTAGACCCTGCCGCTGGGAGCTTTCACTTGAAAACCAGTCGCCGAGCCTTGGTGCTCGGCTCCTTCTGGGTTTGAGATGAAGATGGTCTGAGATCCTACCTTATCAATCAAATAGCTGTTATGGATAGGTCTGGCTGATAATGACACACTGAAAATAGCAATGCCTAACAAGATTAGTTTAAAGTAACCGGTTTTTGATTTTTTGTTGTGTTTCATTTAACAGGTGTTGCCAGCTCGTTTAATAGGTTATGAAGCTGCTCGATGTAGGTCTCGGTGTTGACCTCGTTCTTAAGAAGCTGTTTAAAGTTATCAAAATCCAAACAAGCATAGCCTTCAGCACATTTGACCAGTATAACCTCTTCCTTAGCGGTTCTCATTGGAAACACTGATTCAGGTTTATTTTGGTTGGTCTTTATCCCACAAGCGGAGAAGCTCGTCCATAGTATTAGCAGAGTTAATAGTCTCATTTTTCGTCGCTCCCTGTTTCTCTATATGTTGGTTCTTAGCTTCAGCTGCGCGAAGCCTGGACGATAACGCCCGTTCTACCTCAAGAGCGGCCTTTTCAGCCGCATCTTTAGCGCTTTTAGATCCTTTAAAATAGACGTAAATAAGACTAATAAGTACGCCGAAACTCCCTAACACGTATTTATTAAGTACCAAATCCAGTATACTAGAATTTATCATTTCTGCTACCTAGTTTCTTGATAAGGGTTTTAAAGATATCATGACCTAAAATAGTATTGCTGTTTTCTAGGATTGATTTGAGTTCAACCAGACTGATAAAACCGGCTACGACTTTGGTGATGGGAACTTCGTTTTGAAGGACGTATTGTTGAATAAGAAAACCAGAGATGATAGCGATTTGGTAGATTATCATCTTCGATACCGTGCGGCGTAGGGCTGCGGATTTAATTAGCTCACTTCGTTTAAAGGCTGCCCATACTCCGGTTACAACATCAATAAGGACTAAAACTCCCACAGTCAGCATAACAGCCTGAATTGGGGCTATTATCACGAGAATCAACACACAAATTTTGGCTAGTATTTCCATTATCACTTCGCCACTTTGCTAGATAGGCCCACGTTAAAACCCTGTAAACCACGAGCTGCTAAAGGTTCTTCTAAAGGAATCATACCGCGGGCGCTTGAGGCGACATCACCGAGAACGGTCATAGCTGGTTTAACAGGGCTTGCACCTAAATAAGCACCAGCATCAGAAGCCAGTGCGCTTGGATTTGGTAGTGAAAAGCCTTTAAGAGCTAAGGCTCCAGTCTTACCGCCGACGCTCTTTAAGACCTCAGCTTTAATAGCTGCATTTTGAAAATCTTTTTCGATAAAAGCTGAAAGTTCTGGGGTATAGAGTTTCTTCATGTCCGGAGCGAGTTTATCCATGTCTCCGAGAAGTTTACCTAAACGACCTCTTGCATTAAGATCCCAAGGATCTTGTAGATATTTTAAAGCGTTAGCGGTAAAAGCTTCTGGATCAGAAGAGGACAGTGCTGAATACACTTTAGATAATTCGCCGTATTGACCGCTTTTATCTGATTGTTTGAGCGTGCGCGAAACACCTGAGTAGAGATTTTTAGCTAGCTTTTCAACATAAGGACTATCGCTGTAAAGGCCTTGCTCGTAAACCATTTGAGAGAGTTGTTTCTTTACGTCGTGAAGAACACTGAACGGAACTTTACCGGCTGCGTCAGCCTCTTTAAAAAGGTCCTGGCTGATCTTTGTTAAAGCATCATTTAAATCATTTTTAGCCCCTTGAGCCAAAGCATTTCTACCTGGATTAAATTTACCGATTTTATCGGCTATCTCTTTTATGACGGGGTTTACATCAACGGGGGTAAGTGTTCTTGAGGCTAAGTTATCTAAACCTTCGCCTATAGTATTTCGAGATGTTTGAGAGAGCGATTGGAATTTTGCTCCTACATCATCTATTTGCTGGCCTATTTGTCTGGCTACAGCTGGATCGGATAACGATTTCTCTAAATCATAGGCTATTTTAAAAGAATCTTTTGCATTTTTAGTCACGGCAGATGTTAATTTAGTGCCTATTTTAAAAGCACCGCTTAGGATTCCAGCTAAACCGGCTGCAAAAGCTCCTGTTTTTCCTGCTTCTTTACTAGCATCAGTGAATGATTGATCTTTTGATGCTCCTAAACTAGCAAGAGCTCCAGTGCCGCCTGCGGCGGCCACCTGTCTAACTATACTACCGGCGCCTGTAGCAATAGCACCTGGCATCATGCCGGTAATCTCGCCTAAGGCTGAGGTGATAGGATTGGCTTCAGCTGCTGCTTGATTCTCTCCTCGAAGAGTTTCTTTGATATTGGTATAACGGTCGCCTATACCGCGACCGAGAGCTTTATCTGTATCGGTTGGTATTAATGATCCAACTGCTGCTGAAAGTTCGTCTCCAAAGCCGAGAGTGGCTCCTTGAGCAAGACCGCGGCCTAGGGATTCTGCTTTTGTTGGTACCGCTGGTAAGAGAGCCTCAGAATCAAGTGCAAGAGCTCTTTGATTTGCTTCGTCTTCTTGTTTTTGATACTTTTCCCGAGGTTTTAGTCCATCATCATCAAAAACTATTTGATCACCTTTGTCGTTAAACATCTCCCAAGGTTTTAGGTCTTTAGTAGAAGGTCTTTTCTTTGTATCAGCAGCATCATCAAAAACTATTTGATCGCCAGCCTCGTTAAACATTTCCCAAGGTTTTAGGTCTTTAACAGGAGCTGCTTTCTTTTCATCTTCTTGTTTTTTATACTTTTTATGAGGCCCATCCATAAATTATTTCTCTTTTACCCAGTTTTTAGGATCATGCTTATCGCCGCCTATATATTTGTGGTCTCTTATAACCGTACCTAATTCGATACGATTGCCGTGTTGTTCCATGATAGTGTTCTTCGTGCCTTCATCTAATGTCGGGTTAACGAGAAGTTGAGCATCATCTAAAGGAATACCGAGATTTCGGCTCATTTTGATAGCTGCCTGATCATAGGCTTTTGCCAGCTTTTTCTCGGCAGCGTCATTCATAACAACACCAAGTCGCATGAGATTTGTATAATCTTGTTGTGTTAACTTACCTTCGTATTTCTGAGTGGCTCCGCTTATAAGCCAATTTGCTACGGCCGGGTTTTGTACATAGCGGGTAACATCTTGTTCGGTTAAGACGCCGACTTCGCCTGCTAGACCCTTAGCAATACGGGGTCCAAGCATTGCTAAAGACTGTCCACCGTTTTTGTAGGCATCATCTAACAGCGATTTAAGTTGAGGCATTTCGTTTATCACTGAAATAGCTGATTTATAGGTAGGACTGCCTTCAGCGGCTTGTTGATACTTAAAAGCCATTCCCTGGTTAAACTGAGACGAAAGTCTGCTTTCTCTTGTGTTAGGACCTTTTTCTTTTTCAGCTTGTATTCGAGCATCTTGAAGTTGTTTTGGATTAGATCCGTGCTCCGTGGTAACCTCAAACTCACCGCGTGTTGTTCCTGATGATTCTGCTTGTTTTAAAGACTGAGCGAACTTTGGGTTAATCGTTCTAGCTTGTGTGAGCAACTGGCCGGCATGCTCGGGATCATAACGAGCGATCTCGCCTATAGCTCCTTCATAATCGCCTGATTTAAACAGATCAGCTGCCTTCATGGTAGCATCTTGTCGATTAAGGTCTTGGTTTTGATCGTTTGTTGTTTTATTTAAAGTAGCAATTGCTTGTAAACCTTCTACTGACATATATTAGCCCCCTCCGCCGCCGCCAGCCATCATGGCCAGCATGCGCTCACCTGATTGTTTATTATTACTACCGCCTGCTGCCACGTTACCCCACGCGTTTTGCATGGCATTAATATTTGTTAAGAGACCTGAGCTCGTTTGAATACTAGCTGCTTTTTGGCCCCGCTCATTTTGATAAAGACCAGCTAGGCCGGTTCTACCGTTTAATAACGAAAGTTTGTTCTGAAAGGCTTGTTGACCTAATTGGTTTAAAAAGCCAGATCCTTGCATTCCTGCATTTAATTGAGTCAATCCTCGGTTAAAGCTGTTTTCCGTCTGAGCTTGAATGCGAGCACCGCGTTCAGCATTGAGACTTAGACCGGCTCTAGTCGCGTCTCCTAAGAAAGCTTGTTGGGTCGCAATGTCGGCGTTTGGGTTTCGTCCCATAGCAGCTGCTTGAGCTGCGTACTGAGATTGTAAGTCCGCGGTCTGTTGTTTAAGTTGAGCTTGTGCGGGATTAGTAAATGTTTGATCAATAAATGACGTGGCTTTTGCGATATCTTCAGGACTCGCGTTGGGATCTCTGGCCATAAAGGTTTTCAGACTGTCAACGAATAGTTTTTCTATCTCTTTAGCTTGTGCCGGATCATACGCGTCTTGTTTAGTAAACTCAGCGTTAATTTTAGCCTCAATGTCCTCAAGCCGTTTTCGTTCTTCAGGAGTCATTTCAGAGAAGTTTTTAGCATCTAAAACAGATTGCTTACCTCCTACTAAAAAACCAGTTGCTTTTTTAATTGCACTCATCTTAAATTCCTTTTATAAATACGAATGAATCCACTGTCTTAAACAAAGGTTCTAACCCGTAAAATTTTAATGCTTTAATACCTTTAAAGTGATCCTTACCGGCTAGCTCCACAAACGAAATTGCGACTCTTTTACCGGCTTTCAGTGCTTCACTGATAACCTTGTCATGAAGTTCTTTAGCTTTCGTGTGACCCCGAGCTTCTGGTTTGACATACAAATCGTAGCAAATCACAGCATCGCCCCTAAGCTCGTAACACATAAAACCATCTTTATCTTTGAGGATTTCTCGTCCACAATCGCTCATCATAGCTTCAAAGTTATCAGAGATCGTCTGAAGCGGAAAATCCGTTTCCTCATAACGCTCTTCTAGATAGTCTTTAAACAAGCTCATACTTTTACCAGCATTCTTATATAGAAAGCGTCAATTCTGTCTCCACTCTTGGCTTTGTACTCTAAACTATATGTGTGAGAACCTGGAGGGGGAAAATCAACAAAACGAATAACGCCGGGAGGAAGTTTTAAAGTAAGAGCATTAACAGCTGATGTGTTGCCTGTTTTCATTTCATACATCGTTATTGCTGTCCCGCCTCTTGAAATTTGTATAAAACCAGCGTGAGTAAAATCTGTACTATTTACTGCAAGAGCCCATACTGAAGAATTACCACTCGTGGTGGTAGGATCTGCTCCTATCGCAGTTATTTCTACAGGTCCTCCTTTAGCTATAACAGTTAAAGATTGATTTGTTATAGCTACAAAGGACGTACTGGTTGTGCTGACATACCCGCTGGATGTAGCTATATAATAACCTGAATTTGAAGTTTCATTTTGTGTTATGTTTACTTTACTTGGGGTTTGCCATGAACCTGTAGAATTATGTGCAACATCTACATAGCCCATAAGTCTAGGTACGACCGTAACAGCTGCTGTCGAATATAAAATCGAATGAGAATCAGCTGCCGCTGTTACTGCGGTTGTGATTACAGATCCACCAAAATCAAAATCTGATCGAGCTGAAAGGGCTAATTTAACTGCTGCCGCTGCTGTATTATAATAAGCATATACGTAAACTCTAGTTGTAGATGTTGGTGTATAACCTAAACTTGCTGAGGCATTTAAACTGATAGTGGTTGAGCCGCTTACTTGAATGGATGTATACGACGCGCTTGTGGTGCCATTTGTAGAGTAATTGAAATCCACTTTATCGGTACCTGTCGGAACTGATCCTGCTTTAGTGGTTAACGTAACCACCATTACTCCGGATGCTACTGTAGCTTTTAAACCGTAGTTCCTAAGAGCGGATGGTCCTTGAGGATCTGGGATGGATTGAAAGGAAGCGGCAATCCCGCTTCCATTACTAAGCAATCCTTGTCCTGAAGTCGATCCTGTGGTCGCTATTGCAGTATTAGAAATGTCCAGCTGAAGGGTTTGAACGGCCGTATCCAGCATAGCTGCTGTAAGCGCTGCCCCGTCTACGTAGGTTTTTGTAAATGTATTATTTGCCATAAATCAATCTATTCCTATCTATTTTACCATAGCCTAGCTGTAGGCTGCTGCATTGTACGGGTTCTGCCTGTCTCCTGAATCCTCGTACTCAAGAACCACCCCAAACATCTCAAAGTCCTTGTTTACCGTGTTATGGGTGATGGTGAGTTGAATGGAGCTTCCAACCCCAGCTATATGCTGGAAATAAGGTTTAACGCCCTGAATATTACCGAGAATAAAAGCTGATCCAAGTAATGTGGTTCCTAGCACGTTACCGCCGGCAGATCTTTGTTGAACCGTAAAACTATCATTAGAGACGCCGTCTATCGTGTACTGGACCGAGAAGGTACTATTATCACGAGCACGAAAAACGAAGATTAGCCGGGTAAAGGCATATTCCTTCAAAGGAATCCCATCAGGGAAGATAAACGACGATTTAATAGTCGTCGTAATAGCAGCACCGAAATCAGCAAGAACTACCTGATTAAGCTTATTCATGTAACCGCTAGGAGCTCCAGCATAAAGCTCGTCAGTTCCCAGAGTTCTGTTAAATCGCGTTAACAGAAAATTACAGGGAGTAGAAATCCATCTAAACCATTGTCTTAAGATAACATTGAAGCCATATACAGTTTCGTAGGTATCTGATCCCACTCGCTTACAGCTAAAAAGAACACTGTTAAGAGAGGGAACATAGGTTAACGAAATCTGGCTTCGGTTGGCTGAGTTTACAATCGAGTTATAGTCATACTGAATTGGAAAGCTTAAAAACTCTCCTGGTATAATCGCGGTTGTCGCCATTACCTGACTTAAGGAATGCATGCCTCGATCTGACATAAAAATAACATCAGTTTCGTCTAAAGTCACAACGGCGTTAGGGTTGATAACGCCGATCTGTCTTGAGATGAGAGTGGTTGTCCAGGTGGTCTGATCTGCTGCAGCGCAGTTAATAACGTACAAATGTCTTCGTTTAGCTACATAGAGTACGCGGTTTCCACCTGTGCCTGGAAACACGGCAGTTATACCCTCAGGATCTCCGTCGCCGATTCCTACATCTAAAGTAATCGAATTACCGGCAACTATACCTGATGTGAACTTGTTATAAGTACCGACATCACTAACATAAAGTCTGTCTGGTAGGGCTGGGTTACCTGCGTAGAATCCTCGCTCAACAAATGATGAAATAATCCAAGCTCGGGTAAACGGCAGTACGGTTGTACCTGCTGGGACCATAGCCACCAAATTTACAGCGGTATTTTGTCCCACCCAAACTCTGGGGACCGCATTAGTATCTTTAAGACCTAAAACCCAGTTGTTATTTAAAACTGCTGATGTGACTCCTCCGTGTGCGACTGTAAGAGTGGTGGTAGAAACAAGCTGTGTGAAAGATGTTCCTGCTGGGTTATTAAAACCAACCTTACCACCATCTGTAACGACCATAACGCGTTCGCGTTTAACGTTAGAGACCATCGACCAGTAATCGGCCATGTAAACGACGCCGTTTGTGACTGTAGAGAAAGCAATGGCTGCGGTATTATAACGAGCCTGGCCTCCCCGCTTACGGCGTGAGGCTGAGGTTGTAAAAATAATATTGTCCGCTGTTATCAGATTCTGAGGATCTAAAATGATAGGGTCTACGGAGGTGTTTAAACCACCAGCCCAAGGATATAAAGGTTTGTATTGGAGACCCATAACTCAAGGGTCCTCGCGCATTCCTGAATTAAATCCAGGTAAGAACGATCGCCGTCTACCTCGTTTATAAGCAACCACAATCTGAGGGAAATCAAGCTGAGCCTTCGCTTCGCCGTCAATTTTCATAAGCATGATGTTAAAACTATTTAGACATTCAGAAGCTTTAGCATCATTTCTGTGGTACGAGTAAAGTTTGTACATTCCGTAATGATAAAGGAGCTGTCTTTCTTGCATGAGAAGAACAGGTTCATCCGCATCAGCGCTTAAAGGAACGATGTTAACTTTGGCGTCGTAGTAAAGTGTGTAAGCCTCGTCAGGATAAGGATAGATCATCAATCGTTTAGAAGCTGATGTGTTATTTTGACCAAAGATTGTAGCGTAGCGGGCTTTTTCTAGGTTCTGTCCGTAGTTTTCAACGATGTCTCTAAATTGCTCTGGTCCCACAATAATGAGAGGTTCTTTAGAGTGTTGATGATAGACGCGGTAAACCTCTTTGATCGAGGAATCTAAAATAATACTTTTAACCGCAACCACACAGTTAGCTGAGGTGTTAGTTGTGCCTAAATAGTTTTGGAGAAGAGTTGCGACTAGTCCTGTCGTTGAGTTGACATCATAGATTTCACTGTAACCGGTATTATACAAAATTCGCTCATACGTAGATGAAGGAAAGGTGGTTCCAGCTTTAAAAGTTACGGTGGGCGTACCTTTCGTTACAGTTGCTGTGGCTTCAGTGGGAGCCGGCAGCTGTGTGTAAAACTGCGTGTCAAGCCATTCTCGTTTTTTACGGAGATTGACTTGCTCATAGCCTTCATTAATCCATCGATTTAATTGGGTAATAAGATTCGTTGACGATTGTTCTTTAGCATCGCTAACAACCGCTGATCTAATATTACCAAGTGTTTTATAGGGAGATGATGCCATAATTATGCTGGCTCCACAATCATCCAAGCGATGACTGATGTATCGGCTCCATTAGATGATGTAATTACAAAACTTGTTAAAGCTGTTCTCGTTGTTATTCGTTGAAATCCTGGTGTACCGCCATCCGATTGACTGGTTAGGAAAATCCTACTTGAAGCCGTTACGGCAGTCGTAGCTACCGTTACCGTTCCAGCGACGAGTGTAGATACACCCATTTTAGCGTTACTGCCTTCTTTTACAAATAAACCCTTACCGGCCGTGGTTACTTTAAGATCACTTGAGACCTCTAAACTTCCGTTAACTACATGGGCTTGTGTTCCAGCTGCAGTTCCAATGGTCCAAAGACCAGCAGCAGAAATGGTACCTCTACCTGATGCTGCCGTTTGAAACTCTATGATATTCGCTTTTGATGCGTGAGAGTTTCCATTAAGTATAATTACTCCGCCGTTTGCTGCGCCAGACGCTCCAGCTAAAGCGAGTGATCCAGCATTATCAGCCTTAGCTGCAATTGTTGAGTCCACACCAGAGCCAGGGAGTATTCGAACAACGTTAGCGTTAAAAGTATGTGTTCCAGTGAAGCCTGTAGCACCAAGAGTCCATGCTCCTGCGCTTGTTACGGAGCCGTTAGTTACACCGTTTGTTTCAAAGGCTAAAGTAAAGGCATCATTCGTACCAATGGTCATGGTGGTACCGAAACTATTACCGCCTTGATTAATGTCTCCAGTTGTTGCAGAAAAAGCAGTTTCAACCCCAGCACTCGTTAATTTATAAAGATTACCGTCTGACTTAAAATAAATTCTATTGTTTCCAGATGCAGGGTTGGAAGGTGTAGCTTGTTGCTTCCATTCCATAGGGCCAGAGAAAAGAGACGGACTTGTGCTAGTACTATTAATGACCCAGTCGCCTGTAAAGGCAGTATTATCAGCGAGCAAGGCGTTATTCGTGCCTTGTGTTGGAATACTTCCACCGAAGCCTAGATCTCTTGTAATGGTGCTTCCAGCGCCTTTAGCTTGATTTGCAGATTGAAAGTGTGTTCTAAGTGCAGTGGTAAATGAAACAGCTTCAGTGCTTACCGCAGAACTAAATCCTACTACTTCTGTGGTGGCCGCAGAAGTTCCGGTCATACTTGTTCTAGAAGCTCTTTGAGTAACCCCACTTAAAGGATTTTGTACAGCTGTTGGGCTGTTGTTTAAAATGCTTGAGGTTGATATTGCTGATCCACCTAACGCTAAGGTTTTTACTAGAGCCAGACCTGAACCTGACAATGTAGCAGCTAAAACGCCGGCGGTAGTAATTCCGATGGTTCCAGACGAAATTCGATAAATGCCTGAAGTAGGATCATTTTGAAAACCAAAGCTTGGCGATGATACAGTGCCGTTAGGTCCTTGAAATACGGATAAACCTATAACACCTGCTGAGCTTATATTAAGTCGTTGGGTCCCTCCGGTTGAGACACCTATAACGCCAGCGGCGGCATTATAAATACCGGTATCTGGATCATTTTGAAAATTAAGTCCTGGCGATGCAACTGTGCCGTTTTGAATTTGAAGACGGACGCGAGCGATTGCGCTAGATGAAAAATTAAATACTTGAATACCACTCGCCGCGATATCGACAGTATTACTGGCGGCCGAGTAAAGACCGGTTGTTAGACCGCCTAGTTTAAGACTTGGCGATGCTACGGTGCCTGAGGCAAGGATCAGAGATGATAAAGACCCAATAGACCCAATAAAAAGGCCTGACGAGTTAAATAAAACAGTTTCAGAGCCATCGATACCTATAGCAAACAGTTTATCAAAAGCTAATTTTGCAAAATGTGTATATTCGGTAGACATTTAGAGACTACCTTTCTTATTTCAGATAAATGTAAACTTTAGCCGCATTGGTGATTGTGATATACACACCTCTGCCGTTTTTAATTGATATCTCTGAATCTGACCAGTTAGCTGTCCCGGCTTGTTGCCATAATGACACACCACCAGAGGCAGTTCCTGATGTTATAAGGGCTGTCCCGCTCGATGCACCAATATATTTGATAGATTGAATGAAAATAGGACCAACAACACCAGAAGTAGCTGTAAAATATAAAGTATTTGAATTACTTGTTGGCATGATTATTTGTAACTTCCTGGATTAAATCCTGGGCGCGCAGGTCTGTTTCGTTGAGACGTAGGGCGTAACGATGGGATAGATGGAATACCAGAAGGCGCTTTTTTAGAGTCCTCTTTAAGTTTTCCAACAGGCATAATAGAACGTTTGGTAGATTTAGAATAGGAGCTTTTGTAGTTCATAACTACTCCTTTTAAGTTTGAATACTAATAAGTAACCATAGGAAAATAAGCTGCCGAGGACATTTAAGTCCCCGGCGTTGCTTATAATTAGAGATTAACCTCCGGAGTTACCGAAAATACCTCGCCATTCGTCACAGCCAAGAGCTTGTCGATATTGAGCTTTGTAGTACATAACGCCAGCCAATACATCTTCGTCCATTTTCGTGGTCAAAGGTTGTCTGTCGATAATGCGAAGCCCGTGATCCATAGGATCTGATAACAAAAACCAAGCATCAGCATCAGTAAGGTAGGGAGAACTGATAACAGTAATTCCACCATCCGCGCCTAAAGCATTGATATTGTTATTTGCCGTACCAGCCTTGTAAGGCGATTGTACGATTTCAAGAGCATTTTGTCTTTCAGACTCAGAAACCAAGAGAATTCGTGGTTTAAGAAGCAATTGCTTGCCGCGACCATCTTGAACTGATCGGAAAGCTTGTTCCGCAATAGCAAGCGAGCTATAAGCAAGATCTGCATCCGTTAAATCATTTGATTGATTTCCAACTTCAGTTGGATGTGAGGCAGAAACGATAGATGCGCCATCCCAAGAAGTTTCTGAACCGAAAGCATTGTTGAAAATGTTCATTGCAGAAAAGTTTTGGGTTTCACGTGAAGAACGAGCGAGTGATTTGACCATTTTAGAGATCATATCAAAACGATCATCTTGGATCATTTCATCTGAAATTCCGATAGCTTTTGCGAACTTAAGCATTGTGTAAGTTTTGCTATAGGATTGGTTAAAACTATCCTTAGGAGCCTGAGCAGCTTCGCTTACTTGGCTTAAAAGACCAAGTGAGGTAACGCCAGCTTTTTGAACGATTTCTCGATCAGCGGATTCCATGTTAAATAGTTGTGAGCGTGGGTCTTCAGCTTGCTCGAATTGATCAAAAAAGATTTGATCGAGGGCCGGAAGTGCATCTACTCCGAAAAAGTTTTTAAAGTTCTGTTGTAAATTAAGTGCCATAAAAGTTTATTTCATTCCTTCCGATTAAACGCCAGCCGATTGAGCTATTCTACTGTTTAAAGTAACTTCAAGAACTTGATGTGCTCCGAAAGCATTATCAGGTCTAACAGCAAGACGAACAAGTCGTACGCCGTTAGTCGCAGTAGCTGCAGTGTTTGTAAGTTTAGCCGCTGAGAGACCTGTGTTAGTATTGGCTGCACCAGATCCGTTAACTTTAACAATTTTATTAAGATCTGTTAAAGCAAGAACCGCTGTTGGTCCTTGTACTTCGTAGATAGCATTTGGATCATCGCATACTGGAATCTGTCCAATTGCTGCAATAGTTCCACTGTCAATCATTGATACGCCGACCCATGGTCCGACCGCGACTGCGCTTGTTTCTTTTTTAACTGTTCCTGCTGCGTCTAAAACGAGCAAATCGCCTTTACCGATTCTGGTAGCATTACTAGCATAGCTGTAATAGCTGACAGATACAGAGGCGCCGCCAGAGGCGGATCTGATAGGCTTAAACCCGAATGGGGCATTAGCATTTGGCATAATTAAATAACTCCTTGTTATTCTTGTGTAAATTCAAATTTTATCTTGCCGCCCTTTTTCCTAAAATCGTGACTATCACGCTCTAGTTGGGCCGCTTGGTTTTCAAACAGTAAAGCTGTTTGTCTCTCGCGATTTGCTTGTTTAGCTTCTTGCATCGCCTTATACATATCCATAGGCATTTGCGCTAAAATAAGATCTCCGCGTTTGATGGGTTTTCCATCTTTATCTTTAGCAATCTCCCAGTGTTTAGGGTCATAGCCGTCACTCATACCGGCAAGCTGTTCTTGCGAACGCCATTTATAGCCGTATTTGCTTCGATCCATAACTTGTTCTGGAAAATCCAGTAAATTTCCTTGTTTATAAACTGTACGTTTTTTGTCTACCATAAAATCTTATCCTTCGTATTTTTCTTTGTTATCTTTGATACGTTTAGCCAATTTCGTAGGATCAATGCCGAGTTTTGCAAGACCTTTTACATTGAAACCTTGAGATGGATCTTTATCTTTCTTTGACTCACGAGGAGTCGAAGAACCTTCAGAGATAATACGACTGCGTCTGGCTTCATCTTTCAACAAAGACTGACGAGTTAGTTGTTCGATTTTGCCTAATTCAAGAGCCATCAATCTGGCTGCTTTAAGTGGGCCTTTAGGGTCTTTCCGCATGTTCGTTGAGAACTCTGCGTCTACAGCTTTATAGAAATTTTCATCGAAAGATTCAGAATCTGGATTCAACTCTGGAAAGGTTTCCAAAGCTACTTGCCAAGCACTGACTTGCTTTTCATGGGTTAAAGCTGTATCTATGTACTGTTTAACATCCGGTTCTACCTTAACAGCCTCATCAGCTTGTTGAGTTGCCGGCGATACTCTGTTAATAAGAGTATCTAATTTATCGTTTAATTTTGAGATGCGACGATTAAACTCGCCTTTCAAGTTTTTAATAGACTCTTGACTGTCTGGCGTTGAGGCAACAGCTTGCGCTACCGCTTCTCCGGCTACTTGACTATTGCTAGTTTCTGTAGTATTTTGATCACTCATTGTGTTTCGTTCCTTTTGTTTTTACGAGTTTCTTAATCTCGAACGAGCTTCCTCAATCAGTAATTCTCGCTTGGCTTTTAAACCTTTGAGAGCTTCTAAGGAACCTCGGACTCTTGCATATTCAAATTTCACATCCGACTTAACGTCGATTGCTAACATTTTAGAGTGCAAGGACTCTATTAACTCGTCCTCCAGCGCCTGCTGAGCCTTAAAGGCTTCAGAACGCTGAATTTCGTAGAAAAACTTAGATTTTAAATCATCTTTCATTTTATCCATCTACTATTTTATCATGCGGATGCCTGATAGAAGGCTAAACTAGCCTATCTTCGGGTTAAGTTGTCCGCCTGCTTGTCCTAGATCAGATTGTTGTTGAGCTACGCCGTTGGGCGCTCCTGCTCCTGCTGCTAATTGGCCTGCCAAAGCGGGGTTAGTTAACCCTGATTGGATTAAGGGGTTTTGAGCCTGAGCTGCTATAGCTGAAGCCATTTGCTCATGATACTGCCTTACTTTAAGGTAAAGAGGTGTATGGTTCTCTGTTAACCAGCTGAAATCATCTGACTTTTCGAATTCATCGAAGAACGCGAGCTTTTCTTGGTGTCTATCTTTAACAACAAGAGGAGGCTCTACACCTACGATAATCATGTTGATTTCGTCTTTAGCATTAAATGGGCTGTCTGGACTATCTGCTGGTTTTGTGATATAAGCATCAATATCCCGAATTTCAAACTTCTGTAGTAAGTTCTTGTAAGCCGCGTAGAGATTCGACTGGTTGGCGATTCCCGTTTGTAGAGCGATCGGGTTAGCTAATTGCTGTATAAGCATCTGGGCTGTTTCGCGTTCAATAGCTTTATTAGAGTTGATCGAGTTGGCCGTAAGTTCAAAATCAGCTTGCCATCTAATAGCTTCTCGGTTTTCAAACCGTTTATAGATATCCCCACCATCAACGCCTACTACTCGGATAATAGTTCCGAGAGCGAGAAGGTCTTGAAGCTGAAGATCTAAAATCACCAGATTCTTTTTATAGCCTCGTTGATATCGTTTGATGTGAATATCGATATTAGCATTAAGCTCGTTAACAAGCGCTGCAGTGCCTGTAGCAGTTCGAGTCGCGCCTTGTTGCTGAATATTGCCGAGTGTAAATTGAGTAATACCAGACGCATTTTCTGCATAACGTGTTACTTGTGCCTCTTCTTGAAATCCATAAGCAGTGCCGCCGTTTAAACGTGGGAAGTTAACGTCCCCTTGAGGATCATCAACGGGCACGCCCATACCGGGCCCTAATCTCAGGGTGACAGGATTTAAACCCGATGCAGCACGGTAAAAAAAGAATGGAAGATTTTGAAGTGTACCATAATCAAGTCTTTGATTGTGAATGTAATCTAATTCGTTACTAAGTCCGTAGAGAATTTCTCCTAGGCCTTTTCCATAAGGTCCTGTCTGAGGGATGAATTTCTTAATAACAAACGGACGTTTAGATCCTGGCCCAACCCGCTCTAAGTAACTGATTCTAATAACGCGCTTTGAGCTATCTTCGACCCAAGCAACAATTTCTTCATCAATACCGTCATCATCGATATCATATCGAAGATAGGTCTCATAGATGTTATACATCTTAGCTCCAGCTGTAGAGCCTAGCTTGTTGAGACCTGTGGTAAAGTCTTCTAGTTGTTTAGCTGCCGTGTTCAATCGATTGGGCGATTGGTTATTAAGAGAGGGTTCATGTTTAAGAACCTCGTCTACTTGATCTTGGAAGAAGAAGCCAAGTTTAGCCATTTTGATAAGATCTGATTTCGTGTATTGCTGAGAATGGGCTACCATGTCAGCATCATCAGTATCAGTAGCCTTACGGCCGATGATATAGAGATCTTCTAATTTAACACCTTCAAGAATAGGACAATCAAAAAGAAGCTCTTCCTTTTCAATTTCTTTTTCTTCCATGACGGGGTAACCGTCTTCATCTAGTTCGATAGGACGTTTAAGCTCTTCTTGAACATCTGTAAATTTTCGTACATCTTTAAGCCAGTACTGTTTCGTGATCGACGTTCCATCAGCAACGAAATTCCAAATGTCTTGGTCAACAACATGTTCCCATCCATCGCCTTTGTTAGCGAAGCTTTCGATAACCCAGTTTAAGAGTTCTTCTTTATCTTCTTTAAATGTTTCCGGAACTTTGGTTCTAGGTTTAAGTGCAAAGGCTGGCTTGATTCCCATGATCGCTTGAAAGATGCGAGAATGCATAGCTTTGACTGATGCAAATGTAGATGGTATGTGAACGTTATGTGAGCCTTCGAATGCTGGGTCTAAACCGGCTGAGACGAAATCTTGCCATGATTGTCTGTAACTAATGAGGCGCTGTAACCACTGAGTTCTTTCAGTTTCTTCTAAGAAGACTTGAGAGATAATGTGGTTACCGAGTTTCTTTAAAGCTTCAGGACTATCTGAAGCAAGTTTGGCTAACTTGGTTGGGATTCGGTAACGCATTTTAAGTGCATGACTCTTCTCAACTTTAGTATCATACTCAACACCAATCACATCCCCATCAGCTCCACGTGCAAGTCCTTTACCTGATACGGGTCGCGTTCTAGCCATGGATGGTGTGATCTTAGCTAGATCACCTAAATTCTTGATTGATTCTTTAAGAGACGGAGCCTTAAGAAGTTCCGGTTTTGCGCCCACAAGCTCTGGATTCTTAACCGTTTGGGCTTTTTCGCCTTTAACGTTAATCTTCTCAGTTGAACTTGATATGGAGGCTAGCGAGCCTACTTCGACTTGCGTAGGAAGGTTTGCGAGTTCGGGGTTTTTAACAAGTTCACCAAGAGCTGATGATCTTACCTTCTGGATTGATTGGTCTACGGAAATTACACTCTCGCCTTTTAGGCCAGGGTTTCCATGACTGTGCTGACCAATCTTACCGCCCTCATTGGGTTCTTTGTTCCGGTAAAGAGCTGGTAATTTTGGTTTTGGTGGCTTGATGCCTTTAAATTTATCTGACATAAACGAAAAAGGTCCTTTTGGTTAGAAATCGTCCTTATTAATTATAGCACCCCGCCTCATTAGAGACGGCTGGTTAGTGTCTTTGTTGTAAGGATTACGGTCTGAGAGGGTTGAGATCACAGATAGGGTTGGTGAATGTATCGGATTAGACATGATCAGGTAGCGAAGACAATCGATAAAATCATCGTGTATCTTCTTCGGTTTCTCGTTAACGCCAGCAGCTTCAGGGTGACGAAAGTTCTGCCAGCTGTAGAGCTCCATATCACTTACGAGGTTAACGCAGTTATCTAGAATGCGAAGTTGATCCTTCTGAAGCAGGAGCTTAATTTTGTTAAGAGAAGCGTCTACATCCTTTTCGGACTTTCTCATAGGGGAGACGCGCACGTTGTAGCCGTTCTCTCTGGTCCACTGGTCAAGCTGGGCTACCATAGAGTTACGGTTCCAGTCGCCGGCGGAGCCGGAGTTATCGATACGGCGGCAGACCACCCGGTAGTGTTTATCCTTCTCAAGCTTTCTCATGGCTTCGGCTAGGTCGTTTACGGTACCTGAGATCTTAAGTTCATCGAAGATGACAATTTCGTCCTCCGGTGTGACACCTCCATAGAGCACGCAGTGATCTTTACGGGGATGTGGGTCTAGGGCTACCCAGACGTTCCACTCCTCCGGCCAGCCTTGTTGTTTGAAGACATGGCGGGGGCGGCTGAAGTCTTTAAAGACCCGACCTTGTAGCATGGCAAACTCGCCGTAGATACGAACTTTTCGTTCTTCCGGCGTCAGGCGGGATTCAAAGTCTTTAACGAAATCAGGTGAGAGGTGAGGGTTTTCGTAGGTGGTCCCGGTCACGATACATATGTTCGGGTCCTTCTTAACGAAGAAGGGAATCCAGAGCTCCTCGTAAAGCCACGGCTCACTGATGGGAGTCCCTGCTAAGACGACAAAGTAGTCCTTGTTGGCTCGTAAACCTCTGAAGGCTGCGATCCATAAAGAGCGGGGACACGGCTCGTCTAAGAAGAGTGCGTGTAAGTTAGAGCCCTCAAGCTTGGTCGATTCCTGATCGTGGCTATAGATGGTCGTGGTCGATCCGTTAGGCCACTCGAACCGTCTAACATTGGATGTCCCCATCTTATTTAGTTTAGGCATGAAGGATGGAGGACACCAACGGCGAAGTTCCGTCACGTAGTCTTCAGCCTTGTCGAGACCTGGCACGATAAGCCAAGACGAGCTGACGGACGTGGTGTCGCGGTAGGGGTGTGTTCTGGTGTGGGTCCAGATGAGATCTATGGTGAGTGCTGTGGTCTTACCGAATCCGTTGCCGGAGAACATGGCCCGTATCCTAGCAGGGCTTTCCAGGAAGGCCCGTTGACCAGCATGGGGTTTGAAAGTCTCAAGGACTTTCTCCTTCTGAAGCAAAGCTTTTTCCTGTAAAAGTCGGAACAGCTCTTCGCGTTCGGTCCTAGAAAGTTTACTCAGGTCGGTCGGGTTTGACATCTATGACCTCATCAAACAGTTTAGACTTGCGGGGCTTTCTGGCTTTCTTTACGGCTACGGCTTTAACAATAAGGGCTTCGTTCACCAGTGCAGACGCACCGGATCTGGACATGAGCTGAAGGATCTGTCCGTCGAGATCCTTGTCGGCGAGACGGTTAGCGTCAGCGAAGATCGAGACGGAACGCTCGACCGGCTTGCCGCCGGTCCTGTTTAAAATCTCAATAGCAGCTTTAAGTTTGACATCATCCTTCTCGCTGTTCATGGCCTCCGCAAGCGTAAGGGCTGCGATGGTCTCACTCTTCTTTAAAATCTGTTCAGCCCCACCGTGTGCGAGAGCACAGGCTTTAATGGCCGGCATCAACTGATCATAGAGACGGAGGTTATCCATCGTACGGACCATGCGGCTCTCAGTTCCGTTATGAAACGGCCTGGGTTTTCTAGGCATCTGAGGTTTCCTTATCAGGGGCGACGAGGACCGATTTGACCGAGAAGCGCTTATTTCCTTTGAAGGCATCCAAGACCGCGAGATAGGCATCACCGCTTTCAAGTGGGCGGCCGTCTTTCTCTACGAGTTTTATAGTGACCAGGGCTGAAGGTCTAACGGCAACAGTTGTGTTAAATATACTCATAGTTCTCTCTTTCAAAAAGACTCCGAAGGCGGAGGTGAGACTGGGAATCGCTAGCATTTCTATTCATCAATCGTTTCCTTCGGAAGATTGCTTAGGCTCCTTTAAAACGACTGCCCCAGCAAACTTGGTTGTTTTTCATATACGGGAAAATTCCAGGTTAGGTACCTATCAAGGGCAGAGATGGTGTGGCGGGCCCCGCGTACCCCCCCTCTTCATGTGGCTTATAACCCGTGCTCGGCCTCTACTGACATGTTTAATGGATAGCTATGCATATACTTGTTAACGTTAGTAAATCGGGGTGGTTGTATGGTGGGGTGGGGATTGTCTGCATACATGTAGGGTTATAATGCGTTTAAACGGCTGATTTGATTGGATTTTAATTGTATTGGCCATACTATTAATACCTTCCCATCATCTTTAGGGTTATTCTTCGTAGATTTTAAGTTTTTTGTGCAAAAAGGGATTGATATCCAATTCTCATAATAACACGTGAAACTCTGATAGAGCGCTAATAGTACCTAAAGCAACAATAACGGGCCTTATAACGTATTGATATCATTGGTTGATTCATAAGTAGTTGATATTACAGGGACCATAAATGCTTCAATATATAACCCGACCATTGAAATCATTCAATTTTTTGTTGGCATTAAAATTGCATTAGATAACTACATGATGCACATTTTGACAGCTTACTTAGTATACCGATTTTTAAAAGTCATTTTTAGATAAAGGAGAAATAACATGAAATCAAATAAAGACTTTACACAAAACCCAATCACCGACCAAGGTACTAAAACGATCATGGTTAAGTTTAGAGACAAACTCACAGGAGCGTATGTTTACGATAAGAAGGTAACCAGAGCATTCCTTGCGAAGATGTATCATGACAGAGCTGTGACTCACGCTCTTAACGGTGTACCGGTTATTGATATCTAGTTAGCATTAAAAATAGCTACTTGACTTTATCAATAGTATCTGAGATACTATATATAAGAGGTGAATATATGAAACACAATAAAGGAGTAAATAACATGATGACCGAAAAACAACAAATTCAAATCCTTGAAAATGGCAATGTTATAGAATACAGTGAGCGTGAACTAGAGGAACAATACCGCGATATGCTTGATGATGTATACGGTGAGAGTGATATCTGCGGATATAAATACCCAGCAA